>Ga0172373_10003821_pt1 | contig 21614 bp, 22 predicted proteins | sample Lak10m_2_FD_114546 | JGI IMG/M metagenome (GOLD analysis project Ga0172373, IMG submission 114546) | Freshwater microbial communities from Kabuno Bay, South-Kivu, Congo - kab_092012_10m | ecosystem: Environmental > Aquatic > Freshwater > Lake | place: Democratic Republic of the Congo...
CTCCAACAATTTGTGAGATGTTATTGTTGGGAATCTTGTTCTTTATGGTCCTCAGAAAGTCCAAAGAATAAAGAATCAAGACTTCCTCAAGAAACTCTAAACGTTTTAGATTTTGTAAATTATTTAGTTTTACTTTATTAAGATTTTCCTTCATTAGATCAAAGTAAGGATTAACTTCGTCGTTATCCCATAGGATATGTGTTTTATTTAAATTAATCCTATCCGGAATTGTAAGAATCAAATTTTCAACATTTCCGCATGCATTTAGGATTTCTTGCACCACTTCGGCAGGATAGGATCCAAAGCCACTAAATTTAAAACTCTTGGCTGTTTTTAAGGTTTTTAAGTGTTCTTGTAAAACAAGTTTAAAGGCTGCTTGTTCGGCAGGAGTGTTACCTGTTACAGGTGGTAAATTATCTGGGCCAATTGTAACAAGTCCCTCAGGATCTCTTCGGATAAAGGGATCCACCGAAACAGCTATATCTCTTTTTGATTCAGCTTCCTTGTTATCCCCTTCATCCTCAAGAAGCATCATCCCACCAATAGGTTTAAATTTAACATCCACGACGCCCTGTAGAGATGTCGACAGGGCTGAGAGAGCATCGGTAACATTTTTTAGTTTTGAAGAGATATCTTCTGAAGTTTTTTGGTCTTCCCCTTTTAAATTTGCTATTACACCTTGTTGAAGAGGAGTCCAGAGACTATCGACCATCACTTTTAACTTTGCTTGAGTTTGTTGAGCCCAAGAGGCTGAGGGAGCCGGAGCAGAGGATATGCTACTTACACTGCTGCTACTCGAACTTGCACTGCTCAAACTTGCGGAAGGAGCGGTGGTGGTAGGAGAAGCTTTTGGCAAGTCTAAAGATGTTGCCATGGCGGAAGTGGCAAAACCTCCAAAAACAAGAACGGACAGGGCCAAAGAATATTTATAAGACGCCTTCATAATAAAACCTTTCGAAAATATTAGGTTCCAGCTCCAATGTTATTGGAGGATGCTGTGTATTATCTTAACTTTCTTTTGTAAACAAATATTTAACAGCATGGGGCATTTCTATGGCACAGGTCCCTTTATGCTTTGATTACCGCCTGGTCACATTTCTCGGTTCCAGGCGTTTGTTTTCATCGTGCCACTTACTTTCCCTTAGGTTTTTTTGTAGCTGGCTTTTTAGAAGCACTCACGGTTGTTGATTTTTTAGAAGCTGTTTCCTCTTTTTTACCTTTTACAGCTTTTGCTTTTGACGTAGCAGAAGCTGTCTCGGGCTTTTTCTTTGCAGAAGCAGTAGCCGCCTTTTTTGTGCTGGATTTGTTTGCACTTGCTGCAGCAAGGGTGTTTTTATCCGTTTGCCTTGCAAGGGAGCTAAGGAAAGAGGCGATGGAAACGGGTTGAAAACCACCATCGTCATCTTTAAGAGCACTTTCATCACCCGTCCATTCGGGGAGAAACTCTGATAAATCGGATAAATCCAAAGAAGGGGTTAGTTCGTTATTAATTTCATCCACATTTGCATCAGACATATCAAAGCGTGCCAAGATACCGCTGACATCCTCACGAAGGTGGCGAAGCATAACATGAAACAGGTTGAAAGCCTCACGTTTATATTCATTAAGGGGGTTACTTTGGGCATAGGCGCGAAGGTTAATCCCCTGGCGAAGATGATCAAGAACCAAGAGATGCTCTTTCCACACGGTGTCAAGTGTGCGCAATACGACGGACTTTTCAGTGTTGTTGGTCACTTCTTCGCCGTGGGATTGAGCTTTAGCCTGTATTTTTTCATCCACAGCAGAAATAATACGGTCGCGCATTTCAAATTCAGCCATACCTTCACCATGACCCCATTCTGGGATGGGCAGTTGCAAGCCAAAAATACGCTCAACACTGTTTTGAAGGCCTTCAAGATCCCATTGCTCCACAAGGGAATTTTCAGGGATATGTTCCTGAACGAGGTCTTCAATAAGTTCATGACGCATGGCTTCTACCATTTCCGAAATGCTTTCAGAGCGCATGATTTCAAGGCGTTGTTGATAAACGATTTTGCGTTGGTCGCTCATCACATCATCATAACGCAGCAAGTGTTTGCGGATATCAAAGTTGCGAGCTTCTACTTTTTGTTGGGCCCGTTGAAGGGCTTTGCTGATCCATACGTGGGAAATGGCTTCCCCTTCTTTCACACCAAGGCGACGGAGCATAGCATCGAGGCGTTCGGAGCCGAAAATACGCATAAGATCATCCTCAAGGGAGACAAAAAATTTGGAAGCCCCAGGATCCCCTTGGCGACCGGAACGACCACGTAGCTGATTATCAATACGGCGACTTTCGTGACGCTCTGTACCAATCACAAAAAGGCCACCGGCTTTGCGTGCTATTTCAGCGTCGCGGGCATTAGTTGTGCGGATTTCATGTTCCTTGGAGGCACGTTTATTACGATCCTCAATGCCTTCTAACTCTTGTTCAAGGGTAATATCAAGGTTACCCCCCATTTTAATGTCCGTTCCACGTCCGGCCATGTTGGTGGCAATCGTGACGGCCCCTGGGCAACCTGCTTGGGCAATGATGTGGGCTTCTTGCTCGTGATAGCGTGCATTTAATACTTTGTGTGGAATGTTTTCCTTTTTCAGAAGATTTGAGAGGTGTTCAGATTTCTCAATACTGATGGTTCCAACCAGAACGGGTTGTTGGCGGGCGTGGCATTCCTTAATAAGGGTAATCACAGCTTGGAATTTTTCACGCGCTGTCAGATAAACATCATCATCATGATCGATGCGAACTGCAGGAACGTTTGTTGGGATGTCGATGACGCGGAGTTTATAGATTTCATCAAACTCTGCAGCTTCTGTCATCGCTGTGCCTGTCATACATCCAAGCTTTTTGTAAAGGCGGAAATAGTTTTGATAGGTAATGGAAGCGAGGGTTTGGTTTTCCATCTCAACTTCGACGCCTTCTTTGGCCTCGAGGGCTTGGTGAAGGCCATCGGAATAACGGCGCCCATCCATCATGCGTCCTGTAAACTCATCGATGATGATGACTTTGCCATCTTTAACGATGTAGTCCACATCCCGTGTAAACATTTTTTGAGCCTTAAGGGCAGAGTTAACGTGATGAACAACGCTGATGTTGTGCATGTCATAAAGGGTGCTGCCCTTCATAATCCCAGCCTCGCTGAGCATTTGCTCCATCTTCTCAACACCGGCTTCCGTAAGCATGACGTTTCGTTGTTTTTCGTCTTTTTCAACATCTGTGTCGCCTAGTTTTGCAACGAGTGCATTGATTTTTTCATAAAGGTCAGATGAATCTTCAGCAGCTCCTGAAATAATGAGGGGGGTGCGTGCTTCATCAATAAGGATGCTATCCGCTTCGTCCACGATGGCGAAGTTAAAGGGACGTTGAACCATATCGGAAAGTCGGAATTTCATGTTATCGCGAAGATAATCAAACCCAAATTCATGGTTTGTTCCGTAAGTAATATCACAGGCATAGGCATTACGGCGGTCGCTATCTGAAATGCCATGAACAATGCATCCTACAGAAAGCCCAAGGAAATTATAAAGTTTTCCAGCCCACTCAGAGTCACGTTTCGCAAGATAATCATTCACCGTAACGAGGTGCACACCTTCCCCTGTAAGGGCATTCAGGTAAATCGGAAGGGTAGCAACAAAGGTTTTACCTTCACCCGTTCGCATTTCTGAAATCATGCCGTTATGAAGGACGATACCCCCCATCATCTGGACGTCAAAAAGACGCATCTGATAAACACGTTTACCGGCCTCGCGTACAACAGCAAAAGCTTCGACGAGGATATCATCCAAAGTCTCACCTTGGCTAAGGCGTGATTTAAACTCTTCTGTTTTTGCTTTGAGTTCTGTATCAGAAAGTTTTTCATACTCTCCCTCAAAGGCTCGAATACGATCAACGGTCTTTTGATTTTTCTTTAAAAAGCGATCGTTGGCCGATCCAAAAACAGACTTAAGCAGAGTTGCAAACATTAAAATGCCTCAATTACAATTATACAACACGAAACAAATAGTTTCGTGGAGGGAACCAATTTTCCCTTGTCCTTATCTTAAATGTGTCCTATGAAGGACTCAATGGTCTAATATTCTTAACATAAGGAAAGCGACGTATGCGAGCCTTTTTCAACCCAACCCTTTTAACCCTTTTGTCCTCTGTGGCAGTTCTAACACTCACCTCTTGTGATAAGCCAAAAGAAGAAAAGAAAGAAGAAGCTAAAAAAGAAGCCGTCTCTGCTGAAGCTACCAAAGAAGCTGTAAAGAAAGAAGTAAAAAAAGAGGAATCAAAACCTCAAGGGATTAACCTGAAAATTGATAATGAATCTGAAGAGCCTGCGCTCAAAGTTCTTGAAAAACTCGACCCATCCAATATCGTAGCCCGCATTGAAGGCGAAGAAGTAACCGTTGCTCATTTGATCGAAGCGATCAAAAATTCTCCGGATCAAGTAAAAACTCTTCCTCTTTCAAAAATTTATACAGCCATGGTAAAGCGTGTGCGTGATATGCGCGCCCTTGTCAAAGCTGCTCGCGCTGCAGGGGTTTCTGAAATCGAAGATGTAAAGAAAAAGATCAAAGAAGCTGAAGAAGCTGTTCTGGTTAAGCATTTCGTTGATGAAAAAATCAATGCAAAGATCACTCCAGAATACCTTAAAAAGCAATTTGATGATTTTATGAAGATTTACAAAAAAGATGGTAAATCAGAAAAAGAATTCCGTCTTGTGGTTGGAATCTTTGCAGACAAAGCTGAGGCTCAAAACGTGATTAAGCGCGTTCAAAAGGGCGAAAAGTTTGATGAAATTATTGCTAAGGACTCCACTGATCCAAAAGTAAAAGAAACCAAGGGTGAGCTTGGTTATGTGCGCTTTAGCGAACTTCCCAAGGAAGTTGCTGAGCAAGTCCAAAAAGCAGCCACAGGTGTGTTGATTGATAATCCTGTTGAGCTTGCAAAGGATAAGTGGGCTGTTTTCAAGAAAATGGATCAACGCGATGTGCCCGATCCAACATTTGAAGAAGTGGCGCCAGACCTTAAGAAGGTTGTAATGCCACAATTCTTTGCTGAAGTTCTTAAAGATGTCCTTAAAGGCGTAAAGTCCGAGCTTGTTGATTATAAGACAGGAAAAGCCCTTGAAGAAAAAGACGAAGAACCTGCAAAAACAGGAGTTGATGGTGCTGCTGTAAAGGCGGATGCTAAATCAGAACCTGTAAAAGCAGAGCCTAAGGACGAGAAAAAAGAAGAAAAGAAAGAAGAGAAAAAGCCAGCCTAACGGGAATTTTCCTCGGTTATAAAAACCCGGCCATGTTGCCGGGTTTTTTTACGACAAATACCTGGGAAAGGAAAAAAATGAGACAAAGGAAACCATGCATGCCAAAGGACGTTGTGTATATTTCAGCCGCTATTTTAAAAAATGAACGGGGTGAAATTTTTTTGATTCAGCGTCCCCCCCATAAAAAGCTTGCAGGGTATTATGAATTTCCTGGCGGAAAAATAGAGCCCCATGAAACCCCTGAACAGGCCATGGTGCGTGAATTAAAAGAAGAAATTGGGATCGAGGTCGATGAAGGGGATCTTAGGCCCCTTAACTTCTTTAGCTATGCCTATCCCGATTTTTACTTGGTCATGTTTACTTATATTTTAGAAACATGGAAAGGAGCCATTGCACCCCAGGAAAATCAGGGGGATTTTGTGTGGACGTCCATTGACGATTTTGATAAGTATCCCACGCCACCGGCGGATGTAGCTATTATTGAAAAATTGAAGGCAATATTAAAAGGCTAAAAAAGTGAGACACTTACCTATTTTGGAGGGGAATCAGGTGCGTCCTCTAACAATTTGAGTCCGTTAAAACTTGTAGCTGTTGATCCGCTGTTAATTATTTTAGATAATTTTTTCCAATTTTCTTCGATTTTTTGATGAACTTCGCTCATTTCAACATCTTCTTGTGCTTTTTTCTCTGCTTCTTCTTTTATCATATGCTTTTTGTAATTTTCGTCGAGCATGTTTGCATAGGAAAGGGGCGTCATGCCATTTGCTGCTGCAATTCGATCAAAATCTGACATCGCTCTCACAAATTCCATGCCAAGGAGAATATCTAATTGCTCATAAGGCTTTAGAGAATGATATTCATTGAATTGGTTGTTTTTAGAATATTTTTGTGGGTAAATCGGTGGGGAAGTCGAAAGATTTTCTGCGATTATTTCAAGGTTTTTTGAGGATGCGGACAAGCCATCCTGTGCTATTTTCAAAACCCTTTTTATTCTCTGTTGATGAATTTCTTCTGCAGCATCAAGGGGATGATTTGCAAAAAATATGCATATAGCAAACATAGTCCAAGATTTTTTCATGAATATATAAGGGATTTTCATCTTTCTCTACATTCAGAATGCATCTCTCTAAATTAACAAACGGTAAAAATGTGGGCATAAAAAACCCGGCGCTTGGCCGGGTTTTTTACTATTTAGCAAAAAAGAAAGCTGAATTATTCAGCGGTTTCTTCTTCTTTTGCTGCTTTTTTCTTAGGTGCAGCTTTTGCTTTGGCTTCGCTCATGGCAGCGCCGAGGATATCACCAAGGCTTGCGCCGCTGGATTCGGAACCATACTGAGCCATCACTTTTTCTTGCTCTTCAATTTCAAGGGCTTTGATGGAGAGGGCGACGGTGCGCTTTTTCTCATCAATAGCAGTGATTTTTGCATCAACTTTTTCCCCTGTTGCAAAACGCTCAGGCTTTTGGAATTCACGGTCACGGGAAAGATCAATTTTCTTGATATGTCCTGTGAGGCCGTTTGTTAATGTGACATCCACGCCCTTGTCTGAAACTGCAGAAACGGTTGCTGTGATAACGTCACCTTTTTTAAGGCCAGAGAATGCACCTGCAAAAGGATCATCGCCAAGTTGCTTAATGCCAAGGGAAATGCGTTCCTTTTCAGGATCGATATCAAGAACTTTGACTTTAACCTTGTCGCCTTTTTTATAGTTTGCGAGGGCTTGTTCGCTGTCTTTTTCCCATGTGACATCGTTGATGTGAACCATGCCATCGAGATCGTCAAAGACGCCTACGAAAAGACCGAATTCAGTGATGTTTTTGATTTCACCTTCAACAAGGCTACCCACTGGGTATTCCTTCATGAAACGTTGCCATGGGTTGTCTTGGCATTGCTTGAGACCCAAGGAAATACGGCGCTTGCTGGAATCGATGTCGAGGACCATGATGTCCACTTCTTGACCCACAGTAAGGACTTTTCCTGGATGCATGTTCTTTTTTGTCCAGCTGATTTCTGTGTGGTAGATAAGACCTTCAATCGCGGGTTCAAGTTCAACAAACGCGCCGTAATCAGCGATGCTTGTTACTTTTCCGTGATAGCGATCGCCTACTTTAAAGCGCTCTTCAACGTGTACCCATGGATCGCTTTCAAGCTGCTTCATGCCAAGGGAAATACGTTGTGTTTCCTTGTTAAAGCGGATGACTTGAACTTTAATGGTTTCACCCATTTTCAAAACATCCGATGGGTGGTTGATGCGGCGCCATGAGATATCTGTAACGTGGAGAAGTCCATCAACGCCACCGAGATCGATAAATGCACCGTAATCGGTGATATTTTTAACGATACCTTCGAGGATTTGACCTTCGTTCAAGTTTGCAACAAGCTCAGTGCGTGCTTCTGCGCGGGATTCTTCGAGAACAGAGCGGCGTGACACGACGATGTTGGAACGGGGCTTATCCATTTTAAGGATTTTAAATGGTTGAACGATGTTCATAAGGGGGCCAACGTCGCGTACAGGGCGGATGTCTACTTGGCTTCCTGGCAAGAAGGCAACAGCGCCATTAAGGTCAACAGCAAAACCACCTTTGACTTTTCCAAAAATAACACCATTGACGAGGGTTCCCTTGGATGATGCGTCTTCAAGCTCAACCCAAACAGCTTCACGTTTTGCTTTTTCGATGCTGACGGCAGCTTCGCCATTTCTGTCTTCCATGCGCTCGACATAGACATCAATCGTGTCGCCAATTTTGATTTCAGGCATTTGACCGAGAGTCATAAATTCGCGGATGTTAACGCGGCCTTCAGATTTAAGGCCGATATCAATGGTGACAGAATCGTTTTGAATGCCAACGATGGTTCCTTTTACAACGTTGCCTTCAAAATTCTTTTTACTTGCGAGATCTTGCTCGAGAAGGTCTGCAAAACTTTCTTTTTTTGGAGTTTGGGACATAAGGTATCCTCGGTTTTTGGGTTAGGGTTGAACAAAAATAACTGTTTTGAAAACTCTATGGCGAATTAGTCGTTGTTCTGACGTAATTCAAGACAGCATTTAGTCACGTATTCTGACGCATTTTTGCATGCTTCGTCAATAGTTAGATTGCTTGTGTCCAGCACAAATGCGTCTTTTGCAGGGAGGAGGGGTGCTGTTTTTCGATTTGTATCCCTCTCGTCACGTTCTTTGAGGATTTTTGTGATGCTCGATGCGTCTTCTTGGGTTTGCTCAAAGCGGCGTTGGATGCGTACTTCCTCTGAGGCTGTAATAAAAAGCTTGCATACAGCATCTGGGAAAACTGCACTTCCAATATCGCGACCGTCAATGACGATTCCTTCACAATCGGGGGGGAGATTGGTTAAAAATGAGCGCATCCAACGATTGGCGGCGTTTCGAATTTCAGGGATGACAGCTACTTTTGAGGCATAGCCACCAACGTTTTCAGATTTAAGAGTTTCATCCCCCAAATCATCGAGGGTTAGTTTTTCAATGATGGCCACAATTTTTTCAATTGTCGTGTCATCCATATGATCAAGGGTAACACCGGCTTGAAATGCCGTCAGTCCAGCTTTTCGGTAAATACGTCCGCTATCGATGTGGGCAAGGTTGAATTTTGAGGTAAGGTATCCCGCAATGGTTCCCTTACCTGCCCCTGCAGGGCCGTCGACGGCGATGATCAGCATGTAAAACGTCAATGTTGATTGTGATGAATCTGTCTTATCTATACGAAGCTTTATGGAAAAAAGCAAAGAAAGATCTTGATTTTAGTTGCTTTTAAAGGGGTAGATGACTAAGATTTGGCAAAGTATTTTTATATGATTTTTGAGGATTTATGGTAAAGCCAGAGTGGGGTATTAAGCGTACGTGTAACGGTTGTGGAGTGCGTTTTTACGACCTCAACAAAACGCCGATTGTTTGCCCAAAGTGCAGCACGCCTTACGAAATGGTGACCCCAGGGCGTGGTCGTAAAAGCCGTGTATCTGCAGAAAAAAACCTTCCTGTTGAGGATTTAATTTTGGCGGATGATCTCGAGTTACCAGAAGATGGTGATCTTGCAGATGCGTTGATTGAGGATGCGGATGATCTTGATGAAGGTCTTGATGATGTTGCAGATGTCCTTGACCGTGGTGAAGATGACGATCGCTAAAAAATTGTTTTGACTTAAATCTTGGTGATTTAGGTCAAGAGTTTTTATGAAAAAGCAGTGGCTATGTTGGTGTAGTTACTGCTTTTTTTATTGAGGGGATTTTAGGTTTTTCCCTTTACGGTTGAGGCCGCCTAATCCTATTCCCATGATCATAATCACAAAACCACACCACATAAGGTTGATGTAGGGTTTGTCAATAACCTTAATCCCATAGTAAAGCGTTGCTGGAGTTGTATTGAGGGCTTTTTGGGAGGCTTCAAAAAATCTGTCCCCTAAAACCACATGAACTTGATGAAGAAAGTTGACCGTGCCAATGGCTGTTTCCATATGGCGAAGATTTTGCGTCCAATAAAAGCGCTCTTCGGGGGCAAGGGTTGTCAAAGATGTACCTGAACGTAATGTAATAAGGGCTCTCTCTGCTTTATAATTGGGGCCATCAATTTTTTGAACCTCTTGAAGCATAAGGGAAAAGCGCTTGTTGATTGTTTCGGTTTTCCCAATGGGAAGGGCAATATTTTCTTCGGATGATAAAACGCTCGATAAAATAATTCCAATAAGGGCTAAACCAAATCCTCCGTGGGCCATATGTTGCGCTATTTTTTTGCGGGATATACGCATCGAAAAGCTTTGTGCAATTTGCCACATCGTTGTTATAAAAAGTAAAGCACCAAGCGTGCCATAGAGCGTGATAAGAAGGTTTCCCTGAAAATAAACGTGAAAAAAAAGTCCCAAGGGAAGGGCCAAGGCCATGTTTTGAAAGAAAATTCTCTGAACGCTTTCTTTACTTTGTGAAAAAGGAATATGGGGCGCTAAAAGCATGAATAAGCTAATGGGAATGCCAAGAATAATAAATGTTTCCGTAAAATAACCCATGCCAAGGGTGATTGGTTGAGACAGTGCATCAGCAACAAGGGGGAGTAAAATGCCAAGCAATAGGGCAGAAAACAGCAAACGCACTCCATGCATGCCCCATTTTAAAAAGGTGGAACGATCACATGTAAAAGTGCTTTTTTGATGGTGCTGTTCTGAATGGGATGAAATTTTTTTACTTTTCCAGAAGCAGGTTATGCTGAAGATAAGCCAAAAAAGAAAAATAATAAGAAGGAGAATGGCGCGTTTGCTATCACTGGCGAAATTATGAATTGAATTTAACATTCCTGATCGCACAAGGCATAAACTTCCAAGGCACATAAGAAAGGGGAGGGCAGCACCTATAAGCGCTGAATGCTGGTGGCGGTTTTCTTTTTTTGCCATTACCAATGTATGGAGGCTTACGAGTCCCAAAAGCCAGGGGGCAAGGGCAAGATTTTCTACGGGATCAAAGAACCACCATCCGCCCCATCCCAGTTCGTAATAGGCCCATATACTTCCAAGCAAAATACCAATGGTTAAAAAGAGAAAAGCCCAAAGAGTGAGGGTGCGCAGGAGATGAAAAAGAGACTGATCTTTCCAGTTTTTTCCGATAAGAGCTGAAATGCTGATGATAAACGGCAGGGCAAACCCTAAGGTTCCAAGGTAGAGGTGTGGTGGGTGAATGGTGAGGCTAAAATCCTGAAGGACTGGATTCAAGTCTTGTCCTTCATGGGGAGGAGTTAGGAGAACCTCAAAAGGATTGGATGCAAAGAGTAAAAAGCAAAAAAACTGGATTGTAAGGAGGGCAAATAGGGTCGTGGCAATTTTTTTGACGAGCTCGTTTAGTTTGAGATGAAAAAGAAGCGTGTTAAAAATACTCAATAAAAAGCACCACAAAAGCATGGATCCTTCGTGACTTCCCCAAACGCCTCCAATTTTATAGAGGAGAGGTTTATGGGTGTGGGAATGCAAAAAAACATTTAAAAATTCAAAGCGGTCAAATGCATGGGCATACAGTAAAAGTAAAAAGGCTACAGTTGTAAGAACGAGCGATCCATATGAAAAGAGCTTGCAAGTATAACAAATTTGTAAAATTAAGCTAAGAATTGCTGCGCAGATAAGTGCTTCACCAACAAGTCCCATATGCATGTATTGGTCTCCGTATGCTTTTTATGAAGATGTAGTTTGTTTTTGAGGGGGATTCATCAGTTCTTTTACAGGAGGACGATAATTCTCATCGTGTTTGGCGAGGACTGTTTTTGCCGTGAAAATAGAGAGATTTTCTTGATTAAGGGTCCCTTCGACAACGACGGTTTGGTCGTCTCGAAAAAGATCAGGCAGAATGCCATGATACTGCACGATAATATCTGTTTTACCATCCGTGATGGTGAATTGATGATTTAATCCGTTGTGCTGGACGGTGCCGGTTTTAACAACACCACCAAGCTTAAGGACCTTGTGATGTGTTAGATTCTCACTAAATATCTGACTGGGAGTCACAAAAAAACGAATATTGTTTTTAAGGGCAATGCCAATAAAAAGGGCAAAACCGCTTGCCGCAAAAAAAAGACCTGCGATCGTGGTGAGTCTTTTATAAAAAGGACTCATTTGTCTGTTTTTTGTTCATTTCGGTACAAACTATAGGCTGCAAGAAGTGTTGTTGTCATAACCATAAATACAAAGATGTAGCTAAGGGTGATATAGAGCATTTAAGCGGCCTTTTTTTGGGGTGTTGATTTTGTTTTTTTTGATGTGAGTGTAAGAGTTGAAAGGGGATTTGAGTATGTACCCTTTTCATGCGATTGTTGTAATTCTCTTTTATAGCGTGTTAGCTCTTTGAGAAAGAGAAGGGCTGTTGTTGCTATGATAAAGCATAAGTAGGTCAATACCATAAATATTAGGGCCGGCCAAAATTCTGCTGAAAGGGCAGGCTTTGCAAAGCGCATAATGCTAGGTGGTTGATGCAATGTAAACCAAAAATCCACAGACCATTTAATAATGGGGATATTGATAAATCCCACAATGACAAGAAAACTTCCCAGGCGTGCTGTTTTTTCATTGGCTCCCTTTGTATATGTTAAACACAGGTATCCCATATAAATAAAAAATAAAATGAGCATGGACGTAAGGCGCGCATCCCATGCCCAATAGGTTCCCCATACAGGTTTTCCCCAAAGGCTTCCCGTAATCAAACTTATAGCCGTAACAAGAGTTCCGGGGATGGCAAGGGCCTTTGTGAGGAGAGTGGTCTGGGGAGACTTTGCCGTAATGCTCATTACACTCAAAAGCGCCATGGAAGAGTAAATGCCTAAGGAAAACCAAGACGCAGGCACGTGGAGATATAAAAAGCGCACCATTTCCTTTTGTTGGTAGTCAGGGGGGCTTGCAATAAGGGCCGTATACGCTCCAAGGGTCCCAAAAATTATCCATAAAGCCAAGCTGGGCTTCCAAAAAGTGTGGGCAAATTTTTCAAGAAAACGGGGAGCTAAAAAACGAAAGCGCATCAGGGGTGATTTATCCTTCAAAACAAAATCGTATAAGTCTTGGAGAGAGCAAAAGTGTCAATCCAACACTCATTAACGATACGGCAAGATGGAGTAAAAACAAATCAGAAAAAGGAAGTGAGGTGATTTGGTCTCTTACCAATAGAAGAGAATTTGTCTGAGGGGAGATTGATGGAAGGAGGGCTTCTATCAGGGAAAAGGATAAAAGAAATCCCGGAATTAAAAGGGGCCAGATAAGGAAGATGCTTAATATGCCTCCGATCCGTTGATGAAGGCGAAGACTCGCTAAAAGAAGACTGAGGGATTGTATTTGAAGGCTTAATAATAAACAGGAGATAAAAAACCCTCCAGATGCAAGGAGAAGATTAACGTTTTCAGTTGCGCTCGAAACTCCTCCATAAAATATCGCTGTGCTAAGTATGCAAAGAGGTATTGTTTCCAATAAAATCCGTGAAACAAGTCGAAGAGCTGTATATTTGCGTGAAGACACGCCATGGGATAGAAAAATGCCCAGCATGCCTGTGGTGTAATCTTCATCCATTTGTCTCACTGCACTTAGAATTTGAAAAGTGGCAAGCATCAAGATGAGAAAAATGGGCAACGATTGAAATAGGCTATCGCTTATATGGGCGTGGGCAAGAAAAAAAGTAAATGCTGCTATGGCAAAGGTAATAAGGCAATGTAGGGGAAGGGGGGTCAACCTTCGTGCAATCAGGAAACTGGGAAATCGAAACCCTGAATATTCAGACATTTCCCTTGTTCCTTTCTTCTACTCTATGTGCGTGGATAGATCTTCTCAAACACGCGCATGCGCTGCTCTTGGGTAAGTTCTGCTCCTACCTGATTGCGGTAATGGGCCGCATCATAAATAACAGCATCGAGGGTTTTTTCATTTAAAGAAGCTTTATAGAGCCAGTAGTAGGCTTTTTCTGGATTGCGGGGGAAGTCTTCGCCACCATTTTTATAAATAATCCCAAGGTTAAATTGGCATGGTCCGCTGCCACGTACTGCGCAAGATTCATAGAGGCGAGCTGCTCTTGTAACGTCTTTGTCGACACCATTTGCATTTAAATACATTCCAGCGAGTAGCTCTGTTGCTTCTAAATGCCCGCGATTTGAGGCACGCCTTAGGTATTTGAGTGCATAATCTGAATTTCGCATATTGTCTGGGCCAAATAAAAACATCTCACTAATGAGCGTTGCGGCATCATCATCCCCTTTGTCTGCAAGGGTTTGTACAGCCTCAAGGCTTTTGATGTCTGTGATTTCATGTCCGGTTGCTGGGGCTACAAGGCTCAAGATAATTAAAAAAAGCGAGAGATGTCGTTTCAACATGGAGGAATTGTTCATCCTAAAAAAATTAAGTGTTTTTCAAAAAACGTAGTATTGAAAGCATGCTAAGCGCTGCTGTTTCGGCGCGCAAGATGTTTTCGCCTAAAGAAATGGGCATTACTTGAGGATGATCGCTCAAAATCGCCATTTCAGAAGGGCTCCATCCCCCTTCAGGACCAATGAGAATTTTGTGGGCGTTTTGAAGGAGTTTTTTCGATTCTGTTAACGAATAAACATGATTTGATCGTTCGAGACAGGCGATGATTTTTTCAGTGCCAAGCCCATTCAAAATGTCCTGAAGTTTTTTCATGGGGAAAAATGTGGGCACATCCAGGCGCTCACATTGTTGTGTGGCATGTAGAGCTTGATCTTGCCATTTTTCCAGATTCGCCTTTCCCACTTGGGTAAATTCTGTGTGAACGGGGAAAAAATCGCTTACTCCAAGCTCTGTTGATTTTTCGATGAGAAAATGTTGCCTGTCAGGCTTGAGGGGGGCGAAATATAAGTGAAGCGGTTGGGTAGGGGAAGGTGCTCTTAATTGATGATGTAACAAAAGGGTCGCTTCTTTTTTAGACACATCGACTAAGGTGCCCTGCCATTCTCCATCTCTTTCATTAAAAAGGTGCAGAGTATCACTCTTTTTCAAGCGAAGTACGTGGATAGCATGGTGAAAGGCTTTTTCCTCGAGGGAGACAAGGGTGCCTTCTTTTAATGAATGGGGTGTGAAAAGCCTAAGCATAATGACGATTGCGCGGAAAAAGAGAGTAGGTTAATAACGCGAGAATATACAGGCTTCCGCAAATCAGAATAATTACGGGACCTGTGGGGAGATTAAAGAAAAAAGAAAAAATAAGTCCGGTGTAAGAAGCGATAAAAGCAATCCCTGAGCTTAACAAAAAAAGCTTGGGCAGGCTGCGTGTAAGAAGATTAGCTGTAATAGCAGGTAACATCATAATTCCAAGGGCCATAAGTGTGCCAAGGCTTTGGCATGCTGCAACAAGGTTAAGGACAACGAGGATAAGAAAAAGAAAATTATATCGCTTTGTATTAATTCCCATCATTCCCATGAATGTGGGATCAAAGTACGAGTACATCATTACCCTGTAGAAAATGAGAAGAACGATTAACGTAATCGCTGATAAAATAAGGATGAGACTCATAGCATCTTCTGTAATGGCAAGGACATTGCCAAAGAGAAGGTGAGTAAGCTTCATGTTGCCGTGTCCTGTCGATAGAAGCATCACTCCAAGGGCAAGGGAGAAGAGATAAAATCCGCTTAAGGTTGCGTCTTCATTCAGGTGGGTTCGTTTTGCGTAGATGCCCGCCAGAACAGCAATCAAAAGCCCTGCTAAAACACCAAAAAAACTCATCGCTGATACTGAAAGGCCAAACCCAATATATCCAATGGCAATGCCGGGCAAAATGCTGTGGGAAAGGGCGTCTCCAATAAGACTGAGACGTCTTAATACAAGGATAACACCAAGAGGGCCGCTTGTAATGGCGATGGCAAAACACGAAACCAGGGCGCGTGACATGAATTCATATGCGACAAAAGGTTCAATGAGGAGTTGATAGAGGAAGTCAATCGGATGTGAAGACATCATATGAGCTCTTGGGTAAAAAGTGGGCTATTCAGGAATTCTGTGCCAAAGATTTCTTGGGATGATCCTGACTTTAAAACATTTTTAGAAAGCATCACGATATGCGGAAAGTAATCCGCAGCAAGCTTAATGTCATGGAGTACGACAAGGATAGTTTTGCCGTCATTATGCCAATTTTGAATAAGTTTCATAAGTTGATGCTTTGTTTCGCTGTCAATGGCTGCAAAGGGTTCATCCAATAAAAGAAGGTCCGCATCTTGGACAATAACCCGAGCAAACATCATGCGTTGAAATTGTCCCCCGCTGAGGGTGTTGATGGGGGCATACTCAAAACCTTCAAGGCCTACGGTATGAAGGGCTTTGAAAATATTTTCAGTGTTATCGCGGGTAAGCTTACCAAAACAGCCGATTTTAGCAAAAAGTCCCATGGCCACAACATCAAACACACGAATGGGAAAGTGATGATCCAGGGTGCTTTGTTGCGCAACATAAGCAATTTTATGCCTTGGGACTGAAAGATCAAAGGATCCTTGTTGGAGTTTTAAGAGGCCAGCAACAAGTTTTAATAATGTACTTTTTCCGCCTCCATTCGGTCCAATCAGAGCAACGAGGCTTGGAAAGGCAATGGTTAAGCTAAGATTTTCAAGGGCGCACTTTGAGCCGTAGTGGTGGGTTATATTGTTAAGAGCGAGCGTCAAAGGCAACCTAAACGAATGTGTATGAATTAATTGGCAAGATTGTCGACTAAAAATTGCGAAAATGCTGCCTCTCGGTTAATACTAAAATAAATGAAAATGCTGTGTTTAGAAACAATTATCCGCCTTGAAACTCTTTAAAAAAAATCATTTTGTGAAGGATTATACGCCCATAGCTTATGAAGTGGCATTAGATCAAATGTCTTTGGATGTTCTGGGGCTACAAGAAGGAAATTATTCTGAAAAAGTATGGCTTTTAGAGCACCCCCCCCTTTACACAGCGGGAACATCTGCTAAGGATCAGGATTACTTTGGTGTGCAAGATATCCCCCTATATAAAACAGGGCGGGGTGGGCAATATACGTATCATGGCCCTGGACAACGCATCGCTTACCTTATGCTCGATCTTAAAAAGCGGGGACAAGATGTTAGGGAATATGTGCGCAATCTTGAGCAGTTGGGAATTGATATATTAAAGGAATTTGGTGTTCAAGCAATACGGGATGATGCTGGCGTTGGCCTTTGGGTAAAAGATGGAGTGTCACAAAATAAAATTGCTGCCATTGGTGTGCGTGTTTCCCGTTGGATCACAAGCCATGGTATTGCTTTTAATGTAAATCCTGATTTAGATCATTACAAAGGCATCGTGCCGTGTGGTATTCGTGGTCATGGGGTGACAAGCTTAAAGGCACTGGGGATCGATGTTTCCATGGAGGATTTTGATAAAGTCTTTCAAAACAGTTTTTTAAACAGCCCATATTTTTACAGGTAAGAAAGTTTTAGAATGATTAACGTTGCCTTTCAAACGAAAGACTTTTTAAGTGGAAAAAGCCTTGTTGCTTACCGTGTCAAGCAAGATGCGGTTGTTCAAAAATATGAGGGGGGGTGGCATGTGATGGATGAACAAGGGAACGTTGTGGGCGCTGGGTTTTATTCATCCAAAGACGATCTTAAAAAACAATATCCCACTGTAAAGTTTCAAGAAAACCCACCCATGACAATAAAAAGTTTTATAAGTTGTGGTACTCCTTTTCAACAAAAGGTTTGGAAACAGCTTCTTACAATTCCTAAGGGTCAAACACGTACCTATGGTGATATTGCAAAAGCCATCGGCAAACCCAAAGCGTCACGAGCCGTGGGGGGGGCTGTGGGGGCTAATCCACTTTGCCCTTATATTCCTTGCCACCGTGTTGTGGGATCCCAAGGGAATTTAGGTGGTTTTGCCTATGGGATTGATATTAAAAAGAAGCTTTTGCAGGGTGAGGGGGTATCTTATGCTATCTAAATCAGGGCCTATTTTATCGGATGCCTCTCCTTACCGTTTTGAGGCTTGTTTTTCATCTGGCCCCACCCGTAAGCATCCTGAATGGTCTGTGGAAGCACTCAAAGATGTTGCGGCGGGAAGATCCCATCGTTCTCAAATTGGTCTTAAAAAACTTAAAGACATCGTTGATTTAACACGAAATCTCCTTAATGTGCCGGATGATTACCGAATTGCTCTCATGCCGGGATCTGCTACGGGAGCCATAGAAGCCGCTATGTGGCAACTGTTGGGGCCACTTCCTGTAAGCATGCATGTGTGTGATGTTTTTACACAGCTTTGGGCTGATGATATTGAACGTGAACTTAAACTTGACCACACACTTGTAAAAATCACACGTGATCATATTCCTGTATTCCACGATAATTCCCTTTCAGATATTGTTCTTGCCATTAACGGGACAACCACGGGATTTCGTTATCCAAATTTTGAGTGGCTGGAAAAAGACAGGGAGGGCCTTGTCATTGCCGATGCGACATCGGCGGCCTTTTGTATGGAGATCCCCTGGTATTCTTTGGATGCTGTCGCTTTTTCATGGCAAAAAGGCCTGGGGAGTGAAGCTGCCCATGGAATGCTGGTATTAAGCCCCAAGGCGGTTGATCGTTTGTTGACTTACACACCATCGTGGCCGATCCCTCGACTATTTAAACTGACACGGAAGGATGGCACTTTGAATGAAGCCGTTTTTGAGGGGGTAACCCTCAACACCCCTTCGATGTTAGCGGTGGAAGATTGTTTAAGCGCCCTTCATTGGGTGAAGGATCATGGAGGGGGCTCTGGTGTTATTGAAAAATGCTCTCGTAATTTTCAAAGGCTTTCCCATCTTATAAGTATGGATAATCGCTTTGATCTTGCTTTTAAGGGTGATTTGAATTCACCTTCATCCCCTTGTTTTATTGTAAAGGAATGGGAAAACTTGGACGTTGTGGATAGGTGGCAACGTTATGTGTCCATCGCTCAAAAACTTGAACGCGAGAATGTCGCTTATGATATTGCAAATCATGCCCATTCATTTCCAGCATTCCGATTGTGGTGTGGGCCTATGGTTGCGGAACAGGATGTTGAGAGAGTTTTTAATCACATCGCTCAGGAAATTTAATTCAAGGGAAGGAAAACTCTTATGACAACGTTCATGCGGACTTTTATAAAAAACACCCCCCTTCAAACCCTTTGTGTTGTGGCGCTGGCGTTCCTTTTTAAGGATGCAATCTCACCAAGTGTTGCAAGTATGTTTTATACCCTCAGTACGGTGCTCAAGGATCTTCTCCTTCTCTTTTTACCCATTGCCATTTGTGTTTATATTGCGACGACCCTGGCCCACTTTGAAAAGAAAGGCTTACTTCTTTTAATTGCCCTTCTTGCGTTTGAGGCTCTTTCCAATACATGTGCTTCTGTGGCGGCTTATGGTCTCAGCTTTGTTGGAGCACCTTTGTTTGCCCATCACGATATGGTCACAAGCAATGCCACCCTTGAGCCACTTTTTTCCATCGCATCCTTTTGTCCTTCATTTTGGCGGGTGGAGTATGGATCCCTCGCGGGGGTGATTTTGGGCATCTCTTTGCCCTATCTTCGCAATACCTTCTTGGTGAGAGTTGTAGAGCAAGGAAAAAGAACAGTGGATTTTATCCTCTCAAAAGGATTTTCCAAGCTTATTCCATTGTTTGTCCTTGGGTTTTTTATAAATCTTACGCGAACGTGGTCCCTTGATGTTTTTGCACAAAAGGGTGGTCTTGCCATAGGCGTCTTGGCTGTGGGTCTTTTGAGCTACATTACTTTTTTGTATTTTTTAGCCGCAGGGTCTATATCCAAAGCATTCTTATTTCTTAAAAATGCCATGCCTGCGGGATTAACCGCTTTTTCAAGCATGTCCAGTGTTGCCACCATGCCTGTGACCATTGAGTGTACACGCAAAAACCTCCACAATCCGGACTTTGCCAAGATGCTCATTCCCGCAACCACAAACATCCAGCAAATTGGGGATTGTTTTACCAATGTATTTTTGTGTTGTGTGATCCTTAGCTTTTTTGGGAAGGGCATCCCCGATGTGCATACGTTTACAACGTTTTTAACGGTGTTTATCCTTGCGCGCTATACAACGGCGGCCGTGGTGGGGGGCGCCATTTTTATTATGCTGCCGATTTATCAGACTTATCTTGGTTTTACCCCTGAGATGATTGCCCTGATCCTTGCCTTTAATATGCTGTTGGACCCTCTCGTGACATCTACAAACGTTATGGCCAACGTCGGGTTATGCAGTTTGTTTGAAAAGTTCTGGGGTATGATTTCTCCCCAAAAACCTTCCCATAAACTCGACAAAGCCGCTTGATGTACTGATTAATCTTCACATGCGATGGTGTCTGTTAAATCCACCATTTTCTTGGTCAGGCGGTAGTAGACCATGCGCATGAATCGATCTTTACGATCAAGGATCTTGTTTTGAACCTCAGCCGTTTGGGAGCTGAATCCTTTGGGAAGGCGCACCTTAAGCACGGATACGTGAAGGGTTGCTGAGATTTTCTCCGAGTCACCATTTTTGTTACTCTTTTCAAGGTAAGACGGCGTAAGGGTCAGTACCAAGTAACTCCCAAAATTATCCGCATAATTATTCACTGTAATATTTTTGCCTTGGATAGTGTCGGCATAGATTTTCTCAAGCTCTTGGGATGAAAGATCGGCGGCACAGCCGTGCTTGAGTCCTTCTTGGTGGTGATAGCAAAAGGTAACGTGGTAGTCGAGGGTGCTTGGGACAATTTTAAGGGAGTCAAAATCAATCTCAAGCAAGGTCGTGTTATCATAGTGTTTTCCCACAGCCTCTTTCATTGTTTCAGGATCTCCCCCGATTTCCTTATACGCATCCATCAAAGCTTTGTTGATATCCTTCACCGTAAGGGCCTTTGTATGTTTTTCAGGAATGCGGGCATGGCAATAAACACCAAAGGAGGCGGATGTTTGAATAGCCATAAGGGCCATTACAAGAATGAGGGGGCGCGCAAAATGCATAGGGTATCTGTGTTTTTGAAACGAAGTATGGGAATGGTAAACAATTTTAAAATTTTAGGAAATATTTATTCGTTGGTTAGGGCATAAAATTGCAGGCATAAAAAAACCAGGGGAGGAAGCCCTCGCCCTGGCTGAGAAACAAACCCAAAAGGGATTACTTCATTTTTGCCGCGATAAGGGCCGCGATGGTCCTTTCGAAGGATTCTGGTTTTATTGTTGGTGCGGTATTAGTTGCATCTTTCAAGAAGGCAGCTGTCGCTCCTACTTGTCTTAAAGCATTTTGATAACCCAAATCGTTTTTTGTAACAGCATTTTCCTTTGCCCATGTTGCAAGAGTTGTTATTCTTAATGGAAGCAATTTAACGGCCGAAAAAATTTCTAGATCAGTTACAATGTTTGTCTTGTCATGTTCGTGAACTTTACCTGCCTCGATAGCCGGTTTTGATCCGTCTGACCTAAAATCTTTTAAGAGCTTAATTGCATGCCCAATGATTTGATCAGATGAAGCAGCTTCATTTTTTTTCACAAACTCAGATAGTTCTTCTTGTAGGTTCGCTTTTCTTAAAAATTGCGCATAGTACTCAGGGAAAAGTCGTGTGCGCCCACCTTTTTGGATTTTTACAACTGCTGCAGCTTTTTCTTTTTCCTCTTTCTCTTTAGCGAGCCTCAAAGCAGCTTGATTTTTTTCGTGCTCTGCTTGTAACTCTTCACGTAGTTTTCTCAGGAGATCCTCTCCTTCCTTTTTCTTGCGAGCGGCTTCGTCGGCTTCACGCTTTTTACGATCTTCCTCAGCCTTGCGGTCGTCTTCTATCTTTTTCAGGCGAGCGGCTTCGTCGGCTTCACGCTTTTTACGATCTTCCTCAGCTTTGCGGTCGTCTTCTATCTTTTTCAGGCGAGCGGCTTC
>Ga0172373_10003822_pt1 | contig 21613 bp, 14 predicted proteins | sample Lak10m_2_FD_114546 | JGI IMG/M metagenome (GOLD analysis project Ga0172373, IMG submission 114546) | Freshwater microbial communities from Kabuno Bay, South-Kivu, Congo - kab_092012_10m | ecosystem: Environmental > Aquatic > Freshwater > Lake | place: Democratic Republic of the Congo...
CGCTGGTCTGTTGAGAGATCCTGACAAAACAAACAGGAAAGGCAATCGAGGTGCGATGCAGCGGAGGTGCGCATGCTGTCGAGGGCGTTTGTGGGGCGTTGGCTGGGGCCTTTTGCCCGCAGGCTGCCGCCATGCGGCTGTAATGCGGCTGAGCGGTTGGGCGGAAGCCCCCGGCTGTGTTTCGCACCGAAGGTGCGCGCGCTGGCAAGGCCATCGGCGCGGCCGGATCGAGCTTCAAACACGCAGTGCTTCGTGCGTTTCTGATACGGTATGGGCCGCGGGGGCACGCACCGTTAACAATGGATTGACATCCCCCTGCGGTCTCGTCTCCTCTCTTCACGGTCAACAACCGGCAACGCCTTATCTCGTTCGGCCACGTCACTGCGCTTCCACCTGAAACCCTGTGGCTCGCTGCAGCGTCAGTTGCGCGATGTTGAAGTCCGCGATTGATCGCGCGTATTCACGGCGGGCTGCGGCCAGAGCCTGCAGGGACTGCAGAGCTTCCAGTGGGAGGCCCTGGCCGTTCTGAATTCGTTCGAGGTTGCGTCGATAGGACAATTCGGCGGAATCCACTGCCTGCGTGGCGGTTTCCATTTGCTTTTTGCCACTGGCCACCCGCAGATGAGACTCTGTCACTTCCCGCGCCACTCGATCCATCACCTGCAACTGCCGCGCTCGCGCCTGGTCGATTCTGGCCCGCGATTCGCGTTGTGCCGCCTGTTCGCCCGCGCCCATCTGCCGCAATTCCCAGAAAGCCATGGCATCGGCATCCAGACGATCTCCCGCCCCTCGCAGATCACTCCCAAGCCCACCCGCAAGGCCGCCGTAGCTGGCCGAGAGCAGCACGCTGGGAATCAGCGGGCTCTGACGTTCTCGATTGAGTCGTTCGACTGCTTCTCCCACCAGATAGCGGCATTCAGCCAGCTCCGGTCGAGATGTGAGTGCGGTGGATACAAGCTGCTGCAGGCTGTCGTGTGCGGAGACCAGTTCCACTGGCACCAGTCGCGTGTCGGCCGGTTTCAACACCGTCGGCTTGTCCCATCGCACCTGCTCAGCCAGCCGGGCACTGGCCGCTGCCGCAGCCTCTTCAGCCCGCAGCTGTTCACAGCGTCGCAGTGCCAGTTCTGTCAGCGCGCGGTCGTGGTCCGCTTCCGTGCCCGCTCCACTCTTTGCGAACTCCCCTGTCGTTCGCTCCAGCTGCTCCACGAGCCCCACGACTTCGTCGCAAATCGCCAGTTCCTGTTCGGCCCGCAACAGTTCCAGATAGCCGACACCTGCCGCGAGCAGTGCGTCATTTTGAGCAGCCCGGGCACCGTGACGCCTGGCCTGAACCGTCTGCGCTGCAATCCGCGGCTGAAAAATTGCATCGGCAACGTGGAATTGAGCGATCAGGCCTGGTGTCGCTGGGGAACCGGCCCCCACAGCACACGCACCCACGCCTCCATAAACACTGCCTCGACTCGTCTCAATCACACTCCCGGCCACATCCTGAATCCGGCCCTCGTGCTTGTTGTAATTCAGGCCTGCACGCAGAGACGGAAGTTTCAGAGCCCTCGCCCGATCCAGCTGACCATACGCCTCTTCCACCCTCGCCCTCGCATAGGCGGCCTGAACACTGCGTCCTGATGCCAGCGACAAAGCCGTCGCGAGGTCAAGACGCGTGATTTCAAGGGTCTCTGTCGGTGACTCCGCCGTGGCTGCCGTAGGTCCGTCATCGGTCCGCACATCCGCAGCCGATGACGTTGCAATCGACTGCTTAGCAGGAGCATCCGCGAGCATCTGCACGGAGCCCGCCTGCATGTGGGGGGCGACCAGCTGGCAACCTGTCAGCCAGCCGCAGCCCGCAGCCAGAAATGCCTTCACCAGCCGCTTCATAGGTCCACATCCGTGCAAATCAGACCGCTGTCGAGCACCGTGCGAATGCGCTCCGCATCCACTCGTCGTTCAAATCGACAACGGGAAAGTGCGACTGCGTGAAGTTTGCGGACGGCAACAGTTATGCCGAGGCGGTTCCATCGCTACAGGCAGAAAAAACACCCCAAACCGCCTGGATTACTTCGGATTCGCAGCGATTTCCACTTTTTGTCCTTCCCGAAATGCGGCAGTATTTGCCGTGACAACGGTGTCGGATTCTTCCAGTCCCTGCACGATCTCAACATCGGTCGCTGTTCTCAGACCTGTCGTCACCCTGCGTCGCTCCAGCACGCCATCGGCCCCCACCACCAGACAGATATTCTCGCCGCCCTGCTGAGTCACTGCAGCTTTCGGCACGGCCAGGGCCTGGTCGTTCTGTCCGACAATCAGTTCCACATTCGCATACATCCCGGGTCGCAGAATGCCATCTGCATTTTCCAGATCAATCTCCACCTGAAGCGTCCGCGTCTGCTCATCCAGGGTCCAGCTGGTTCTGGCGACTTCCCCAGAGAACTGCCGCTGCTGCATAGCCGGAATCTTCACTACCGCGGAACTGCCACGATGAATGTGGACCGCGTCAGCTTCCGGGACCCGCGCGGCAATACGGACTCGCGTGGTGTTGACGATGGTAAACAGTGGCTTTGAACCGCTGCCGGCGGTTGCAAGGTCACCTCGATCAACATGTCGAGCCGCCACAATTCCTTCGAATGGGGCTTCAATCCGCAGATAACCACAAAGCGTCTGCAACCGCTGCACTTCGGCGATGGCACTTTCGCGTCGTGCTTCCATGGCCTGCAGGTCCGCGTCCGCTCGCACTGACGCCGCGCGGGCCTCGCCACGTCGCGCTGCCGCGGACAACACCGCTGCCGCCAGCTCCTCAAGCGAAGACTCCGCTGCCACCCGCTTCTGCATGGCCTCTTCCGCCAGCCTTGCTGTCACGGACCCGGATTCGGCCAGCCCGGCCAGACGCGAAGATTCGGACGTCAGACGCGCAACCTCCGCTTCAATTCGCCGCCTGCCAGCAGCCGCTTCCGCTTCTTCAGCCTCCGCAGACCGCTCAGACGCCGCCGCAAGCTGCACCGCAGCTTTTGCCTGGCCAATCTCGGCCTCGGCCTGTCGCTGTAACGCCTGCTTTTGACGCAGCTCATCCTCGAGATCCGGTGCAGACAGCACTGCCAGCAACTGACCTTGGGCAGATTCCTGATCAGCAGTGACCGCGTCGCCGATATCAACCAGCACCTGCTGGACAACACCGCTGCTTCGCGGATGAATGTCGGCCTGCATCCATGCCTGCACAAGCCCCGGCTGCTCCGTTTTCTGTACGAGCGATTTGCGCTGCGGCTTTCCTGCCTGCACACGAGGAAGCTCCGTCCCCGTCGCTGCACCGCCCGAAACAGCACTGCCACTGTCGCTCACCTGGCCCTGACAGCCGGCAAGGACCAGCAGCAGCGACGCAGTTGCCGCAGCAGACATCTTCAGGAAGTATGGCCGCATGTGTTCATTCCTCACAATTCTGTGCCCGCAAAATGTTTGCTGTCCGGATCGCCCGGATGCAACGACGCTGAGGCGGCCCGTGGAGACAGGCAGCAATAGGCGGCCGGAAGCACCAGCAGCGACGCTGCAGTCGCAGCACCCAGCCCACCCAGCACAGCCAGTCCCAGCGGTGCCGTGCCCGACCCTGCACTGCCCCATCCCAGAGCCAGCGGCAGCATGCCGGCAAGCATCGCCGAACTGGTCATTAATATCGCCCGCGATCGCCCCAGCAACGCCTCCTCCGCAGAAACACGCGCACTCACACCCCCGCCCACTGCCGCACCTGACCCGGACACACACGCACCCGCTCGCCGATGCTGCTCGGCAAAGCTGATCAGCAGTATCGCATTCGCCATCGACACACCCAAACTCATAATCATCCCGATAAACGACTGAATGTTCAGCGTTGTGCCAGTCCCCCACAGCATCAGACTGCTTCCCGCAAGCACTGCAGGGATGGTCGTCACAGCGGCCAGCGCAAGGCGGAAGGACTGAAAGTTGGCAGACAACATCAGAAAAATGGCCAGAATTGCCAGCACCAGCCCGGTCCCCAGCCCACTTACCATCTGCCTCAGCGGAGGAATCTGACCGCGCAGTTCACAGGTGATTCGCCCCGGCTTTGGCTGTACACCGGCACGCTCTGCTTCGTCCTTCAGCGCGTCGTCCTGCTGCTGAACCCGACGAATCGCAGCATCCACGCGAGCCGCCGCGGAGCCGAGATCGGCACCGTCGATATTCGCCGTCAGTGATAACTCACGCTTCATATTATAACGATCAAATTCACCAGGCATCTTTCCAGTGCTCAGCTCCGCCACGTCTCGCAGCAGCACCGCACCGTCGGCGTTCTTCAGAACCGGGATTCCGCCCAGATCCGCCGCAGACTTCAGCGCCGGCTGAGGAATCTCAACCTGCACCTGATAACCAATCCCCGATTTGGGATCCGGCCAGTAACTCGGGACCACAAATCGACTGGAAGAAGTTGCTGCCAGTACAGAACGACTGATCTGGTCGGCCGTCGCACCCGCCAGACCCGCGCGCTCCCGATCAATCTTCACCTCCACCGTGGGATATTCAAGTGACTGCACGATCTGAACGTCACGCAGCACCGGCTCCTTCTGCAGTTCAGCCTGCAGTCGAACCGCATAGTCGCGATTCTCTGCCACTGATCCGCCACGAACAGCGGCCTCCACCGGAGCGGCCGCACCGAAACTCATCACCTCACTGACAATATCCGCGGGCTCGAACGAAAACCGCAGCTGCGGAAACTCCTCGGCAAACTGTTCCCGGAGCCGTCGCTTGAGCACTTCGGTACGCAAGTTCGCGCCCGCTCGGAACGCCACCCGCAGGATTGCCTCCTCAGGCCCCCGAGAAAACTGATAGACGGAATTAATCGGGAACGAAGCCGGCACTGTCCCCGCATATCCCAGCGACAGCGACACATTGCCCTCACCTGCCTCACGCTCAATCGCCTTCAATACCCTCACCGCATACTGCTCCGTCGCTTCAATATGCGTGCCGTCAGGAGCTCTGAGACGCAGGCGAAATTCTCCTGAGTCTGTGCCGGGGAAAATTTCCAGCCCCGCGTGCTGCAATGCCCGAATGGCCACCGTCAGACTCACCACGACGTACAGCGGCACCACCAGCCACCGCAGCCGAATCATGCCGCCCGCCACACGTCGCAGCAGTCCGCTGAACAAACCGCCACCCAGTTCCGCACCCGCAGTTTCAAACCCAGCGGTCAGGACCGGTCTGAGCAGCCAGACGCAAAGGATCGGTACCAGAGTGCTCGACAGCAGGTACGAACCCGTCATCGAAAACATCACCGCCAATGCCAGCGGTGCAAACAGCTCTCGCGGTGCACCCTGCATGAAAAATGTCGGCAGAAACACGGCCAGCATACACAGCAGCGCCAGAAGTCGCGGCAACGCGGTCTGCTGGTTTCCACGCCACACTGCCAGTGATACAGAACCAGTCCGCCGCAACTGCGTGTGAATGTTCTCAATCTCCACCGTCGCCTCGTCCACGAGAATCCCCACCGATAACGCCAATCCACCCAGCGTCATGAGGTTGATCGTCTGACCGGTCAGCCACAGCCCCGTCACCGCAAACAGCAGCGCCAGCGGAATGTTCAGCACCACAACCAGAGCACTTCGCCAGTCGTGCAGGAACAACAGCACCATCAGGCCAGTCAGCGCCGCTCCCAGCAAACCCTCCGTCGATAAACTGGAAATTGCTCGAGTGACATACGGGGACTGATCGAATTCGAAGGACACGCGAATGTCGTCCGGCAACTCCTTCTGCATCGACGGAAGTGCCCTGCGAATCTGACCTGTCACGTCCATCGTCGATGCATCGGCACGTTTTGTCGCGAGGATATAAACCGCACGGCGGCCGTTCACCAGTGCGTAACCCGTGGTCAGGTCCGCAGAATCCTCGATCACCCCAACATCCCTCAGATACACCGTGCGGTCGCCGGTTCGTACCGGAATTCGCCCCAGATCTGACAGATCCCGAGCCATCGCATTGGTGGGCACCACTGGATACAGGTCCCCCACGCGAACGTTTCCGGAAGGTGCAATCGCGTTTCCTCGAGTCAGCGCTGTGATGATCTCGTCCGGAGATAACCCATAGGCCCGCAGGCGATCCGGATTGGCCCGAATCACAACTGTGCGAGCCGAACCGCCAAACGGCGGCGGTGCAGAAACTCCCGGGAGCGATGAAAACATCGGACGCACCCGAAACAACGCCAGATCCTGAATCTCGGCAATCGTTCGCGTCGCACTGGAGAGCACCAGATAGCCGACGGGAACGCTGCCCGTGTCAAATCGCATCACAAAAGGAGGCACCGTGCCCGGCGGCATCATCGCACGCGAACGATTCACGTAATTGATCGTCTCGGCCATCGCCTGAGCCATGTTGGTGCCAGGATGAAAAACGAGTTTCATCAGTGCCGTGCCCTGCACATTCCGACTTTCCACATGATGAATGCCGTTGATGTACAGAAAATGATATTCGTAATAATTCGTGAGCAACCCCTCCATCTGCGCCGGGTCCATGCCTCCATAGGGCTGACACACGTAAATCACAGGCAGATTCAACGCCGGAAAGATATCCACCGACATGCGCCGAATGGGCAGCTCAACACCGCGAACTCGCAGCCAGTCATCCACCGCCGCAGGTCGCACCACACTGACGCCAGCCAACGCCAGCACCAGCAGCAGAACCACCACCGTCTTCGGACGCCGCAATGCAAAACTGATCGGATTCATTCAAACCTCAATTACGCAGCCACGTCCGACCAGACACCTTGGTCCGAATACCCCACAAACTTCCCCCGGCTGTCACGTACAACGTCCGCCCATCCACGCCGCCAAAGGCACAATTGGTCGTCTCATCACGCGGTATCCGCACAAACTCCAGCAACTCACCCGCAGGGCTGAATACATACACTCCGGCCGTCGGCTCATCGGCCGATTCATGCGGCGGACTGGGTTTGTTCAGGCCCGCTGCCACGTACAGCCGACCGTCCACGTCCAGCTTCATTCCGTCGGGGCCCCGCGTCGTCTTCCAGTCGTAAAGGAGCGTCTGCGTGGCAGCGTCCACGCGACCGTCGGGCTGCAGGTGGAATCGCCAAAGCCGCCGGGCACCACCCTGCGAGTTATTGTTGTCGGCCACATACAGCAATTTGTCGTCCGGTGTTACCGTAATCCCGTTGGGCCGATCCAGCTCCCGCCCCAGAATCCGCTCCACGCGCCCGTCCGGGTCAATCCGATAAACACCTTCCACCGTCCGCCCTGCACTGTCCCGCAGCTCCATCGCCGAACGGTCTCCGTAACACGGATCTGTGAAATAGAGACGATTCTGCGAATCGAGCGTCAGGTCGTTCGGCTGGTTGAAACGCTGCCCCGCGAAGGTTTCGGCAAGCACGATCAATGTGCCATCAGACTCCAGCCGCGTCACTCGCCGACGAACCGGTTCGCAAATCACCATCCGCCTCTGCCGATCAATCAGCAATCCATTCGATCCGGCAGCCTCGCGGTAGACGGATTGAGTTCCATCAAGGGCGCGCAGATGAATGTCGCCACCACCGCTTGTGAACAGACCCTTGTCCGGATGCCACACCGGTCCCTCGCCAGCACCCGTTTCCTGCAGCAACTGCGGGGCAGCTTCAAACAGGCTTTCCGCCGAACCCGGCTCGATCGCCGTCGCCACTGCACCAAATCGGAAGTCCGCCCGCATTGGGTAGTGATCGGACAGAGTTGCCGTGGCCGCATCCCGCAGAATCACGGCTGACATCACTGTCGGCAACAGGTTGGGCGACACGAAGACGTAGTCCAGCCGTCGATCTGTGCCGTGGTCCTCGTCCGCTGTGAGCGGCGTTGGGAAGGTGCCCACAAACGGCATGTCCGCCCTTCGCTCACGCGCTGCAAGGTCCACAAATCCCTGGTCCAGAATCGCCTGAATCCCTCCGTAATCCATCCGCCCGTCATTCAGATTCCGCGCCTCCCGGTTGCGTTCGTCCAGTCGCCTGAAGAACGGCACCAGCTGTGAATCTGCATCGTAATGCGAGCGATCAACGGGCGAAAAACCATTGAAATCTCCGGCCAGAATGATACGCGGAGAATCTTCGTTGAGCGATTGAATGTCGGCCTTCAGCAGGGCCGCCTCGTCAATGCGGCGAGCGAAGTTGGAAGGATGAAAATGAATCACGTAAACCCAGATTCCGGCGATGCGGCAACGCAGCAGTCCGTGATGAAAACCATCGCGCAGCAGCTTCACGTCGGAAATTGGATAACGTGATGTGATCCCGGTGGAAAAGCCGTCGGGCTTGAGCAGTACCGAGTGGGCATGGCCCCAGGATGCAGCATCGGAGGACAGCTTTTCCTGCGTGTAGCCGTTGAGCTCCTGCAGGGAGACAATGTCGGGGGCCTGAGCCGCCATCCAGCGTTTCCATGCACCGTACCGCGGCTCGCCGCGTTTTGTAAAACCGTAATACACGTTGTGCGTCACCAGACGCAGAGTCCTCGGTGGTTCATCAGCGGAAGCCGCTCGCAGTGAAGACAGGAGGCTGACAACGAGCAGACAAAGTCCCAGGCACAGCGATTGTGCGGAGAGTCGGTTGAGTCGAGACTGATGCAGCATGAGACTGGTCCGCAGAGATGAATTCAGGGACAGGCGTTTCGCAGCACGAAACGCGACAGAACAAAGACTCCGTCAGAACGCTGGTCGTTTGGCTGCAGCGACCTTGAGAGAACTTTCGGTGCCGCAACCTCCGGCAGTTGGCAGGAGTTTTCCGGGGCTGCACAGGCCGGTGGGGTTGAACACTCGACGCACATCAGCCATCACCGCCAGATCTTCCGGCGAAAACAACCGCGGCATGAAACTGATCTTTTCCACTCCAATCCCGTGTTCGCCCGTCACACTCCCGCCCAGATCAATGCAGCGATTCAGAATGTCCTCGCTGGCCAGCAGCACCCGCTTGATCTGATCCGCATGCCGCTCGTCAAACAAAATAATCGGATGCAGATTTCCGTCACCTGCGTGAAATACGTTGACTATCCGCAGGTCGTACTTCTGTTCGGTCTGACGGATAAACTCAAGAATCTCCGGCAGCCGCGTGCGGGGGACCACACCGTCCTGAGTACAGCAGCTGGGGGCCAGACGTCCAATCGCCCCGAAGGCCTGCTTGCGGCACTTCCACAACAACTGCCGCTCCTCTTCCGAACGCGACCGCTTGACTTCGCGAGCACCGTACTGCATGCAGAGCGATTCAATGGTGGCCGCTTCGCCGTCCACCACACATTCCAACCCATCCGTCTCGATAATGAGCACCGCACCGGCGTCCAGCGGAAAACCAAACTGGAAGGCCGCTTCGAGCGCTTCAATGATGCCCTGATCGAGCATCTCAAGCGCTGCCGGAACGATCCCGGCCGCGATGATCCGGCTGATCGCCGTAGTCGCGTCCGCCACCGTGTTGAATATCGCCAGCATTGTCCGACAGGACGATGGATCGCGCGTGATGCGGACCCAGACACGAGTCACCACGCCAAAGGTGCCTTCACTGCCAACAAATAATCCTGTCAGATCGAAGTCGTTGCCGCGGCCACACGGACCTCCCAGCTGAATCAAATCGCCGGATGCATCCACATACTCCACGCCCAGAACATGATTGACCGTGACGCCGTATTTAAGAGTGTGGGGACCGCCGGAATTGGTAGCGACGTTGCCACCAATCGTGCAGGCCCCCTGACTGCTTGGGTCAGGCGCGTAGTGAAAGCCACTCCCGGCAAGCGCTCGCGTCAGCCGGATGTTCACACAGCCAGGCTCAACCACCGCGTACCGATCCCGATGGCTGATTTCAAGGATGCGGTTCATGCGAGTCAGCGAAATCATGACGCCGCCACCCACCGGTAAACTGCCTCCAGCGATGCTGGTGCCTGCACCCCGCGGAACAAATGGAACGCTGTGCTCTGCACATGCGCGCACGATACGCTGGACTTCGAGCGTCGTTTGGGGAAAGACGACAGCCTGAGGCGCGCTCTTTTCGATGACGTACGCGTCGCACTCGTAGACCATCAGTTCGTCGGCAGCCGTCACGACGCGTTCATTGCCAAGAATCTTCCGCAGCTGCTCGATGAAGGCAGCGGTCATTGGCCTGGCTGGGACAGGAGGATGAGAGAGCTGGATCATTTGCGTCTTTCAGCCTTGCAGCGGTCAGCGTGGCAGCGTGGCAGCGTGTCGGCGGTTAGCGGTCAGCAGTTTGTTTGTCAGCACATCGAATGTTTCCTGCCAGGCATGTTCCTGCTGCCCGCTTCCCTCGCTCCACTCCCTGACCTAAAGCCTGATTGTTTGTGCGCGGTCGGGGCCGACAGAGACGAATTCGACGGGACGGCCGATGAGTTCCTGCAGGGTGTGGCAGTATTGTTGGGCGTTTGGCGGAAGCTTTTCGAATTGGGTGATGCCGGTGATGTCTTCGGTCCAGCCGGGGAGGCTGCGGAGGACAGGTTGGGCGTCGGCGAGATCTTCGCAGCGGCTGGGGAGCGTTCGCGTGATGGTGCCGCGGATGTTATACGCTTCACAGACGAAAAGTTCGTCGAACCCGGTGAGCACATCAAGGAGTGCAATGGTGATGGAGTCAACGCCGCTGATGCGGGCGCTGTAGCGAGTGGCGACGGCGTCGAACCAGCCGCAGCGGCGAGGCCGACCGGTGACGGTGCCGAATTCATTACCCGCGACGCGGATGCGATTGCCGGTGTCGTTATTGAGCTCTGATGGGAAAGGGCCGCCACCGACACGAGTTGTGTAGGCTTTGGCTACTCCGATCATCTTCTGTATCGCACGTTCCGGAATTCCGCTGCCGCTGTGGATGCCACAGCCGGAGCTGTTGGAGGATGTGACGTACGGGAACGTTCCATGATCGACGTCCAGCAGACTTCCCTGGGCGCCTTCGAAGAGCAGCCAGCGGTTCTGGTCGAGCGCATCCAGGAGCCATGACGTCGTGTCGGTGACCATCGGACGGATGCGGTCAGCGGCAGAGGAATATTCGGTGATGATCTGGTCGGGATCCATCTGTGTCCCGTCAGGGTCCAGCGCATTCAGCAGACGCTGTTTGAACGGAACGATTTCCCGGACCTTCGCAGCAAATGAGTCGCGGTTGACGAGGTCCCCCACTCGGACTGCGTGGGTGCGACCAACCTTGTCACGGTAACAGGTGCCAATTCCACGCATGGTGGTGCCGATGGCCTCACGGCCGCGGGATTTTTCCAGAGCGGCCTCTTCCAGGAGGTGCCAGGGGCAGATGACATGGGCGCGGTCGCTGACAAGCAGTCGGCTGGAACAGTCGTGACCGCCGGATGACAGACCGTCCAGTTCTTTCAGAAGTGCGAGCGGATTGACGACGACGCCAGGGGCGATGACGGAGGTGATGTGGGAGTGCAGAATGCCGGTAGGGAGCAGACTGAGCTTGTAAGTGCGACCGTCAAAACGAACGGTGTGCCCAGCGTTGTTGCCGCCCTGGTAACGCACCACCACGTGGTGCGTTTCCGTGAGCAGATCAACAATCTTGCCCTTGGCCTCATCGCCCCACTGCAGACCGATCACAGAAGTTGCCGGCACTGATTCGCTCACTGTTTTCTGACTGTGTGTTCACCGAAGGCTCTGCCCATGCCCACCAGATCGATCAGCATGAACAACCGCAGATCGCTGCGGAGGCCGGTAATATAGTCAGAAATGGGCAGAGGCGAAATACAGCAGACGGAATTCGGCCGCAAGTGCGGCAGAGTCAACAAAAAAAGGAACCGACCTGTTTCCAGATGCGGTTCCCTCTGCGTGTGATACATTCACTGATTCCGGCGAATTCCGCCGGTCTCCCCCGTTCAGGGAGTGGCAGGACCGGTGCAGCGGATCAGGTGGTCCTTGTCAATGTAGACCACTTCCACCGACTCGTCAGTGTGAGTGAACGGGATGGGCCAGTAGGACCGAATAGTCTTGTCGTAGTAGATGGTACACTTGTAGTGGCAGTGGTGCAGTCGAGCCGGGCCGACCAGCGGATACACTTTGCAGTCATCCAGCCGATCCACCAGCGGTTCCACCACAATACGAACATTGTTGATCTGAGTTTCCTGGAAGAAGGCAAAACCGCCAGCCGCGTCACTCGGCATGGCTCGCATCACCTGATCTTCACTTGGAGGATCCACACAGAAAACTTCACCCTCGACCGGATCCAGCACCGGCACACGGTTGTATCGCTCATCTTCCCACAGCTTGTCTTCGACCAGCTGGGTCTGATAGGCAGGCACAGGAACTATCGGCAGCGTTTTCCAGAAGGTCATGTAAGACCAAACCACGCTGATGAAGCCCCCAGTCAGCGTGCAGCCGCTGTTTGAGACCAGCATCAGGCAGATCGTCGCCAGCACCGCTGAACGCCGCAATTGCCTGCCAACCGTCTGCATTGTGCATTTCCCTGAAGGACCGGAAGGAATTGCCATGAATCTGTTCCACCGAAAAAACCCTAACCGTCGCTGAATGTCCAGCGTCTTCCTTGTGTATCGATCTCCCCGCCCCGGGACTTGTGAAAATGTTCGGATTTTACGGATCGAATCGGAAACAACGGTCCTGCCAATTCTGCCGGAGCTGCATCTACCCCCAGAGCAACGACGGTGCACGCCTTGTCACGGTGGAGCGGATCCACGCAGCTCAGCGGTTGGACGGAAGCCCCCGGCTGTGTTTCGCACCGCAGGTGCGCACGCTGGCGTGGGCGCTGGCGGAGTGTTTGCAGAGCCCCTTGCCCGCAGGCTGCCGCCAGGCGGCTGAGCCGCGGCTGAGCGGTTGGGCGGAAGCCCCCAGCTGTGCTTCGCACCGAAGGTGCGCGCGCTGGTGAGGGCGTTTGCGCTGGTGAGTCGCAGGTGCCATGCACTTTGCAGCCATGCACTCGGTGTCGGTGACTGCGGGAACTGTCCCCGGTGTTGCACAAAATGATGCGGATGCCAATAAATTCTCTGGGATTTTCGCTGCAGGTGCCATGCACCTTAAGGCCATTTCGCACCGAAGGTGCGCACGCTCGCGAGTGCGTTGGCGGGGCGGTGGCAAGGGCCTTTGCCCGCAGGCTGCCGCCAGGCGGCTGAGCAGCGGCTGAGCGGTTGGGCGGAAGCCCCCGGCTGTGTTTCGCACCGAAGGTGCGCGCGCTGGCGTGGGCGTTTGCAGGGGCGTTGGCAAGGGACTTTTGCCCGCAGGCTGCCGCCAGGCGGCTGAGGTTGCGATGCGCACCCTGGCGTTGGCGTTTGCAGAAGACTTTGCCCGCGGACTACCGTTAGTCAGGTCAGGCGAGCCGTTTAATGTGCGTGTGCGTGTGCGTGGCTGGCGTGCCCATGGTCACCGCCATGCCCATGCTCGTGATCGTGTCCATGTCCATTGTCGTGCCCGTGATCGTGCCCATGCCCATGATCTTCAGCAGCGGGCTCCTCCGGAAACTCTGCGAGGCGACCAAAGGCGCCATTGAGCTGAGCGGAACCGCACAGCAGAGCGATGCAAGCGAGCATTGTCACGTAGAGGAACTTGCCAGTGTAGTTACTGACGGACAGCCCGAGCAGGAAGTGCAGGCCGCCTTCCGGCGGTGCAACGGAACCCCAGACCAGAACGGCGACGAACATAAGCAGCAGGACGCCGAAGTATCCACCGCGGCGAAGAATCGGAAAGGCTTTCGTCCAGTTCACTGCCAATCCCCAGAAACCGATCCACGCCAGCAGTGGCAGCCACGGAACGGCGACGTTGATCAGGCTGAGCAACACCTGAAGAATCGCCTGAAGCAGCTGCAGAATGCTGGTGACAAGTTGCAGAAAGGCGTCCATGGAGAATCCCGGGGATGAGTAAAAGGTACGAAGTCCAGGGAGCAGGGAACGAGAGACAGGCAACACACTTCAGCGGGGAGACGGCAAACCGTCAGAGATTTTTCAACCGACAGCTGCCTGTCCTGCCACTGTATATTAGCGACCCAAGTGCCATTCATTCCACTGACTTCCGTTTTTTCCATTCCTCGCGCCACTTTCGTTCTGACCTCAGGGAATTCCGCTGGTTTTTTCCACGTTGGACTGCGGTTTGCTCCGAATTCGGAAGGGCGGTTGGATCGGGTGTGTGGTTGTCAATAAGTGACAGGTGTTCGCCGGACCGTTGGAAAACGAAGCGGGAGCGGAGGCATGAGGGAGCAGTTTCAGTCTGGAGCAGTGAAGGTCCTGGCTTTCGTGTGTGACCGGGATTCGCGGGTTGAGTCGGTATCAGCCGAACGTGGAATTTCGCCGTTGCTGGGACAGGATCGTCTGCTCCTTGAATCTCTGACTGTGGCTTCTTCGTCAGGTTTTCCGCCACTGTTGGATCGCTGGAACGACCTTGTGGAGACCGGCAGTGGTTTTCAGACAGAAGTGCTGGTGCAGCTGCGGGAGAGCGAAAAACCGCAGTCGATGGAGATGCACGCACTGCCGCTCAGAGGCGACTGCGACGTTCCCTTGTTTCTGGTGACGCTGTGTGCGGGCCTGCGGGTGGTGAATTCGGGACCGGATGAGGTGGCGAGGTGTCGCGCGGTGCTGAATACGGCCGTGGATTCCATTATCACCATCGATTCGCAGTGTGTGATTTCATCGGTCAATCCAGCGACGACGCGAATGTTTGGCTACCCGGAAAGTGAATTGCTGGGGCGCAACGTTTCAATGCTCATGCCGGAACCCTGGGCCTCGCAGCATGACGAGTACATCCGGCGATATCTGCAGACGGGCAAAGCGAGCATTATTGGGGTGGGTCGTCAGATCATAGCCTTGCGGCGGGATGGATCGACTTTTCTGGTGCATTTGGCCATCAGTGAATTTACGGTTCGGCAGACTCGTTACTTCACCGGGATCATTCGCGATCTGACGGATCTGGAGCAGGTGCAGAAGCAGTTGCTCCAGTCAGAGCGACTGGCGGCGATTGGCCAGATGGTCACCGGCCTGGCTCACGAAAGCCGTAACGCACTGCAGCGAGCGCAGGCGTGCCTTGACATGCTGGCTCTGGATCTGCAGGACCAGCCGGAGCAGCTTGATCTGGCCCGTCGTGCCCGCACAGCGCTGCGGGACCTGCATCGGCTGTATGAGGAGGTGCGGAGCTACGCGGCGCCGATCCATCTGGAGTTTCGGGAATGTGATCTGAACGCCGTCTGGAGAAAGGAATGGGAGAATCTGGCAGAATTGAGGCGTGAACGGCGTATCCGGCTTACAGAATCCTGCCCAGCCGGAATGCCCCGATGCGAGATCGATATTCATCGGATGGGGCAGGTGTTTCGGAACATCTTCGAGAACGCGATTCATGCGTGTGGCGAGGAGGGCTGCGTGACGGTGCGGTGTGCGGAGGTGACACACGACGGTCGTGCAGCACTTTCGCTGCGAATATCCGATAACGGTCCGGGGATGAAGCCTGAAGTCTGTGCGCGGGTGTTTGAACCATTCTTCACGACAAAGCAGAAGGGAACGGGCCTTGGGATGGCCATTGCACACCGGATTTTGTCAGCGCACGCCGGAAGCATCTCCGCAGGATCAGGCGTGGAGGGTGGGGCAGAGATCCAGCTGGTGATTCCCTTGCGCAGCGTCGTTCGACGTTTGGGTGACAACAGACAGTGAAATCAGCAATTTCCCCACGAGGGCTTTGTCAGGCTTCTCAAATTCTCGCTGAAAATCCGCAATTGTGCGACATGTGATTTACCGGTACACTGTTGGGTTTTCCGGCGTCTCTGTGACATTCTGTTCAGGAATTTACCGATGGTTCTCCGTCCTCGCACCAAAGCCAAGCTGGCCAAAAAGTCCAAACGCTGCGCAAAATGCGGCAAAATCGTCCGCGCGGCCAGGCGTTGCAAAACTTGCCACATGCCCCAGAAACACTGAATTCCCTGCGTCATCCCACAAGATCCATCGCCTCACTGGCCGCCACTCGCATCGGGCGGCCACGATGGTGTGTTTGCGTGACACCGTCAAAGCGTCTCCCGATCGCTGCCCACTTCGGTCTGGTCGCCCGGAAATTCCCACGAAATTCACCGAACAGCTTTTTCCGACCGCTGGCGGCCCGATAGAATTGGGGCTGAAAGCTCTTCCGGGACTTTAGATCGCCTCTTCTTCCTGCGTCCCTGTTCGCCCCGCCGCCTGCAGTGACTCAACGACCGGTTCTGCGGTCGCTTCGTTTCCAGGATCCTGTCTTCATGTCAGTGGCCCCCCCAGTGTCCTCCGCCTCAGGTGTGCTCAGGCGAACCGATGTCCGAAATATCGCCATCATCGCCCACGTTGACCACGGCAAAACTTCGCTGGTCGACTGCCTGATCAGGCAAAGCGGCATGTTCCGCGAAAACCAGCAAATGCAAACCTGCCTGCTGGACTCAAACGATCTGGAACGCGAACGCGGCATCACCATTCTGGCTAAAAATATCGCCATGATGTGGAATGGCGTTCGCGTCAACATCATCGACACCCCGGGACACGCCGACTTCGGTGGTGAAGTCGAACGCGTGCTCAAGATGGCGGACGGGGCTCTGCTCCTCGTGGACGCCTTCGAAGGTCCTCGCCCCCAAACCCGATTCGTCCTCCAGAAAGCCCTGCAGTGCGGCCTCTCACTGCTCGTGGTGATCAACAAAATCGATCGCCCTGACTGCCGCCCCGATGAAGTGCTCTCCCAAACCTTCGACCTCCTCGTCGAACTCGGCGCTGACGACGCCACTCTTGACTTTCCCTATATCTACACCAGCGCCCGCGAAGGCTACGCCACTCACGATCCCGCACAGAAAGGTGGCGACATCCGTCCACTGCTCGATCTTGTGCTCGAACGCATCCCCGGCCCCGTCGTTCGCCCCAGCGACCCACTGCAGCTCATGGTCACATCACTCGAATGGTCCCGTTACGTGGGCCGCATCGCCACAGGTCGCATCGCTGCTGGAAAACTCCGCACCGGCCAGCAGATCGCGCTCATGCGTGCCGACGGCAGCAAATCGCTCGCCAAAGTCGAACAGGTACAGCTCTTCAGCAACCTCGGGCGCACGGACACTCCAGAAGCCGAAGCTGGAGACATTGTGGCGGTGATTGGACTCCCCGACCCCGAAATTGGCGATACCATCGCCGATCCGCTCAACCCCGTCGCTCTCGAACGCATTGCTGTCGATGAACCCACGCTGTCGATGAAATTCACCATCAACAGCTCGCCGCTCGCAGGTCAGCACGGCAAGTTTGTCACCAGCCGTAATCTCCGCGATCGACTCCAAAGAGAGCTGCAGTCCAATGTGGCCCTCCGCGTCGAAGAAACCGATGACATGGAAGCCTTCAAGGTCTCGGGCCGTGGTGTGCTCCATCTCGCAGTGCTCATCGAAACCATGCGACGCGAAGGCTATGAACTTTCCGTCGGTAAACCCGAAGTGATCGTTCGCGAAATCAACGGCAAAAAATGCGAACCCTGGGAGCTCCTCGAAGTCGATGTCCCCAGCGCCGACCTCGGACCCGTTATGGAACTCGTCGGCGCCCGCCGCGGACAGGCTCGCACCATGTCCACCAACGGCGTTGGCATGACACACATTGAATTCGCTATCCCAGCCCGAGGACTCATCGGACTCCGCACAAAAATGCTCAACGCCACTCGCGGCGAAGCCATCATGCATCACCGCTTCGACGAATACCGCGCCGTCGAAGGCGAAATCCCGCATCGGCTCAACGGAGTTCTCGTGTCACAGGAAGGTGGCAAAGCCATCGCCTACGCCCTCTGGAAACTCCAGGAACGCGCCGACATGTTCATCAACCCCGGTGAAGATGTCTATGAAGGCATGATTATCGGTGAAAACAGTCGCGACAACGACATGGTCGTCAACCCCATCCGCGAAAAGAAACTCACCAACATCCGTTCCGCCGGTGCCGACGACGCCATTCTCCTTCGCCCCCCACGCGAAATGACGCTCGAAGCCGCTCTCGAATACATCGAATGGGACGAATACGTCGAAGTCACTCCTCAAGTCATCCGCCTCCGCAAAGTACTGCTCAGAGAAAACGAACGCAAACGCCAGCACCGCGGCAAAAGCTGAACACAACCGCCATCCTTATCTAATGGTATCGAGTCGCTGCCGGTGACGTTAACCGGTGACGACAATCGTGACAGTCGTAACAATTGGTCCACCCCAAAGCCGCCTGCCATCGGGCCACAGGCCTGTTCACCCCGAAAATCCCGCTTCCCGCGGTCGGCAATCCCCCAAACATCCCGCTTTCACTGGTCTTTCCCTCGCGAATACCGTTAAAGTTCCTGCGCAGTCAACGGTTTGCCCGCTGCGGCAACCGTTCAGGTCCGCTTATCCTTTCCTTCGTCCAAGAGACCGCTTATGAGCACTGTTTCTGCACTCCCCTACAAGGTCGCCAATATCGCCCTCGCGGAACTCGGCCGCAAGGAAATCGAAATCGCGGAAATTGAAATGCCCGGCCTGATGGCACTCCGCGAAAAATACGCCGACTCACAACCGCTCAAAGGTGCCCGCATCGCTGGGTGCCTCCACATGACCATCCAGACCGCAGTGCTCATCGAAACCCTCAAAGCCCTCGGTGCTCAGGTCACCTGGTCAAGCTGCAACATCTTCTCAACTCAGGACCACGCCGCCGCTGCCATCGCGGCCGCCGGCATCCCCGTCTATGCATGGAAGGGCATGTCCAACGAAGAATTCGACTGGTGCATCGAGCAGACGCTGTTCTTCCCCGACGGTCAACCGCTCAACATGATCCTCGACGACGGTGGCGACCTGACTTCCATGGTGCACGACAAGTTCCCCGAGTTGCTCCAGGGCATCCGCGGGCTGTCCGAAGAAACCACCACCGGAGTCCTCCGGCTCCTCCAGATGCTCGCAGCCGGAAAACTTGCCCTGCCCGCCATCAACGTCAACGATTCCGTCACCAAGAGCAAGTTCGACAACCTCTACGGCTGCCGCGAATCGCTGGCAGACGGCATCAAGCGGGCAACCGACGTCATGGTTGCTGGTAAGGTGGTCGTGGTTTGCGGCTACGGCGACGTCGGCAAAGGCTGCGCAGACGCAATGGACGGCCTCGGTGCTCGCGTCATCGTCACAGAAATCGACCCCATCTGTGCCCTGCAGGCACTCATGGAAGGCTATCAGGTGCTGACGATGGACGAAGCCGCCTCCATCGGCGATATCTTTGTCACGGCCACCGGCAACATCGACGTAATCCGCGGTGAACACCTCGACAAAATGAAGCATCAGGCGATCGTCTGCAACATCGGCCACTTTGACTCCGAGATTCAGATTGCCTACCTGAACAACAGCAAAAACATCCGCCGCATTCGCATCAAGACTGCTCAGGACGAAGGTGGCCCTGTTGACAAATACGTCTACCCCAACGGCAAAGCGATCATCGTGCTCGCAGAAGGCCGACTTGTAAACCTCGGCTGCGCCACCGGTCATCCGTCGTTCGTCATGAGCAACAGCTTCACCAATCAGGTGATGGCCCAGATCGCTCTCTGGACCGAAGCTGAAAAGTACTCAATTGGCGTACATCTGCTCCCGAAAGAACTCGACGAAGAAGTTGCCCGCCTGCATCTGTCCAAACTGGGTGCAAAACTCGAAACTCTCACCGCCGCTCAGGCCGAATACATTGGCGTGAAGGTCAGCGGTCCCTATAAGCCGGAACACTACCGCTACTAAACAGCTGTTCCATCACTGAAGCCACACTCCTTCCACCCCGCTCAAGCCTTGTGCCTGCAGCGGGGTGTTTTCTTATCTTCCGCCTGCAATTCCAACCCACAGTTTGACACCCTTCGCTCCGCAACAGTACAATTCTGGCAGCAATTTCATTTGGTCCCTCATGCCACCGGAACACTGCAATGACGCTCCGTACCGCAGTTTTTCTCCTGTTTGCCGCATTGTCAGCCGGGACTGCCATCGCCGCCGAAGGTCGCAACAGCACCCAGGTGCCGCGATTTGATGCCGCTGTGGAAAGGGGCGTGGCCTTCCTGCGACAAAAGGATGAGCTTCTTCACGGTGCCGAGCACATTCTGGTGGCGTACGCCTACTACAAGTGCGGCATCCCGAAGACGGACCCCGTCATCCAGGGGGCACTCGCCGCCGCCGCAGGCCGTGCCGCACCTGCTGGCTACACGCCTGTGGGCGCTTACGACCACATCTACGGTGCCGGTGTCGATGCGATGCTCCTTGCAGACCTCGACAAGGACCGCTACGTCAACAACCTCCAGGCCATTGCCAACTACGTACAGCGAACACAGCGCGGCAACGGATCCTGGAGCGACAGCGCCAACGCCCCCGGTGACGTCAGCATGACGCAGTACGCCGTGCTGGCCCTCTGGGCATGCCAGCGTGCGGGTGCTCAGGTGGCCCCCGAAACCGTCGAACGTGCTGCTGACTGGCTCCTCAAGAATGGCAACGGCGATGGTGGCTGGGGCTACCGCCCGGGTACCAACCAGGGACCAGGAGCCGGCCGTTCCACGCACAACATGACCATGGCCGCCTCAGGATCGCTCGGCATCTGCCGCATCATGCTCCATGGCTCCCGCCCTATTGGCAAAAAGACCGAAAAACCCGAACTCGCCTTCGGGGCCCTTGAGAAGGTCGAAGAAGAAGTGGAACCCGGCGAAGTCAAGCCCGCCTTCGCCGGATATAACCCAGGCATCGACGCCGGTTCGCTCGATAGTCGCGTCGATCGCGCATTCGCATGGAACATGAGTAACTTCCAGCCGGTCAGCCGTGTGGAACACAACATGTACTTCTACTACTGCATCGAACGCGCAGCCGCTGTCGGTGACCTTGGCAAAATCAATGGCGTCGACTGGTACGTCGTCTACGGCGACGGACTGCTCACACTTCAGGGCCAGGACGGCGCCTTTCAGACTCACTCAGGCCCCACCGTCGGTACCGCCCTTGCCCTGCTCTACTACATGCGGTCTACCGGACAGATCCTCAAGGATCTCTACGGCCGCGGACAGCAGCGCGGAGACAAAGGCAATCCCTTCGGCGACAAGAAAAAAGCCAAAGAACCCTCGGAACTCGACCTGCTGCTCGCTTCCATGGAAAATATCGACTTCTCCAAACTGGACGAAAACGACAGCAGCATCGCCGACGACGTTGTGCTCAGTGTTCAATCCATCGATGACCCCAAAAAGCTCGTCGGCGAAGTCGATCGACTGAAGAAACTCATCCGCCACCCCAACGCCCAGGTCCGTCGCTCCGTCTACTGGGCACTCGGACGCACCGGCGACTTCAAACTCGTCCCTCAAATGCTGGAAGGCATCAAAGACCCGAACGTCGATGTCAATATCGAAGCCGAAATGGCACTGCGGTTCATCGCACGACGACCAAACGGCTTCGGAATGTCGCTCGACCCACTCGCAGGACTCGGTCCCACCGATCCCCCCGAACAACGACTCCGAAACGCAAATGACTGGCGAACAAAAGCGCTGAAACGCTGGTCGGACTGGTACTTTGCAAACCGTCCCTTTGAAGAACGTGATGGGCTGGATGAATTGGAAGCCGCTGCGTTTGCTGGTGCCGGCACAGTCGAGTCGGGCAGTGGTAAGTAAGCTGATCTCGGTCAGCTGGCTACCAGCGAATCCTCAGTTCATCGATCACTCTCATCCGCGTTCTGTTCCCCCCCCCCCCGAACACCGA
>Ga0172373_10003823_pt1 | contig 21612 bp, 16 predicted proteins | sample Lak10m_2_FD_114546 | JGI IMG/M metagenome (GOLD analysis project Ga0172373, IMG submission 114546) | Freshwater microbial communities from Kabuno Bay, South-Kivu, Congo - kab_092012_10m | ecosystem: Environmental > Aquatic > Freshwater > Lake | place: Democratic Republic of the Congo...
AAGGATTTTACTAAAACAAGGATAAATGAAAGGAAATGAACCCATGTTTGAGCTCAGCAGTCTTGCATCCTGAAAGGGGCAAGTCAACTGCGTTTGCGAGTTTGGGTAAATGACTAGAATGTTACGTAGTTTTAGAAAATCTTTTTTACAGGCTTGACTTTTTGGTTCTTTTGGGTCAAGCCAAAAGAACAGAGAAAATTAATCGGACAATAATGATTTTAGACATATAATGAGATTTTTACAATGAAAAAGATAATTGATGAATTAACATTAGAAATCCAGAAAGTCATCTAACATTCTGCGGTCTTTTTTGGATGGTCGACCAGTACCCATATCGCGATAAACTTTTTGGGCTTCTTGGTACAAACGGAATTTTTCCACTTCTTCGATTGGCGTAATGTCTTCCAAATAACCTGCAACCAATTTGGGTCCTACGCGTTTATCTAGTAATTCTAAAACTTTATACGAAAAGACAGCACTGTTTTTATGCACTTGGATGGTATCTCCAACTTTTACATCGCGAGAAGGTTTCACATCCAATTCATTAATTTTAATTTTCCCTTTGGAAATCAATTCAGAAGCCTGCGAACGGGTTTTGGTTAAACGTACCGCCCACGTATATTTGTCAATGCGAAGAGCCATATCAAAAACTAAATCTGATTAAAAATAGCATAAAAAAACCTCAACCAAATCTGATTGAGGTAAATTAAATAAATACTTGTAAGATTAATGAATTGCTGGAGCGTAATCTTTTGTACCTAATGCATGCAACATTTTAGTGTGTTCCTTAATTGCGCCAAAAAAGGTTTTGTACGAATAATAAGGTAGATTATATTCACTCGCTGTCTTTTTAACTATTTCAGACAATTTTTTATAATGTACATGACTAATATTTGGGAATAAATGGTGTTCTACTTGAAAGTTTAAACCACCTACATACCAAGAAAACCAGGTAGATTTTGGAGCAAAATTTGCAGTGTTATACAACTGATTAACTGCCCAATCTGCTTCCACAACACCTGAATCGTTTGGCATTGGATAGGTAGATGTAGGTACAACATGCGCAGGTTGAAATATGGCTGCTAACGTTAAACCAGCTATAAAATGCATTGCTAAAAAACATAAAATTGTTCCGTACCAAGGTAAAACCGAGAAAGCGAAAGGAAGACCAAAAATTACACTGAAATAAACAACCTTCGTTACAATAATCGTTTTTACTAAAGTAGAATAAGTAATGTTTTGCGTCTTTAATAAATTCTGTCTATTAAAACGAGCTGCTTGAATAAAATCTTTTGCAGTACACCACATCAAGGTCATCAATCCATAAAAAAACCATGCATAAATATGCTGAAAACGATGGAACTTCAAACGCTCAGTGCGTGGTGTAAAACGCATCACTTTTCCAGGATTTATATCTTCGTCATATCCTGTGACATTGGTGTATGTATGATGCAATACATTGTGTTGAATTCTCCAATTGACATCGGATCCACCAACACCGTTAATTACAAGTCCAAGTAACTTATTTACTCGGTTATTTTTTGAATAAGCACCATGATTAGCGTCGTGCATAATCGACAAACCAACGCCTGCCATACCAAAGCCCATGATTAACCACATTAAAACAGAAAGTAAAACACTATCTGAAAAAACTGTATTTAACAAAATGAAAGGAACAACATACAATGATATCATAAAAATGGTTTTAAGCACCATCCCAAAATTACCAAAACGAGAAATATTATTTTGTTTAAAGTACTCCCTAACTCTTTGTTGTAGAGTCTTATAAAACTCAGCATTTGTATTAGACTCAAAAGTAATTATTGGGCGCTCCATATATAGAATTTAAAATTAAAAGACAAAGATACGCTATTTTATTAGGAGAACAATTAAAAAGATATAAAGCTTATGTTAGACACATATAAATACCACTTTTAAGGTAGTTCATGTGCAAAAAAATAATGTTATGCGAATTGAATGGAATAGTAATAGTCTATTTTTGTAAAAAAGTGTTTTATAAAAAGAAAGATAATCAATCAAATATGTATTGTAAAGACTATTTTATTAAAGAAAGAATACAAACAAGTGAAGTAAAAATTGGAACTGTTAGCATTGGTGGAAATAACCCTATCCTACCTCAATCCATGACAACAACAGACACAATGGATGTAGAGGGTTCTGTAGCACAAAGCAAACGTATGATTGATGCTGGTTGCGAACTAGTGCGATTGACCGCTCCATCCAAAAAAGAAGCTGAAAAATTAGGAGAAATAAAATCCATTTTAAACAACGCTGGATACAATAAACCGTTAGTGGCAGACATCCATTTTACTCCAAACGCTGCGGAGATTGCTGCAACTTTAATTGAAAAAGTGCGAGTTAATCCTGGAAATTATGCAGACAAAAAAAAGTTTGAAGAAATAGAATTTACAGAAGAAAGCTACAAAGAAGAATTAAAACGAATCGAAGAAAAATTTACTCCATTAGTAAACATTTGTAAACAACATGGTACAGCGATGCGTATCGGTACAAACCATGGCTCCTTATCTGACCGGATTCTCAGTCGATTTGGCGACACACCGGAAGGAATGGTAGAATCGGCCATGGAATTTTTGCGTATTTGCCGGAAAAACGATTACCACCAACTCGTTATATCCATGAAGGCGAGTAATACGTTGGTCATGGTTCAAGCATACCGCCTACTTGTCAAAACAATGCAAGAAGAAGGAATGAACTATCCCCTACACTTAGGGGTAACAGAAGCAGGTGATGGAGAAGATGGAAGAATAAAATCAGCAGTTGGTATCGGTGCATTGTTAGAAGACGGACTTGGTGATACAATACGTGTTTCACTAACTGAAGATCCCGAATTTGAAATTCCAGTTGCAAAAAAATTAATAGAAAAAGGAAATCAAACTAAAAATAATTTAATAGTTACAACTAATAAAACAATAACTTATAATCCTTTTGAATACTATAAAAGAAAGACTAAAATAAACAAAAATATAGGTGGTAAAAACGTACCTGTCGTATTTGCTGATTTAAGTCTAAAAGATAAAATTAATGAAGCAAATTTCTTTGGATTTGGGTATAATTATTCGGTACAACTCGACAAATGGAACATACAAGAATTAGCAGCTGATTATGTTTTTATTGGTGACAATATAATTAATTTTGAAACTCCAGGTACCCTTGGAATAGTTCAAAATTTTGACACTTGGCGAAATAATAGTACAACAAAAAACAATTACTATCCATTAATAAACTATTCTAAATCAAAAGAATACAAGTTTGGATCAACCTTCTTTTTAGAAATAGAAACAATCGATATACCTATTGAATATATCAAAGAAAACCCACTTGCAATTTTAGTTTTAACTACAAAATTTGATAATAAAACTCAAATTTTCCGTTACATAAGAACCATATTAGACGAAAATAATATTGACAACCCAGTAATTTTGAAATATTCCCATGAATTAACGGATGTTGAACAGTTTCAATTGTACACAGCAAGTGATGCAGGAAATCAATTTATAGATGGATTTGGAGATGGAATATGGGTTAATGGTCCCCAACCCTTACAAATCATTAATTCCTTGTCATTTGGTATCTTACAAGCAACTAGAACGCGTATTTCCAAAACTGAATACATTTCGTGTCCTTCGTGCGGAAGAACCTTGTTTGATTTACAAGAAACAACTGCTAAAATTCGAAGTAAAACATCTCATTTAAAAGGCATTAAAATAGGCATTATGGGATGTATTGTAAATGGTCCTGGAGAAATGGCAGATGCTGACTATGGGTATGTAGGTACAGGACCAGGTAAGATACACCTATATAAAGAAAAAGAGGTTGTACGTAAAAATGTCTCTGAAGAGGAAGCGGTGGATGCGTTGATACAACTAATTAAGGACCACGGCGACTGGGTAGAACCTATTTTGTAAATTGAAATATATACAGCGTCAAAACGCATCTAATATTTCAATCCTAAATCAAGGATGATTTTTTTAGAGAAATCTAACGAAATAAGTTATTGTTAAATAGAGTGGCTTCGATAGCCTCAGCCACCATTATTGATTGATTACTGCAGTATAAATTATTTGCTTTGAAAACGGTGGCTGAGGCTCTCGAAGCCCCGTTTCATTTCTTTTGAAAAACATAAATCTGAGAACTATACCCATTAGTGTCAGATTTCATATTTGAAAGCCAACCGTTAAAAAATGCTTTTACAACATTTCCTCCTTTGTATTTTTCAGACAGCATACTCACATAATATGAATCAAACTTCATTGGAAAGATATTAACACATTCCATATCAAACTGAGCAAATAGCTTATTTATTGTATTTTCCTGAAAATGGTATAAATGTCTTGGCACATCATACGCAGCCCAATATTCTTTATACACTTTAGCATCATACGAATTCATATTTGGAACAGCAATAAACAACGTTCCTTTATCTTTCAAAACACGTACAATTTCAGCAACATCTCTTTTCAAATGATATACATGTTCTAATACATGCCACATAGTAATTATATCTTTTGAATTTGATTCGATTGTTTGAAGTGTATCTAATGATTCTAAAGTAAGACCAAAATTGTTTTTAGCAAACTCACGCGCATCCGAATCTGGTTCTAAACCTTGGACATCTAATCCTGCCAACTGACAAGCATTTAAAAAGTGTCCTGTTCCTGAACCAACATCTAATAATGCATTCCCTTTAGCATACGAACGAATCAAAGAAACTTTACGATCTATTGTAATTGTTCTTACAACATTATACAATTTATTAACCAACCCTTTATTGGTAGAACTATGCGAAACATAGTCTTCACTTTTATAATAGGTACCGATAGTATCCTCACTTGGTATTGGATTTGTGAAATGAAATCCACAAGCAGAACACTTATGAATCGTGAACGATTCTTGGGTAATCATCCAATCTTTAAGTTGCAAATGTGTTTCGAACTCTGTATGCTCACACACAGGACAAGCGTCGTATTTTTTTATATGTTCCACGTGAAACTATCTTCCTAAATAAATTAATAATACAGAAATATCACTTGGTGACACTCCACTAATTCGAGATGCATGACCAATTGTGACGGGTCTAATTGCATTAAATTTCTCTCTTGCTTCTAATGATATACTCGACAATTGACTGTAATCAATATCATTTGGAATCGTTAATTCATCCAGTTTATTCATCTTTAAAGCCATATCTTGTTCACGTTGGATATATCCATCATATTTAAGCTGAACTTCTGTCTGAACAGATATTTCATGATGAATTGAATCTAATTGTTCAATCACTGATTTAAGATCAACATTCATATCAGCAATTAAATCAAGTGTAATATTTGGTCTAACAAGTAAGTTGTTTGCTTTAACTTGTTGTGTAATTGGAGTGCTATCGACAGTAGCTAAAATAGGATTAGCTAATTCAGGTTTAATCCCTGTTGATCGTAACAAATCTTTAAGTTTCGTAACACCTTCATTCTTCAATTCAACACGTTTTAAAGCTTCATCATCTGCTAAACCAATTGCATGACCTAAAGGTGTAAGACGAATGTCTGCATTATCTTGCCTTAATAATATACGGTATTCTGCTCGACTTGTAAACATACGATATGGCTCTTTAGTACCTTTAGTAATTAAATCGTCAATCAAAACACCAATGTATGCTTCAGAACGAGATAAAATAAATGGATCTTTTAGTTTAACTTTACGAGCAGCATTAATTCCAGCCATCAAACCTTGACAAGCAGCTTCTTCATAACCGGTAGTGCCATTAATTTGTCCAGCAAAATACAAACCTTCAACTAATTTAGTCTCTAAAGTATGCTTTAATTGAGTAGGAGGGAAATAGTCATATTCTATGGCATAACCAGGACGAAACATTTTAACATTCTCAAAACCTGGAATAGTTTTCAAAGCAGCTAATTGAACTTCTTCAGGTAGTGAAGTACTAAAACCGTTTAGATAAATTTCAATGGTATTCCAACCTTCAGGTTCAATAAACAACTGATGACGGTCACGATCAGCAAAACGATTAATTTTATCTTCGATACTAGGACAATAACGTGGACCAGTACTTTTAATCGCACCATTAAACATTGGTGAACGATCAAAACCAGTTCGCAGCATTTCATGAGTTTGCTCATTAGTATAAGCAATATGACAAGCGTGTTGATGCGCTAGTGGTTTCGTATGTGAAGAAAAACTAAACTTGGAGGGAATAGAATCACCATCTTGAAGATCAAACTTTGCATAATCTAACGAACGACCATCCAAGCGGGGTGGGGTACCAGTTTTCATACGACCAGACTCAAAACCAAGTTTAATTAAATCTTCCGTAATACCAGTTGAAGCACTTTCGGAAACACGACCACCGCCAAATTGTTTCTCACCTAAATGTATTAAACCATTTAAGAAAGTACCATTGGTCAAGACAACAGCATCCGCATAGATTGAAATACCTAAACTAGTTTTAACGCCTAAAACTTTATTGTGCTCAACCAAAATACCAGTCGTCATGTCTTGCCAGAAATCCACATTGGGATTTCTTTCAAGTAGCAATCTCCATTCTTCAGCAAAACGCATACGATCATTTTGTGTTCGTGGAGACCACATTGCTGGACCTTTTGACATGTTCAACATACGAAATTGAATTGCACTCAAATCACTCACAATACCACTACCACCGCCAAGTGCATCAATTTCGCGAACGATTTGACCTTTGGCTACACCACCCATAGCTGGATTACAACTCATTTGAGCGATGGTATTCATATTCATTGTAATTAACAAAACGGAAGAACCGAGTTTAGCAGCAGCGTTAGCAGCCTCACACCCGGCATGACCACCTCCAACTACAATGACATCATATTTTTTTAACATTGAAAAAATGTTTCACGTGGAACAAAAGAATTATTTGAAACCAATCAAGCCCAAAGCAAAGTCTTCTTTAGAACGCATAAGGAGAGCGTCATCATCAGATTTATCCAAATAACCACACAAATGTAAGAAACCATGTATAATTACCCGATGTAATTCATGTTCAAATGAAACATTAAATTGATTAGCATTATCACGAACCCTATCAACACTAATAAATAAATCACCAGATACTAAAGGTAAATCTGAATAATCAAACGTTATTATATCGGTATAATAATCATGATTTAGATGTTCGCGGTTAACAGCTAATAAATAATCATCCGAACAAAAAATAATAGTTACATCACCAAAAACTTTAGATTCTTTAGAAGCCACAGATTCGTACCAAGCATGTAACGCATTTTCGTCTAAAGAAAACGCTACTACATCTTCAAAAACAACATCAAGCATTTTGTTTGTCAAAAGTAATTACGGCAATTTTTCCATTATCTTCAAAATTTAGACAATCCGATAAGTTTTGAATCAAAAAGATACCTCTACCATTTTCTTTCTCGATATTTTCAGGTGAAGTAGGGTCGGGGAGATGCATAAAATCAAAGCCATTTCCTTCATCCATAATACGAAAAACAAAAGATGCATCATCATGAATAACCTCAATGGTAACGCGTTTACTGCTATTAAACATATTTCCATGAATGATGGCGTTGTTAACAGCTTCAGTAACAGCTATTAACACATTACCATACGCATCTTCAGGAATATTTAAATCCGCACAAACTTTGTCAATCAAAGATTCAACTAAAGAAACATTAGATAAGTCAGAAGGTATGACTAGTCTTTCTATAACAGATGCATTACTCATTTTAATGTTTATTGTAGGACTACTAAATACTAATCAAAAATTATAACAGTGTTATAAAACTTCATTAAAGTAACTACTTGCTTTGTCCTTATAATACTTACGATATTCAGGTTCCAAGGATCGAAGTAACTCAACTTGTTTTACTTTTTCTTGGTTATACTGCATAATCGATTTAAGGTTACTAGAATTGTAATTTTTTCCTGATTTTGACTCTCTTTTTTCATCAAAACCACGTTCACGTAGCGCCTCTTCACTTTCCAATAAACGCGTTAGAATCTCTTTTTGACGTTTAATTAAATCTGCATTACGATTTCTATTCACCAAATCTTTTTCTTGCTGTTCAAGCGATTTTAGTAAAGGATTTAATTGATTGCCTGTTCCTTTACCATCTTTATTCATTTCTTTGCGTAACTGCTCTAATTTTTGACGTAATTGTGCTTGTTGCGCAGCCATACGTGCTAATTCTTTACCACCTAATCCTTCCAAACCATTTCCGGGTTTATCACCAGGTTTTTTACCACCTTCTTTTTGTCCTTTTTCCAGTTTTTCCAGTTGTTTCTTAAGCATGTCCTTCATTGCCTTAGCATCCATGCTAGAAGATCCTTTAGCTCCAGGTTTAGGTTTAGAACAAGAGCCATTACCATTGCCTGAACCTTTCATATCCTGCTGCATCTGTTGTAAGGATTCGTTTAGCATCAAAGCAAGATTATTGATACCTGTCATTGCAAATTGTAAATTGGTAGAAATATCCCGTTTTTGATGCTCATCCACAGCTTCTAAAGCTTGCTTAAAGCTTGAATTGATATCCAAAAGTTCTTTATCGACAAAAGAGGCTATTTTTGGTTGACGTTTAGCAAGAAAAGATAAACTATCCTCTACCATTTTCATTTCATCCATAATAGAACGTTGTAAACGGCCCAATTTACGATAATATGGATCTGTTAGGGAAACCTTATCAAATTCTAATAAAATATCTTCCTGACGAAAAGAAATAGACATTAAATTTTCTAAAAGTGCGCGAATTTTATTGATATCCTCACCTTGATCTTCTTTATTAGAAGCTTCTTGGTTTTTATCAAGCTTTTGTGCTAATTTTTCCATTTCATTAGCAGCTTTTTGCTGATTACCAGCAGCCTTTTTTTCACTGCCCTTCTCTAAGTTGTCCTTAGCGTCTTTTAATTCATCGGAAATCGCTTTTTTATCCTCTTCGTTGTTCCCTAAATTCATTGGATCCGATAGAGATTCGTTTAATTTTTCCATCTCTTTCATATCCTCTTTAAGTTGCTCGAATTTTTTATTTATTTCCTCTTGTTTATCGGCTGCTTTTTTATCGGAAATCTCTTTGTCTTGAATTTTAGCTTTTAAAAGTTCTTGCTCTTTAGCAAGTTGATTCAATTCTTTCTCAATACCATCAATTTTTTCATTTAATTGCATTTTTTTAAGCATTTCAATACTTCTATCCAACTGCTTTTGCATAGACTCCGATTTAGACTCTAATTTGTCTAATTTTTTGTCGAGTTGTTCTTTGTCATCCGATTTAAGTAAATCTTCAAGCTTATTAAGTAATTGTTTTAATTCATCGTCCATTACTTTATCCAATAAATCTTGAATAAGCTCTTGTTTTTCAAGTAATTCTTTGTCTAATTCAGATAATTGATTTTTTTCTTCTAGACTTTCTTGAAGTTGTTGCTGCGTACTTTGTAATTCGTTCTCAATCGCTTTTTGTTGCGTTTTAAGTTGTTGCACTTGATTTAACTTATTCCATTCCGAAGTTTTTTCATTGAGTAAATCTTTTTTCAAGCGATTTACATCTTTTTCAAACTTTTTAGCCTTATCAAACAGTTTAGATAAATTTTCACGAACATTTTCTTGTTTTTGATCGCGTATTTCATTTAAAACAGCGAGGGATGGTAATTTATAACTGAAAATCTCAGATTTAGTAGTTTTAGAACCATTAACTCCATCATTATCCGAAACTTCGAAGTAATATTCGATACGATCATTCAGGTTCAAGTTTTCTCTTCTAAAATCAACTGCATGCGAAAATTGCATTTCGGTACCAGAAGGACTAAATACATCCACTTTCTTAGTAACAGGTTTACCTTCTGTAGAATAAATTGTATATACGAATTGTAATTTACGTAAACCATAGTCATCGGAAATTAAACCGTCAAAATAACGCAATGCATCCGATAATGAATCTTTCTTCTCCACTACCTGAATAAAAGGAAATGCATCTTTCACCACATGAATCGCGTACGAAAAAGAATCAAGTTTAGTTAAATAGGGATTTTTAAGAAAAACGGTCAATTTTTTCGATTGCAAAAAGCGTTTGGACAACTGAAAATCTGTTTCTTTAAAATAATCACGATCACCTTGCCAGTCCAACGTTATTAAAGCAGTATTTTTAGATTTAATCTTCCAAGTGATAGATGTACCCTCAGGAACCTCTAAATCGCCAGCGTTTTGAACTAAAATATCCTTTTTCCCAATATATACTGGATAATGTAGGAAAGCATCAAAAGTACCAACCGCTGATTTTGGAAGCATACCTACGTGGTATTCCCTACTAGTAAATCCATTCGCTTCAAAATGAAACGATAAATCCTTGGAAATACGTGGCAACGTATAGGTGTTTAAAACACGTGAGGTCTTGTGCATCAAGTATTTACCATTCGAACTCACCAAATACACTTTTTCAGGAAGAATATCACCAATTGTTTTAACTTCAATATGAATATCTTCCCCTTCCGTTACATTACTAGGCAATTCTATTGGTATAAAATCAAAAGGGGCTTCCATTTTAAACTCCTTGGAATAATATACTACCCGTTTACTTCCTTGGGTAATAATTCCAGGAGAAAACACTGCTATTGCAATAAAAATAGCAAATACAGGTCCTAAATACTTAAAGTAAACCAAATTTTTTTTTAAGTCTATACCATTTACAAACGGTATTGCTGAAATAGTTTGAGAACGTTGATGGATACTTGCTTTTATTAACTCATAATTACCTCCCTGCATGGATAAACTATCGTGTAATTGAATCGTATTCAGCAAACGATCAGCTATTTGTGGGAAAAACTCTCCTATAATAAGCGCTGCCTGACTATGAGAAATGCGTTTACCAAAAGAAAAAAGTTTAAAAAGAGGAATTAATAAATACGTATAGGTAATAAAGGAATTGACACAAATAAAGGCAAAAAATAAAATTGCGCGTACAATAGAATTAAAACGACCAAAATACTCAAGAAGAGTTACAATTAAAAAAGAAACCAATAAAACCAAAAATGTTAAAAATAAACCTTTTAACAGCTGATTTTTATAGAATTTGCGAATAAACGCGTCTATTTGATTTAATAATAATTCGTAAGAATTCATTGTAATATACTGATCAACTTACTAAAATATAAAAAAGGGACGAGAGAAGAGTTACCCTTCGAGAAACTATGGTTAAATTTATTAACGTAAGAGCGAAGTTTACCATAAAGAAATTGAGAAAATAAGTAGAAAATTAGAATTAGTAGTGACTTTAAGAAAAAGACTAAATGAATCTTTCAGGTATCACACCTGTAAACGTCATTAAAATCTCAATTTCTCAATGGTTGAAAAAAAAACGTAAAATTTCACCCCTACATACCTCCAAAATTTCTTCCCTTGGCAATGCTTAAAAAAATTATCTTTGTCAAAAATTTTTAAAATGTCAGAAAAACCAGTTCGCGTAAGATTTGCACCTTCTCCAACAGGACCATTACATATGGGCGGAGTACGTACAGCGTTATATAATTATTTGTTTGCTAAAAAGCACAATGGTACATTCCTTATTCGTATCGAAGATACCGATCAAACACGATTTGTGGAAGGAGCGCAAGAGTACATAATGGATGCCTTAAACTGGTGTGGAATAAATCCTACTGAAGGACCAGGAATTGGAGGTGAATTTGGACCGTATGTTCAATCTGAACGCAAAGCAATGTATCGCCCTTTTGCAGAAGAATTAGTTGCAAACGACAAGGCTTATTATGCTTTTGATACAGCAGAAGAATTAGATAAAGTGCGTGAACAAGCGAAAGAAATGGGAATGCCAAACTGGCAATATAATAGTGTTACTAGAGCATCCTTAAAAAACTCTTTGACTCTTCCAGCGGATGAAGTTCAACGTCGATTAGATGCAGGTGAGCCGTATGTGATTCGAATGAAAATGCCACGAAATCAGGATGTGCGTTTTGAAGATATTATCCGTGGATGGGTATTGGTGAATACAAACAATTTGGACGATAAAGTTTTGTTCAAAAGTGATGGTATGCCGACCTATCATTTAGCCAATATTGTGGACGATCATTTGATGGAAATTAGTCATGTGATACGTGGTGAGGAATGGTTACCATCAGCTCCTTTACACATCCTTTTATACGAAGCTTTTGGATGGGAAGCACCAAGATTTGCCCACCTACCTTTACTGCTTCGTCCGGATGGAAATGGTAAATTATCAAAGCGAGATGGAGACCGATTAGGCTTTCCTGTTTTCCCTACCAACTGGATTACATCCGAAGGAGAATTGTATTCTGGGTACCGCGAAAAAGGATATTTACCAGAGGCATTTATTAATATGTTAGCCTTCCTTGGATGGAACCCAGGAACGCACCAAGAGTTGTTTTCTTTAGCAGAATTAGAGGAAGCTTTTAGCCTTGAAAGAGTCGGAAAAGCAGGTGCAAAATTTGACGCTGAAAAGACAAAATGGTTCCAACAACAACATTTGAAAAATACATCGAATGAACGTTTATCAGAGATAATTTCGCAAAATTCAACTGAAAAACACGATTTAAACACATTAACTGCGATTTGTGGTTTAATGAAAGAACGCGCAACTTTCCCAGAAGACATCTTAAAAGAAGGCGCTTATTTATTAGCACGTCCGACAGAGTTTGATGCACAAACGGTAAGTAAAAAATGGAATGAAAATGCTCCAGCATTGATGCACGAATGGACAACTATTTTGGAAACAATTACAACGTTTGATTCGCCAACTATTGAATCAACATTCAAAGGGTTTTTGACAGAAAAGAATTTAGGAATTGGGGCAGTGCTTCCACTTTTTAGATTGTTATTGACAGGTGTAGGAATGGGACCAAGTATGTTTGATATTGCCACTTTTTTAGGTAAAGAAGAAGTAATAGCACGTATGGATCTTGGATTAGGGAAATTAGGATAAACAGTCTTCCCTCTTTGAGGAGGGATTGAGGGAGGTGATAAGTTCGTAATGTCACCCTCCTCCATCCTCCCTCAAGGGAGGAAGCAAATCTTATCACAGATGAAAAACCACATAGAAGTTAACGGAATCAAGTTGTATGCATTTCATGGTTGTCTACCTGAAGAAACAAAAATAGGAGGTCACTATATTGTAGATGTTCATATGGTAACCAATTTTCAAAAAGCAGCAGAGGAAGACACCTTGGAAGATACGATTGATTATGTAGATGTAAATCGCATCGTAAAAGAAGAAATGTTAATCCCGAGTAAATTAATAGAACATGTTGGACAACGCATCTTGTTACGCATGGAAAAGGAATTAAAAAACTTGGATGGTATACGAATTAAAATCACGAAAATTTGTCCACCGATAAACGGGGATGTGGAGAATGTGGCGATTGTTATTGAGAAATAATAATTGATTGGAAGATTACCGATTAGAAAAATACAAATCTAAATAAACAATGAAAGAAGATTTGCAACAACCAAAAATGTTATTAACTTTGCAGTCCAATTTGGTCTCGTGGCCGAGAGGCTAGGCACCGGTCTGCAAAACCGTCTACAGCGGTTCGAATCCGCTCGAGACCTCCAAATTTGTGAGAAGAACCCCGACTGAAATGTTGGGGTTTTTTGTTTTAGGTATTGTCAACAACATAAGTTATTCAACGTCTATCCTTAATAACTATATTCCTTCTATTTTACTGAAACACGCGTAAATACCTACATTTGGTTTGCAAAACAACCAAGCACGCAATTTATGATTTCAGTATCAAATTTATCCCATGAATTTCAAAATACGTTGGCATTAAACAATGTCTCGTTTGAAATAAAAGATGGTGCAATTGTAGGGTTAATAGGACCAAATGGTTCTGGAAAAACTACCTTACTTCGTTGCATCAGTACATTACAATCCATCCAAACAGGACAGATACTGATTGACGGAATTGACATCCAAGAATCTCCAAGAGAAATACATAAAATCATAGGATACTTATCCGATAATTTTGGTTTATATGATGATCTAACAGTTCGTCAATGTTTGGAATATACAGCATTGAGTCATATAGAACACGTACACAATTTAGAAGAAATCGTAAAACAAACGGCTATCGACGCTGGTGTTTTAGAGTTTATCGATAAAGCTGTGAATACACTTTCACGTGGTATGCGTCAGCGTGTAGGAATCGCGCAAGCAATCATTCATAATCCAAAAATTGTCTTGTTAGACGAGCCAGCTTCCGGGTTAGATCCGGAAGCACGAATAGCACTTTCTCAATTGATTATTCAGTTAAAAAATAAAGGAATGACCTTGATTGTTTCTTCACATATTTTAGCAGAATTAGAAGATTATTGTACTGAAATGATCATTTTAAAAGAAGGAAATTTAATAGAACATACGCAATTAATCAATCACAAAACAGGCGGTTCTACCAAAAACATCATCAAATTAGTTGCTGAACATTTAAGCGAAGAAGTTGTCCAAGCATTTGTGTTAACGTTTGAAAGCAGTGTGAAAATCATTGAAAAAACAACAAGCGAACTTGTATTTGAATTGAATGAAGAAATAAGTAAACAACATCAATTGCTATCTTATCTCATTCAACAAGGAGTAGAAGTAAAAGAAATTGCGGCAGTAAAACGTAATTTACAGGATGAATATTTAAAAACGATACAAGAAAAATAAGATGAGTTTGATTGAAAAAAATCCAGAGTTTAAAAAAAATATTTGGCTTGAGATAAGTACACAACGTCTCATTATGATGCCACTCATTATAGTGATGGTTGTTTTACTAGCAAGTATTAGTCCCCTGGGAAATACCTATAACAAATTAACTAACATCAGTTATTTTGGTTTAGTAGTTATTCTATTATTTTGGGGAAGTAAAGTTGCTTATTCAAATATCATCAGTGAATACAACGATCGTACATGGGATTGGCAACGGATGAGTATATTAAGTCCGAAACAATTAACGATTGGAAAATTACTTGGCGCTCCAATATATAATTGGTATGGTGCTATCATTTGTTTATTCCTCGTTTTCATTTTTGGTGTAATGAGTGAAGAAAATACCGTTTTAGATTTAGTAGTTAGTAGTGTATCAACATTATTATTAGGTATAAGTCTTTTAAGTATCAGTATCATTTTTGCCTTACTAAAAATACGGGATGGTAATGGAAGAGATAAGTTAAAATCTGGACAAATCTTTATCTTACTAATCCTTTTTACTTCTTTTTATAATAGTAATACATTCAATTTTATGTTTAACCGTTTATCGCTTAGTCATGAAAAAATGGACACATGGAAAATATTTGGAGAAAATTTATTTTATGCTGTTTGGGCGATTATAGGTTTACATCAAGTGCTCCGAAAAGAGTTGAATTATAAAAACAAATCGTATTTATGGTTACTATTTATAATCACTTCTTCCTTAGTAAAAACATTGGTGTTGATGGATAGTCTTCATGTGTTTATCGATAATTATGTATTTGTCTATTTTGTTGTTTTAAGTATGCAAGCTATTACATTGTTCTATTTGTTACTACTTATAGAACAAAATGAAATTTCTTCATTGAAAATTTTACTACGAAAAATCAAAGAAAAAAATTACGCCTATATTAATTACAATGCACCGTTGTGGTCTTTGACTTTTCCATTTATTATTATTGGTCTTATAATCTCATGGATTTTGTTTGATAAAAATATACTAAATACAAACAGTTTATTGATAGGACAAATTTACAGCAATATACAATTTGGAGTAGGATTAAATTCATTTGAAACATTTAGTGTCATTTTAGGTGTTTTATTTTTTATACTTCGTGATTTTTTAATCATGTTATTTTTACAAGTAAATTCAACCAAGAAAAGAATAGGTGCAGCATTTATTCTATACTTATTTTTATTATATGTAGTATTTCCAGGATTTACATCCACTATTGGGAATACTACTATTTTACAATTTTTTGCACCACTACCGATAAAAGGAAGTTTTCTATTTCCACTTCTAGAATGTGGTGCAATCTTTTATTTAGTTCGTAAAAAATTTAAATAATATTTAGATGAAAAAACTATTATTATTAAGCTTATTAATTAGTACATTTTCATTTGGTCAAGATACAATAGTAAAACGTTGCTCAAAAAATAAAGGAACTTTTTTTATCTATTGGGGTTGGAATCGTGCAGTATATACCAATTCGGATGTTCATTTTCAAGGAACAAATTACGATTTTACTTTGCAAGATGTGCAAGCAAAAGACAGACAAAGTGCTTTTGCTTTCGATACCTATTTTAAAAGTATAACTATTCCACAATACAATTTACGTATTGGTTATTACATCAATGAAAACTATTCACTTTCTTTTGGTGCAGATCACATGAAATATGTAATGGTAGGAACACAAAAAACAACCATGGATGGAAATATAGCAACGGGTTCAAGTTATGATGGAAAATATTCCAACGCTCCTTTTACTATAGAACCTAAATTTTTATTATTTGAACATACCGATGGGTTAAATTATTTAAACCTAGAATTACGCAGACAAGACAAACTATATCAATACAAAAAAATTAAATTAAACCTAATTGAAGGTGTTGGTGCCGGTATACTTTTACCTCGTACAAATACTACTTTATTAAATTATCCACGGTATGACCAATTTCATTTAGCTGGTTTTGGATTAGGGGCTGTTGTTGGATTGAATCTGGAATTTTGGAATCACATATTTTTTCAAGCAGAAGGAAAAACAGGATATATCAATATGCCCGATATACGAACTACCATGCACGAAGAAGATAAAGCATCCCAACAGTTTGGTTGGATACAAGGGAATGTGGTAGTTGGATACCGTTTTTAACCATGTAAGGTATTTAAAATTATTTTTTCGGAATAAATTTTAAGTAATCGATTTGAATTCACAATTTGGGGTATTTATTCACATGGTTTGAAAAAATGTGTGTAAGATTAACGTAAAACAAGGGACTATAGAAAAAAGATATGGATACTAAAAGTGAGTAGAATGTTAATAGCTGTTGAAAGAATCTAAAAAATAATCCTTGCATATTACATTAATATTTACAAACCAAGTTAATTTATTCATATGCAAGTAAAGTTTTGGTAAGTTTTAGTTAAAATTCACACACAGATAATAACAAGAATGAGTGTAATTAACAGAAAAAGTTATTCAATATATTAAAATATATAAAATTGTTAATAGTTAAATAAATAATTGAAATATAGTAGATTATATAAATTATAACTGTGAATAAAGACTAGTTTTACCTTAATAACTCAAAATTCATAATTCAAAATAGGTTTGTTATACACATATTAACAGCCTTAATAAAAAGAAGAAATTAATTTTTTAAAATTTTTCTTTTCTTTTTATATTAAAAAAACGAAGCATACAGAAAATTTTGTTTTTTGAAAATTTGGAGTATCTTAGATATAAATTTAATCTAATATATTATTTATTAGATAGTTAAATTAATGAAAAATGGGGAATTACAAAGTGCTGATTGTAGAAGATGAATTGATTGTTGCAAAGGATATAAAACATAGTTTGGAACGCATCAATTTTGAAGTGGTTGGCTTAGCGAGTGATGTATCTGAAGCAATTGAATTGGTTGAACAAAAACAACCTGATGTAGTATTGATGGATATCATGTTGCGTGGTGGAGATAGTGGTATAGAAGCTGCTGAAATCATCCGTAAAGATTTTAAGATTCCAGTTATTTTTTTGACTGCATATGCAGATTCAGCGACTTTAGAGCGTGCTAAACGTGCCGAATCCTACGGTTATATTATTAAACCATTTAAAATGGTGGATTTACAAACTTCTATTGAATTGGCATTTTATAAACATACCAAAGAAATGGAAGTGGAACGAGAACGCGATTTATTGTCTACCATTGTTGAAAATGGAGATATTTCTTCCAATGAAATTTATGTTCGTGCTTCAAGTAAGTTAGTGAAAATAAAAAAAGAGAAAATTTTATTTGTTGAAGCATTAAAAGATTATGTGATATTGCATTCGGATGAAAAAAAGTTTACGATTCATACAACGATGAAAGACATCGAAAGTAAATTAGGTACGAAAGAATTTGTGCGTATCCACCGATCATTTATTGTTCGTTTAGATAAAATTGAAAGTATTGAGTTACCAAATTTACGTTTGGAAAATGATAATCACATTCTACCCATTGGAGGTTCATACAAAGATGAATTGTTTGGAAGAATAAATACTATTTAAGGATTATAAATTATAGGTTATGAATTATGCGTTGGTGCGTTAATTATATCATTATGCAAAATGAATATAGCGCATCGTTTTAAAACATAATTCTGTAAACAATATTTTAGGGTTTGCATTTCTATCAATGTGGTAATGTGCATCGTTGAAATGTGTCATAAAATCTTGTATGTTATTTCCAGTAATAAATCTTGAAAATTTTGAAAGGAATTCATCTTCTTCTTTCGAAGTTCTGGTTAATTGGTTTTGTGTATAGTTTTTCAATAAGCTTTGACGAAACATGTGCAAGGCATATTTCAAATATGTTTTTTGTTTTTCTTTTCCTAATGCAGCAACTTCATTGGACCAATCTAACATATCAATCACTGATTTTTTATAGCTCACACGCATCATTTTAATAAACAACTCTCTGTTTTGGTCCTTTTCTTCGTGTGTACCAATTAGGTCTAAAGCTTCAATTAAATTTCCTTCTGCTTGTGCAGCGATGGATATAGCATCCGAAGTTGTTACTGGATTATTTGCAGCTAAATATTTACTTAATTCATCTATCGATAATCGTGGAATTTTTACAATTTGGGTTCGAGATAATATCGTTTGAAGCATGGCATCTTGCGATTCTGATACTAAAATGAACAGGGTATTTTTTGGTGGTTCTTCTAAAATCTTTAATAATTTATTAGAACACGTTGTATTCATTTCTTCTGCCATCCAAATTACCATGGCTTTGTATCCACCCTCGTAGGATTTTAAACTTAATTTTTTGATAATTTCCCCACTTTCTTCGGTTCCGATAATAGGTTTTCTACTTTTTTCATCGATAAAACTTGACCATTGGTTCAAATTGAAATAAGGGTTTTCCTTTATCATTTTTCGCCATTCAGGAAGAAAAGTGTCACTTCGTTTATCCATCGCTTGAACAACAGGAAAAGAAAAGTGAACATCTGGATGTTGTAATCCTTCGATTTTACTACAAGAAGGACATGCCCCACAACTATCTTGTGGTGTTTTATTTTGGCAAAATAAATATTGAATAAAGCTTATTGCTAATGGCAATCCACCAAAACCTGGGTTTCCTAAAAATAATTGAGCATGACTAATACGATCTTCGTTCACCTCTTGGATGAAGTGTTGTTTCAGTTCGTCTTGACCAATGATATCTTTAAATTGCATAGGTTAAAGGTAGAAATAATATTCTTTACCTATTGCTTTACTGCTTTATTCTATAATAACTTTTTCAGAATAAAGTTGATTAAAATCTTTGTCTAAACAATGAATAAAATAGATACCAGGAGTAAGATCTTTTACCTTTATTTTTTCAGTAAAATTTTGAGTATTAAGAACTACTTTTCCATATGTATCTATTATTGAAACAGAATTAATAGTATTTATATCCGTTTTGATGGTGATATAATCTTTACTTGGATTTGGGAAAATTTGTATTTGTTCATTCGTTAATTTTTGTAGTGCTAATTTTTCATTAATAAGAAATACATGAGTTATTGTTGTAGTACATCCTTTATTATTACTAAATGAAATAGTGAAATAGATACTATCGTTATTTTTTAAATTAGAAATAACAATAAACGTATCAGTAACTCCATTTATAGTCTTAACTACTTGTTGGTTGATATGGTAAGAAATAGAATAAGAAGCAATCGTATTATTTTTCTCCCACGAAATTACATAATCAGATACATTTTTATTAGTGATAGTTAAATTTGTAGTATCGCTTACATTTAATTTAACGAGAACTCCAGATCTATCTGAACTTTCACAACCACTGGTATCTGTATTGGAGGCAAAATAATTTGTGTTGTGTTTAAGTAAAACAGTATCATTTAATTGTACACCATTTACATTTTCTGTGTACCATTTAATTTGGTTACCATTGTTCGCAGTGAGTTCATGAATAGAAGGTCTATTTATTGCACAAAACTCTTGCATTTTTAATACATCTGGAGCTAAAGGATCATTAACATGTATAGTTACTTCTCCCCAAATAGGTGTTGGACATCCATATTGAATAGGATAATAATAAGTCCCTGAATCAACAACTGTTTTACCATTTACAGGAGATTTATCCGTCATGTGTAAGTATAAGTCTGAATTTAAATGTAAGCGTTGTATTAAATGGTCAAAAGATTCATCATTAGATTTACAACTAGTAACATCTTGTGGTAAAGGACTTTGTGGTACAGGTTTATTTAGTACAAGTATTCGTTTAGAGGTGTATCTATCTCCTTGATAGTCAAAAGAAACATAATATTCTCCAGCTTGCTTAATGGTGATAATAGGTCCAACAAAACCTGTATTCCATTCATAATTTCCAAAACCTTTTCCAGCATCTACTTTGATGCTATCGTTTATACATAAGTATATAGTATCTTCAAAATTTGGTAAGTTAAGTGAAGATGTTTCTAGTACTGCATCCGAAATATTAAAATAACCTGCGAAAATTCCATTCACGTCGTACTCCGTTTGACCAGCTGGTTGTATACTATTGAATTTAAATCGTAATCCTAAATTATTGATATCTTGATACATTGCTTTAGCAATTTCTTTGATACTATTTGCTTGCAGGCTACTCTCATAGATACGTGGACTAGAGTAATCTGTTTTCCCATAAATGTTATCATCAAAAGGTGTGTTTACGTTATTATAATCAATAGATAAATGGAAATTAGGCATAGAACCTACTAATAAAGTATCGTTATCCAAGCGAATAATGTAAGTTCCTCCTGTATAAGTTCGTGTTTCTAAATCATTCACTAAATCCCATTCCGTACCTTTTGTATCACTGTCTAAATCAGTATCAGTAAAATCTATATGTATGTTTCCAATCGTTTTTCCGTATTGAGTCAGTTTTGCAGACAACAAAGGGAAGCCAGTTAAATTTCCGTTACCATGCATTCCTCCATTTCCTTGTACGTCAAACATTCCTTTTGTTCTTGACCTTAAATAATAATAAGCAGTATCATTTCCAAATACATTATAAGGACCAGGAATTAAGTGTCCAAAATTTCCGTTACGATCATTCCAACCAACAATTCCTTCATGCGTTGCGTCAAGACCAACCATTGGTAATTGGTTTTGTGCACTAGAAATAAAAGATAATAATTGAAGAATACTTACAAGGATTAATTTTTTCATGATGATTTTTTTTGCAAGATAATGAATTTATGTAGTTAAATACATGATTTTTGTTTATATATTGATTTACAACACTTCGTTAAATTTTAATATAAATAGCTGATTATGAATAAAATAAACGGTTTAAAAATAGGATAATTCATTGAATTTCAGTATCTTAGATGTATTTCCGAGGTACTCAAAAATATGAA
>Ga0172373_10003824_pt1 | contig 21608 bp, 21 predicted proteins | sample Lak10m_2_FD_114546 | JGI IMG/M metagenome (GOLD analysis project Ga0172373, IMG submission 114546) | Freshwater microbial communities from Kabuno Bay, South-Kivu, Congo - kab_092012_10m | ecosystem: Environmental > Aquatic > Freshwater > Lake | place: Democratic Republic of the Congo...
GACGCACGTGCTCGGCAATCGTGAGGTAACCCGCCTGGAACATCAGCGCCTCGGTCGGCAGGTCGTCCACCTCGAAGGTGGACAGCAACGCGGCGCTGGTTTCCAGCCGCCCCAAGTCGGGCAACCAGGTCCGGCGTTCGGTGAGGAGATCGACAAGGAAGGTGGGTGTCCCGGTCTCGAACCAGTAGGGCTGAAATTGACGCTCCTGGAACAGCAGCAGCAGGTCGAAGGGGTTGTAGACCGCTTCACCGGTCCAGTTGTAGCCGTTGTACCAGTCGCGGATCTTCTGGCGATCGAGAGCGTGCAGTTCCGGGGCGAACACCGTATCGACGTCGTCTTCGGTATAGCCGCAGATGGCCGAGTAAGCCGATGACACCGTGATGTCGCGCAGGTTGTTCAGTCCCGAGAACAGACTGACCTTGCTGAACTTGGAGACGCCGGTGAGGAAGGCGAAACGGATATGGGCGTCCGAGTCCTTGATGACCGAGTAGAGATTGCGCAGCCCGTCGCGCAGCGCCCGGGCGATCTCGGGTTGTGTAAGGTTGTCGAGGATCGGTTTGTCGTATTCGTCCACCAGTACCACCACCCGTTCGCCGGTGGCGGCGTGGGCCTTGCGGATCAGCTCGGCGAAACACCCGGGCGCGGTGGGTTGCAGGCACTGGACGCCCAGAGCCTCCTGATTGATATCCAGCAACTCGCGAATCTTGGCCTCCAGTTCAGCCCGATCCCGCACCACCCCGCCGCCAAAGCTCAGTCGAATGACCGGATACCGCCGCGCCCAATCCCAGCGCTCGTGGATGTACAGCCCCCGGAACAGCGCCTCGCTGCCGGCGAACAGTTCGGCCAGCGAATCCAGGAACAGCGATTTGCCGAAGCGGCGCGGGCGCGAGAGGAAGTAATACGAGCCTTCCTCGATCAGCTTCAGAGCGAACGGGGTCTTGTCGACGTAGTAACAGCCTTCCTCGCGCAGGGTGCGGAAGGTCTGGAGGCCGATGGGGAGTTTCTGGCGAGTCATGGCGGGGGTGGCGAGTAAAAACCTGGAGCCATTCTAGCAAGGCCCGTCAGTATCCGAACTGCCGGACGCCGAACCCGGCAAAAGCGCCCCTTATGGTGGGTCGGGAGCGATTGCGTTTATGATGATCGACAGGCGTGAGTTGAGCGGACTCCGTGTCGGGGCGGCCGCGCCAGAGTAAGGGTTGTGCGGGCTAACCGAATTTGCCCCCAACCGCGGCGCTCCATGCCTCCATACCGTGCCCGACCAGGCTGGCCAGCGCAACGATGATGGACAAAACCAAGTTAAGCAAAGGCGTCGCTCTCGGCAAGGATCCCGTTGATGGAGGCTCCCCGTTACTTGAAAATTGCCCATCAGGGTATGATCCCATGGCCATTGGGCTTCACTCAGCGCACCAGCTTCACGTTGTATCCTGACCGGGTCACTTTTTCGCACGGTCATCGTTACTGGCTGCAAATCATGCCACTTGGCAAGACGCAAACCCATGAACTCTGAAGTTCGCAATCTGCCACACTCTGCTGCGGACGATGTCCGTAACCTCATCGAGTTACGTTTTGAGAAGCTGTTTCAGGACGCCGATGCCATGTCGATACAGGGCTACCTGCCCGATGGCACGGTGGTTTACTGGAATCACGCCTCGGAAAAGATTTACGGTTATACCGCGCAAGAGGCGCTGGGCGGTAACCTGCTGGACCTGATCATTCCGGATGATTTCCGGCCCACCGTGGAAGCGGCCATGCGCTGGATGTTCGAGACCGGCCAGGGCATACCCGCCGGGCGCTTGGTGCTCAAACACAAGGATGGCCGCCCGGTGCCGGTGCATTCCAGTCATACCGTGGTGAGCCTGCCCGGCCAGACCCCGGTAATGTTTTGCATGGATGCCGATATGACGGCCCTCGCCGAAGCCGAGGACGAGCTGCGGATCGCGGCGGCCGCCTTCGACATTCAACAAGCCATGCTGATCACCGATCCGCAAGGGGTGATCCTGCGCATGAATCGGGCCTTTACCCAGGGTACCGGGTATACACCCGACGATATTATCGGTCGACCGCTGAGCGCTCTCTATTCGAGTATGCACGCGGAGGAGTTATATGCGGCCCGCTGGCAAGCCCTCATGACCACGGGCTTCTGGGAAGGTGAAAGCTGGCACCGACGCAAGACTGGGGAGGTCTATGCCGATTGGGCCAGTTTCAGTGCCGTCCGGGATGCGGCTGGCGCGGTGACGCATTACGTTGTCACCCTGACCGATATGACCCAGCGCAAGCAAGCAGAGGCACGGATTGCCGAATTATCGTTCTATGATCCACTGACCCGCCTGCCCAACCGGCGCTTGTTCCTCAATCGGCTGGAGCATGCGATTGCGACTGGCTTGAGGAACCATCGGCATGGCGCCTTACTGTTAATCGATCTCGACCACTTTCAAACACTGAATGACACGCTGGGCCACGAACTGGGGGATCGCTTGTTGCAACAAGTGGCGCAACGGCTCCAGGCGAGCAGCCGGGAGGCGGATACCGTGGCTCATCTCGGCGGCGATGAGTTTGTGGTCATGCTGGAAGGATTGAATGCGGATCTCGAAGAAGCCGCGAGTGACGTGGAAATCATCGGCCAAAATATCCTTCACGAGTTGAGTCAGCCCCACCGTTTGCAGGGCCACGAGCATCTCGGCAGTGTCAGTATCGGCGTCACCCTCTTTCCGGCGCCCGGTAGCAGCGTGGAGGTCTTGATGAAACAGGCCGACCTGGCCATGTACGAAGCCAAGTCGGCGGGCCGCAATACGCTGCGCTTCTTCGATGCGGCCATGCAGTCCGTACTGAACCAGCGTGCCGAACTGATCCGGGGTTTGCGCGAAGGCCTGGCCAACCATCAGTTCGTGCTGTACTACCAACCCCAGGTCGCCACCGACGGACAGGTACTGGGCTTTGAAGCGCTGCTGCGGTGGGCGCGTCCGGGCCATGACCTGGTGTCACCCGGGCAGTTCATTGCCATTGCGGAAGAGTCGGGCCTGGTTCAGCCATTGGGAGCCTGGGTACTCGAAGCGGCCTGCAAACAATTGGTCGCGTGGTCCACAGTTCCAGCCCTGGCCCACCTGACCGTGGCGGTCAACGTCAGCATCAGTCAGTTCCAAAGGCCCGATTTTATTCAGGAGTTACTCTTGATCCTGTCGCAAACGGGCGCCAACCCCGAGAGCCTGAAACTGGAGCTGACCGAAAGCCTGATGATTACGGATATCGAGGGTGTGATCGATAAAATGCGGGCGCTCAGGGATCTCGGCATTCGTTTTGCGCTGGACGACTTCGGCACCGGTTATTCTTCGCTGGCCTACTTGCAACGGCTACCGCTGGATCACTTGAAGATCGATCAAGCCTTTATCCGGAACCTCATCACCGACAAAGGCAGCGAGCAGATCATTGCGACCATCATCGCGCTCGGCCACACCCTGGGATTATCAATCATCGCCGAGGGCGTGGAAACCGAAGCCCAACGCCAAGTCCTCTATGAATTGGGCTGTCATGCCTACCAAGGCTATTTGTATGGTCAGCCCATCCCTGCCGAGGACGTCCTGGCCTGGGTACAAACAGTAAAGCCGGAACGATGAGCGTTGTGCCTGCAGGGCCGCAAGGGGCTTGGGTAAAATACGCCGGGCCTGCCCGTAAACATCGAGGCGCCAGAACACTCAGGGCAGCGCCGCCAAGGCCGCACGGATTTCCCGCTCCTGGCTTTCGATACTGTGAGCCAAACGGAATTGTCCCAGGGCGCGGCGCAGATTCTGGCCTGGTTCGCTGACCTTGAAATAAACATCGCCTGCCAGGTGGTCGTTGAGAAAACGCAGCCCTAGCTCGAAAGGCAGCAGGCAAACGGCGTCGTACAGGTATTCCCGGTCCTCTCCGGTCAGACAGCCACCTGCCTCCCGACCATAGCCTCGGAGCAAGGCCCGGAACAGGTCAAGATCGAAACAGGCCGCGTCAGGATGGGAGCATTCCCGGGCGCGGTTACAACTGGAGCGCGCGCAGTCACCCAAATCGTAGTGGATCAGGCCCGGTTTGACCGTATCCAGATCGATGAGGCTGACGGCTTCGCCAGTCCGGCGATCGAACAACACATTATCCAGCTTGGGATCACCATGGATGACGCGCAAGGCCAGCCGGCCCTCGGCCTTGGCGTTTTCCAGCACGGCGGCTCGATCCCGGCGGCGCTCCACGAAAATCAGCGCCTCCTCCAGTTCCGGCGTCCGAACCTGGTCGGAGCATCGCGCCAGCGTGGCGTCAAAGGTCGCCAGATAGCCGGGTGTCACATGAAACCCCGGCAGGGTGTCGTGCAGATCGTCCGCTGGCAATTCGCTCATCAGCCGGTGAAACCATCCCAGCGCCCGCCCGACCTGCTCCGCCTGGCCAGGTTCGGCGATGGCCGGAAGACCCAAGGTATCCTCGATATAGGTCATGGCGCGCCAGCAGTCGCCGGCGGCATCTTCATGATAATCGGCGCCCTCCCAAGTAGGGATGAGTTCGGGCAGACGCCAGCGGGTTTCCGGGCAGCCCTTGCGGGCGAGCCTGGCATGCTCCGTGACCCGGCGCAGATTCACCATGATGGCGGGGGGGTCGGGAAAGACCTGGCGATTGATGCGCTGCAGGACCCAGGAGGTATTGCCCTCGATGACACGATAGGTGTCGTTGATGAGCCCGCGGCCTAGCGGTTCCAGTTGTGGCCGCGCCGTTGGCGACAGGAAGCGTCGAGCCGCCGACAATACTTGACAGGACATGGGCGGCCGTCAGGGAATAGGCTTGCCCGAGGACAGACCGAGGCGCTCCCGGGTCTCGGCCTTGGCTTTTTCGCTCTTGCGCAAGAGCACATATACGGCGCCCGCGCCCCCATGCCATTTCTGCGCGCTGTGATAGGCCATCACTTCGGGAAACATGGGCAACCAGCGAACCAGGAAACTCTTGAGCAAGGGAATCTGATCCTTGTTGCGGCGCCCCTTGCCATGACTGATCAGGGCGGAACGGACATCGTAACGAATACAGTCGCCAATGAATTGATAGACCTCATGCCGGGCCTGCTCCACGGTGAGGCCATGCAGATCGAGCACCGCCTCGACCTCATAGGCGCCCTGCTGCAGCCGCCGGAAGACACCGTGCTGAATGCCGTTACGCTTGAAGCTGATCAGTTCCTCGGGACGTACCGGTTCGACAAAGGCCGTCGGTAATTGACTCTCGTCCATGATCTGGGCACGCTGCGCGGCCTCGCGTCGGTATTGCAGGCCGGGATCGCGAGATTTATCCATGCGCGGCAGGATGCGCGTCACGGGAACGGACAATGGCTGGACGTCGGCCATCTCTTTCTGAAACAGGTCTAGCTCCTCATCACTCATGGGCTTAATCCGGCTCGCGGGCGAATCCTTTCGATGGACTGAATGCCTTCTGTTGGCGGGAGAATAACAAAAATCGGAGCGACTGACCGTCCTGTATGGCTGGCATGCCCACGCGACGGGTCAAGGTGGTTCGAAGTCCTGGATCACCTCATCTTCCAAGTCGTCCACCTCCAGTTCGCTGATCGCAATATGGCGCACCGAGATGCCGGCTTGATGCACCGAGTCGGCGCATCCGGTGATGAGCGGATGCCAATTCGGCAGGGGTTGGCCTTCAGCCCTCAACCGGTAAGCGCAGGTTGGCGGGAGCCAGTGGAACTGTTGGAAATCCTGGTAAAGATTCATGCAGGTAGGCACCTCGCTCCGCCGATCCGGGTAACGAATACAGCGGCAAGCCGCTATATCCAGCAACCGGCAGGCGGCACGGGTGTAATGGAGTTCACCGGTCTCCTCGTCCTCCAGCTTGTTGAGGCAGCAACGGCCGCAACCATCGCACAGCGCCTCCCATTCCTCGGCATCAAGCTCGGAAAGTGGCTTTAACCACCAGGGCTCGCTCATGGCACGTTTAGTCGCTACCGTGCGTGGACGCTTCCGCATGGCTTCAGGTCAGGTTGATCCAGCGGCGTCCATCCCGTTCCAGCAATTCATCGGCTTCGCGGGGTCCCCACGATCCCGCCAGGTAATTGGGGAAAGAGCGCGGCGGCAGCGCCTTCCAGACATCCAGAACCGGCTGGATCAGGCTCCAGCCCGTCTCCACCGTGTCGGCGCGCTGGAACAATGTCGCATCCCCCATCATGCAGTCCAGCAACAGGCGCTCGTAGCCGGTGTCCGGGGTGGAGCCGAAGTAATCCACATAGTCGAAATCCATCTTGACCGATCCCAGCTTCATTACCGGTCCGGGCACCTTGGCCCCGAATTGCAGTGATATGCCCTCCTTGGGCTGGAGATGGATCACCAGGCGGTTGGTTCGCAATTGTTCGATGGCGGTATTACGGAACAGTACCAGCGGCGCGCGGCGGAACTGAATGACGATTTCGGTGGCGCGCGTGGCCATGCGCTTGCCGGTGCGCAGATAAAACGGAATGTCCGCCCACCGCCAATTGTCGATCATCATCTTCATGGCGACAAAGGTTTCGGTTCGCGAGTCGGGCGCCACATTCGGCTCTTGGCGATACCCGGGCACCGATTCTCCACCGACCATACCCTCGCTGTACTGTCCACGGGCCATCTTGCTCAGCACATCCTCTGGCGTAGGAATCTGCACCGCGCTCAACACCTTGGTCTGTTCGTCGCGCACGGCATCCGCCTCGAAGGACACGGGCGGTTCCATGGTGATCAGGGAGAGCAACTGGAAGAGATGGTTCGGGACCATGTCGCGCAGCGCCCCGGCCGTCTCATAATAGGCACCCCGGCGTTCCACCCCGACGGTTTCGGCGGCGGTGATCTGAACGTGATCGATGTAGCGGCGGTTCCAGATAGGCTCGAAGATGCTGTTGGCAAAACGCATGACCAATATGTTCTGGACCGTTTCCTTGCCTAGATAATGATCGATGCGGTAAATCTGCCTCTCGCGCAGCACCTGCTTGATATCGGAATTCAACTCCCGAGCGGATTCCAGGTCGTGGCCAAAGGGCTTTTCGAAGATGACACGCCGCCAGCGGCCGCCTTCCTCGCTGGCCAGACTCGCCTGCCCTAGCTGCCGGACGATTTCGCCAAAGAAGGTCGGGGCCGTGGCCAGATAGTAGAAGTGATTGTCTTCGATGTCGTGATCCGCCCGCACCTGGATGCATAGCTCCCGAAGGCGAACATAAAAGTCCGGGTCGCGCACATCGCCGGAGACATAGTGGATACGCTGCTCGAACCATTGCAACACCTTGGCATCCAGTTCGTCAGTGGCGTAACCGCGGATGGCCTCCAGCATGCGATCGCGAAATGCATCCGGGCCCAGCGGCTCCACGGACGTCCCGATGATGGCAAAGCGGCTCGACAACAGGCCGGCCCGAGCCAAATTGTAGAGCGCGGGCAACAGCTTGCGTTGGGTCAAATCCCCGGTCGCGCCAAAAATCACCATGACGCAGGAATTGCAAGGCCGGTCTGATAGCACTACCAACGGTTGAGTAATAGGATTCATGCTTGCTCCCGATGACCGCCAAAGTGATAGCGCATCGCGGATACCACTTTGCACGCGAACTCGTCCTCGCCGCGCGAGGCGAAGCGCTGAAATAGAGCCGCGCTGAGCACGGGCGCGGGTGTTCCTTGGTCGATGGCTGCATTGATGGTCCAGCGGCCCTCGCCAGAATCGGAGACTCGGCCCGAAAATTCGTCAAGTTCGGGGCTGGCGGCCAGAGCTTTGGCGGTCAAATCGAGCAGCCAGGAGGTCACAACGCTGCCGCGCCGCCACAGTTCAGCGATATCTGAAAGATCGAGGTGATACTGGAAATGCTCGGGGTGGCGCAATGGTGTGGTTTCCGCATCCACCGCCCGGGAGAAATCACCGACATTGGCATGTTTGAGGATGTTGAATCCCTCGGCGTAGGCCGCCATCAGCGCGTACTCGATACCGTTATGGACCATCTTGACGAAATGTCCGGCACCCGCGGGTCCACAATGGAGATAACCGTTCTCGGCTGTGCCACGCTTGCCTTCCCGGCCCGGCGAGGGCTGAACTCCCCCCACGCCAGGCGCCAGAGTCCTGAAGACCGGGTCCAACCGCTGTACCGATTCATGGGCGCCGCCTATCATCAGGCAATAACCCCGTTCCAGTCCATGGACACCTCCGCTGGTTCCGACATCCACGTAATGCAGGCCAGCTTCGGCCAACTCGCGGGCGCGCCGGATATCGTCAATGTAGTAGGAATTGCCGCCATCGATCACGATGTCGCCCGGGTTCAGCAGCCGCTTGATCCGTTCCAGCGTCGCGTCCACAACGGCGGCCGGTACCATGATCCAGATGGCGCGTGGTGGCTGGAGGGCCTGAATAAACGCTTCCAAAGAATCAGCGCCGGTCGCGCCTTCGCTCGCCAGCCTCTGGACGGCTTCGGGGTCGAGGTCGAATACCACGCAGTCATGGCCCGCACGCATCAGACGCCGGACCATGTTGCCACCCATCCTGCCCAGTCCCATCATTCCCAGTTGCATTGTGCGTCCTCCTGTTTCGTACTGTTCCCGATCGTCCGGCGCGACCATGACGGCCAGACCACGATCCAATGCCTTATTCCACCGTCACCGATTTGGCCAGATTGCGCGGCTGATCGACATCCGTGCCCTTGATCAAGGCGACATGGTAAGCGAGCATCTGCAGGGGGATGGTGAACACGATGGGCGCCACGATCTCATCGGTTGCCGCGACCCGCAGCAATTTCACCCCCGGTATCGACTCCAACGAAGCCTCGTCATCGGCGAATACGAACAATTCGCCGCCGCGGGCATGTACTTCCTGTAGATTCGACTTGAGCTTTTCCAGCAACTCGTCATTGGGTGCAACGGCGATCACGGGCATGTTTTCATCGATCAGGGCCAGCGGACCGTGCTTGAGCTCACCCGAAGGATAGGCCTCCGCATGGATATAGGAGATTTCCTTCAATTTGAGCGCCCCCTCCATGGCCACGGGGTATTGCGGTCCGCGCCCCAGGTAGAGCGTATCCGCCTTGTCGCCAAACAACTCCGCCCAGCGCCGTATCTCGGGCTCCAGCCGCAAGGCCGCCCTGATCTGGTCGGGCAGGGTCTCCAGTTGGGTGACGATGGATGCCTCGCGCTCGGGCGTGAGGCCATGGCGGCGAGCCAAGGCGACGACCAGCAGTAACAGGGCCACCAACTGGGTGGTGAAGGCTTTGGTCGAAGCCACGCCGACTTCAGGTCCCGCGCGGGTCATCAGGCTGGAGTCCGACCCCCTCACGATCGAGCTTTCCGGCACATTGCAGATGGCCAGGGTATGGATATAGCCCATTTTTTTGGCTTCCTTGAGTGCGGCCAAGGTGTCGGCTGTCTCACCGGATTGCGAGATGGTGACGAACAGGCAATCGGGCAACACGACAGGCCGCCGATAGCGAAATTCGCTGGCGACCTCAACATTACAGGGCAAGCCGGCGATATCCTCCAGCCAGTAACGCGCCACCATCCCGGCGTGATAGCTCGTGCCACAGGCGACGATCTGCACCGCCTTGATTTCGTCAAAGGCTTTTTCCGCCAAGTGACCGAAGGCTGCATCCAGTACCCGCCCAGCGCGGATACGGCCCTCCAGAGTCTTATCGATGGCCACCGGCTGTTCGTGAATCTCCTTCTGCATGTAGTGGCTGTATTCACCGCGCTCCACGGCATCGGCGGACAGTCCGGTTTCGTGCACAGGCCGGTCCACTTCCTTATCACCTTTATCCAGAAGAGTGACCGCATCCGTGGTCAGTTCGGCAATGTCGCCATCATCCATGAAGATGAAGCGCTGCGTTTCCCCTACCAGCGCGAAGATGTCCGAAGCGATGAAGTTCTCCCCTTCACCCAACCCAATCACCAGGGGACTGCCATGACGGGCCGCAATCAATTGCCCCGGATTACCCGTCGAAATTACCCCGATGGCGTAGGCGCCTTGTAACTTGTCGCAGGTATGCCGCACCGCCTCCAACAGGGTCTCGCCCATCTCTAGAAAATCATGAATCAGATGGACTATGGTCTCCGTATCGGTCTCCGACTCGAACTCATAACCCTTCGCTTCCAATGCAATGCGCAATTCCTCATAGTTCTCGATGATCCCGTTATGCACCACCGCCACCGCCTCCCGGCAAAGGTGCGGATGTGCGTTGCGCTCGGAAGGGACGCCATGCGTTGCCCATCGGGTATGGGCTATTCCCATGCGCCCTTTGGCCGGGGATTCCTTCAGCGCCGCCTCCAGTTCACGAATCTTGCCGGGGCGTCGCACCCGAACCAATTCGCCCGCGTCGTCCAGCACGGCGACTCCAGCGGAGTCATAACCGCGATATTCCAACCGCCGTAACCCCTCCAGCAGGATGGGGGTAATATTTCGGTGCGATACGGCACCCACGATTCCGCACATGATTCAACCTCCCTGCTTCTTGGTTGGGCGCTGCCAACCTTGGCGTGTGACCTGTTTGGCACGGCTTACAGTCAGCGCATCTTCCGGGGCGTCACGGGTCACGGTCGAGCCCGCGCCGATGGTTGCATTCTTGCCAATCCGGACTGGGGCCACCAATTGAGTGTCGGAGCCGATAAAGGCCCCATCCTCGATGATGGTCTGGAATTTGTTGGCCCCGTCGTAATTGCAGGTGATGGTGCCGGCGCCGATGTTGACGTCGCGACCGACTACCGCATCACCCACATAACTCAAGTGATTGATCTTGGACCGATTGGCGACGCTGGATTTCTTGATTTCCACAAAATTGCCAACATGCACGTCCTCACCCAATTCCGTTTCTGGTCGTAACCGCGCAAAAGGTCCAATCCGGCATCCGGTGCCTACGATCGCGTTATCCACCACGGTATTGGCCATAATTTGGACATCGTCTCCGATCTCGCTGTCCCGGATCACGGTGTTGGGACCGATCCTGACCCGATCCCCCAGACGAATTCGCCCCTCCAACACGACATTGACGTCAATTTCCACATCCTGTCCGAGGCTTTCAATTTCCCCACGAACATCGAAGCGAGCCGGATCGCGCAGTGTCACCCCCAGAAACATCAGCTTATCCGCCCATGCCAACTGATAAACTCGTTCCAGATGAGCCAGTTGCTGGCGATTGTTGACTCCCAAAACCTCGTCGATGCTGGCCGCACTAACGGTTTTTACATTAATGCCATCATCGACGGCCAGACCAATCACATCGGTCAGATAATATTCACCCTGGGCATTGTCATTGGTAAGTCGCAACAGCCAATCCTTGAGACGCCCACCATTCCCCGCAAGAATACCGGTATTGCCTTCCTTGATGGCCTTCTCTTCGTCTGTCGCGTCCTTTTCCTCGACGATTCTCAACACCTTGCCAACGCCATCGCGAATGATTCGGCCATAGCCATGAGGGTCGTCCAGATGTACCGTCAGCAAACCCAGACTCCCGTCGCGGGTGAGTGCGAGTAGTTCCTTGACGGTTTCATGTTTCAGCAGGGGAACATCGCCATAGAGAATCAGGACCGTGGAATGTTCGCCGATGTCATCCGCAAGTTGCATGACGGCATGGCCAGTACCCAGCCTCTCCTTCTGCTCGACCCATACTGCATCGAGATGCGCCAGGCGTGATAAAACCTGATCACCGCCATGCCCAAAAATGATAGAGATTTTCTCGGGCAACAGGGTTTGACCCAGACGGTGCACATGCTCTAGCAATGGCAAATGACCTATTGAATGCAACACCTTGGGCAGATCCGACTTCATCCGCGTCCCTTGCCCTGCCGCGAGTATGATGATTTCAAGACTCATGATGACCTCTGAAGAGCGGCCGGCTTGTCATGACCCGCCGCGATGGATGATAGGCTGGAATACTATCTGACCCGCCATTCCTTAATGGATAATATAAGCAATTAATACGCCACGCACTGATTGGCTACGCTTTTCCGGGCTATCCTGGTAAAAACTTCGGATGACAAAAAGCCCGGTATGATTGGCATACCCTATGGGCTGCCAGTCATGCCGGGCTTGTATCCAGCCAGAGAGTTCAGGCGCGGCCCGAACGATATTTTTCCAACGTACGCAATTGCATCACCGCTTCGGCGAGTTGTGCCTGCGCCACGGCGTAGTCGATCTTGCCCGTTTTATCCGACAACATTTCCTCTGCCTTACGCTTGGCATCCAGGGCAGCCGCTTCGTCAATATCCTTGGCCCTGACCGCCGTATCGGCCAATATCGTTATGACATGCGGTTGCACTTCCAGCATTCCGCCGGAAATATAAAACGGGTGAGTCTCGGTGTTGTTGACTTTTACCCTGACTTCCCCGGGTTTCAACCTGGTGAGAAACGGAGCATGTCTTGCAGCGATGCCCACTTCCCCCATTTCCGCTGGCGCAACCACCAGTTCCGCGGTTCCGGAGTAAATTTCCGCTTCCGCACTTACGATATCGACATGAATGGTCATCGCCATGATTGCGATTTCTCCCGATGGTTAGGCTCAGGCGGCAAGTTTCTTGGCCTTTTCGACGGCTTCATCGACGCTGCCGACCATGTAGAAAGCCTGCTCGGGGATATCATCGAATTCCCCCTCCACGATACCCTTGAAACCGGCAATCGTGTCCTTCAGCGAGACATACTTGCCCGGCGACCCCGTGAAAACTTCCGCAACGAAGAACGGCTGTGACAAAAACCGCTGAATTTTCCGGGCCCTGGATACGGTCAACTTGTCCTCTTCGGACAATTCGTCCATGCCCAGAATCGCGATGATGTCACGCAGTTCCTTGTAACGCTGCAGGGTACTCTGCACCTTGCGCGCTACCGTGTAGTGCTCAAGACCCACCACCAGAGGATCGAGCTGTCGGCTGGTCGAATCCAGCGGATCCACGGCAGGGTAGATACCCAACTCGGCGATCTGGCGGGAAAGTACGACCGTCGCATCCAGGTGAGCAAAGGTTGTGGCGGGTGACGGATCGGTCAGGTCGTCCGCGGGGACATAGACCGCCTGAATGGACGTGATCGAGCCTACCTTGGTTGAGGTGATGCGCTCCTGAAGCACACCCATTTCCTCGGCCAGATTGGGCTGATAACCCACGGCGGAGGGCATACGACCCAGCAACGCCGATACTTCGGTTCCCGCGAGGGTGTAACGGTAAATGTTGTCGATGAATAGCAGTACATCACGTCCTTCGTCGCGGAAGTATTCAGCCATCGTCAACCCGGTCAAAGCCACGCGGAGGCGGTTACCCGGTGGTTCGTTCATCTGGCCATAGACCAGGGACACCTTGTCCAGAACCCCACCTTCACTCATTTCGTGGTAGAAGTCGTTGCCTTCACGGGTACGTTCGCCCACACCCGCGAATACGGAGTAACCGCTATGCTCGATGGCGATGTTGCGGATCAATTCCATCATGTTGACGGTCTTGCCCACGCCGGCGCCCCCGAACAACCCTACCTTGCCACCCTTGGCAAAGGGGCACACCAGATCGATCACCTTGATTCCGGTTTCCAGCAACTCATTGGCCGCCGCCTGCTCCTCGAATGAGGGTGCCTTGCGATGGATGCCCCAACGCGCTTCTTCACCTATCGGGCCTTTCTCATCAATCGGTTCACCCAGAACATTCATGATGCGTCCCAGGGTCTGTTTGCCCACGGGTACGGATATCGCCGCCCCGGTACTTTGGACCGCGAGTCCGCGTCTCACACCGTCGGTACTCCCCATGGCAATGGTCCTGACCACGCCATCGCCCAGTTGCTGCTGGACTTCGAGGACTAAATTAGCTTCCTCGACACGCAAGGCGTCATATACCTTCGGCAGGGATTCGCGGGGGAACTCTACGTCCACCACGGCGCCAATGATCTGTACGATTTTGCCCGAACTCATGATTGTCCTCTTAAAATTCTTACTGCGTGTTTCTTCAAAGCCTGGTTTACACCGCCGCCGCACCACCGACGATTTCGGCGATCTCCTGCGTGATGGCGGCCTGTCTGGCCTTGTTGTAGATCAACTGCAATTCCTTGATCAGCTTGCCGGCGTTATCGGAAGCGCTTTTCATCGCCACCATACGGGCGGCCTGCTCACAGGCATTGTTCTCAACCAATCCCTGAAAGACGAGAGACTCAACAAAACGAATCAATAGTTGATCCAGCACTTCCTTGGCATCCGGCTCATAGATGTAATCCCAAAGACCCTTTTTTTCCCCGACGATTTCTTCGGGACTGATCGGCAAAAGCTTGATCAACTTGGGCTTCTGGGTCATGGTGTTCACAAACTCATTGAAGAGTAGGTGAACCTCATCGATTTTTCCCTCGGAATAGTCATCGAGCATGACCTTGATCACGCCGATAATGTCTTCCAGATGCGGCCTGTCCCCTAACCGGGACACCTGGGCCGACACATCCACGCCAACCGAATTGAAGAAACTGGCGCCCTTCTGACCAATGATACCGAGCGCAACACCCTTGCCCGCATCCGACCACTCACGCATTCGGCGCAGTGCGAGCCTGAACAGATTGGCGTTCAGGCCACCGCAGAGGCCGCGATCGGAAGTCACCACAATGATGCCGACCCGGTTGACCGGACGGACAATCGTGTAGGGATGCCGGTACTCAGGGTTCGCGCTGGCCAGATGCTTGATGATCTGGGCGATGCGACGCGAGTAAGGCCGCGTGGCCTGCATGCGATCCTGCGTCTTGCGCATTTTGCTTGCGGCCACCATCTCCATGGCGCGGGTGATCTTTTGAGTATTTTTGATACTCGTGATCTTCAGTCGGATTTCTTTTCCAACGGCCATGTCGCTGCCTTACCAGGTATGAGAAGTTTTGAACTGCGTTACCGCCTCAAGCAGGGCCTTCTGAATTTCATCATTGTAATCGCCCGTTGAATTGATCTTGTCCAGCAGGGCCGCATGCTCAGCCTTCATGAAGGCCTGCAGGCCGTCTTCGAAATCACGGACCTTGGCGACCGCGATATCGTCCAGAAAGCCCTCGTTGGCCGCGAACAGCGATACCGCCATTTGCGCCACACTCAGAGGTGAGTATTGGCCTTGCTTCATGATCTCGGTCACGCGCTGGCCGCGCTCGATCTGTTTACGGGTTGCCTCATCCAAGTCAGACGCGAATTGTGCAAAGGCTGCCAATTCACGGAACTGCGCCAGATCCAGACGAATGCCACCCCCCAGCTTTTTGATGATTTTAGTCTGCGCGGCACCACCGACACGGGATACCGACAGACCCGCATTCACCGCCGGACGTACACCCGCATTGAACAGACTGGTTTCAAGGTAGATCTGACCGTCGGTGATGGAAATCACGTTGGTAGGCACGAAGGCGGATACGTCGCCAGCCTGAGTTTCGATGATGGGCAACGCCGTCAACGAACCGGTCTGACCCTTGACCTGACCTCCGGTAAGCTTTTCAACCTCGTCGGCATTGATACGCGAGGCTCTCTCCAGCAGTCGGGAATGCAGATAGAAGACATCACCCGGGTAGGCCTCTCGACCTGGCGGACGCCGCAGCAACAGAGAAATCTGACGGTAGGCCCACGCCTGCTTGGTTAGATCGTCATAGATGATCAGGGCATCCTCGCCTTTGTCGCGGAAATATTCACCCATTGCGCATCCCGAATAGGGCGCAATGAACTGCAACGCCGCCGACTCAGACGCAGAGGCGGCCACAATGATGGTGTGAGCCAGGGCGCCATGCTCCTCAAGCTTGCGCACCACGTTGGCAATCGAGGACTGCTTCTGTCCAATCGCCACATAGATACATTTAACGCCAGTACCCTTCTGGTTGATGATGGTATCGATGGCAATCGCGGTCTTGCCCGTTTGACGGTCGCCGATAATCAACTCGCGCTGGCCACGGCCGACCGGAATCATGGCGTCGATGGATTTCAATCCAGTCTGCAGAGGCTGGCTCACCGACTGGCGGGCGATAACACCCGGAGCAATCTTTTCGATGGGAGAACGTCCGGTTTCCGCGATAGGCCCCTTGCCATCGATTGCCCTACCCAAGGCATCCACAACACGACCCAAGAGCCCTTCACCCACCGGCACCTCAAGGATGCGCCCGGTGCAGCGAACCGAATCCCCCTCAGCGAGATGCTCGTAAGCACCCAAAACGACGGCGCCCACCGAGTCCCTTTCCAGGTTAAGGGCCATACCATAGGTATTCCCCGGAAACTCCACCATTTCCCCCTGCATGACATCGGACAGGCCATGAACCCGCACGATACCATCGGTCAAACTGACGATCGTTCCCTCGCTGCGCGACTCTACACCGAGATCGAAGTTTTCGATCCTGGATTTTATGAGTTCACTGATTTCAGATGGATTCAGCTGCATAATTCTTTTCTCGCATTAATTCCAGAGACTTTTCGCCAGTCGCTCGATCTGGCCGCGGATGGAGGCATCAATCACTCGATCCCCTGCCCGAATGTAAACCCCACCAATCAGGTTCCCATCGACTTTGCCCGTGAGGCGCGCCTTGCGACCCAGTACGCCATCCAGGCTCGCTGACAACTTCGCCAAATCCTCTTCAGTCAATTCGAACGCGGATGCCACGTCTACATCGATATAGCCTTCATCATCCGCCCTGAATTGATTAAACAGTTCGGTAATCTCACCCACCAGATTCAATCGATGATTTTGAATCAGCAATCGGACGAAGTTTTCACCTTCCCGATCAAGATGGCCCGAACAGAGCCCCAGAAAAGACTGCGTAAAGGCCTCACGCCTGACTCGCGGATTATTGGCAGCACGCCTGATCTGATCGTCAGCCATGATGGCCGTGAGGAATGCCAATTGAGAGGCCCATGCGTCAGCGGATGCCGTTTCCTTGGCGCGCTTGAAGGCGGCAACGGCATAGGGACGGGCCAGAGTGTTTGATTCACTCATTACTTTTCACTCAACGCCTTGTCGAGATTGTCAATAATGACCTGATGCCGGTTGCGATCAACCTCCTGCCGGAGAATCTGCTCAGCCGCACTCATGGCCAGTTCCGCAACTTGCTGCCGCAACCCTTCCTTGGCCTTTTGGACTTCCCTATCGATCTCGGCCCTGGCCGCCAGCACGATGCGTTCACCTTCCTGCCTGGCATTTTGCTTGGACTCTTCAACCACGTCCCCAGCCCGCTTCTGGGCCCGAGTCACGATATCCGACGCCTGATCCTTGGCCTCGCGCAGCAAGCCGGTAGCCCGCTTTTCCGCCAACTCCATTTCATGTTGGCCTTTTTCCGCAGCCGCGAGCCCCTCGGCGATTTTCTTCTTCCGCTCTTCCAGGGCCTGCATCAAGGGAGGCCACACATACTTCATGGTGAACCACACCAGAAGCGCAAACGTGATCATCTGACCGATCAGTGTTGCGTTGATACTCACAGCGCTCTCCTCTTTATGTCAGTTCGCCGCTCCAAAATCATTGAATTGCAGATCAACCCTTGAGCGCGGACAGGAAGGGGTTGGCAAAGGTGAAGAACAGGGCCAGACCGACGCCAATCATGGTCACTGCGTCCAGCAGACCGGCCACGATGAACATCTTGACCTGAAGCAGGGGCACCAATTCGGGCTGCCGAGCCGCGCCCTCAAGGAACTTCCCACCCAAGATGCCGAAGCCGATGGCGGTTCCCAACGCGCCCATACCCAAAATGATGCCGACTGCGATGGCGGTCAGACCTTGTACGTTGGCAATCGATGCAATTTCCATTGTTCCTCCAGAGGACAAGCAGTGATTAAAAAGAAGTCGGTCAGTGATCTTCGTGCGCGAGACTCAAATAGACGATGGTGAGAACCATGAATATGAAAGCCTGTAGCGTGATGATCAGGATATGAAATACCGCCCAGGGAAAGCTTAGCAAGGGCTGAATGAACCAAGGCAACAGGGCAATCAGGATAAAGATCAGCTCGCCCGCATACATGTTACCGAAGAGACGCAAGGCCAGAGATACCGGGCGGGCAATCTCCTCCACCAGCTTCAATAACAGGTTAAAGGGAATCATCCACTTACCAAACGGGCTCAACAGCATCTCCTTTGCGAATCCGACACCGCCCTTTACCTTGATACTGTAGAACAGAATCAGGAAAAATACCGATATCGACATCCCAAAGGTCGCGTTAAGGTCGGTACTGGGAACCACCCTCAAATATTCGAGACCGATAGCTGACCCGATCAGCGGCAGCAGATCCACTGGAATCAGATCCATGAAGTTCATCAACCAAATCCATACAAAGATACTGAGCGACAAGGGCGCAATCAGCGCACTCTTGCCGTGAAAGGCATCCTTGACCTGAGTATCCACGAACTCAACAAGCATTTCAGCGAAATTCTGGAAGGGGCCTGGCATGCCGGGCGTCGCTCTGTCGGCGGCCCGCTTGAAGAAGAACAGGAAAAGTCCACCCAGAACAGCGGAGAAGAACAATGTGTCGATATGCAGCGTCCAGAAACCCTCGCCTACCGACAATGGGGTCAAATGATGAACGATGTAACCGGTGGCTCCACCAGCCGCGTGCGCTTCGCTTGCCATGTTCTTTAGTTAAAACTCTCTAAGGATTATCGCGCCAGAAGCGCGAACCAGGACACCATCAACGTCAATATAAAACCACCAAACAATGGCAGGGGCTTCAAACCCTGCCATTGAAAGGCCAAGGTGAACAGTCCAGCCGTCAGGGACAGCTTCACCGCCTCACCGAAATAAAAGGCTCGCACCACTTCCCTGGCCGTGCGGCGATCCTTTCGGATACCGAATCGGATTGAGAAAAATATATTGGGCAACCAGGCAATCAGGCCACCCAACCATGCCGAAACCGCATGGTCGAAACCGCTCACTAACCAGACGACCAAGCCTGCACACAAAAAAACTGCAGCTTGCGACAGCAGCACCCAGCGGACGACAGGAAACAAGCTCGGGATCACCATCCGCAGCAGTTTTCAAGCTGCATATTAACAGCGCCGCCCTTCAAGATCAACGCTCAAAGTCTTTTCGCAAGTGCCCCAGCACGCCATCGAGTTCATCCAGGCTACTGTAGCGGATGATGATCTGACCGGCGCCTTTTCGACCTTGGCGTATCACGACAGGCGCTCCAATGTGTGAGGAAATATCATCCTCCAGCCGGCGTATGTCCGGATCCTTGGCGGCTGTGGCGCTAGCCGCGGGGGGCGGGGCAGGGTTTGCCTTGAGCGCTTGCACCAGCGCCTCCGCTGCCCGGACAGTCATCTGCCGCTCGACGATGCGGCGGGCCACTTCACCCTGCCGAAGCGAATCCAGCCCCAACAAGGCCCGCGCATGCCCCATTTCGATCTGCCCCGAACCCAGCAGTAACTTCACTTCGCCGGACAGATCATTGAGCCTCAGCAGATTGGTAACCGCCGCGCGGGATTTACCCACCGCATCGGCCAATTGCTGATGCGTCATGCGGTACTCCTCCAAAAGGCGCTTGAGGGCTTCCGCCTCCTCCATGGCGTTCAGATCCTCTCGCTGTATGTTCTCGATCAGCGCGATCGCCAGGGCCGACTGATCTGAAACCTTGCGCACGATGATTGGTATCTCGCTAAGGCCTGCCATTTGAGCCGCACGCCAACGGCGCTCGCCGGCAATGATTTCAAAACGCCCCTCCTCGGCGGCCTCGCGGGCGACCACGGGCTGCACTATGCCCTGCGCGCTGATGGAATCCGCCAACTCCCGCAAGCCCGCGGGATCGATATCCTTGCGAGGCTGGAAGGGGCTGGGCGACAGCCATTCAACCGGCACCATTCTCATCCGCTCGGTTGCCGACGGGTCCAGCCTGGCGCCGCCAAGTAATGCATCCAGTCCGCGCCCCAGGCCACGTTTCTTTGCCACCGACATGATGTATACGCTTCCGTAAGGTCTGATTAATGCTGATTACGCCGGATCACTTCCTCGGCAAGGGCCAGATAGGCCTGCCCGCCCTTGGAGGCCCTGTCATATTTGACGATGGATTGGCCATGACTCGGAGCCTCGGCAAGCCTTACATTCCTGGGCACGATCGTATCGAGCACGAGTTCGCCGAAATGCTCCTGCAGCTGGGCCGAAACCTCGGCTGTCAGCCGGCTCCGCCCATCGTGCATGGTGCGCACAAGTCCTTCGATATGCAAATCGGGATTCACCATCTCCTGAACGTTCCGCAGCGTATCCATCAGATCGGAAAGCCCTTCGAGAGCATAGTATTCGCACTGCATGGGTATCAGTACGCTGTCAGCGCAGACCAAGGCATTCAGGGTGAGTACATTCAAGGCGGGCGGACAATCGATCAGCACAAAATGGTACTCATCCCGAACCTTCTCCAGAGCGCCCGAGAGCACTCGCTCACGACCGATACGCTCCATCAATTCGACCTGGAGCGCCGTGAGATCCGAATTGCCTGGCAGCAAGTCCAGACCCTCCGCGTCAACACTGACAATCACATCGCCGATAAAGGCCTTGCCCGCCAGAACTTCATAGGCGGAGTGCTCCAGTTGATGCTTGTCGACCCCACATCCCATGGTGGCATTGCCCTGGGCATCCAGATCCACCAGCAACACCCGGTAACCCATCGAAACCAGGGCGGCAGAGAGATTGACGCTGGTGGTCGTCTTGCCTACCCCGCCCTTCTGGTTTGCCACGGCAATGACTTTTCCCATAAACCCTAACCACTCATTTCCAATAGATGCCGCTCGGCCGCCAGACCCGGAATTGCCAGCCGGTAAACCTTGAGCTCACCGGCATCCAGTTCCTCGATTTCTTCCTGGGGTAACCGCCCCTTCAACGCCAGGATACGACCACCCGGATTCAATAGCCGCCCCGTCAATCCCCGAATGGTGGCCAAGCTGGCGAAAGCCCGGGTCAGGACCACGTCGAACCCCGTCGGTGGCCGATATGCCTCAACCCGGGTTGCCATGGTTTCCACGTTACTCAATCCCAGGGTGATCGCCGCCTGACGTACAAAGCGCATTTTCTTGGCGCTGCTGTCCAGCAGCACGAATCGACGCTGGGGATTCAGGATCGCCAGCGGAATTCCAGGCAGCCCACCTCCCGTTCCAACATCCAGGATCGATTCGCCGAATAGATAAGGGTTCACCGTCAGACTATCGAGCAGATGAAGGTCCAGGGCAGCGACCGGATCACGCACGGCCGTGAGATTGTAGGTCTCGCCCCACTTCCCCATGAGATCCAGAAACGCAAGCAGGGCGGCGCTTTGATCCGGCTTCAGCAACTGACCCATGGCCCGCGTACCGTTGTCCAGCCGCTCGGCCAGTTCGGAAGTCAGGCTCACGCGATTTTCTTCTTGGGTAGTCCTGCACAACGAGTGATTTCATGCCCATTGAGCCTTAGCTCTCAGAGTGGCGTTGTAATGATGGATAAAGTAGAAAATAGCGCCAATATGATTTTCGAGTTTCTTCGAGAACGATAACGTTTTTCTGACTAATCTGGAAACCCGTTGTCTGAGGGTACAGTTGAACCTTTCAATATGGTTGGTTTTGCCGCTGTCTTTGCCTACCGCCCGATGGCGGTCCGCCGGGAAAATGGCATTATAGGCTTCCCAGAAATCGGTATAACACCGGGCGTGTTCACGATAAACTTGGGGCAACGAATCCCAGAGCGCCTGCGCGCCTTGGGCGCTGCGGTCGCCCACA
>Ga0172373_10003825_pt1 | contig 21607 bp, 22 predicted proteins | sample Lak10m_2_FD_114546 | JGI IMG/M metagenome (GOLD analysis project Ga0172373, IMG submission 114546) | Freshwater microbial communities from Kabuno Bay, South-Kivu, Congo - kab_092012_10m | ecosystem: Environmental > Aquatic > Freshwater > Lake | place: Democratic Republic of the Congo...
TGGCGGCTTGGCCCGAGGCCAGCGCCAGTGCGGCCACGCCGCCTTCGAGGGCGGCCACCCGCGTTTCCAGCACGTTTTGCGTGGGGTTCATGATGCGGGTGTAGATGTTGCCCGGCACCTTGAGATCAAACAGGTCAGCCCCATGCTGGGCGCTGTCGAAGGCGTAGGCCACGGTTTGGTAGATGGGCACCGCCATGGCTTTGGTGGTGGGGTCGGGGGTGTAACCGGCGTGCACCGCCTGGGTTTCGAATTTCATGAAGAGGCTCCCTGAGTCATCAGATATCGGGCAGACCACCTGCCCGTTCAACAACCCCCAAACTGTGCCTCAAGTTGCGGTGAGTTTCAGCAAGGGTTGCCCCTCACCCACCAAATCGCCGGGTTCAAAGAACAACTCCTCCACGGTGCCATCGTGCGGGGCGTGCAGCGTGTGTTCCATCTTCATGGCTTCCACCACCGCCACCGCTTGGCCCGCCTGAACGGCCTGACCCACTTGCACCGCAAACGACACCACCTTGCCGGGCATGGGGGAGTTCAAACCACCGGCACTGGCTGGGCCGGACGCCTCGGCTTGCCACGTGGGCAAGGCCTGCAAGCGCACCGTGGTTTGGGGCAGTTGCACCTGCCAGGCCTGGGCTTGGCCAGCATCGGCACTTGGGCCCACGGGGTGCACGCGCGCCAGCCAACGCTGCTCGCCCGCTTGCACGAGCCAGCTGGGGCCCTGGGGCCAAGCCATGAGGTCGATGGGGTCGACGGCGTCTGCTCCCGCCGAGGCCCGCGCCACTTGGCTGCGGCCCTGAGCGTGTGAAGTGACCAGCCAAGACCAAGGCGTCTGGTTGGGCAGCGCGAAAGCTTGCGTGTGGGTGCGCACCCCCCAGGCTTGCCAGTGTTGGGCTCGACCCCAGATGTCGGCGTCCTGGGCGGCGGCTTGTGCGCCCCAGGCCGCTTGCACCGCCAGCACGCTGAGCATGGCTTGTTGCACGCTGGGCTCAGACGGCGCAGCTTGGATGGCCTCGTGCTCGCGCGTGATGAGGGCGGTGTCGAGGTCGGCCTGAACAAACGAGCGGCTGCTGGCAATGCGGCGCAAGGCATCGATGTTGGTGTCCACCCCCACCACGGTGAGCTCGGCCAAGGCCTGATCCAGCAGCCGCAGGGCCTCGGCCCGGTCTTGCCCATGCACGATCAGCTTGGCGATCATGGGGTCGTAATGCGGGGTGATGGTGTCGCCCTGTCGCACGCCACTGTCCCAGCGCACCCGGGCTGGGGCGAAGGTCTGGGCGTCGGGCACTTGCAGCACCTGCAGCTGGCCAATGGCGGGCAAGAAATCGCGCTCGGGGCTTTCGGCGCAAATGCGCGCCTCGATGGCATGCCCCTGCATGCGCAACTGGTCTTGGCTCAGGGGCAAACGCTCGCCGGCGGCCACACGCAATTGCCACTCCACGAGGTCCAGCCCGGTGATGGCTTCGGTGACCGGGTGTTCGACTTGCAAGCGGGTGTTCATCTCCATGAAGAAAAAGTCCATGCCCTGTTCGCGCTGCTCGACGATGAACTCCACCGTCCCCGCGCCCACATAGCCCACGGCCTGGGCCGCCGCCACAGCCGCTTGACCCATGCGCGCGCGCAGCTCAGCGCTCAGGCCAGGGGCTGGGGCTTCTTCCAGCACCTTTTGGTGGCGACGCTGCACCGAGCAATCGCGCTCGAACAGGTGCAAAGTCTGGCCATGGGTATCGGCAAACACCTGAATCTCGATGTGACGGGGGCGTTGCACGTATTTTTCGATAAGGACGTTGGGGTTACCAAAACTCTTTTGCCCTTCGCGCTGGCACGAGGCCAAGGCGGCCGCGAAGTCGGCGCTGCGCTCAACGATGCGCATGCCCTTGCCCCCACCACCGGCACTGGCCTTGATGAGCACGGGGTAGCCGATGCGATCGGCCTCGGCTTGCAACACCGACGGGGTTTGGTCCTCGCCGTGATAGCCCGGCACCAGCGGCACGCCCGCTTGCGCCATGAGGCGCTTGGACTCGGCCTTGAGCCCCATGGCTTGCATGGCCGATGCGGGCGGGCCAATGAGCACCAGCCCGGCGTCGGCACAGGCTTGGGCAAAACCGGGGTTCTCACTCAAAAACCCGTAGCCGGGGTGAATCGCTTGTGCGCCGGTTTGCCGCGCCGCCTGAATGAGGCGCTCGCCCTGCAAGTAACTGTCGGCGGGTGCGGCCTCGCCCACGCGCACCGATTCGTCACAGGCCTGCACATGCGCGGCGTGGGCGTCGGCGTCGGAAAACACGGCCACGGTGCGAATGCCCATGCGGCGGGCCGTGGCGGCCACACGGCAGGCAATTTCACCCCGGTTGGCGATCAGGATTTTTTGAAACATGGGGATGCCCTTTCAGCCCAGCCAGTGCGGCTTGCGCTTGTTGAGGAAGGCTTGCACACCGTCTTTGCCGTCGTCGCTGGCGCGGCTCTCGGCAATGGCTTCGGTGGTCATGCGAATGAGCTCGGGGCTGAGGGTTTCGTGGGCTACGTCGTGCAGCAAGCGCTTGCAGCTCGCCAGCGCTTGGGGGCTGGCCGACAAAAAGGCTTTGACCCAATCGGCCACTTGCGCATCCAACTGGTCTTCGCTGGTGATGGCGTGAACAAAACCCAAACGATGGGCTTCGTCGGCACCAAAACGCTCGGCGGTGAGGGCGTAGCGGTGGGCAGCACGTGCACCCATGGCGCGCACCACATAGGGGCTGATGGTGGCGGGGATGAGGCCCAGCTTCACCTCGGACAAGCAGTAGTGCGCGGTGTTCACACTCACGGCCACATCGCAGGCCGACACCAGACCCATGCCCCCGGCATAGACATCGCCTTGCACGCGGGCAATGGTGGGCTTGGTGCAGGTGTAGAGCGTGTGCAACATGGTGGCCAGACCGCTGGCGTCCTTGACGTTGTCGTCGAAGGTGTAGTCGGCCATGGCACGCATCCAATTCAAGTCGGCGCCCGCGCAAAAGGCCGCGCCGTTGGCGGCCAGCACCAGCACACGCACGCTGGCGTCTTGGCTGGCCTGGGCAAAGGCCTGGGTGAGCTCGGCGATCAGCGCATCGTCGAAGGCGTTGCGCACATCGGGACGGTTGAGGGTGACTTGGCACACCCCGGCTTGGGGTTGGGTGATCAGGAGTCGTTGGGTCATGAGGGCCTCACATGCGGAACACACCAAAGCGGGTGTCGGGGATGGGTGCATTCAGGGATGCGCTGAGCCCCAGGGCCAGCACTTGACGGGTGTGGGCGGGGTCGATGACGCCGTCGTCCCACAAGCGGGCGGTGGCGTAATAGGGGTGACCTTGGTCTTCGTATTGCTGCTTGATGGGCGACTTGAAGGCCGCTTCTTCCTCGGCGCTCCACTGCCCGCCCTTGGCCTCGATGCCGTCGCGCTTGACGGTGGCCAGCACGCTGGCGGCTTGCTCGCCGCCCATGACGCTGATGCGGGCGTTGGGCCACATCCAGAGGAAGCGGGGGTTGAAGGCGCGGCCACACATGCCGTAATTGCCCGCGCCAAAACTGCCGCCAATGATGACGGTGAACTTGGGGACTGCGGCGGTGGCCACAGCGGTGACCATCTTGGCGCCGTTGCGGGCAATGCCTTCGTTTTCGTATTTGCGCCCCACCATGAAACCGGTGATGTTTTGCAAAAACACCAGCGGGGTTTTGCGCTGGCAGCACAGTTCGATGAAGTGCGCACCTTTGAGGGCCGACTCGCTGAACAAGATGCCGTTGTTGGCAATGATGCCCACAGGCATGCCTTCGATGTGCGCAAAGCCGCACACCAGCGTGGTGCCAAAGCGGGGCTTGAACTCGTGAAAGTCGGAGTCATCGACGATGCGGGCGATGACCTCGCGCACATCAAAGGGTTTGCGCGCGTCAACGGGAATGATGCCGTGCAACTCACTGGCGTCGAACCGTGGGGGCTTGGGGGCTTGCACCGGCCAGGGCCATGACTTGCGACCATTGAGGTGGGCCACGGCTTCACGCGCCAGCGCCAAGGCGTGGCCGTCGTTGTCGGCGAGGTGATCGGCCACGCCCGACAAACGGGTGTGCACATCGCCCCCGCCCAGGTCTTCAGCGCTCACCACTTCGCCCGTGGCGGCTTTCACCAGCGGGGGCCCACCCAGGAAGATGGTGCCTTGGTTCTTGACGATGATGGTTTCGTCGCTCATGGCGGGCACATAGGCGCCCCCGGCGGTGCAACTGCCCATGACCACGGCAATCTGCGTGATGCCTTGTGCGCTCATGTTGGCTTGGTTGAAGAAGATGCGCCCAAAGTGATCGCGGTCGGGAAAGACCTCGTCTTGGTTGGGCAAGTTCGCGCCCCCGGAGTCCACCAGGTAAATGCAAGGCATGCGGTTGTGCTGGGCGATTTCTTGGGCGCGCAAATGTTTTTTCACCGTGAGCGGGAAATAGGTGCCGCCCTTGACGGTGGCGTCGTTGCACACGATGACGCACTCCACGCCATTGACGCGGCCAATGCCGGTGATGATCCCGGCGCTGGGGGCATCGTTGTTGTAAACGTTCAGCGCGGCCAGGGGGGAGAGTTCTAGAAACGGTGAACCGGGGTCGAGCAATTGCGCCACCCGGTCGCGGGGCAGGAGCTTGCCGCGTGCCGTGTGCTTGGCGCGTGCGGCCTCGCCACCCCCTTGCGCCACGCGGGCGTGCTGGGCTTGCAGGTCGTCGACCAAGGCGCGCATGGCGGTGGCATTGGCTTGGAACGCAGCGCTTCGGGTTTGGAGCTGGCTGGACAGAATGGGCATGGGCACCTCTCGCTGGGGTCAGGGGCGGGGCGAAGACACTGGGTTCAGGGCCTCGCTCAGTTCGTTCATGTGGGTGAAGCGTCGGGCAACGGGCAAGTCACTGAGGTCTTGCCGATGGCCGGGCGCGCAATACGCCCACACCTGCGCGCCTGCAGCCAAGCCAGCTTGCACGCCTGTGCGGGTGTCTTCGATCACCAAACAACGCTCGGGGGTCACGCCCAGGGCTTGGGCGGCGGCCAGATACACATCGGGGTAAGGTTTGCTGCGCGGGGTTTCATGACCACTGTAAACGTGGGGGCCAAAGCAATCGGTCATGCCGGCCATGGCCAGTTGCATGACGATCTTCTCGCGGTCGGCCCCCGAGGCACAGGCGATGCGACCTTGGGTGTGGACCATGGCGGCTTGCACAGCTTGCAGCGCGCCCTCGATGGCCTGAAGCTCTTGCCGCAAGGCCGCATTGCGTCGCGCGTAAAAGGCATGCAGCCACTCGTCGGTGAAGGGCTGGCCAGTGTTGGCTTCGATGAGGGCTTTGCGGGTTTTGACGGTGTGACCAATGAACAAGGCTTCGCACTCGGCTTCGCCAATGGGCCAGCCGCGTTCAATGAGCATCTCTCGCAGCACGCGGTTGGTGATGGGCTCGCTGTCGACCAGCACCCCATCGCAATCGAACAAAACCGCATCGAAGGTCATGAGAGGTCTCCATTCACGTAATACCAGCGGCCGTTTTCGCGCACAAATCGGCTGCGCTCGTGCAAGCGCGAGGCACGACCTTGCACGCGGCAGCGGGCCACGAATTCCACCTCGCCCGCATCGGGGCTGGGGGTGGCCGCATGGCGCACCTCCAAGCCTAACCACTTGGCCCCTGCGTCGAAGTTGAGCTCGGCCGGGCGCGTGCTGGGGTGCCAGGTGGCCAAGAGGTGGTCGCGGTCTTCCCACACAAAAGCGGTGTAGCGCGAGCGCATGAGCGCCTCGGGGTCGGGAGCCGCTGAAGGGTCGAGCAAAACGGGTGCACAGCAATGCGCAAACGCGCGTGCGCGACGGCCGTCCATGCGCCCGCAAGGACACGCCACCGTGGTGCACATGCCGGCCCCCATGGTTCAGGCCAAGGCCCGTTGGATGAGGATTTTTTGCACGTCGCTGGTGCCCTCGTAAATTTGGCACACGCGCACATCGCGGTAGATGCGCTCGACGGGAAAGTCGGCCACCACGCCATAGCCACCCAAGGTTTGAATGGCGGCGCTGCACACAGCTTCGGCGGCTTCGCTGGCAAAGAGCTTGGCCATGGCGGCTTCTTTGAGGCAGGGTCGCCCGGCGTCGCGCAAGCTGGCGGCATGCCAGGTGAGTTGGCGTGCCGCTTCGAGCTGGGTGGCGCATTCGGCCAAGCGAAAGCCCACGGCCTGGTGGTTGAAGATGGGCTGGCCAAAGCTCTCGCGTTGCTTGGCGTAATCGAGCGCCACTTCGTAGGCACTGCGGGCCATGCCAATGCTTTGCGCGGCAATGCCAATGCGCCCGCCTTCGAGGGCCGACAAGGCGATTTTGTAGCCCTCGCCTTCGGCGCCAATGCGGTTGGCTTCGGGCACGCGGCAGTTCTCCAGCAAGATTTGTGCGGTGTCGCTGGAGTGTTGACCCAGCTTGTCTTCGAGGCGCGCCACCGTCCAGCCCGGGGTGTCGGTGGGCACGAAAAACGCGCTCATGCCCCGCTTGCCGGCGGCCGGATCGGTGGCGGCAATGACGATGGCCACCTGCCCATTTTGGCCACTGGTGATGAATTGCTTCACGCCGTTGAGCACGTAGTGGTCACCGTCGCGTTTGGCCGTGGTTTTCAGGCCCGAGGCATCGGAGCCCACTTGGGGCTCGGTGAGGCAAAACGCACCCAGCCATTCGCCACTGCACAAGCGCGGCAGCCAGGCTTGCTGTTGGGCGTCGGAGCCGTGTTTGAGCAAGATGGCGTTGACGGGGCAGTTGGTGACCGAAATGGCGGTGGAGGTGCCGCCATCGCCTGCGGCGATTTCTTCCAGCACCAACGCCAAAGAGAGGTAATCCAAACCCGCACCACCCAGCGCCTCGGGCACGCAAATGCCGTAGGCCCCCAAGGCGGCAAGGCCTTGGTGAACGGCTTTGGGGAAGTGGTGGGTTTTGTCCCATTCGGCCGCATGGGGCCACAGCTCGGCGCGGGCGAATTCACGCACCGCATCGCGAATCATTTCTTGGTCGGGGGTCAGCAACATGGGGGCGTCCTGTGTGGGGCTTACCAGGCGATGGGCGTGCCATCGTGATTGAGAAAGGCGCCTCGGTCTTCGGGGCGGCGGTGCTGACACACGCGCGTGAGGGTTTGGCTCAGGCTGTGTGCGCTTTGCGTGGGGGTGAGCGGTGCTTGCGGGCCGCCCATGTCGGTTTGCACCCAGCCCGGATGCAGGGCCACGGCGGTGAGTTCGGGTTCTGCCGCTTGGATGCAGCGCACCACCATGTTCAGGGCTGCTTTGCTCACGCGATACAGCCAGGCCGAGGGGCTGGTGGTTTCTTGCTGGCTGCCCATGATGGAGCTGATGCAGGCCACCACCCCATTGGCGGCTTTCACCATGGGCAGGATTTGCGGCAGGGTTTGCATGGCGCCCAGCACATTGACGTGCATGACCTGATCGAACACGGCTTGCGTGGGCGACTCGGGGGCGTTGGCGCGGTCGATGACGCCCGCCACGTAGACGGCCAAATCCAGCTTTTCGCCGTCGAGCAGCCAAGCCAAACCGGAGTTGCTGGCGGGGTCGGTGACCTCCAGCCGATGGGCTTCACAGCCCAGCGCACGCAGTTGCGCCAAGGCCTCGTCGGTGCGGGCGGTGGCGATGACGCGCCAGCCTTGCTGCAACAGTTGTTGTGCGAGTTCGCGGCCAATGCCGCGAGAGGCGCCGAGTAAAAGTGCGGTGGGCATGGGTGTCCTCACAGTCGTTCAATGGCCATGGCGGTGGCTTCGCCGCCGCCAATGCACAGGGTGGCCAGGCCTTTTTTCAGGCCGCGGTGTTCCAAGGCATGCAAGAGCGTCACCAAAATGCGCGCGCCCGAAGCCCCAATGGGGTGACCCAGCGCGCAGGCGCCGCCGTTCACGTTCACTTGCTCGTGCGCCACCTTCAGATCGTGCATGAGGGCCATGGGGACCACGGCAAAGGCTTCGTTGATTTCCCACAAGTCCACATCGCCGACTTGCCAACCGGCTTTGGCCAGCGCTTTTTCGGTGGCCCCGATGGGGGCCGTGGAAAACCACTCGGGAGCTTGCGCATGGGTGGCGTGACTCACCACGCGGGCCAAGGGCTTACAACCCAGACGTTCGGCGGTGGAGGCGCGCATCATGACCAGCGCTGCCGCGCCGTCGTTGATGGACGAGCTGCTGGCGGCGGTGACCGTGCCGTCTTTGCGGAAGGCAGGCTTGAGGGTGGGGATTTTGTCCAGACGAATGCGGCCAGGGCCTTCGTCGATGCTCACGACGCGGTCTTCGCCTCGACCGGGCACGGTGACGGGGGTGATTTCTTTGGCAAATTCACCCGAGGCAATGGCGGCTTGGGCACGCTGCACGCTGGCGGTGGCAAAGGCGTCTTGCTGGGCACGGGTGAATTGGTATTTGGCGGCGCAGTCTTCACCAAAGGTGCCCATGGAACGGCCGGGTTCGTAGGCGTCTTCCAAGCCATCGAGCATCATGTGGTCGTAGATGCGGTCGTGACCAATGCGATAACCCGAGCGCCCCTTTTGCAACAAGTAGGGCGCGTTGGTCATGCTCTCCATGCCACCGGCCACCATCACGTCGTGGGAGCCGGCCACCAACAAGTCGTGCGCAAACATGGCGGCTCGCATGCCAGAGCCGCACATTTTGGACAAGGTGACTGCACCAGTGCTCAGGGGCAGACCGCCTTTGAGGGCAGCTTGACGGGCCGGGGCCTGGCCTTGGCCCGCCATGAGGCAGTTGCCAAACAAGACTTCGGTGATGAGCTCGGGCGACACGCCGCTGCGTTCAACGGCGGCGCGAATGGCGGCGCCGCCCAAGTCGTGGGCAGCCAGGCTGGCAAAGTCGCCCTGAAAGCTGCCCATGGGGGTGCGCGCGGCACCGACGATGACGATGGGATCTTGGGACATGCAATAACTCCGTGTAGAGAGGGGGCTCAAACGCCCCGGGGGTAGCGCTTGAACGCGTTGCGAAACACATCCACCACTTCGCCGGCGTTGGACATGGTGACGTTGAGGTCGTGCAGCAAGCCATCGTGCAGGCCGTAGATCCAGCCATGCACGGCGATGCGCTGGCCCCGCGCCCAAGCGTCTTGCATGACGTTGGACAGCGCCACGTTGCCGACTTGCTCGATCACGTTCATTTCGCACAAGGCGTTTTCCATTTCGGCTTGCGGCAAGTGGTTCAGACGCTGGCGGTGGCGCAGGCGAACGTCTTGCACATGGCGCAACCAGTTGTCGACCAGGCCAATGCGGCTGCCGCGTGCTGCGGCGAGCACACCGCCGCATTGGTAGTGGCCCACCACGATGATGTGTTCCACCTTGAGGGCATCGACCGCGAATTGGATGACCGACAGGGCGTTGAGGTCGGAGTGCACGACCACGTTGGCGACGTTGCGGTGCTCAAACACCTCGCCCGGCTCCAAGCCCGTGATTTGGTTGGCCGGCACACGGCTGTCGGAGCAGCCGATCCAGAGGTATTTGGGGCTTTGCAATTGGGACAACTGCTGGAAATAACCCGGCTGACTGGCCTCCATCTCGGCGGCCCAGCGGCGGTTGTTGTCCAGCAGGTGAGAGAGCGGATGACTCAAAAGAAGGTGCTCCTGGGGTGGTGTTGGGTTCAGCAGGTTTCGGAAAAGAGTTCGCGGCCAATGAGCATGCGGCGAATCTCGGAGGTGCCCGCGCCGATTTCATACAGCTTGGCGTCGCGCCACAAACGGCCCAAGGGGTAGTCGTTGATGTAGCCATTGCCACCGTAGATTTGAATGCCCTCGCCGGCCATCCAGGTGGCTTTTTCGGCGCACCACAAAATCACAGAGGCGCAGTCTTTGCGCACTTGCCGCACATGCTCGGTGCCGAGTTGGTCGAGGTTTTTGCCCACGGTGTAGAGGAAGGAGCGGGCCGCTTGCAGCACGGTGTAGAGGTCGGCCACCTTGCCCTGAATGAGCTGGAACTCGCCAATCGATTGACCAAATTGTTTGCGCTCATGGATGTAAGGAATGACGTGGTCCATGACGGATTGCATGATGCCCACGGGGCCAGCGGCCAGCACGGCACGCTCGTAGTCGAGGCCGCTCATGAGCACTTTGGCACCTTGGTTCAGACCGCCCAAAATGTTTTCGGCGGGGACTTCCACCCGGTCGAACACCAGCTCGCCCGTGTGGCTGCCGCGCATGCCCAGCTTGTTGAGCTTTTGCGCCACCGAAAAGCCTTTCATGCCTTTTTCGATGAGGAAAGCGGTGATGCCACGGGCGCCCATTTCAGGTTCGGTTTTAGCGTAGACGACCAAGACGTCGGCATCGGGGCCGTTGGTGATCCACATCTTGGAGCCCGTGAGCAAGTAGTAGCCGCCTTTGTCTTCGGCCTTGAGCTTCATGCTCACCACATCGGAGCCCGCATTGGGCTCGCTCATGGCCAGGGCGCCCACATGCTCGCCACTGATGAGGCGCGGCAGGTAGCGGGCGCGCTGGTCATCGGTGCCATTGCGCTTGAGCTGGTTGACGCACAAATTGGAATGCGCCCCATAGGACAAGCCCACGCTGGCACTCGCGCGCGAGACCTCTTCCATGGCGATCATGTGGGCCAGGTAACCCATGTCGGCGCCGCCATAGGCCTCGGGGGCGGTGATGCCCAAAATGCCCAAATCACCCATCTTGCGCCACAAGTCCATGGGGAATTGATCGTCGGCATCGATGGCTGCGGCACGCGGCGCAATTTCGGCTTGCGCAAAGTCGCGCACCGCATCGCGCAAGGCATTGATGTCTTCGCCAAGTTGAAAATCGAGTCCGGGCAAGTTGTTCATGCGGGCCTTTCAAGAATCAGGGTTGGAGTTGGGCGTGGGGGTGCTCATGCTTTGGCCTTTTGTTGTTTGGCCAGCAAGGCGCGCGCTTCGCGCTCGTGTTGTTTGACTTCGTCGAGATTGGCTTGGATTTCCTGCAACTGGATTTCCAGCTGACGTCGGTGCTCCACCAGCACGGCAATGAAGCGCTCCAGCTGCACGGCGGTGTCGCGCGGGCTGTCATACATGTCGATGATGTCTTTGGCCTCGGTGAGCGACAAGCCCAAGCGTTTGGCGCGCAAGGTGAGGCGCAGGCGGGTGCGGTCTCGGTTGGAGTAGGTGCGGTTGCGCCCGCCCGGGCCTGTGCGCGTGGGACTGAGCAAACCCATGTCTTCATAGAAGCGAATGGCCCGGGTGGTCAGGTCGAATTCGCGGGACAAGTCACTGATGGTGTAGGTGGTCGCCATGACGACATCTTAATTTGACGTTTACGTAAACGTCAATTATCGTAGCGCAGCCATGAATTCACTGGAAACCGAACTGCAATACCCGTTGGGGGACGAATTGCCACCCGAGGGCCGTGCCCTGCCGGTGGCCCCTGGCGTGAAATGGGTGCGCCTGGGTTTGCCCTTTCAGCTCAACCACATCAACACCTGGTTGGTGCGCGACCAGGTAGACGGCCAAGAGGGCTGGTGCATCGTGGATTGCGGCATCGATCAAGCCCAGAGCCGCGCGCATTGGGAATCGGTGTTTGAGACCTCGCTGGAGGGCTTGCCCGTGGTGCGGGTGCTGGTGACGCACATGCACCCCGACCACCTCGGTTTGGCGCATTGGCTGTGCGAGCGCTGGCAAGCGCCGCTGTTCATCAGCACCACCGATTACCTGGCGGCCAAATCGGCCATGCAAATTGACACCAACTACGGGGGCGCGCCAGCGGCCGAGTTTTTTGCGCTGCATGGCCTCAAAGATGAAGCTGCCCTGGAGCGTGTGCGCACCCGGGGCCAGTATTACTTGGGCATGGTGCCCGCCCTGCCCCCGCGTCACCACCGCTTGTTGGATCAACGGGTCTTGAATTTGGCGGGCCAGGAGTGGACCTGCTGGGTGGGCTATGGCCATGCCCCCGAGCACATGGCATTGCACGCGCCCGAATTGGGCGTGCTGATCTCGGGCGACATGGTGCTGCCGCGCATTTCCACCAACGTGAGCGTCTACGAATCGGAGCCCGAAGCAGACCCATTGCTGATGTTCATGCAGTCGCTGGAGCGCATGCGGGCTTTGCCCAGCGACACGCTGGTGCTGCCCTCGCATGGGCGGCCTTTCAAGGGGCTGCATCGGCGCATCGATCAACTGGAGTCGCATCACCACGAGCGGCTTGCAGAAATCATGGCGGCCTGCGTCACGCGTCCCTTGAGCGCGATGGATGCGGTGTCGGTGCTGTTTGCCCGCGACTTGGATTTGCATCAGCTGCCGTTTGCGCTGGGCGAGTCAATTGCGCATTTGCACACCCTGTGGCACCAAGGCCAGCTGCGCCGCGAACGCGATGCGCAAGGGGTTTATCGCTTCAAGCCCACGGCGGAATGGTCTCGCGCTTAAGCGTTTGTTGCTGCTCGCGGTAGTCGGGCATGACGCTGGCCACGGTCTCCCAGAATTGCGGGCTGTGGTTCATGACGCGCAAATGGCTGAGTTCGTGGGCCACCACGTAATCGATCACCGAAGGCTTGAAGTGAATGAGCCGCCAGTTCAGGCGAATGCGGCCATCGGCGCCAGCTGAACCCCAACGGGTGGCGGCACTGCTGAGGCTGAGCTGGGTCCAACCCACGCCCAAGGCTGGCGCAAAGTGGTTCAGCCGCTGGGTGAACAACTGGCGCGCTTGCGCCATGAGCCAGGCTTGGGTGGCATCTCGAATTTGTGCGGCACTGGCCTGCTGGGGCAAGGCCAAGTGCAAATGCCACTGCGCAGGGGCATCGTCGTTGCAGGCCACCAAGGGCTGGGCCGAGCGCGCGCGTGCAGGGTCAATCACCAAGCGCAGGTGTTGACCCAGATAAGGCACCAAAGCCTGATCGGCCCAATCGATGGCTTGGGCATGGCGACGGCGTTCGGCGGCTTGAACCTCGTTGAGTTTGCGCAAGATCCAAGCGGCGCGCTCGCGCAAGGCCGCTTCCACTTCGGCTTTGCCCACCCAACGCGGGGAGCGCACTTCTAAACCTTCGATGCCCACGAGCATGCCAATGGTTTTGCGTCGTGCCACTTGGTGGTGATAGCCCACGGGTACGCCATCGAGCACGATGTGGCGGTTGGCGCGCGGATGGCGAATGCCGGGGTGCTCGGTGCGGCCCCAATCCAAGTCAGGGGTTACGGGTGCAGGCTGAGGCAGGCTGCTGGGTGTGGCCGGTTGGGCCGGCTCGCTCAGGGCATGGGGCGTGAAGAAATCGAGCGCGAGTTGAAACAACTTGCTCACGACGACCTCAGGCGCGTGGGGGGCTGTAGGCCTCGGGGTCGAGGCGCTGCATTTCCGACTCGATCCACTGTTCGACTTGCGCCATGACCGCTTCGGGGGCTTGACCTTGGGTGTCGATGGGGGCGCCAATGCTCACATCGACCACGCCGGGGCGCTTGATGATGGCCTTGCGCGGCCAGCACTTGGCTGAGGTGATGGCAATGGGAATGACGGGCACGCCCACTTCCACAGCCAAGCGGCTGCCCCCGGTTTTGTAGGTGCCCGCTAGACCGCGTGGAATGCGCGTGCCTTCTGGGAACATGATGACCCAAGTGCCTTTGGCCAGCAATTGACGGCCTTGCTCCACCACTTTTTGAAAGGCTTGGGCGCGTTGTGAGCGATCGATGTGCACCATGTCTAGCCGCCCGATGGCCCAACCAAAAAAGGGCACGGCCAGCAATTCTTTTTTGAACACATAGGCCAGGGGGTGCGGCATGATGACCGGCATCAAGAACGTTTCGTAAGTGGATTGGTGCTTGACCAACAACACCGCTGGCGCTTCGTGGCCTTGGGGCAGGTTGTGTTGCCCGCTCACTTGGTAGCGAATGCCCACGATCCACTGCGCACTGTTGATGCACAGGCGCAACCACGTGACTCCGATGGGATACATGAAGCGTCGGGTGCTGGGCAGCAGACTGACGGCCAGCACCGCGATGGCAAAAGGCACAAGGGTCACGCCCATGAAGAGCAAGTGGATCCAGGAACGCAGGGCATTGAGCATGACGGGGCTTCAGGTGAGCTTGGCTTGTTCGCGCATCAAAAACCAGTCGGCGAAGGCGAGCAAGTCTTGGTGCACATGGGTGTCGTCGGGGAAGGACTCACTCAGGGGGCGATGGCGAAAGGCTTCGCCTTTGCCGGTGAGCACCAAATGCGATTCACACCCCATGGCGGCACCCGCTTGCAAGTCGCGCAGGCTGTCACCGACATTGGCCACGCCAGCCAAGCTGCGGCCATAACGCGCTTTGATTTGTTCGAACAGACCCGGTGAAGGCTTGCGGCATTGGCACGCATCCTCGGGGGTGTGGGGGCAGAAAAAAACGGCATCCACTTTACCGCCCACTTCGGCCAGCTGTTTGTTCATTTTGTCGTGCATGGCGTTGAGGGTGGCCATGTCGAACAGGCCTCGACCCAGGCCCGACTGGTTGGTGACCACCACCACGTGCCAGCCCGCATGGTTCAGCCGCGCGATGGCTTGCAAGGCGCTGGGATAGGCTTCCCACTCGTCGACCGATTTGACGTAGTCGTCGCGATCGACGTTGATGGTGCCGTCGCGATCCAGAATGACAAGCTTTTGAGCAATGGCCACGTGAACTCCGGACTCAGGCCAGCAAGGACAAATCGGCCACGCGATTCATGGCGCCATGCAACTGTCGCAACAAACCCAAGCGGTTGTTGCGCAGCTTGTCCTCGGGGGCGTTCACCATCACGCCATCGAAGAAGGCGTCGACGGGCTCGCGCAAGGCCGCCAAGGTGCTGAGGCTGGCGGTGTAGTCTTTGGCCTCGAACTGACGAGTGGATTCCGGCACGAGTTGCTGCATGGCCTGATGCAAGGCCTGCTCGGCAGGCTCTTGGAGCAGTGCGGCTTCGACGGCTTGGGGTGCATCGGCACTCTTTTTCAGAATGTTGCCAATGCGCTTGTTGGCTGCCGCCAAGGCTTGGCTTTGGACCAGCTCGGAGAAGGCTTGCACCGCTTGCAAACGCGCGCGCACTTCATCGAGGTGAGCGGGTCGCAGGCTGATGACGGCATCCACCAACGAGGTGGAATGACCGCTGTCGCGCAAGCTGCCTGCGAGTCGTTCGTAGATGAAGGTGCTGAGAGCCTCGCGAGGGTCTTCAATGCGATCACCAAACACGGCCACGGCAGCAGACAACACATCGGGCAAGGACAGACGCAAGTCGGTTTCGGTGAGCATGCGAATGACGCCCAAAGCATGGCGGCGCAGGGCAAACGGGTCTTTGTCACCCGTGGGCAAATTGCCGATGCCGAAGAGGCCAACCAAGGTTTCGAGTTTGTCGGCCATGGCCACCACCAAACCCACGGCGCTACGCGGCAAGTCGTCACCCGCGAAACGGGGTTTGTAGTGGTCTTCAATGGCTTGTGCCACGTGTTGGCTCAGGCCATCGTGGCGGGCGTAGTAACCGCCCATGATGCCTTGCAACTCGGGGAATTCGCCCACCATGTCGGTGAGCAGGTCGGTCTTGGCCAATTGGGCGGCCTGATCCACTTGTCGTGTCCACTGCTCGGTGGCCAGCTGGGGCGTGTGCGCTTGCACCTGCTGGGCCAGCGCGGCCGCGATGGCCCGCACCCGCTCGGTGCGCTCGCCTTGCGTGCCCAGCTTGTTGTGATAAACCACTTTATCCAGACCCGCCACGCGAGAAGCCAAGGTGCGCTTGCGGTCTTGGTCGAAAAAGAATTTGGCGTCGGCCAAGCGGGGGCGAACCACCCGCTCGTTGCCACCTATGACGGCGCTGGGGTCGGCAGGCTGAATGTTGCTCACCACCAGAAACCGATGCGTGAGCTTGCCTTGGGCATCGAGCAAGGGGAAATACTTTTGGTTGGCCTTCATCGTGAGGATGAGGCACTCCTGGGGCACATCGAGAAACTGGGTTTCGAATTCGCACACCAAGACATTGGGGCGCTCGACCAACGCAGTGACTTCATCGAGCAAGGCTTCGTCTTCAATGGGCTTGACGTCACCGCCCACTTGGGTAGCAGCCGCGTGCAACTGACGCTGGATTTCGGCGCGCCGGCTTTGAAAACTGGGAATCACAGCACCCTGGGTGTGCAGAACCTCGGCGTATTGGTCGGCATGGGGGATGCTCACCGGATCGACCTTCGCTTCGAAGCGGTGGCCATGGGTGATGCGCCCAGCCGTCAGGCCCAAGGCCTTGACGGGCACCACGGTGTCGCCATGCAAGGCCACCAAACGATGCGCGGGCCGAACAAAGTTCACACTGGTCCAGCCGGGCAGCTCGCAATCGGTTTCCAACTGGTATTGCATGACCTTGGGAATGGGCAGCTTGACAATGGCTTCGTCCAACGCCTTTTGCAAGCCCGCCTCCAAGGCAACGCCTTTGACCACGCTGTCGTAAAACAAGGCTTCGTTTTTGCCTTCACCCTCGCGCTTGAGTTGTGCCACGGACGAGGCATCGGCTCCCAAGGCTTGCAGCTTTTTGAGCAAGGCGGGCGTGGCATTGCCGGCGGCGTCCAAACCCACGCTCACGGGCATGAGCTTTTGTTGGACGGCTTGATCAGCGGCTTGGGACAAAACACCCGAGACGTGAACGGCCAAGCGGCGCGGCGAAGCGAAAGCGACATAAACCGAGCGGTTCTCAGCGGTGGCCGCATCAGCAGCTTTTAAAGAATCAATGGCCATCACGCCTTGGGCCAAGCCTTGCACTTGCAACTGTTCGGCCAAGATCCGGGCAAAGGCCGCACCGAGTTGATTGAGGGATTTGGGGGGCAACTCTTCCACGAAGAGTTCGACGAGTAGGTTTTGTTTGCTCATTGTTGTTGGTCCTCTCAGGCGGTCTTCTTGGGCATTTGTTCCACCCATTCGCGTGGCGCCATGGGGAAACCCAGACGCTCCCGGCTTTCGAGGTAACTTTGTGCCACGCTGCGTGCGAGGTTACGGATGCGACCGATGTAGGCGGCCCGTTCGGTCACGCTGATGGCGCCTCGTGCATCTAGCAAGTTGAAGGTGTGCGCGGCCTTGAGCACTTGTTCATAGGCGGGTAGAGCCAGCTCAGTTTGCATGAGGTGTTGGGCTTGCTTTTCATGCGCGGAGAACGCTGTGAACAGGAAATCGACATCGCTGTGCTCGAAGTTGTAGGCCGATTGTTCTTTTTCGTTTTGCAGATAAACGTCGCCGTAGCTGAGACCATCGGTCCATTTGAGGTCGTAGACGTTGTCTACGCCTTGCAAATACATGGCCAAGCGTTCGAGGCCGTAGGTGATTTCGCCGGTGATGGGTTTGCAATTGATGCCGCCCACTTGCTGGAAGTAGGTGAACTGGGTGACCTCCATGCCGTTGAGCCACACTTCCCAGCCCAGCCCCCAAGCACCCAGGGTTGGGTTTTCCCAGTCGTCTTCCACAAAGCGGATGTCGTTTTGCCTGAGGTCAAAGCCCAAGGCTTCGAGTGAGCCCAGGTACAGCTCCAAGATGTTGGCGGGCGCGGGTTTGAGCACCACTTGGTATTGGTAGTAATGCTGCAAACGGTTGGGGTTTTCGCCGTAGCGACCGTCTTTGGGGCGGCGACTGGGTTGCACGTAGGCGGCCTTCCAGGGCTCAGGGCCAATGGCGCGCAAAAAGGTGGCGGTGTGGGAAGTTCCGGCACCCACCTCCATGTCGTAGGGCTGGAGCAATGCGCAGCCTTGGGCGTCCCAGTAGTTTTGTAATTTCAGAATGATTTGTTGAAAGCTAAGCATGTCGTCATACCCGTAAGGCCGTTTGGCTGGTGGGCAATTTTAGGTGGCAATGTTGGGGTTTTCCGGGGGGCAAGACCTGCGGCGCGACGCCAGTGCCAAGCCCATTAACAACAGCAATTGAAGGAACCAAAGGGGCAGATGCCCCCATCGACCCGCCCATTGTGCGTAGGGCGTGGGCGTGCTTTGCACGCCACGGTAATCGATGGCCAAGATGGCCCGCTCGCCTTTGGGCAGTTTCGCTTGAACACGCCCCGCGTCATCAATGACGGCGCTCCAGCCGGTGTTGGTGGACATGATCATGGGACGCTGGAATTCCTTGGCTCGCATGCGCCCAATGACGAGGTGTTGGTCCAGGGCCATCCCATCGCCAAACCAGGCCAAATTGCTGAGGTTGATCAGGGTGGTGGGAGCGGCACTTTGGGGGTCGACAAAGGCTCGGGCCATTTCATCGCCAAACAGGTCCTCGTAGCAAATGCTCAGGCTATAAATCTGTTGTTGGTGCACGAACCCTCGGTTGGCTCGCTCAGGCCGCTTGAAGTTGGAATAGGGGATGTTGAGCTGTTTGGCGAACCATTCAAAGCCGGGGGGACTGAATTCACCAAAGGGCACCAAATGCGCTTTGAGGTGCATCTGCAATTGACCGTCCATGAAGCCCCAAGCGGCATTGGCGTAGTCATCACCCATCGCCTGCATGGCGCCCACGATCAGGCCTTGATCGGGGTTTTTCTGTTGACGCCATTGGTCATACCAAGTGCGCATGCGCTCGATAGATCCGATGCTGGCCAAGGCTGTTTCTGGTGCGATGGTGAGTTGAGCGGAGCTGCGTGCCATATGCCCCAAATACCAGTCGGCTTCGTCTTCTGGCTTCACGAATTTGTCGTTGGGGTTGATGTTGGCTTGGAGCAGCAGTACCGACTGCTTCAACTCGTCTTGCGCCTTTGAAGTTGGATGAACGGGCAAGCTGATCAACACCAAGATGCCACCCGCCATGCTCACCTTGCTCAGGGTCATTGGACGACTGCTAACGCCTTGCGCCAGCAAGGCTGACACCATGGCACTCCCCCAGGTGAGACCCATCACACCGAGATAGGGACTCAAAAGGCTCATGCTCGCGTCAACATGCGCATAGCCTGGCGTTGCCCATGGGAATCCAGTGAACCAAGCCGAACGGGCCATTTCGGCCAGACTCCACGCGGTGGCTTGGGCCAGCGCGCTTTGCCAACGGCTGGCTTGGCTGGCAAAGCAGCGATGCCAAAGTGCTGATGTCGCTGCGTGATAAAGCCCTAAACAGGCACAAAGGACCAACACGCTCAGCCAGGCTGTGGCTACGGGCATGCCCCCATACGTGCTCAAGGAATGATGTATCCATTGCACATCCAAAAACAACCAAACGGTCACAAATCCGAACGTTCGGAGGGCGGCCTGCTTGGCGCTTGAACTGGTTTGCGCGCAATGAAACAGCACCGCCAAGGCCAGGCACTGCAAGGGGGCCGTCCAAAACCCCGTGATGCCAGACAAGCTGAGCGCATGGAGCGCGGCGGCTCCCAAGAGCAACAAGGAGATCAAGGCGATTCCGGTGCCTCGATGGGTTCTTGTTTGCGCACGCGAAACCACGTGACCGTACCGCCTTTGACGTGCATCACGGTGAAGGACAAGCCTTCTAAATCGTGACGTTCACCTTTGCGAGGAACGTGCCCCACCAAGTGGGCAATCAAGCCGCCAATGGTGTCGAATCGCTCGTCATCCATCACCTGAGGCAATGACACCTCAAAGTGCTCATTCAGGCTTTCAATGTCGGCGTGGCCTGCGACGCGGTAGGAGTTGTCTGAAAAGCTGAAGATGTCGGTGGATGCTTCGGCTTTGTCGAATTCGTCTTCAATTTCGCCAACGATTTCTTCAAGCACGTCTTCAATGGTGACGAGACCAGACACGCGGCCAAACTCATCCACCAAGATGGCCATGTGCGTTCGGCTTCGCTTGAATTCCCGCAACAAATCGGTGAGCCGCTTGCTCTCTGGCATGAACATCGCGGGTCGCATGAGTGAGCGCAGGCTCAGGTCTGGGGAGCGCTGCAATTTCAGGATGTCTTTGGCATGCAACAAGCCAATGATGTTGGACTTGTCGTCCTCATACACTGGGTATCGCGAATGACCCACTTCAATCATCACAGCAAAACAATCTTCCACGGTGGCTTTGGAGGGAATCATCTCCATTTTGGGTGCAGCCACCATGACCTCCCGTGCAGTGAGGTGTGAGATGCGAAGCACCCCTTCCATCATGCGCTGACTGTCACTGCTGATTTGCTTGCCCTTCGCTGCTTGTGCGAGGTAAAACTTGACGTCGTCTAAGCTTTTGGGTTGGTATTTCCAAGCCATCCAACGCGCATGAAGGCGTTGCCAAAGGTTGGAAATGGGTCGACTTCGACTGGAATCGTTCACTGCGTCAGATGCGCGAGCGCTGTAGTTCTACACTCTTCAAATATACGACCATTCCCGCTGTGCCCATGCAAGACTCTGTTTCGCTGCCACCCGACCTGCTGTTCTTCGAAAGGGGATGGCTATCGTCCAACTCGTTGATGCAATTGGACCAGGATGGCCAATCCCTGTTGGTTGACACCGGCTATGTCGCGCATGAACAACAGACTCTGGCGTTGGTGCAGCAGGCGCTCAAGGGCAAACATCAATTGACGCATCTCGTGAATACCCATTTGCATAGCGATCACTGTGGTGGCAATCACATATTGCAAAAATTTTATCCATCGATACAAACCCATATTCCCGCATTGGATGCTGATGCTGTTGATGGCTGGGATGAAAGTCGCCTCACCTATTTGCCCACAGGACAGCATTGCAAGCCCTTTCGTAGTGATCATTCACTGGTCTCTGGTGCTTGCATTGAATTTGGCAACCGCCAATGGGAAATTCATGCCTGCCCGGGTCATGATGATCATGCGGTCATGTTGTATGAACCTCAAGATCGAATTTTGATCTCTGGTGATGCACTCTGGGAAAACGGCTTTGGTGTGGTGTTTCCAGAATTTGAGGGGGATGGTGGCTTTGACAGGGTTGAAGAAAGCCTTAATCTCATCAAAGTGTTGGATCCACGACTCGTTGTCCCTGGCCATGGTCGTGTTTTTAGCGATGTGACAACTGCGCTTCAACGCGCACATTCTAGGTTGACGCAATTTCGCAAATCCCCACAGTCACACGATGAATATGCCGCCAAGGTGCTAATTAAATTCAAACTGCTGGAATGGCAATCCATTGAACGGGAACATTTTCTGGCTTGGGCAGATAAGAATGCCTATCTCATCAGTTTGTTCACTAAATCACAAACTACTGCCAACTATAAAGATTGGCTTGAGCAGGTATTGAAACAACTTCAAGCTGCCGGAGCATGTTCCTTAACCATCAACAACATCGTCAACGCATAAAAAAACGCCCACCTTTCGGTGAGCGTTTTTTAGGATAAAAGCCTGACGATGTCCTACTTTCACACGGGCATCCGCACTATCATCGGCGCTAAGGCGTTTCACTGTCCTGTTCGGGATGGGAAGGAGTGGTACCACCTTGCTATGGTCATCAGGCATAACTGGTCTTGCTTGGCCATTAAGCCAAACAATAAATTCAAAGAGCGAATCAATTTTTTGATGCGTCACTCGGCATTAGAACTTTGATTGATTCAAAGTTATAGGGTCAAGCCGCACGAGCAATTAGTACTGGTTAGCTTAACGCATTGCTACGCTTCCACACCCAGCCTATCAACGTCCTGGTCTAGAACGACTCTTCAGGGGGCTCAAGGCCCCGGCAGATCTCATCTTGAAACGAGTTTCCCGCTTAGATGCTTTCAGCGGTTATCTCTTCCACACTTAGCTACTCGGCAATGCCACTGGCGTGACAACCGATACACCA
>Ga0172373_10003826_pt1 | contig 21607 bp, 19 predicted proteins | sample Lak10m_2_FD_114546 | JGI IMG/M metagenome (GOLD analysis project Ga0172373, IMG submission 114546) | Freshwater microbial communities from Kabuno Bay, South-Kivu, Congo - kab_092012_10m | ecosystem: Environmental > Aquatic > Freshwater > Lake | place: Democratic Republic of the Congo...
CAGCGTAGGACTTGCGCTCTTCGAGCAGAGGGATTTGGGCTAAGGCATGGAATTCGTGTTGACCAAGCGGTTGCTGGTGTCGGCAGGGATGCTGACGGTTTCGGCGTGGGTTTCAGCTGGGATCGGGTATTACACTCGTTCGTGGACGGTAGCGGCAACTGTGGTGCTGATGCTCTTTGGAGCTGCGTCGACGATGATGGCCTGGGTTCATGCTGTGCTTGTGGAGCGTGAGCATCGGGAGAGGGCTGAGCGGGAACGGGTCGGCATCAAGAATCCTGACAGCGCGTTGTTTGAGCCATCGGAGGCAGCGTTGGGGGTTCATCGATCGAGACTTTCGTTTGAGCGGTGGGGTTTGCCTGGCTTCATGTTGGGAGCTGGAGGTCTTCTTGGGTTTGTGGCGTGGATACTGTGGGGGCGCACGGCAGGGGTGCCTGCGATTCTTGGGGAACGGGCGACGGTGGCGATGGGTTTTTTAGGGGTGATGGCGTTTGTCCTGTTTGTGCATGGGAGTTACTCGGCGGGGTTGGGGCGGGATTCGAATCAACGCCTATTGCGTGGACCTGCCAGCTATCAGCTTTTGGCAGCTGTGCTGTTCACGGTGTCGTTTGTGGTGCAGTTGGCGGCATGGTTGGGCCGTTCGGATGTGGATCGGGCTGTAGCGAGGATTTTGGTCGTTGTGGTGGGGGTGTTGGCTACCGAGACGGGACTCAACCTTCTTCTGGAGCTGTACCGTCCTAAAGGTGGACGGGGGAGACGGCGATTTTTGTATGAGAGCCGGCTGGTGGGTTTATTGGGCCAGCCCGGTGGGCTCATTTCATCCGTTGCCCAGGCAGTGGACTACCAGTTTGGGTTCCAGCTTTCGCAGACGTGGTTGTATCGATGGTTTGAGAGGTCGGTGTTGGGGTTGGTGAGCCTGCAGGCTGGGGTGATTTGGTTGGCGAGTGTGGGGGTGGTGATCGAGGCGCATGAGCAGGCGGTGGTGGAGCGTTTTGGGCGACGGGTCGAGTCGCGTGGGGTGCTGGAGCCTGGGCTGCACTTCAAGTGGCCTTGGCCCATCGATTCGGTACGGTTAGCTGGGGTGCGACAGGTGCGGGGGTTTGATGTGGGTTTTGTGCCTGCCCCCGAAACGGCTTCGGAGCGTACCCTCCTGTGGACGCGGCCGCACTACAAGGAGGAGGTACACATGCTGGTGGCGAGTCGGGAGCATGTGGAAGTGGCTGGGGGCAGCGAGGTGTCGGCGGAGGTGAGTGTTCCGGTGAACCTGTTGACGGTCAGCATTCCGGTGCAGTATCGGGTGACGAACATTGTGGAGTGGATCTACCGGGCGGAGGAGCCACACGTTCTACTCGAACGACTTGGAACACGTGAGGTGGTCCACTACTTGGTGAGTGTGGACATGGAGGAGTTGATGTCGACCGGTCGGCGGGAGGCCTCGGAGGAGTTGCGAGCCCGGCTTCAAGCGGCGGCGGTGAGGGAGAGACTTGGGGTTGAGATTTTATTTGTGGGGTTGCAGGACATTCATCCTCCGGTGCAGGTGGCGGCGGCGTATGAAGGAGTGATCGGGGCGATTCAGGAGCGAGAGACGAGAATTCACGAGGCGCAGGCATACGGAGCGGAGCGGGTGCCGATGGCGCACGCGGAGGGTGTGCGTCGGGTGAATGAGGCGGAGGCGCATCGGGCGACACGCGTGCATCGATCCAAGGGCAGTGCGGGGCTTTTTACCAATCAGCTTGCGGCCTTTGAGACGTCTCCGGCGGTGTATCGTCGTCGGGCCTTTCTGGACGGTTTGATTCAGGCGACGAGTGGGGCGCGGAAGTATGTGCTGACGACGACGAACGCGCATCAGGATTTTTGGTTGAACTTGGAGGATAAGCTTCGGCCGGACCTTTTGGATGTACCGTTGGGTTCATCCGGATCGGGGTCTGGGTCGGGCAAGCCATAGGAGCAGCAAACGATGAAGCGCAACTCAGTGGGCATGATGGTGGGGGCACTCTGTGTAGGGGTAGCGGTGTTGGCGTTGTTTACATTCCAGGTGGCACAGACGGAATCGGTTGTGGTGACCACCTTTGGGCGGTTTGAGCGGGCGATACTGGAGCCTGGTTTGTATGGCCGCTGGTGTTGGCCGATACAGCGCGTATACCGCTTCGACAATCGGCTGCGGAATTTGGAGCGTAAATTTGAGCAGACGACGACTGCAGACGGGAGGAACTTGGTGGTGAGTGTCTTTGCGGCGTGGAGGATCTCGAATCCGCGGCTGTTTCTGGAGCGCTTTCCGCAGGGGGACGTTCTACGAGCGGAGCAAAGCCTTGAGGGTTTGATGAGGGACGCCAAGAACGGGGTGATTGGGCAGCATCGATTTGGGGAACTGATCTCGACGAACCGTTCGCGCGTGCGGCTGAGGGAGATTGAGCAAGACATGTTGAGCACGGTGCGTTCGCGATCATCCGGTCACTATGGAATCGAGGTGGAGATCCTAGGTTTAAAGCAGGTCGGTCTTCCTGAGAGCATCACGACGAAGGTGTTCGAGCGCATGCGGGCGGAGCGCCAGCGGTTGGTGAAGCAGTTCCAGAGTGAGGGCGAGGCGGAGGCGATTCGGATTCGATCCGAGGCGGATCGGCGTCGACAGGAGGTTCTCTCGCGGGCGGACGCGGACTCGATGGTGATCCGTGGGCAAGGGGAGGCCGAGGCTGCGAAGGCTTACGAGGTGTTTGAGCGGAACCCGGAGTTAGCGGTATTCTTGATCGAACTCAACGCGTTGGCGAACTCGTTGAAGGAGCGCAGCACGCTGGTCTTCGATCCGACGACACCGCCCTTCACGTTACTTCGAGGGCAGCCCGAGACACAGCCTTTGGCACCGACGGGGCGGCGGGCGGGGGGTGTGGCACCATGAAACCCGATCAGCCGAGAGCAGGGGTTGGGGACGGGAAGGCGAAGCCGAAGATTGAGGATCGGACGGCGCGTGCGTTGAGCGATGCCCTGAGTCGAGGGCTTTGGGTGCTTCGGATTCTCATGATGGGGGTGGTTGTTGTGGCGTTGCTTTCGGGGGTGTTCACGGTGCAGCCGAACGAAGTGGCGATCCTGAGCCGTTTTGGTAAGCCGGTGGGCGAGGGGGCGTTGAGGCTACTGGGCCCCGGGTTGCATTGGGGTATGCCTTATCCCGTGGATGAAGTCACGCGTGTCTCGGTGGGGCAGAGCCACGTGGTGGTATCGACGATCGGATGGTATCGCGCACCGGCGGGGCAGGAGCCGGCACCACGGGGATCGTTTGTGCCAGGCGAGGATGGCTACACGATTACGGCGGATGGCAACGTGATTCATGCGCGTGCGACGCTGAAATATCGGATTCAGGATCCCTTGCGGTATACCTTTCGGTTTCAGGAGCCGGGGCGTTTGGTAGAGAACCTATTGGACAACGCCTTGTTGGATGTTTCGGCGCAGTTTACGGCGGACGCCGCGATCTACGGAGATCGGGTTCGGTTTAAGGAGGCGGTCCAGGAACGGGTGCGGGAGAGTTTAGAGGTGGCTGGGTTGGGGGTTACATTGGATCCATTTGATCTTCAGGTGGTGGCACCGGTGGATGTGCGTGGGGCTTTTGAGGCGGTGCTGGCGGCGGAGCAGGATCGGAGCCGAAAAGTTAACGACGCTCGCGGTTATGCCAACGAAGTCACGCTGAGAGCGGAGGGCGAGGCTGAGGCTTTGCGTGACGCGGGACGGTCGTTGAGTAACCGGGTGGTATCCGCCGTGCACGCTGAAGGCGCGGCCTTCCGGGAGCAGCTTCCCTATTATGAGCGGAACCCGAGTTTATTCACCCGTCGGAGGCTTGCGGAGACCATGGAGAGCTGGATGACGAACGCGCAGGACAAGTTTTTGTTGCCGCCGAGGCAACCTGGGGAGGCTCGGTTGGTGCGGCTCCAGCTAGGCCGCGAGCCGGCGAAACCGATACCACGAGAGAATCGAAAACCTTAACAGAAACGGAAGGTGCGACGATGCAAGTGACATCATTAATGAGCCGAGGTGATGAAGCGCCGGTGACGCCAGGCGTGGAGTCCAGCGGGGATTTGCTAAAGGGATCGTTACGCGTTGCATTCGTGGGTTTGATCCTTTTAGCGAGCGACTGGATCTTGACCTGGATGGATCCGCGGAATGGTGCAGTCGGGGCTCTGCTGTCGATGGGAGGAGCGGTGATGTTGAGCGCACCGATTCTGAAGCAGTCGATGGGAGACCTCCGTCGAGGTGTGGTGAGCATCAATGAGCTGGTGAGCTTGGCGGTGCTCGCATCGTTTGTAACGGGGGACTACAAGACGGCGGGTTTCGTGGCGTTTTTCATGTTGGCCGGAGAGATCATCGAGACGCGAACGGCGGCGGGAGCACGCGCATCGATCGAGTCATTGATCAAGCTGACCCCGACGCGTGCACGTCGGGTGGTGGTCGGTGGGGGAGAGGAGGAAGTGAACACGCGGGACCTTGCGGTGGGGGATGTGATACGGGTTCGGCCTGGGGACAACATTGCTGGGGACGGCGTGATTGTGGCAGGGGGGAGTTCGATCAACCAGGCATCGATCACCGGGGAGTCGCTTCCGGTGGATCGTGGTTTTGGGGAGGAGGTCTTTGCGGGCACGATCAATCTTACGGGGGTATTGGACATTCGTGTGAGTCGTGCTGGGGAGGACACGACGTTGGGCCGTGTACGGGACCTGATTTTGGCGGCTGAGCAGAGCAAGCTTCCGGTGATGCGCCTGATGGATGAGTACATGCGCTACTACACTCCCTTGGTGCTGACCCTTGGGGCCATGGTCTGGTTGATGAGCAAGGACTTGGAGCGTGTGATCAGCGTCTTGGTGGTGGCTTGTCCCTGTGCCTTCATACTTGCGACCCCGACGGCGATGGTAGCGGCACTCTCGGCATCCGCTCGGCTTGGTGTTCTGATCAAGAACGTGTCGGATATTGAACTCGCAGCACGGATCAATGCGTTTGTGTTCGATAAGACGGGGACGTTGACGACGGGGACGATGGTGGTCTGTCGGATGGTTCCGATGGGAGGCATTGGAGCGACGGAGTTGGTTCGGATAGCGGCATCGGTAGAGCAGCACAGTCACCATCCGACGGCTCGGGCCTTGGTGAGATTAGCCTCGGAGGTCATGGTGCCTTTGGGTGAGCCGACGGAGTTTCATGAGGCTGCGGGGCGGGGCATTAGGGCACGGTTTGAAGGGCGGAGGGTGGTGGTGGGGAGGGCTCGATGGTTATTAGAGGAAGGGATAGCTCCTGGGTTTGACACGGGGGTGGATCTCGATGAGGTGCGAGGTTTCAGCCTGATCTTTGTGGCGGTGGATGGGCAGTGTTTAGGATGGTTTGGATTGCAGGACCAAGTTCGAGAGGGGGCGGCGGAGGCGGTGAAGGAGCTTAAGTCGATGGGGGTGAAGCGAGTTGCGATGGTGACAGGAGACCGAGCGCCTGTGGCGGATCGGGTGGCGCGTAGTTTGGGCATTGAGGAGGTGGCTGCGGACTGCCTTCCCAAGGACAAGGTGAGCTTTGTGGAGGCGGTGAGGCACACCGGTCTGTGTGTTGCGGTGGTGGGGGATGGAGTCAACGATGCTCCGGCATTGGCGGCCGGGGATGTGGGCATCGCCATGGGGGCCGTGGGCAGCGAGGTTGCGATTCATACTGCGACGATCGCCTTGATGAACAACGAACTCGCTAGATTACCATTCTTGATCGGCTTGTCCCGGGCGACCAGACGGGTGATTCAGCAGAATTTCTGCATCGGACTGGTCTTCATCGTGGGTGGTCTTGGGCTCGCGGCCGTGGGGTGGCTGAACCCGATTGTGGCGGCATTTTTGCACAATGCCGGATCGCTGTTGGTCGTGTTCAATAGCGCTCGACTTGTGCGACATGGGGAGGGGCAGGATCGGATGCAGTCTGCTCCGAGTTTGGCAGACCAGGGGGAAGAGGACGAGTGGGCCCCATCTCCGGTTTCGTGAGCCGATGGTAAAGGGAAGAACATGAGAGACTCCGACGATCCAAAAGAGACCCCGCAATCAGAAGAGCGGGTGATTGTGGTCCGGGAATTGACCAAGATCTTCAAGGACTTTTGGGGGCGAGACAAAGCTCGCGCGGTCAACCGGGTGGACTTTGAGGTGAGAAGAGGCGAGGTGTTTGGTTTGCTCGGTCCGAACGGCTCTGGGAAGTCGACCACGATCAAAATGCTTTTGGGACTGTTAAGGCCAACGAGCGGGTTGGTGGAGGTGTTAGGGCGATCGCCTGAGGAGGTATCAACCAAGTCACGCATTGGGTATCTTCCAGAGGAATCGTATTTATATCCTTATTTCAGTGGGATGGAGACGCTGGACTTTTTTGGCAAGCTGTTTGGCCTGTCCGCGAGTGAGCGTCGTGTGCGAGGGGCTCAACTCTTGGAAATGGTAGGGCTGAGTGGAAGCCAAACCCGTTCGGTCGGTGAGTACTCGAAGGGCATGCAACGGAGGATCGGGATTGCGCAGGCGCTGATCAACGATCCTGAGCTCGTGATTCTTGATGAGCCGACTGCAGGACTGGATCCGATCGGATGTCGGGAAGTAAAGGATCTGATCCAGACTTTGGCGCGTCGGGGTAAGACGGTGGTGTTGAGCAGCCATCTGCTCGCAGACGTGGAGGACGTGTGCGATCGGGTGGTTATTTATTACGGTGGGCGAGTACATGCGATGGGAGAGTTGAAGCGACTGTTGGCCACTCCCGGATCGTTGCGGTTTACGGTGCCAACGATGTCACGGCAGGCGGTGGAGCGTTTGATTTCTTATATCAGGAGCGAAGTCGTGGATGCGGAGATCGAGGTCGAAGCGCCGATGCAAGATTTGGAGGGTTACTTTATCTCGGTGGTACAACGAGCCAGAGCCTGTGAAGCCGAGACGGCAGGGGCGACAGCGGGACGAGCGGTTGCCGATTATCTGGGAGGGCCAACTGAGGATGTCGGGCGTCGAAAGCTGCTGGATCGACTGATGCACGCGGAGGTGGACACGGGGGGCGCAGGGGGCGCAGGGGGCGCGGAGATTCAACCGCAGGCGGGGTCGGTGGAGGCGAGTATGGGTGCACGGGATTCGGGGAAGGGGTCGGCGTCCGGTGGGGCACGTGAGGATCAGGCTCAGGCGGAGAAGGCGGCGGAACGCCTGCGAGAGTTGATGAAGGGAGGAGAATGAGGATGGGGCGGGTGTTTGCGATCGCTGTACAGACGATGCTCGCCGCGTTGCGAATGCGAGTTGTCGTGGTGGCGTCGGTGGCCTTGGCGATTGGGGTTTTAGGAATGCCATTTTGGATTCGGCACAACGGCACGGCTTGGATGTTCTCGCAGGTCACAGTGACCTACAACCTGATGTTCATCACGGCGGTGCTGGCTGTGGTGACACTTTGGCTGGGTGCGGGCGCGATTGCTGCTGAGTTGGAAGCGGGGCAATTGCAGATGGTGATGGTGAAGCCGATTGGACGGTGGGAACTATGGGTCGGGAAATGGCTTGGGGTTTTAGGGGTGGACCTGGTTCTGTTGGTTCTGTCGTTGACGGTGGCCATGGGGCTCATGCATTGGCAGGCGGGGCGCTTGGATGCGGAGCAATTGAGGATCCTTCGTTCGGAGGTTTGGGTTGCTCGAACGGGGTTGAGAGAGGCCTCTGTGGATCTGTCGCAGGACACGGAGGCCTTGGTTCGCGATCGCCTAAGGCAAATGGGAGGTCAAGAGATGGAGCGGGCGGCGGTGGAACCGCAGATGCGCGCGCTGGCGAAGGCTAGGCTGGAGGGTGTCGCACCAAATTTTCGCCGTGTCTGGAGGATCCCTTTGGGAGATCGAGGTGGTAACCAGGGCGGCGGGACGTATCACGCAAGGACGCGTTTTTATGCTGCGGGTCGTGGGGACGAGGAGTCGTATGAGACGGTGTGGGTGTTTGGTCGACCGGGGACAGGGGCTTACGAACGTGTGGAGAAGCGGCTGCATCCTGGAAGATTTTATGAACTTGAGATCCCAAGCGGGGTGGTTGGAAACGTAAAGGAGTTGAGCATCGAGTGTGAGAATCGATCTGGAACGACGCTACTGTTCCCGTTGGAGGACGGACTTGAAGTGCTGAGTGCCGACGGTGGGTTTGTGGGCAATGTCGCCCGAGGAGGTATTGTTATCATGGGATGGCTGGGAGCCCTTGCTGCGGTGGGATTGGCCGCTTCATGTGCGTTCTCGTTCTCGACGGCGTGTTTGGTATCTGGGTGCTTTGTTTTGATTGGGCTTTCAGGGGGTGTGTTTTTGGAGGCGGACCGCGAGGGTACGGTGTTTGGGGTGGATCACGAGACGCAGCGACCCGTCGCGGAGGTGTTGGATCGGTTCATGGTGCCGGTGTTCCGAGTCGTTCGGAAGGTGGTTGAGCCGGTGGTTGGGCCAAGCCCGATGAACGACTTGAGCCACGGCCGGATGATAGAATGGGGACGGATTATTCGAGGGGTGGGATATGGGATGGGAGTGATCGGTTTCGTATCTGGCGCACTGGGAGGGATGGCGCTGAGGTGGCGTCAGCTGGGATTGCCGAGGACCGGGGGGGGAGACACGTGAGAAGGACTACGAGAATCTGGGTTTGGAGTCTGATTCGTGCAGGCGTTGAATCGCGGCGCAGGCTTCTCCTCTCGAGAAACCGTGTGATGCCTGGATGGGCGGTCAGACGAAGCGCTGGGATATCGGTTGGATACTTTTACGGGGACACTGATAGGGGTCAAAGTCCTCACGGAGTGGCAAGGGGATGAGACGCTATCGAAAGTGGATCTTTGTTTTGCTGTCGCTGCTTCTGTGTGTGCTGGTGGCGCGCCAACATCGGAGTCTGAGTGCGGAGCGCGCGTTGGGGAGGCCGATGGCGCAGGAGGAGGCTTTTGCGACTGCCCCGCCGGTCTTGGCCTTGACGACGGTGGCCCTAGGGGGCTTTCGTGGTTTGATAGCCAACGCGTTGTGGATACGAGCGATCCGGCTTCAGGATGAGGGGAGGTATTTCGAATTGGTAACCCTATCGGATTGGATTACGAAGTTGCAACCGGACAACAGTGTCGTTTGGGCGATGCAGGCATGGAACATGACCTACAACATTTCGGTGCAGTTTGAGTCCTACTCGGATCGTTGGTTATGGGTGCGAAGCGGGATGGAGTTGCTGCGAGATGAGGGGTTGCGATACAACCCGGACTCTGTGGACCTGTACCGGGAATTGGCTTGGTTCTTTCAGGATAAGATCGGTTCGAACACGGATCATGCCCACTGGGTCTATAAGGAGGCTTGGGCCGGTGAGATGGTGAAAGTCGTGGGACGCTCGGGTCGGCTTGAGGGTTTATCAAGCGATCGGGCTGATGTAGCGCGAGCACGGGTGCAGACCCTCCGGGAGCGGTATAAGATGGATCTCACACTGATGCAACAAATCGATCACCGTTACGGGCCTCTGGACTGGCGAACCCCCGATGCGCACGCTATCTATTGGTCGATCCGAGGCTTGCAGAACCTCAAGCACCGGACGGATCTTTTGCCCTTAAGACGCGTGGTGTGGCAGTCGGTTCAGAGAAGCTTTCATCGGGGGCGTTTGGTTGAGAACCAGGTGGACCGTCGGGTTGAGTTTGCGCCGAATCTGGACATGGCGGAGAACGTGAATCGGACTTTTGAGGAGATGAAGCGGCTGGAGCCCGACAAGGAAGAGTATGTTGCGCGTGCGCAGCGGCATTTTGTTGGGGATGCGATTAGTTTCATGTATTCAAACAGCCGCCAGGCCGATGCGATGCGCTGGTTTGAGCTCGCGAGGGAAAACTTCCGGGGGATGGTGCCCGAGGGGATGACACTGGATGAATTCGTAGTGGACCACGTGACGTCCCAGGTTGAGAAAGGGAAGATGGGCCGTATTGTTGCGTTATTAGAGGGTTTGATGGGACAACACTATTACCACTTGGCGTTGGGTGACGACGATCGTGCGAACGGCTACGCGCTGTTGACGCGACGGGTTTGGGAACGGTATCAGGCACGGAATCGGGATGCGCTAGGCCATTTGAGTCTGCCGTCGATCGAATCCTTGAGGCAACGTGTTCGGGAGCAAATTCGCAATGGTGGGCATGGATTTAGCGCTGCGCTCCGAGCGCAGTTGGAGTCTCAGTCGGGGGTCACAGGTGGTCGAGAGGTGGGGAGCGAGGGGAGAAGCGATTCAAATCCTCAGCCTCGCCCCAAGTCCCCCGAGTCGGTCCCAAACCGGCCACGTCTATGAAAGAACTCATGTCGCCATCTGAAAGTGAGACAGCCTGCTCTGATGTTATCTTGAGTACCCGCCATCTGCGGGTGGCCGTGCTGCATCAAGGACTGCTACGGGCGATCGGACCGGTGTCGAGTTTGTTGGCGCCGGGGGAGACGAGTCTTGAACAAGCATTTTTGAGGATTATTGGAGGAGATTCATCTCCATCGAGCCTATGAACAAAACTCTGGCGATCGCGGGTGTGGTGGTGGTGGAGATGATCCGGCGCAAGGACGTGTATGTCCTGTGGATCCTAACCGTGGTGATCACGCTGTTGTTGGGGTCGGTGAACATGTTTGGAGACCCTGGCATTGCGCGTTATTTGAAGGAGGCGTGCCTGAGCCTGATCTGGCTCTGTTCCGTTGTGATCTCCGCCTCGACGGCGGCTCGGAAGATTCCCATGGAGCGGGAGAGTCGAACGATTTTTCCATTGTTGGCAAAGCCCGTGACGCGCCTCCAAGTGGTGTTGGGCAAGTTCTTGGGTTGCTGGGTGGCGTCGGGTATGTCTCTGGTTTTGTTCTATTCCTTTTTCTGCGTGGTGAGTGGGTCCCGAGAGCAGCAGTGGCCTTTGATCAACTATGCCCAAGCCCTTTGGTTGCATACTCTATTCTGTGGTGTGGTGGTGGCGATGGCCATCCTTGGTTCTGTCCTTTTCACAAGCGTTGCCGCGAATATGACCATCGTGATGGTGAGTGTTTTCTCAATTCTCTTTCTGGGTCGTCATCTCCACAAAGTGGCGTCCAGGACAGAAGGCGTTGGCGGTGTGTTGCTCGATGGAATCTATTATGGAATTCCGCACCTCGAATGGTATGACGTGCGGGAACTCATCATCCATAATTGGCCGCGATTGGACTGGGGATTAATTGGTTTCGACACGCTGTATGGCTTTGCGTACTGCCTGTTGTTCCTGCTCCTAGCCTGGGGGCGGTTTCGTCGTCAACCTCTGACCGCCTGATGGAACGCGCAGACCCCTTCGCCCTGGGCTCACCCTCAATAACTTAGCTACCATGACTCAAACCACGATTTCAATCAGTGCTGTCGGCAGGGTTTTCAGCAGCCCGGGGTTCCTGCTGTTGGTGTTGGGCTTAGCGACATTCACCTTGGCTACCCGCATCGAACCTTCGGTTTCAGCGTTGCATGATCAGAACCCACGACGCTCGGATCCGTTGGCGAGCCTCTTTGGCGATGGGCGGAAGCTCTTTGCGAAGCATTTTTATACCAAGGCGGATGTTTACTTCCACAGCGGGTTTTATCCGACGATGTTTGACAACCAGGAATCCCATCGCACTGCGCACATGGCGGAGGATGCGGGAGTGGCGCGAAGTGAAAACACGGGTGACGAAGATCATTTCCTTGGCGCACCCAAGAACTGGATCGATGCACATGGGCGGAAACACTTTCCATCGGTTCATACTCATCTTGGAGAGGACAGCCCAGACGGTAAGAAAAACAGCGAGCGGGAGATTCTGCCCTGGCTCAAGTTTTCCGCACGCATGGATCCCAACCTCATCGAGACCTACACCGTCGCTGCTTACTGGCTCCGCCGCACCGGTAGTTCTACAGAAGCTGAAGCCTTTTTAAGGGACGGTCTACGATTTAACCCCAGCAGTGCAGAACTCCATTTCGAGCTTGGGCGCTGTCGCTACGATGCCCAGGATCGGGGTCGGGCCAGGAACTTGTTGGAGCGCGCGTGGAGCCTCTGGCTGGAGGCGGAGCTGAGGAAGCCAGCAGAAAAGCGTGACGTGTTTTTGGGGAGCCAGATTGCGCTGAATTTGGCGCGATTGGAGTCGGTGGAAGGCCGGCGGACTGAGTGTATCGCATGGTTGGAGCGGGCGTTGCCTTTGCGGTCGGATCCCACGGTGATTCGCAAGCGCATTGAGGAGGTGAAGGCAGGACAATCCCTCTTGCCCGAATCGGTAAACGACGGTTCCAAGCCCTGAGGCCGGAATTCTGGAGAGGGGGCATGGGCAGGCCTTAGCCGAGGCACTGCGGAACTGCCGACTCTCTAGAATCGAGCCTCAAGTTACTTCGAGGTGCGAGGTGAAGATCTCTGCGAGCCCTGGGCTCGTGGTGAGTATCGGGCATCGATTCCTCCTGGTCTTGGCCTTCCTCGTCGGTCCTACGCGCGGCTTGAGGCAGGTGTGTCGGTGAAAAAGTGATGTTGCCAAAGATTTGCACTTGTCATGAGTAGCGGGTTTTGGTTAATTGCAAATGACTTGAAACTGGAGTCGACCAATCTGCTTCGCCGGGCTGCTGTCAAAGCGATTTTGACAGCGTGCCTGCTGATGTCGTTGTTGGTTTCGGGTTGGCTCGCTACGGACCACGCGCTGCATGAGTCGATTCACGCGGATGCGGGGAGTTCGGACCACGTTTGCTTGGCGGTGTTGTTAGCCGGTGGGCAGGCGGAACCCGTGCCGAGTGACTTAGTTTTAGAGTCATGGATTGGCTTTACTTCCTTCTTAGTTTGGGACGCGACACCGGCACATGTCTCGGACTTTGATCTTGGCAGCCATAGCGGTCGCGGTCCCCCTCAGTTCCTCCTCTGAATCGATTTCTATCGATTCATCTTCCGCAACACGGATCCATCTTCAGGCCCAGAGGCCATGCGGTGGGTGACCGTGGTCTCTTTCTAGCCATCATCTGATCGTTGTTTGATCTCTGACCCCATGCCGGCCACGGCGTGGAGCGGTCCGATCTGTCGAGTCCGCCGTTTTATGAAGCCATTTTCATCGCGAGAAGCCTGGGCCCAACGCGGCCTTGGGCTTTCGCAACCAGACCGTATACGGAATGCAGCTGCTGCATTTACGTTGATCGAGCTGTTGGTTGTGATTGCTATCATCTCCGTCCTTGCAAGCCTCCTGCTGCCGGCACTTTCGAAGGCTAAGGAGAGAGGGCGGCGGGCGGCGTGTCAGTCCAATCTCCATCAGCTCGGCATCGGGATGCGCATGTATGCGGATGACGACCGTCGCGGTTGGTTGCCGGGCACGGCGCATGTGGGAACGAACGACAGTTGGGTGCACACCCTCGCGCCGTTTGTGGGCAACGTGGACCGCTTGCGTGTTTGTCCGAGCGATCGTCGAGGGAAGGAGCGACTCGAGAATCAGGGCACCAGCTATGTGATGAACGAGTATACTTCTCTGGTTGCGGTGGATCCCTTTGGTCAACCCATTATCGGGGAGCGCGACTTTCGTTCCTTGGATGCCATTCCTCGCCCCAGCGAGACCTTCGTCGTCTTTGAGACTTCGGACATGGCGGGGTCGGGTGTGAACCAGGACCATACCCACTCGCGCAACTGGGGCAACGGATGGACCTCTGTGACCTCCGACATTCAGCCCGACCGACATGCGGGTTCTGCCAATTATCTATTTGCGGATGCGCACGTGGAGTCGATTCGGATGACCACACTTCGCAAGCGGATTGAGGCAGGCGAGAATTTTTCTAAACCACCGGAGTGAATCGAGCATTTGACGCCAGCGGAAGTGTGCACGTAACGCACCTCCCGAATTGGTGGCCCTTTGAACCCCGGAGAACTTCGCGAACCCAACGACCAAAAAATCCAAAATCCACCCCAACAAAACCATGAGAACTATGAGAGCAAAAATCCTGATTGCGAGTTTACTTACGACGGCCCTGCCAATGGCGGGTCAGTCAATTCTGACCACGGAACATGCGGACATCGGTGTCGCCTATGAGGACAAGAGCTGGAACCTGCATGTCCATGATGAGACCAACGACATTGAATATGCACCGGGAGAGGTTGTGTTGCGTGTGAATCCCTCCGCTTTGGGGTTTATATCCGCGAGCCCTGCCTTTCGGTTTCTGGGGAACGCTGGCAGTCCGGTCTGGGTGCTGCCGAGCACGCAGAAGGCGGATCTGTTGTTCCTAGGGTTTGGGGCTGAGGAGATTGTTTCGGGGATGTTTGTTGGGGATACGGTGAGCATGCGATTGCGGAGCGTGACCGGTCCCGGTGATTTCACCGTTTACGACTTCGACTCGTTTGGCAACCCGAGTGTGATCATGAGCACGAGGGACGGAGTTACGGATGCGGACCGTTTTCAGGCGGTACCCGGGGCTCACTCGGACCTGAACTGGGCTTTTTCGCAACCCGGGACCTACACAGTGAACTTCGAGGCCTCGGGGACGTTAGTTGAGGACGGTCTTTTGAGTGCGAGTGGACCTGTGGCCTATACGTTCCAAGTGATTCCCGAACCTGGTACATGGGCTTTGATGGTTGTCGGTTTAGGGGCAGGGTGGGTGGCCTCACGTCGTCGAAGCGCGCGTTGAGGCAGTCTGAGGACCAGGTTTATGAGGCCACAGAATAACCATTGCGAAGGTGGAGTTCGACCTGGAGGTCGGGCGGGCATGTTCAGCGGTGTGTGGGTGTTGTTACTAACTTTATCTTTCTGGACGGCCTTGATGCAGGGGCAAGGGAGCCTTCCAGCGGATCAGTTTGTGGTCCTCTCTCGGGATCATGTGGACAGTCCGTGCGTGCTTTACGATGCGAGTCGGCATCCGGCACTGAGCTTGGTGGCATGGCAGCACGATGCTCGGCTTGATCTTCCCACAAATCAGGTGATTTTCGTGGTTAAGGAGCAGTCGAAGCTGAGGCTGCCTGCGGGAACGCCGTTTGGAGATGAGGGGGCACCGCTTTGGATTCTGCCGCAATCCCAGAATGCGAACCTCCTGTATCTAGGGCTCAGTGTGGAGCGGGTCGCGTCGGGTGTGTTTGCGGGGCCGTTGACGATTGCACTGAAGCAGGTTGAGGGGCCAGGATACTTTTTGGTCTGGCAGGCCACTGGACCGGGGGAATACAGCATTCGGGTGGACTCGCGCGATGGGGTGAATGAGGCCGACGGGTTTCAACCTCTACCTGGAGCCCACGAGCATTTTAACTGGGGCTTTAGTGCTCCTGGGGTTTACTCGCTGACGTTTCAAGCCTCAGGCCGAAGGTTGGGGGAATCGACAAACATCGTCAGTGCGAATAGCACGTTCGTATTTCACGTGCAGCCGTTACCGGCGCCCGCGCGTTTCGAGACTTGGCAGCGCCAGCATTGGCCGCCGGGATTCAACCCCCCGACGACGCTCGCATACGGCAATCCCGACGGGGACGATTTTGATAACTGGCATGAGTATGCTTTTGGGCTGTCACCGACGAACCGGAATCCCGTGTCGGAATCACCGCAGTTGAGTGTATTGAACCGCAGCGAGAATCCACGTGCCCAGGTCCAATTCTGGCGCAACACGGCAGCCGAGGATTTGACCTATCGAGTCGAGAAGACAAGCAGGATGCCTGGGGGTTGGAGCACGGTGACGAACCTGACCGCGCGCTCTTTTCCGTTCGTGAGTCCTAGGGAGCGGGTCGAGATCCCTGATCTGTTTGGTGGACTTGGGAGTGAGGGATATGTGCGAGTGGTGATTGAGGGTCGATGAACCCAGGTCGAATGAACATGAGCGTCACCAGCGATTCAGGGCAGATAGCAAGCACCCAGCGCCTAGAAGGGGGTGTAGCGGTTGCGGAGGACCCATCACCTCGCCTTCGTTGGGCGCTGGGTTACTGCGAGCGGGCCGGCATCGTGATGACCTCGTCCAGGGTGCGCATCACACGATATTTGGCGACGATGGACGTGCCGACGACGATTGAGGCGCTGGAGCGGAGTGCAGAGTTAAGAGGGGCGTGTGATCGCACAACCCTGTATCGCACTATGGGGTTGTTTACGGACATCGAGCTAGTGCGACAGGTTCGTTGGCTCCGGACGAATGCGTATTATGTGCTGAACATGCCTGGGGACAGTTTTCAGTATCTGATTTGTCCGTATTGTGAGCGAGTGGTGCGGTTAGGTGGGGAGTATCCACTGAGCCACGCGGTGGACGGGGTGCGGTTGCCGCATGATTTTACACTGCTCTACCACGAGGTTGGAATCTATGGACTCTGTCCCCGCTGTCGATCCGCCCGCGTTGCAGAGCCTAGGCCCACAAAACTGCGGGCTCGAACACGTATCACCAAGGGGAATGATCCGGAGCCGGTTCGATCGGCACAAGTTCGCGTTAGGCAGGATCCACACGGTTGAGGTCAGGCGGGATGCGGTCTTGGCCCTGCGGCGGGTGTGGGGAACGGATGGGATTAGCCGAGTGACATCTCGCGGAACACCAAAGGCGAATAACTCGGACGGACAACAACAACAAGCAACCATGAAAACGACTGCAGACACAAGGATTCCTGTAACCATCCTCACCGGATTTTTAGGTGCTGGGAAGACGACGCTCCTAAACCGGATCTTGACGGAGCGTCATGGTAAGCGCATTGCGGTGATTGAGAATGAGTTCGGCGAGATCGGGATTGATGACGCGCTGGTGATCAAGGCGGATGAGGAGATTTTTGAGATGAACAACGGATGCATTTGCTGCACCGTGCGCGGGGATCTCATTCGAATTCTTGGCAACCTGATCAAGCGTCGGGATAAGTTCGATCAGGTCCTGGTCGAAACAACGGGCCTCGCAGATCCTGGTCCTGTGGCGCAAACGTTTATAGTCGATGAGGAAGTGCGCTCGTGCTTTCGGTTGGACGGTATCGTGACTTTGGTGGACTCAAAGCACGTGTGGCAGCACATCGGTGACAGCGATGAATGTCGGGAGCAGATTGCGTTTGCCGACACGATTGTGATCAACAAGGCGGATCTGTCGACGGAGGAAGAACTCCAACGTCTGGAGAGTCGGCTTCGGTCGATGAACCGTTTAGCGCGGGTGCATCGAACGTTTCAGGCGGAGCTGCCGATTGACCGGGTGCTGATGCTACATGCGTTCGAGTTAGGACAAAAATTGGAGGTGGACCCGGACTTCTTAAAGCCGGAGATGCCCTTTGAGTGGAGTGGTGTTTACGAGTTGACCGCCGGGAGTTATGACTTTGTTTTTCAGTCAGGACCGGATCCTGTGATGGGGTTGGTGATGGTGGCGATCCCGGATATGCAGTCCGACACCCTCGCCAAGGTTGAGGATCGTGCGGTTTCCCTTTTCAACGGCGCCGATCAAACGGTGCGTAGGGGTGGGGAGATTCATCCAAAGGAGGTGCTTCAGAAGCTGGTCTTTGATGAGGATACGACGAGGTATAGGGTGGTGGTTGCGAGGCAGGGATATTATGCGTTTTTTACGCAACACAAACCCGAGGAGTTCGATGCGGTCCTACTTGGAGGTGCGGTTGCCCAGAGCCCGGTGCTATCGAAGACATTTTCAGCCGGTCACACTCATGATGACACTGTGACCTCTGTGGGCATCTGCTGCCCTGGTCAATTGGATTTGAACCGCCTGAACGCTTGGTTTGGGGAGACGCTTCGCACTCGGGGTGCTGACATCTTCAGGATGAAAGGAATTCTGAACATCAAGGGCTCGCCGAACCGTTTCGTTTTCCAGGGAGTCCACATGCTTTTTGATGGTAAACCGGACCGGCCATGGCTAGCGAACGAGGATCGATCCAATCAGTTGGTTTTCATCGGACGCAATCTGAATCGGGAGGCTTTGAACGCAGGCTTCAGGCGTTGTTTAGTGGCATGAACGGCCACAGTTTTAGGCCGTTCTCTCTCGTGCCTTCGAGGCGTTGCGAGGAGACGGTTAAGCTCCGCCTTGGGTCGGCTTTGGGCTCGGGCACGCGGAAGGCACAAAAAGGCCCTCGCGGATGGGGCCGCGAGGGCTGAGAGAGGGTCGATGGACTCGGTTAGAAGCTGACGAAACCGGAGTTGCCGTTGGGCTGAGTTCCGCGATGGGCGGAGGCAGGCTCCGGGATGGTGCTGCGGGAGTCTGCCGGGGCTGCCGACGCGTTATGCGAGGCGCTCGCTGCGGCGCGATCTGAGCTGTGGCCGTTTGGTCCCGTGGCCATGTGCTTGGTCCAGTGAGTCGTGGTGGTCGGGGTGCGTCGCTTCTGCGTCACGGTGCTCACCTTGCTGATCACATGACGATCCTCCACTCGATCGTTTCGAGCGGATTGAATCTGACGTTCGGCTCCGTCGACAAGCGCTTTGAGATCGCGAACAGCTTCTTTGAGTGTGTCGGCTTGGGCGTTCAACTCTTCGGAAGCACTGGCACTTTCTTCGGCACCTGCGGCGTTGCTTTGGGTGACTTTATCCATGTCGGCGACTGCGCGGGAGACCTCTTCGATCCCTTGGGTTTGCTCACGAGACGCGGTGGCGACTTCGCCAGCGAGTTCGTCGACTTGTCGGGCCTTGGCGATGATGTCCTGGAGGCTGGCGGCGACCTTTCCGCTGATCTGAACGCCGTGGGCGCTCTTATCGACGGCGTCCTCGATCTTAGTGGCGGTTTCGCGAGCGGCTTGGGCGCAGCGTTGAGCGAGACTTCGCACTTCATCGGCCACCACCGCGAATCCCATGCCGGCTTCACCGGCGCGGGCGGCCTCCACGGCTGCGTTCAGCGCGAGGATGTTCGTTTGGAACGCGATTTCGTCGATGGTTTTGATAATCTTCGCGATGTCGGCGCTCGAGTTCTTGATGGCGTCCATGGCGGTGTTCATGGCCTGCATGTCTTGGGATCCGGTATCGCCGGCTTGGAGGGCTTGGGAGGCGAGTTCCTTGACGCGCACAGCGGTTTCGGCGTTGCGACGGGTGAGGCTGGCCATTTCTTCTAGGGACGCACTGCTTTCCTCGAGGGAGGCGGCCTGTTCGCTGGCACCCTCGGCGAGGCTTTGACTGGCAGCGGAGACTTGGCCCGCGGCGGAGGCGGTTTGTTCCGCTCCACTTTGCAGGGCATCGGCCACGACGCGGATGGGTTGGGTGATGGAGCGGGTCAAGGTGATGGCCACACCGATGCTGAGGAGCAGGGCGGCGATGACGCCGAAGGTGATGATTTGAGTCGAACGGGAGAGCGAGGCGGAGGCGACATCGGCAACACTCTTGGTTTCGGACAAACTGGTTGCGGTGATTGCTTGAGCCTCTGCAAGAACTGCGTCACCGGCTTTGGCGCGGGACTGGGTGATCTCCTGCAGCTTCATCCAATTATCACGGAGTTTTGTGATCTCGCCTCGGTAGGCGTCGGCAGAGGACGTGGCGTCGTCGATTTCCTTCAGATCGACAGCGAGTCGCGTCGTTTGTTTGAGTTGTTTGGCGACCTCGGTGATTCGGGCGAAGTTGGTCAAGGCCTGGGTGACGCGCTCGGGATCGCGTTCGGCTTGGGCGCGCCAAGCCTGGATTCGAATAGTGTTACCGGTGTCGTTGATGTCGTTGATCCAGTTCAACTTATTTTGACGCTCTAGCAATGCAGCAGCGGGGGCGTTGGTGCGGGTCTCTTCAGCGAGCAGTTCGATTTGGTGCTTCGCGACTAAACTGCACGAGAGGCCGAATTCCCGAGCGTGTCGGTCCATCTCGACGCGATTCCCCTGGATTGCCTCGTTGAGGCGAACGGTATCGGCGAACAACTTTTCATATTCGAGCGTGCGGGCTTCGGCTCGGCTAGCAGCTTCCTTGAGTGCGCCGAGCGTGGCGTTCGTCGATGCCAGCGCGGTGGCTTTACGCAGGTGGTCTTTCACTTCCGCGAGGTATTTGGATCCGTTCTGCAGGAAATTGGTTTCTTCGGTGTAGGTGTAGCCGCGCACTTCATACATCGTGAGAAATGAGGCGCGTTCGACATCATTCGCGACCGTCACCTCAGGGACGTTCTCACGCGAGAGTGTGTTGGCGCTCTTGGAGGTTCTCTGCATCGAGACGGCGGAGATCAACCCGAGGATCAAGGAAATGACCGTGAGGATGGCGAATCCGGCTCCAATTTTGAGTCCGAGCGAGAGTTTTTTCATGAGCTTTGTCCAATGGTGGTTTGGTCTAGGAACCCACTGAACTCCGGATCCGGTGATGTCCCGCCAAGAAGTGTGATCCTGGACTGGGTCGGATTGGGATGCTCTTCGGGCACCTAAAGAGCTATCGGATTCTCCCCGAGGAACTTCATGGGGAAGTTTCCTCCTTTCTTGCTGTGGGGTAGGGGATTATTGGCTGGCCCAAGCCCTTGGGGTGGGGAGGTGGGAAGGGGAGTGATTTGCTGAGGGAGGCGAACAGCCTTATGCCGCGTGGGGGCACACGGCCTACAGGGGGTAGGGCAGTTGACGCCGTGTGGGGAGCACGGCCTACAGCGGGGGCACAAGTGACGGTCTCTGGGGTGAGAGGAACAATGGCGGAGCGTTTGGAATTGCGGAGGCTTCTTGCGAGGACGCATCGGACGGCTCGGGGGGAGGTTAGTCGTTGCGACTTACTCCTGGTCCGAAGAGACGTTCGACGTCAGCGTAGGATTCGATGGTTCGAATCATGTAGCGAGCGAGGTCGTCGGGGGTGAACTCCAGGATTTCGAGGGCCTCGGCGCGCCCCCGTAGTGCGAAGGCTTGGTGTCCAAACCCAAATCCTAGAAAGTGAGCGATCATGTCCCCCAGGTAAACGAACGAAGCGAGTTTCTCGTAGGGCTTGGCGCCGTCGGGATGGTGATGGAACCATACAGCGCTAATGAGATTTGCAGGGAACTTCCAACGCGCAAGCAGTCGGCCGCCAATCTCCGCGTGTTGAACACCGAGCAGCTTTTTTTCCGTCTCGAGCAGGGAATACTGGTTCTTTTCGGTCTCTTCCACGAGCTTGGCGTAGATTCCCTCCAGGGCTCCGGCGAGGACCAACTTGCCAACGTCGTGCATGAGAGCTGCGGTGAAGACCACATTGGCGTCCTCACCCTTGTCCTGTGCCATCAAGCGTGCGGCGACTGCGGTGCATACAGAATGTTTCCACAACTCTCCTTCCTCGATCCCATAGCCTTGCTGCGCGTGGCTGAGGAGGCGGGAGCCGCTGACGGCTAGAACCACTTGGTAGACTTCACGAAAACCCAGCCTTTGGATGGCTTCCTGGATGTCGTCGGCTGGGGTTCGGCCAGCGAAATAGGCGCTATTGCAGGTTTGCATCACGGCGGCGGTGAGGGAGGGGTCGTAGCTGATGACATCCACGACTCGGCCGCAATCGATATCGGCCTCGTCCAATAGCGGGAGCAGCCGGGGAAGCACTTGAGGTGCGGGCGGCAAGTGTTTGACTCGATTGATGTAGTCGTCTAGCTCCTGCATAACACGATTCCCGGTGCGGACGCGGGGCTCCTTGCGAGCTCTCTGGCTGGTTCATCGTCTGAAATGCGGAGGAGCTTGAGGGAAAAGTCATGAGCGACCCTGTTTAGGCGTTTTGTAAGCGAGGGCGGGAGGCGATCCCGAACCGCGTAAACGCAGAACTCCGAACGAAACTTGGGGCCGCAGTTTGTCACCGGTTCGGTGGGGTAGGCCTCTAACATGAGGTTCCTTGTGCTGCTGGCACGATGGGGGGACG
>Ga0172373_10003829_pt1 | contig 21594 bp, 19 predicted proteins | sample Lak10m_2_FD_114546 | JGI IMG/M metagenome (GOLD analysis project Ga0172373, IMG submission 114546) | Freshwater microbial communities from Kabuno Bay, South-Kivu, Congo - kab_092012_10m | ecosystem: Environmental > Aquatic > Freshwater > Lake | place: Democratic Republic of the Congo...
CTTCGCGGTGTTCGATGGCAATGGGAATGTGATGGCCCTGGTCAATGGGTCCACGGGCCAGGTTGATGCCCATTACGAGTATGGTCCGTTTGGGGAGGTGCTTCGAGCCTCGGGTGCCATGTCGAAGGCCAATCCGTTTCGGTTCTCGACCAAGTATCAGGATGATGAGACCGAGTTCCTGTATTATGGGTATCGGTATTATGATGCGAGGAATGGGCGGTGGCCAAACAGAGACCCCATCAACGAACTGGGCTTCCAACTCCTGACTCGACAACGCCCAGAGTTTAATTGGGATGAAGAGAGGAATGTGTATGCCTTCGCTCACAACAATGGCATCAATCGCGTGGACATTGATGGGCGAATTGCACCTGTGATTGTCGCAGCAGCGGCATGGGCTGCTTGGCAAGGAGTGTGCGCTTATTTGGCGGCCAACAAGGCGGTTGAGGCATTTCCTGGAGATGACAAGAAACAACACTGCTTCGCGTCGTGTTTCCACAATCGCTGCACGGGCCTTTTTCAACCAGTCTTCACATTGATAGGAGGGGCGCTTTGGGAGTTGCGTCCCGGAGGTCACGCGGACTTCGATGATGTCGTTGCCGATGCCTACGGTATCATCACTTCCTACCATATTTGGGAATCTTGCAAGACGGCGTGTGACCGCTGTCCCGTTAAGTAAGGAGGCCCACTTTGAGCACCGTCCGAAAGTTCAGTTTGGCCTTTGTCACGCTGCTTGCTTTGGCGGCTCTCGCCGTTATCTGGTCAGGCAGCAAGAGCAAAGAGGCACGGGAAGAACTGGAAGCGGCTTTCGCTCGCGTTCAGTTAGGTGCTTCATCTTCCGAAATCCGGGCCTTGATCGGTGAAAGTGAGTTTCGTCATTTGAAGCTCCGCGAAGTTGATCCAAGCAGCTTCCTTGTTCAAACCCCTCTGGAGTGGGGCGCTCGTAATTGGGTGCTTTGGATCGATGTCAAAGACGACAAAGTCACCGCGCTGAGGATCCGCTTCCATGACGACAAGAATGGTCGTCCAGACGAAGCACCTCCCGACAAGGCGGACGGTTAGCCCGAACCGGCTGTCCTGCACAAACGGCGAGAAGGATCTAGCGGCGCTCAGGCCGTGCCGGAGTCAGTCGGCCACCCGCGCCTGCCGCGTGTCACTCAGGCTGCTAAAGGCAAAGGCAGCCTTCGCGCCAGAGCTTCGCCGGTTCGGGTGCGTCGGTTGCAATCGGGGCGTCCTGGGTGTTCTGCGCGTTCCGGCCCTGCGTTCGCGAGTGAGCGCTCGCAAGCCTTAGCAGGCGGCCACCATCGAATGCGCTGTCGCGCGTGGACAGCCATGGCCGGACGGCCCCGGCTCAGAGTCCCAAGCTTGACCATGTTTACGTTGTAAACGAGACTCTTAGCATGCCGACCGTTGTGCAATCCTGTCGAATCGATGAAACCGATGCGGCGCTGCTCGCTCGCCAAGCCAAGCGACGTCATTTGGAAGTGTCCACCCTGAGTAGTTTATATCTGAAGGAGAAGGCATTGGAGGAGGAATATCCGGGCATTGGCTTCCGGGATGGGGCGGGAGGTCGTGAGGCTTTCGTATTGGGGCATCGGGTTGCCGTCTGGGAGGTCGTGGATGTGCTCGAAGAAGTGAAGACAGTCGCCAAGGCTGCGGATCACTTTCGTTGGCCTCCCGCACTCGTCCGCTGCGCAATGGCGTTTGCCAAGGCGTTTCCCGAGGACATTCATCAGCAACGCAAGGCCGAGGTCGGAATGTGAAACTGCGCATCCTCGCAGACGAGAATACCTCTCATCGGATGGTGTCGGCGTGTCGGCAGCTCGATCCAACCTTTCCGATCATCCACATCTCCGACTGGCAGAGTGGAGCCTATCTGTCCGTCAAGGATCCGACCTTGCTGATGACGCTTCGGGACCACGGCATGATCCTCGTGGGTTTCGACCGCGCCAGCATCCCGCTGCACGCTGGAACCCTCACTCGAGAGGGGGTAGGCCACGCGGGCGTGATCCTCTTTCGACGAGTGGTCGGCACGGCGGCCTATGGGCAGCAAGCACGACTGCTGGTGCAACTCTGGACCGACGCGAAAACCTGGGATTGGGCCGACCGTATCGAATACCTTCCGTGTTCTTAGCTGTCGGCGGACCCGCCGAAGGTAGGGACGTTGCGCTGCGACGTCCCCGTCCGGCGACAGCCGGACGGCTCCCGGCTTAGAGTCCCATGCCACAAAGCCTCAGAACACCAGCGCGGCGCGATGGCCCTACATGCGGAGAATGCGCGTTGCGATTGGAGGTTTGGGTCTTGTCAGGGGAGAAGAAACCCGGTGGGATGTCGCGCATACGCGTGCGACATGAAGATGGAACAATGGAACGTTGGGAAGCCTGAGGGAACGGGCACTGGAAGCGGAACCGGACGGTGGTGGACGCGCTGGGCTCGAGCCGCGACGCTTTCGGCTTTGATGCTCGGTGCCGCTGACCTCCGAGCGGAACCTCGAGTGAGCCCCCAGAGCGCGGGGTTGGCTGGGGTTGATCCCGGACTGATGTGGTTGGGCGAACTGAACTGCATGGCCTGCCACGCCGGATCGAATCAAGCCGCTGGGCGCATTACGTCGAGGCAATCTCCGATCCTGGGTGAAGCAGGTCTGGCATTGACGCCCCATTATCTGCGGGCCTACCTCGCTGACCCGCATGCTACGAAGCCCGGAAACACCATGCCCGATGTGCTCGGAGGATTGCCAGCCGACGAGCGCGCTCAAGTTGTGGATGCTCTCACTCATTTCTTAGTGAAAGCCGCCGGGGAGACCACCGCAGAGGACACGAGCGTCGATACCCATCAGATTCAGGTCGGTCAAAGGCTGTTTCACGAAGTCGGCTGCGTGGCCTGCCACGCGCCGCAGGCCGCACCCGTGGTTCCCGGTGCCTCCACAGCGTCCCCCAGCCAAGAATGGAAGAAGCTAGCGAACGAATCGGTTCCGATGTCCGATCTGGCGTCGAAGACCACCGTGGCATCGCTGGCTCGGTTTTTGGTCGATCCCCTTAGCTCGCGGCCGTCGGGACGCATGCCATCGTTTGGGCTTACCGGTGGCGAGGCTTCGGCTTTGGCGATGTATTTGGTGCGCGACCAGTCGAAACCCGAGAACACTGGTGCCACAGCGAAGCGCATCCCGGGCCTGACGTATCAGTATTTTGAGGAGAACATGGGTGGGGGGGATCCGAATTTCGACAAATTTGCTCCCAAGTCCTCAGGCATGATTGAAAAACTCGAAATTCGTGGCAATCGACGTGGCGAGGGTTTCGGGTTTCGGTATCGAGGCGATCTTCGCGTGACAGTAGCCGGTGAGTATACATTTCGCGTGCGATCCGACGACGGGTCGCGGCTGTGGATTGATGGCAAGTTGGTGGTGAACAATTGGGGGGATCATGCACCGCAGGAGGTCGAAGGGCGCATGGAGCTCGCTGCGGGCGAACACACGTTCCAGTTGGTTTACTTCAACAACGGAGGAGGCGGGGAGTTGGCCGTAACGTGGCAAGGCCCGGGGATTCCCAAAAGCGAGATTCCATCGAGTGCGTTTTCCTTCGTAGGCCTGCCCATGCGGCCGGTCGGTTCAAAGGAGTTCCAAGTCGAGAATGCGAAGGTTTCGGAGGGACGCCGACGTTTCGAGCAACTCGGCTGCGCGGCATGCCATGAGGTGCGGTCGAAGGACGCTTCGCTCTCCGTCGCTTTGACGCCGAAGAAGGCCAAGACCCTTGAGACCTTGAACGCCGCCACGCCGGGAGGGTGTGTGAAACGGACCAACCTGTCGCAGTCGCCCGACTTTCGACTCTCCGATGATCAACGTGCCTTGATCTCCGAGGCGTTGTCGCGGGTGCGACGCGGTCTGCCACTGGCGGAACCCGTCTCGCGGGTGAACCATCGTATGGCGGCGCTGAATTGTTTCGCTTGTCACGCGCGGGGTCCGGTCGGAGGTCCCCAGCCAGTACGATCGGACTACTTCTCGATCGTAGGCGAGGCGGACTTGGGTGACGAAGGTCGAATTCCACCGCACCTGACCCGTGTCGGAGAAAAGCTACGATCGGATTGGTTGCGGGAGGTGCTGTGGAACCGAGGGTCGGTTCGACCCTACATGGCGACGCGGATGCCTCAGTTTGGTCGATCGAACCTGGAAGCGTTAGCGGCAGACATGGGGCTTGCGGACGGAGCACCGACATTTGACGAGAAGCTGGTACCTCCAACGAAGGATGCGAAGTGGGGTCGGAAGCTGGTGGGTCGCGAAGGACTGAGTTGCATTGCTTGTCACACCTTTGCGCAGCGCAAGTCGTTGGGCATTCCGGCGATGGACCTGACGCACATGACGCGACGCTTACGGCGCACGTGGTTTCAGCGGTATCTTGAGGACCCGCCTTCATTGCGTCCGGGCACACGAATGCCCAGTTTTTGGCCGGAGGGCAAAGCGGCGAACCAAGAGATTTTAGGCGGGGACACCGCTCGCCAAATCGGGGCGATCTGGTCGTATCTCAGTAAGGGAGCACAGGCAGAGGTGCCGGAAGGGTTGATCCAAGGAAGGCAGGAGTTGGTAGTGGACAAGGAGCCGGTGATCTATCGCAACTTTATTGAGGGCGCGGGTTCCCGAGCGATCGGGGTCGGTTTTCCTGAACACGCGCATCTGGCGTTTGATGCGAACGAACTGCGCGTGGCGATGCTCTGGCGCGGGGCTTTTATCGATGCCTCACGACATCGCACCGACCGCGGCGTGGGCTACGAACCGCCGATGGGCGATGACATCCTGACCCTGCCCGCAGGGCCTCCGTTTGCGACCCTGAACACCTTGCAGACCGAATGGCCAAGCGCGGTCGGAAGAGCGGCTGGCTATCGCATGCTGGGCTATCGCTTGGACACCCTGCGACGACCGGTCTTCATGTATGCATTGGGTGAGGTTGGGATCGAGGATCAGCTGGTGCCGCAGAAAGGGGATCCCGACAGCACATTCCAACGCGTGATCAACCTGATGACCGATACGCCTTCGGCAGGCCTCTACTTTAGAGCGGCGGTGGGCAAACGGATCGAACGTCAGGCTACGGGGTGGGTGGTTGATGGGAAATGGACGGTCCGGGTGCGCGTGGAAGGTCGACTGCAACCGACGGTGCGCGAAGTGCAAGGTCAAAGGGAGCTGTTGGTGCCGGTGGAGTGGAATGAGGGTCGATGCCGTATTTCGGAGGAGATTATATGGTGAGAAACGTTGTGAGCGTAGGAGCGCAGAAGGCTCTTGGAAACTGGAGAGCTGTGGCGCGGAGTTGGGGCGGAAACGCGTTGGGTTTCGCGGCTGGGATTCTAATTTGCGTGGGTGGTCTGGGCTTGGTGTCGAACCGCGTGATGTCCGCCGAGGACTTAGCGACGCGGGAATCCAAGCACTACGAGATCGTGACCCTTACGATCCCGGCCGGGATTGTGATGGAGGCGGGAGCCATCGAGATGATGCCGGGAGGGAAGATGGCGGTGTCCACGCGCCTGGGTGACATTTACATGGTTGAGGGAGCCTTCGAGAATCCGCCCCAAAACGTGAAATACACGCTCTTTGCGTCGGGGCTGCACGAGGTGCTCGGCCTTGCGTGGCGTGAGGGATGGTTGTACGCGACGCAGCGTGGGGAGGTGACGCGAATTCAGGATGTGGACGGCGACGGTCGGGGCGATCTCTTCCAGACCTACAGTCAGGGGTGGGGGATTACCGGGGATTACCACGAATACGCCTTTGGCTCGAAGTTCGACCGCGACGGGAACATGTGGGTCGTGCTGTGTTTGACTGGCTCCTTCACGAGCGACACGGAGTTCCGCGGGTGGGGCATGCGGATCGGGCCGGACGGCAAGGCGGTTCCGATGTGCAGCGGCATCCGTTCTCCGGGTGGAATCGGATCGAATGCAGAAGGGGAGTTCTTCTACACCGACAACCAGGGTCCATGGAACGGAACGTGCGCGTTGAAGCAGCTCAAGCCAGGCGCTTTCTTGGGGAATCCAAGCGGCAACAAGTGGTATGAGATGGCCTCGCACCTGGGGGCACGTCCGCAGGATCCCAAGAACCCGAGCCGGATGCATATCGAGGCTGAACGGATCCCTGAGCTGCTCCCGCCCGCAGTGTTGTTCCCATACAATCGCATGGGCCAATCGGCCAGCGGTATCGCATGCGACCTCACGGGGGGTAAGTTTGGGCCCTTCGCCAAGCAACTCTTCGTGGGCGATCAAACGCATAGCACCGTGATGCGAGTCTACTTGGAAACGGTGAAGGGCCGATACCAAGGAGCCTGCTTTCCGTTTCGAGAAGGTTTCGCGTCGGGGAATTTGAGTCTGGAATTCGCTCCAGACGCTTCCCTGGTGGTGGGGGGAACCGATCGGGGCTGGGGTGCTCGCGGGGGCAAGCCATTCTCCTTGCAGCGCTTGGTCTGGAAAGGGGGTGTGCCGTTTGAAATCCACGAGCTTCACGCTCAGTTCGATGGCTTCCTTGTCACGTTCACAGAGCCCATCGATCCCGTGGTTGGAAGTCAGGTCGGCTCGTACAAGCTGGAGACGTTCAATTATGTCTACCGGGCGGATTACGGCAGCCCGGAGGTCGATCAGACGCATCCCACCATCAAGTCGGCTACGGTGTCGGAAGATCGGAAGTCGGTACGCTTGATCGTGGACGGTTTGCAAGAGGGGCACATCCACGACCTTCGACTGCCAGGGGTCCGTTCGGCGGGAGGCGAACCGTTATTGCATCCGATTGCTTACTACACCATGAATGCAATCCCGTAACGGATTCAGCGACCAAGCACCGTGGGTTGCGAAACCCGGGGGCGCGGTGGGTCACTTGGCTCGTTGACGCAAGCTGAGTGCGGCTTGGACGCCCTTCTTGGCTGGATGCCGAACGGCGTGACGGATCAACCATTTTCGTTCGGTGGAAGCCCCTTGCAGCCAGCGTTCGCAGATTTCAAACGCCAAGTCCGGGTGGTCCTTGGCTATATCCCCGACGTGGTTGGCAACGCTTCGTCGCACATAAAGATCGGCATCATCCTTGAGCGTTTCGAGAATCGGCAGCACGGGACGCGGATCCTTCACAAAGGCTGGGATGCGCATCGCCCACGGCAGTCGAGGGCGCGTGCCTTCCGAACATAATCGGCGGACATGCGGATCGGGATCTCGTGTCCAGGTCTGGAGCCGAGCTAACGTTCGCTCGGGCCAGCGGATCAGATACGGGCGTATGGAGAACTCGGCGGTAAAGCGGCGCGTGATTTCGTATTGCGCCTGCATGGAGGTATCAAACGGGTCGAGGCCCTCGTTGTGCTCGGGGTCGAGGCCATACGCGGCGATGAAGGAGACGTGGGGCAGGTAGAAGAATCCGCCCAACCCGAGTCCATCGGTCTCGATGATCGGCCGTGTGAGGGACCGCAGCAGAATGTCGATGGCTTGCGTGTAGTTCGATGGCAGGTGTTGACGTAGCGCGCGCGCGATGTGATGACCGCGTTGCAGGATCGCGAGCGGTGCCAGTCCGTCGCGGGCGGTTTGACCAAACGCCTGTGCATCAAACCGAGGGTGTACCTGTTTGAGGTTATGGGCTAGGCAATCGATGGCGGGTTGATCAAGCAGGTCGGACAGAGTCGATCCCTTCTGAATCGAGTGAGGGGCGGGAGGCAACCGAAAGTCGTGAGGAGGAGGCGTCGGCATGTCGATCATGGATGTATGTTTGAACCGACTCACCTCGGCTGTCTGTCGTGCGGGTGAGAGAAACGGACGTGCAACCAGTATGGCGCGGGGGTTCGGTCAGGGAAAGGTTGAAGTCGGCGCGGTTCTCGGCACAGTGGACGGCACTCTATGAAGAAACCGTGGGCATTGAGCATTGTACTGACGCTGTTGGGTGCGGGGGGTGGGCTTGGGGCTCAGGCACCGGATAACACCTTGGAAACCTGGCCCCAGTTTCGCGGACCGGGAGGGCTCGGCGTAGCGGCAGCGCATGCGCGTCCGCCCGTTCATTTTGGCCCCGACACCAATGTTATATGGCGTGTGCCCGTGCCGAGCGGGAATTCTTCTCCCATCGTGTGGGGCCGACACATCGTTCTGACCGGCTTCGCCGATGGCAAGCTGATGACGCAAAGTCTGGATCGGGATACGGGGCGCGAGGTGTGGCGTCGCGAAGTGGCGCCAGAAAAGGTCGAGGAAGTGCATCAATCGCTGGGCAATCCGGCGTCGGCAACCCCGGTAACCGACGGCTTGCGGGTCTATGTTCATTTCGGATCGTTCGGCATGTTGGCGTATGACTTGGAAGGGAAGGAAGTGTGGCGCCGACCCATGTCGTTGACGCAAACGGAATACGGGGCGAGTTCATCTCCGATTCTCATTGGGGACCATCTCTTTCAACTTTTAGATCAGGACGGAGGCTCGCACTTGGTCGCGTTGAACAAGCGGACTGGAGAAGTGGCGTGGCGAGTGGAGAGACCGGAGATGCGGCGCGGGTTTGGTACCCCGATTGCCTGGGAGCACGACGGAGAGACGGATTTGGTGGTGCCCGGGACGATTTGGTTGAAGGGTCTCGATCCAAAGACCGGTGCGGAGCGATGGCGAGTGAGCGGTCTGGCTCGAATAACCTGCACGTCGCCCGTGGTGGGGGGAGGTCAGCTGTTCACCGCGAGTTGGACGACAGGAGGCGACAGAAACACCGAGCACATCACGATGCCGAGCTTCGATGAGTTCATCGTGAAGCACGACCAAGACAAGGACGGAAAGTTCCGGTACGACGAACTGCCTCCAGGGCCGATGAAGCAGCGTTTCAAGCATATGGACGGCAACCGGAGCGGGTTTATTGAACGTGCGGAGTGGGACACGATGGCGGAGATTTTTGCTCGGGTCGAAAACCAGGCGTTTGCGGTGCGACCGGACGGTCGAGGCGGAGTATCGGATGCCGGCGTAACGTGGCGGTTTAAGAAGGGTCTGCCGTATGTCGCCTCTCCCGTTTATTATCGGGGTCGGTTCTACATGGTCAAAAACGGCGGAATGCTGACCTGCCTGAACCCGCTCACGGGCGTGGCGTTGTATCAGGAGGAGCGTGTGGGTGGGATGGGGGATTACTACGCGAGCTTAGTCGCGGCGGATGGACGCATTTATGTGGCTTCGCAACGCGGTGTCGTCACGGTGGTGAAGGCGGGGGATGCCTTTGAGATCTTGGCGACGAACGACCTCAAGGAGAACACCCACGCCAGCCCAGTGCCGATTGGAGATCGCTTGATCGTCCGGACCTCTGGACACCTTGCATCGTTTCAGGAAGGGGTCAGGTAGGAGGTGCGGTGCGCCTTGGTGCCTTTAATATTAGGGAGGTAAGCTTTATTACTCGTCGTGGTGAGTCTTGAACCCAAAAGGAGAGCGGGTTTTCCAGCCCGCTGCTTGGGGAGGCGGACAGGAATGTCCGCCCTCCGTTGGGGCTTCGGCTTGCGGTTGGGTGGGATCTGGGTGTCTCGGGGGTGGAGCGCGGCGTTCACGCCGCTTCAACGTTCGAAGATCCAGCGCGTCCGGTGTTTCGACGGGGCGATCTAAATTTGTGCGTTGAAGCGGCATGAATGCCGTGTGCCGGAGCGGTGGGGACTTTGGAGGGGGACGGCCTACAACATCGTGCGATGAGGACACGCCATGTGAGGGCACACGGCCTACGACACGGTGCGACGAGGACACGCCGTGTGAGGGCACACGGCCTACAACACGGCGCTATGCGGCCACGCTGTAGGGAGCGCAAGGTTTACGGGGTGGGACCGTTGCCTGCTCAAGGACAGGACTAAGGTTTCTTCTTCTTTTTACTTTCCTCGAGCCGCGCTTTTTCTTCGGCTGCGGCCTGGCCTTTGAACTCCTCTTCGGAAGCGCGAATGCGAGGAGTCCTCTTGTCGATTTCGCCGAGCAACTCCTTCGCTTCGTCAGGGGTGCGGGTGACTTTGGGCCGAAGGAAGACCATGAGTTCCACGTCTCGGGTCACTTTGTCCTTCTTCTTAAAGGCCCAGCCCAAGCCGGGGATGCTGCCGAGGATCGGGACCTTTCTGACGGCGTTGGCTTGCTCCTTTTGGATGATCCCGCCGAGCACCACCGTCTGACCACTGCGAACGTTGAGATCGGTTCGGAAGTTTCGCGTATCGAGAATAGCACCACCAAAGAGAGTTTCACCTTGCCGGATGCTGGATGACTCGGCGCGGATGCGCAGGGAGACATCCTCGGAGTTGTTGATGTGGGGAGTGACGTCGAGAATGATTCCGACGTCGCGGTATTCGAAGGTATCGTTGCGGCCGCCGGTCGAGATGTTGAGGCTTCCGGAAATGAATGGCACTTTCGCCCCCACAAACAGTTTCCCGAGCTCGTTGTCCGCGATGTTGATCTGCGGTTCGGCTAGAACTGTCGAATCGGTGTTCTTTCGGAGGAACTGGACAAGGAGATCGAGGCTGACTTTTGAATCGAGAATGCCGGTCTTGAGCGATTCAGCGAGGGCGTTACCGGCGAAAACCTTCTGATACTGTCCGGTCCCCTTAACCAAGAGACTTCCATCCATGTCCTCTGCTGAAAAGTTCTTGGCGCCGTCGGCCGACCAACGAACACCGAGCTTATCCCTGAAGTCGGTGGAGACCTCGACGATTTTGGCTTCGATGAGCACCTGCGCGGTGGGGGCGTCGAGTTCGTTGATCAGCTTGAGCACCTGGGGGAAGAAGTGGACGTTGGAGGTGACGAGGAGGGCGTTGGAGCGTCGGTCGGCGACCACACGAACACGGCCCACGAGATCACTCACGGGGCGAACCGAATTGCGACCATCGGACGAGCGGACCGGATCGCGCTCGCCGCCGAGCCAAGGGAAGTAGGCTTCTTCCTTATTCTCCTTTTCGAGCTCGAAGTTGAGTTGGGAATTATTGTTCTGCTGTTGATTATTGCGTCCATCGCCTGGGTTGGGCTGGGGAACAACGGGACGCAGAGCAGGCGAGCCTCCTTTGGCGAACAGAATGTTGATATGGTTCGCGACGGTGATGGATTGGGCGAACTTAAGTCCGACGCGCAACGTCGTCTCGCCTGCCTCCGATGGAGTATCGAGCTGTTTGAGAATATCCTCCAGCGCGGCGAGGCTTTCGAGGGAGTTTGCGGTGACGATGATGGAGTTGGAATAGGCTTCGCTTGTGATACGGACCTTTCCGTAAAGACGTCCCACATTACGATCGGCAGTTTGAGGGGGGTCCTCGTCGTAGAACCAGTAGGTCCGCTGCTGCTGTTTCTTGAGGAAGAGTTCATTGAGGACATCTTCGATGTCGACAGCACTCACGTATTTGAGGCGAAAGATTTTGGGAGCGAGGCTGTTGTCGCCCACGGGTTCATCGAGTTCATGGATCATCTTGGCGATGCTGTCCATGTCGTTGGGGGCGGCCTGAACGACAACGGTGTTTCGTCGGCGGTCGGCGACGACACTGATCTTCTTGGATCGACCGTTGCTGTTACCGCCGCTGCCGTAGAAGTAGTACCAGCGCGTATTGGCCTCCGGGTCTTTGTTGAGGTCTTGAAGCTGTTTTGCGACGTCTTCGGCATCCGCGCTCTTGAGGACGAACGTGCGCATGGTCTTCTCCTGGGCCTCATCGGTATCGAGATTGGAGACGAGCCGTTCGAGGGCTTTGTAATTCGCTTCGCTGGAAAGGATGATCAAGGAGTTGGAACGGCTGTTGGCGGTGATTTCGATGGTCTCCTTGAGCGATTTGCCGCTTATCTTTTGGTAGAGCGGACCGATCTCGCGCGCCAGATCTTCGGCGGTGACGTTTTTGAGCTGGAGCACCCGCACACTGAGGTCGGCGGGCTTTTGCGTGTCCAAGAGATCGATGAGACGCTTGAGCTCTGGAAACTTAGATTTTGGACCGGCGACGATCAATCGATTCGAGGTCTTATCCGGCCAGATGCGAACCTGAGCGGCACCGACTCCCGCGGTGGTTCCGCTCATGCTGGACGGCCGGCTCGATCGCGAGGAACCGCCCGGCATGCCGCCCATCATTTCAGGAGGGGGAGAGCCTCCAGAAGATGCTCCTCCGCCCCCCCCCGTGCCGCCTTGTGCGTTGAGAATCAATCCCAAAAGACTTGCGAGTTCGTCGGCTTCGAGGTGTTTCAAGGAGAAGAGCTCGATCATGGCATCGGAAGCGGAGGGGACGTCGAGCTCGCGGATTAACTCTCCCAGCAGCCGGATGTTATCGTTGTAGTCGGTCACCACCAACTGATTGGAACGGTCGTCGATCTCGGTGGTCGCCTTGTCGGTGAGCACGGGTTTGATCTTTTCTTTCAGGTCACCTGGAGCGATGTGCTTGAGGGGAAACACCTTGATCAACCGTTGTCGGCCCTCTGGAATTTCGGGTTTGGAGGAATCAACCACCTCGGGGGCCATTTTGACATCCTGCCCCTCGGGGACGATCAGGATGGATTTGCTCGACTCAATCGTCGTGAACCCTTCAAGTGCCAAGGCTCGATAGATGAGGTTTAGGGCGTCCCTTTGGCTGACCTTCTTCGAACTGACGATGGTGAGCTGGCATTGAACGCGTGGGTGTTTTACGACGCTTTTGCCGGTGTTCTTCGCCAACCATTGAACGATCATTTCGATGTTTGCGCCTTGGAAGCTGACTTGAATGTCCTCATTTGTGGGAGGCTTGGCGGCGTCGGCTGCCGACGCGTTTGTATTCGCAGGTGTGGACGGCGCGTTGGTTGCGGGTGGGGTTGGCGCGGCTGCGGTCGTGGCCGGAGTCGCGGTCGCTGGGGTTGCAGCGGTCGGGGGGACGGGAGGAGGTGGAGTGGGTGGGGCCTCCTGCGATTGGGCGAGAACGAGGGCCAGAATCCAGCAGCATATGATGGATAGAGAGAAGCCCGATTGAGGACGCATGGGCTCTGTTGAGGGGATGGGAGTGGGGGACGTGTTCACGGTTTTTGGTCCTTTCCTGTGGGCATGAGACTGTCACTTCCGAAACCTGAAAAAATCATCAATTCTTTCCTCTGACCTTCGTGTTCCACCAGAACACGATTGGTGCCGATCTTGATCAACTTAACTCCTCCCAGTTCTTCACCCTCTCGGAGCAGACCGGTTTGACCGGTGGGCGAGCGGAGCATCACGTCCGGACCGACAATGCCGATCAATGCCATTGGCATGGGGCGGGGGACGGGACCGAGGATTTCGCTGTCGCGAACTTTTTCGATCCGGCCACGAACACCCTCGGGAAAAGCTGCGAGCGCTCCTCCGGGGCCGCCCATCATACCCGGTCCTGGAACCATAGGCGCGGGCTTGTTAGCCCCTCGCGGGCCTGCGGCTGGACTCGGGCTTGGGGGGGTGGCGGGGCCTGGAGATGCGGACGTCGGGGGTGAGCCAGGTGCAGAGGAGGACGGTGCTCCTAGGCGCGCTGATGCCGAGTTCGATCCTGCCTGGGTGACGGAGGTCGATGGTTTTGGGACGGGTCTCGTTTGTTCCGTCGTTGGTGCGGCACCTGCGGGTTGAAGGGGTGAGGAGGGGCCTACGTTCACGAACTCGGCGAACCCGGGGGGAACGGAGAGGTCGTTCAGCGGGTTTTTACTGAGGGCCGATCGAGCGAGTTGGGCGACAAGTAAAGCGCCCAGGAGCATGCACAGAATTCGAGCCGTAAGACGTTCGCGATCAGACATGGCGACCCTCCTCTTGGTTTTTCCATTGGTCGAAATCGAGCACTTGGATGATAAGCGTCAACTTGGTCATCCCGGGTTTGGTTGGGTCTTGAGAGACCTGGACGCTATCGAGCAACAAAGGGAAGCCAAGGGTTTCGAGTTGGTGCAAGAAACCCAGGATGGCTGAGGGGGGGCCGAAGGCTTCCAGTTGCATGGTGGTCAGTTCCTGGGCGGAAGGGCGGGCTGCGGACTCACGGATGGGGCCTAGCATGATCCCTCCGGCCATGGCAGACCGTTGGATGGCGGCACTGGCATCGGCTACCAAGGATTCGCGTTTCAGCTTGTTAACCTCGAGCTTCAGCGTCGATCGCAGCTTTTCGATTTTTAGTAACTTGGTTTCGTAGGGTCGGAGTTGGTCTTTGAGCTGGCGGGCTTCGGTTTGGAGCTTTTTGAAATCGGAGCGTGTTTGCTCCAACGCTCGAACCATTCGAAAGCCAAAGAACCCGGTGAGATAGACGGCCAGAATTACCGAGCCCAAACGCAGGGTTTTCTTGTCCCGTTCAGTGAGTGGAATCATAGCATCAGCGGGTTCGGGCGTTTGAGTTGCTGAGAGATTTCCCAGCAGCGGGTTGATTCGTCTGCGCGTTGGTGGCAGATGGGGTCGCGGTTGGACGGTTGGAGGTGGCAGCCGAGGGAGAGGGTTGTGAAGCGCCCGGCCCCGACTTCGAGCCGGATTGAGCGACGAGGTTCGAGGCGGGAGGCGTCGAAGGCGGAATCACAAGCGGGCTACGACTCTCGCGGTCGCGAGTCTGGGCGGTGATGCGCAGGACCATCTGCTGCCGATCCTGTGACGGGCTCTGCTCCTCGACGACAAGATTGGTAAAAAAGCCGGATGCGATCAAGTTCGAGCGGAACGACAAAGCTTGGTCGGGGGGGCGGAAGGTGAGTCGCAGGGAGAGATCGCCGCGACGAGACATGCTGAATGAGTCCATCTTGGTTCCGGGAGGGGAGGCTTTACCTACGACATAGAGCACATCCAAGAATGCATTCTGATGACTTTGAAGGTGCTGGAGAAAGCTCAACTCCTTATCGATGGTTGGAAAGTTCTCTTTGTATTTCCTGACTTGCTGCAACTTCTTCGTCCCTCGCGCCTCGCCGACTGCCGCTTCGCCGTAACGGACACCGATGAGTGCGAGGACGATGAGTCCGGCGACCGCTGCGTATCGTAGCCGTTCGCGGCTGCTACTCGGGGACGGTGGAACCGTCGCTCGGGTAATGAAGAGCGGGACCGAATCTAAACGTCCTGTCTCTAGCAGCCGAATCAAACCAAGGATGGATGGAGGGATTGCACCATCTTGGCGCCCTTGGAGGATCTCGAAGCGCAGGCGCGGTTCCAAACCTCGAAGCAATGAGGAGGCATCTGAGGCGTGGGTCGGATCGACCTCCACGAGCAGCGGGCCATCGGCCGAATCAGGCGCTGAATCCAGGGCTCGCCTAAGCCGACTCGCAAGCTCCGCAGCTTCGGCTTCCTGTGAAAGTAGGGCGCGTGACTCGGTGCCCAACGGTACCTGCTTGAGGCTGGTGGGACAGTCAGCATGGAACGTCCAAAGCTCAGAATGGTTGGGCCCGAGGCATAAAAGGCGGTTGCAGTCCGTCGGTTGCCCCCCGCTGCGGGAGGCGCGGGAACCGACCGCACCTAAGGTGAACCAGACGGGCAGCGATGTCGCCGAGAGCGCTTCCGCATAGCTCTCGAGGATTTCCTTTCGCAACGCGAATACGGTCACTTCACGTTGAGGAGATGGGGTCGCTGTAGTGCCGGTTGCCAACTTGGGAGGTTCCTGCCAACCCCAAGCGAGCAGGTCGGGCGAGATGGGGAATTGCGATTCGATCTGCAAACGCACAACCGAGTGGAGAGTTGCGGCGGGAACGGTGGAGGGGACCAGGATGGAACGGATCGAGACCCCTCGGCCGGGCAATGTGCACACAATGCCAGTACACCATCCGGGTGATCGACTTGCGATCAGATCGGAGGCACAACGTTTCAGCGCCGCGAGCGAGGCGGGTGAGAGGCGTCCGTCTTCGCCACGCTCGGCGACGCAACGGACAGTCCCTGCACCATCGCCGGTGCAGAGGTCGATGTGGGCAAGGCCGACCGCGACAAAGAGGGTTCGGGACAATTTCAAATCAGCCATGCTCACAACTCCTCCCTATGATAAAGCGTTCGGATGCCACTAGACTCCAGACGGATCACTTCCATGATCCTGCGGCGTGCTCCGGTTCCGTCGACTCTCCCTTCGGCGAGGATCTGGAACGTTTCCGAGCGAACGCAGACACGTTGTAGAATCGGTTTGATTATGTCTCTATTCAGCCCTGGTACCTTGAGGAGACCCACAGTATTCTGAAAGAAGCCGGACGACTGGCGGTGATTGATGATGGCTTGTGCCAGTTCGCGGGTGATGCCGGGAAGGCAAATCAGCACCTCAATGGACGCGGTATTGACGTTGATCAAGCCTGGTTGAGCCTTGTCTTCATCGGTGGTGAGATCGTCCGCCATGGTTAGGAGTTGATCTTCGGTGATCAGGGGTTGCCCTGTTCCCTGTGCTGGAGCCCCAGGGGCTTGAGGTGTCGGGTTCTGCCCAGGCCGGGTGATGGGAGCGCCCCGGGCGGCGCCTGGAGGTTGGCCTTCGGGCCCCTGACCTGGGTTGGGATTGGAGGCCACCACGTCGAGGAGATCGATGAGACTTTCGAACTTGTTTTGGCCGCGTCGTGCGATGATTGCCTTCGCCATGTCTGTGGTCATCCCTGACACCCCCAGCAGCGTCGCCTCATCCGCCTCCTGCACGTTCACCCGTTCGCGTCCGCTGGCGTTGACATTCTTAACGGAGGAATGGGCGGTCAGATGAGCCGACCAACCGGCGTCTAAGACACCGTCACGGTTATCGATCGGAGGGTTTAGAGCACCGTCGTTTTCTGGGCCATCGAGAAGCCCATTCTGATTAGCATCTTCTCCGTAGAGTTGCTCGCGGGAGATGCCCTTCACCAAGAGCAGCTCTCGAATGCTTTCAAAGGGTGCATTCTTGGGCATATAGGGGGGACGTAGCGCAGCGTAATATTCGGCTTCGGCACCTCCAGGGCTGACGGACTGATCCGTGTCGCGAAAATCCATGATGGCTGCGATGGCCTCTGGGGGCATTTGATCGAGTCGACGTAGCGCTTCGGCGTCCGCCGTGTTGACGTTCAGGCGGCCTTCCTCATCCGTCACTCCATAGACAACCTTTTCGCTCTCAAAACGGCTGGCTTGTCGAAACACCCGGAATTGACCGCGCCCTAGCTTGATGTCCTTAAACTGACGCGGATCATCGGCCGTCGTTCCGGTGTGGTTTTTTGCCGATTCACGTCGGGTTTTAGCGTGGAGATAAATCACAGCCTTGGCCTTCTCGATCCCTGCTAGAGCTAGGTAGTAGGCCTGCATGGAGTCGGCGTGATTCTTGGAGACACGAAGTTCCAATCGAGCGGAGTGTAGGACGCCGATCACCAGGACCGCGAGCAAGGCTAGGCACCAAAGCAAACCGATCAGAATGGAGCCACGGCGGGTCGGCAGGGTCACAACATACCTCCTTGGAACTGAGCTGGAGGTGAACCGGGGCTCGGGGTGGGGGTTGAAGTTGGGCTGCCTCCTGAGCTCGGTGCGGAATCGGGCTGCTCACCACCATGGACTAGGCGAACCACAGTTTGGAATACCATGGGGGGGTCAGGAGTCGTGGGTTCGCCTTCGGCCTTGTTGAATTCTGGCTTGGGTGTGGGGGTGGATGACGGTGTGAGCGATAGTGTGACGCGGACGGCCTCCGGCAACCCGCTCAGGTTAGACCTCACCGACGCGCTGTTGCGGGTCTTCTGCTTTCCGTCGACATCGCCCCATTGCTCGAACCATTCGAAGCCGTCGTAATACTCGAACCGCAAGCCGAGAACACCATGCACGAGCTCCTCCTTGCGGCCACCATCGAGCGGCGCATCATCTCGAGTGGGATCGCGTCGACGCCAGAGGACGAGGCCGCGTGAGTTCTTTTCGCGGGTCAGGAAATAGCTCGTTTCACACCAATCGGCTTCACCGTTTCGTTTCGGCGAGTAGTGCCGAGTTGCGAAGTCGAGGTTATCGGCCTCCAATCCGCCGATGGTACGCTTCATTCCGAGGAACTCATACTCCTTGGACAAAACGCAGGCGTTTCTGAGGTCGGCACAGATCAAATCCAACGCGGCACGAGCGCTTTGGAGGAGTTCCTCACGTTCGTGCACGAGTTTTTGACTGTCGAGGCCCGACCTTAGGGTGCCGTACGCGGCGCCGAGAATGACCGCCATAAGCGTGGCACTGACCATGAGCTCCACGAGTGTGAAACCTTTCGTCGACCGGCTTTGGAAGCCCATCCTCATCGTCCGCCTCCGGTTTTGCGTCGGTTCTTTGCGCGCTCCTTGTTACTCATGGGTTCGGAGCTGCCGGTTGACGTCGAGAGAGGTGGGTCGAACAGGAAGGTTTCTAGCTCAAAAGCTGATTTGCCCGTCGAGGTATTTAGGATCGCAACCTTCACGTCAAACAACCCATCGAGATCGGTGCGCGTGATGGTTTGCCTCCATTGGTGACCCGGCATGAGGTCCCCACAATCCCCCTCGGTCGTTCCGCTGGTCACAAACCCATCGGCGCGCAGACTCTCGATCTGCCCGGAGGCGATCCAGGAAGCGCGGGTTTGAAGTTCCGAGTCTTTGGTGGAAGAAAGTGCCAACACAACACCTTGCGCGAGTCCCACCAACCCAACCCCTAAAATAAGAATCGCACACATCACCTCAACCAACGAAAAACCCCGCTCATGCTTGGTCCGTGAGGGGTGGAGTAGTTCGCAACAGTCTACTTCAGCACGACGCTCCCCAGACTGATGCGAGGTCATGCGTCTGCTGGGCTTGTCCCGCACGAGGAGGTTGGGAGCGAGCAACATCATCTATTTTCGCTCCGGTCCTGACAAGCGGATGCGGGATGTGATCGGGTTCAGGGCTAGCCGGACCTCGAACTTTGCGCGATCGGTTAGAATCGCTTGCACGGGCTCGCAGGTGCCGTCGGGGTGGAACACGATGGAATCGCCCTCGGCTCGCGAGGGTTCATCGAGAATCGGTTCTTCGGGTAGACGATTCGCCGACCGAGGCCGTCCAGGGCGGTCTCCATCGGAATCGAGACCGGAGGGGCGAGAAGGCGTAAGAGGCGCGAGCGTCATCTGAATTCGTTCGTCCCACGACCCTTGACCATCTGGCAAGTTTCGCACTTCGCGGAAGGATCCTGGCGAGTCGGCCTCGGAACCCTGCCGTTCGAGCGTGTATCGGTTTTGTTTGAGGTCGAGTCGGACCCGATGATCCTCGCCTGTGGTGATGGACTGACTATGGGCTAGGCTGCAAACGCTGACGATTTTCCGTGCCGCGGCCCGGAGCAGGGCGTCCTCGTAGGTCCCCTGCATTTCGGGGATGATTAAAGAAAGCATAATGCCGATCAGAACCACGACCACGCTCAGTTCAACGAGTGTGAAGCCGTGTCGATGTCCGCTCGGGATCATGCTCGGGCTGGTTTATGGGAAACCGATCACCAGTTTCCAATATCCGCACCATCGCCTTCGCCGCCATCGGCGTTATCTGCGCCCCGAGACCAGACATCGAACCCGGTCTTTTTATGCACACCCGGGTTCTTGTATTGATAAGGATTGTTCCAGGCGTCGGGCTTCAGAACCTTGATGTAAGGTCCACGCCACTTTTTGTCGTCGCCGGAGGGAGCATCGACGAGCACCTTGAGTCCTTCGTCGTTACTGGGGTAGCGATCCATATGGATATAGAACCGTTCGAGAGCGGTTTCGAGTTCGGCGATGGTGGCTTTGGCAGCGCCCACCTTGGCTTCCTGGGTTGCTCCTCTGAAGTAAGGGACGATGGTGGCGGCGAGCACGCCGAGGATGATCACAACCACCATGATCTCGACGAAGGTGAATCCACGGTTTTGGGACGATTGATACGATAGTTTCATGCTGGGTTAAGGTTGGTGTTCGGAGTCGTTGAAAGAGACGATCAATGCATGGCCTGGCTCATTTTGAAAATCGGGAGCAGGAGGGAAATCACCATGAACCCGACGAAAGCACCAACGATGAGGATCAAGATGGGGCCCAGTAGGGAGACGAGCGTCTTGGTTTTCGCTCGCATGTGTCGCTCCTCCATGACGGCGACTTTGAGTAACATCTGGTCGAGTTTACCGCTTTCCTCGCCGACATTAATCATTTGGATGACGTTTTTGGGAAACAACCCGTGCTTGCGCAGTGGGCCGGCGAGCGAATCCCCACCACGCGTCTCCTCGGCGACCCGCGCGATAACGCTCGCCATGACGAGATTCCCGATGCTGTGCTCCACGATCTTCAAGGCGGGCAAAAGCGAGACGCCGCTCTTGACCAGGGTGCCAAGGGTGCGCGCGAAGCGACTGAGGGCAGCCGATCGGAAAACCCCTCCCATGACCGGGATTCTGAGTTTCCATTCATCCCAGACCTGAGCTCCACGCGGGGTTTTCATAAATGCCCGAATGCCAGCCAAACCGGCCACGAAGGCGACGAGAAGCGGAGCCCAGTAGGCATTGAGCAGTGTGCTGACCCGCAGCAGAATCACGGTCGGCAGGGGTAACGCGTTCTGCATGTCGGCCAGCATGCCAAAGAGCTTGGGCAGAACCACGGTCAGGAGTATGGTTACGGTCACGAGCCCGAAGCCCATCACAAAGAGCGGATAGGAGATGGCGGAAACCACCTCAGACCGAACCTCGTCCTCGTGTTCGAGGAGGTCGGCGAGATCGGACATCACGTGTTGCAAGGCACCGGCTTCCTCGCCGACCCGCACCATGCTGACGTACAACTTTGGGAACAACTTCGGATGCTCTTCGAGAGCGGTGGAAAGCGAGGCCCCCTTGCGCACGCTTTCCGAGATGGCTTGGAGCACCTGTTTGAGAACGGGGTTCGGCTCCTCCTCGCTGAGCCCGCTCAGCGCTTGGGGGATCGGGATCGCGGCTTCGAGAAGCGCCACCATTTCCCGGGTGAACGCGCTCACCTCCTTGCGCTTGACGCCCGAACCCCAACCGACGCGGGCAGTGGAGCTCGAGGCCGGGGCGGTTTGCGTGGTCGAGGGTTGGGGTTGCGAGGAAAGGGCGGACTCCCCTCGCTTGGCCACTGCAACGATCTCCAAGCGGGAAGGGAGCAGGCCGCGTCGGCCGAGATTCAACAACGCCGCGCGACGATCCTCCGCTTCCAACACCCCGGACACGGCTTTGCCGTCGGGTTCGACCGCTTCGTATTGGAAGGAGGCCATGGCTCGCGGGCGGTTGTTGCTATTCTTTGAGATCCCCAGAAGTCACCCGAAGCACTTCATCAAGTGTGGTGATCCCTTCGGTAGCCTTGCGCAACGCGTCTTGCTGAAGCGTGATCATGTTGCGATGGGCAGCGGCCTTGATTTCGGCGCTGGATTTGGTGCGAACGATGATCTCGCGGAGTTCGGCCGTGATGGGGAGAAGCTCGTAGATGCCGGTCCGCCCCCGGTAACCCAAGCCGCGGCATTCCTCGCAGCCGGCACCCTGATAGAAAACCCCATCCACACGCCCGCCGCCGAACGCCTCGAGTTTGTCCCTCACAAGCTGGGAAACCGGAGCAGGGACCTTACATTGGGGACATATCCGGCGTAGCAACCGCTGGGCAAGCACCGCTTCGAGAGACGACGAGATCAAGAACGCTTCCACTCCCATGTCGAGCAAGCGAGTCACGGCTCCAGCCGCGTCGTTTGTGTGAAGCGTGCTAAACACCTGATGCCCCGTGAGGGCCGCTCGTATGGCGATATCGGCAGTTTCTGAGTCACGGATCTCGCCGACCATGACCACATCGGGATCTTGGCGGAGGATGGCGCGCAGGC
>Ga0172373_10003831_pt1 | contig 21589 bp, 19 predicted proteins | sample Lak10m_2_FD_114546 | JGI IMG/M metagenome (GOLD analysis project Ga0172373, IMG submission 114546) | Freshwater microbial communities from Kabuno Bay, South-Kivu, Congo - kab_092012_10m | ecosystem: Environmental > Aquatic > Freshwater > Lake | place: Democratic Republic of the Congo...
ACCGTCGGCTCGCCATGCGCTGCCAACACCGCCCGCCACTCCACCGCCTCATTGTCCAGCAGGCGATAGGCGGCCTTGGTCTCGGCCCACCCCCCGCAGGCCAGCGGGAGGCTCTGCGTCGGATGGGCGGACAGATCGTCCACCAAGCGAATCAGCCGTTTAGTCAAGCGCGGATCACCCAGCGCCGCCCCCGAAAACTCTTCCATTGCCCAAGCCATGAGATCGCAAATTCAACAGCTTACGCCATCCGTCGATTTGTGGGTAATGGGCTGCTTCTAGGACCTATCGGCGATATCCCTCCGGCCGAGGCCAGAAAGGTTATTCTGGGAGAAAATGAACCCGCCAGCAATAGCGGCATACTTAAACCAAAAAGCCTTCGGAAAACCCGGGGCGGTTCATCTATCAGATCGAGTATCACTTGGTATGGGTGACGAAGAATCGCTACAAGATACTGCGGGGAGACGTGGCAGAGCGGGTTCGAGAGTGGGTGCGACAAACCTGCGAAGCCTTCGAGATCAGGATTGTGCGGGGTGTAGTGTGCAAGGATCATATGCATATTCTGGTGAACCCCTCGCCGAATCTAGCGCCGAGTAAGATCATGAGACGGATCAAGGGGCGTACGGCGAGCGACCTGTTTGAAGAGTTTCCGCACCTCAAGAAGCGTAATGGGGCCAGCATTTTTGGGCTAGGATAGGAGGGATTTTTTGCGCTACGTTGGGGCAGATGACGGAGGAAATGATTAAGCCGTATTTTTGGAGCATCACTTCGAACCTAACCCCAACGACGTTTTCCAGATGGTGCCCGATTAGACGCGTCTTTCAGTCGACGCGTATCCTGACTTTCAGTCCGTAATTCAAACCCACCGGCTTCAGCCGGTGGTTGTTTAGTTAGACGTCATGCCCAGATCCATAGTGGCTTTGATTGTTGTCGCTACAAGCGATTGCGTAAATACGGCCAAAAGTTTACAACCACTGAATTCTACCGTCTCAGCAGCGGGTGATGTTTTTCATTATGTGATATGATTATCAACCTGTCAGTTAGCATGCCTAATTATCTACATGTCAAATAAATATTGCAGAGACTGGGTATTCTTGGTTGGAGCCCAAAGATGTGGGACAACCTCTATCGTGCGTTTCCTGATGCAATTTCCTGAAATTGAATTTGTAACACCCATCAAACCGGAGCCAAGACTGCTGTTATCTCGAGATTTGAATGTTGTGGAATCATGGGATGAGAAACAGCCAGGGACTAAGATTTTGTGTGAGAAGTCAACCAGTTATATTGAGTTTCCAGACGTTGCCTCTATCATCGATAAAAACTTCCAATCGGCCAAGGTTATAATAATGATTAGAGATCCCGTGCAAAGAGCGATCTCCAACTATTTCTTTACAAGATTGCATGGACTGGAACATCGCCCATTAGAGGAAGCACTTTTTAGTGACGCTAATCTACAAATTCCTTACTTAACTTCTGTGAGTCCTTTTGCTTACATAGAGCGGGGCTTTTATCTTAACTATATCAATCCATTTGTAGATGCACTTGGCAGGGAGAGGGTATTTATCGGGGTGCTGGAAAATATGCTTGCCGAGCAGAAATATAGAGACGAGCTAATAACATATCTTGGGATCGGACCTAAAGTATCAAGTGTCGAATTGTCAAAAATAAACGAGGCTGAACGCCATGAGAATGTGCCTTGTGGAGTTACTGAACGACTTGCAGCCATTTATAGGCAGGCTAACAATGATCTGCATGATAAATTTTCAATCGATTTGTCAGGGTGGTATTTATGAATGATTTTATTCCGTTTAATAAGCCATATTTAACGGGGGGGGAACTAGCTGATATAGGAGATGCCTTGTCTGCCGGAAAGCTATCCGGCGATGGACGATTTACTGGTGAATGCTCAAAATTACTTGAGGTGAGTACAGGTGCCAGAAAAGTGTTGTTGACACACTCAGGAACTGCCGCTCTCGAAATGGCAGCGCTTCTGGCTGATATTAAGCCAGGCGATGAAGTCATTATGCCTTCATATACATTTGTTTCTACTGCTACGGCTTTCGTTCTGCGAGGTGCTATCCCCATATTTTGTGACGTCAGAGATGATACATTCAACCTTAACGAAAATAAGCTAGAAGAACTCATCACTGATAAGACCAAAGCTATCATACCCGTACATTATGCAGGGGTTTCTTGTGAAATGAACAAGATACTAGAGGTTGCCAGTCAATATAACCTTAAGGTCATCGAGGATGCGGCACAAGGCATATGTGCAAAATATCATGGTAAACCATTGGGTACAATCGGCAATTATGGGTGCTTTTCCTTTCATGAAACAAAAAATGTTATTTCAGGAGAAGGTGGTGCACTCCTGCTTCGGGATCAACAGGATGTTGAGCGTGCCGAAATAATTAGAGAGAAAGGCACCAACAGATCCAGGTTTTTTCGTGGGCAAGTCGATAAATATACTTGGGTTGATGTGGGTTCATCTTATCTTCCTAGTGAGATAATTGCAGCGTTTCTTAAATCACAGCTCGAAAAGACTGACTGGATAACTGAACGCCGTCTGGATGTGTGGAATACTTATTACAAAGAATTGATGTGTCTTGAGGAAAAAGGGCTTGTAAAGCTACCCTCGGTTCCCGAAAGTTGTGCTCATAATGGTCATATGTTTTATTTAGTATTGCCAAGCCTTCAGGTAAGGACAAAATTTATTGAAATAATGAAGGACGCCGGAATAGGCTGTGTATTTCACTATCAATCGCTGCACTCTTCGCCCTATGGAAAAAACATCGGAAAGTCACCCTATGCCTTGCCAGTGACAGAGATGGCGTCCGATTGTCTGGTTCGCTTGCCATTATGGGTAGGCTTGGACGCGCATCTTGACCGAGTAATCGATAAGACCATCAAAACTATTTACACTTTGGTCTTATAGGTCAATGATGCTTGAAGTCAATAAGCTCACTCAGATTCTCCGATTGCCGCTTGGCGAAATTCTTGCCTTTATGGGTGGCTTCGCGAGAGATCTCCATGATTTCTTTACGGTGTTTGTGAGCATAGAATCCGATTAGTAAACCGGCACCGAAGACCAGCCATGGGTGTTTTGACGAGAAGTTCATGTTTTGTCCCCTGATATGGGCTATTGAATAGATTTATTGTGAGGTGAGTTTAATTGATTTATGCCATTCCAACTTGGTCATCGCAGGCCGCGCCATCCGTAACTTGGAACTGGCTTGAAAATCGTAAATCAAGTAAACCCACCTCCGTTCATTGGTCAAAATCTAGTTGTCATATGTTGGAGATTGATCTCAGGAGATAATGCGGGGATGTATGGGTGCTTTCGATCTTGAAAATCAAGGGTCGCGTCCTGGTGTAGGACAATGAGAAGTAACAACATCGCATCCCCCAGCCTTTACTGCGCCCTTAAATCAACAGGTGTTACATAATGGCGCTAGTGTTTTCCGATCTCTCGAATTTGCCGCTATAAGCATTAAAAAGCCCGCTTTGATTACTAAAGCAGGCTTTGAGGCATCGGCTGGCTACCAATGCTGAAGGGTGGTGCCGGAGGTCGGAATCGAACCGACACTTAGTTTCCTAAACCAGATTTTGAGTCTGGCGCGTCTACCAGTTTCGCCACTCCGGCTACATGCCCTTATGATACCTTGTCTGGCCGCTGATTGCCATCGCCGCCTCGCCAAGATGGTTGATCATTATCCCTGCAACGGCTGCAATCGGTTGGGCGAGTTGATACCATGACTCTATGCGTAAAAGCGACTTTTTCTATGAATTGCCCGAAGAGCTGATTGCCCAGACTCCTCCCCAACGGCGTGGCAATTCCCGGCTGTTATGTTTGGGGGCCGATGGCCGGACGGTAGATCGCCATTTTAGCGATCTACCCAAGCTATTGATGCCAGGTGATTTGCTGGTACTGAATGACACCCGGGTCATGCCGGCACGGCTGTTTGGCCGCAAGCAGACGGGAGGGCGTATCGAGTTGTTGATCGAACGGATACTGGAGCCTGGCTTGGCCTTGGCGCATCTGCGCGCCAGCAAGTCTCCCAAGCCCGGGGCTAGGCTGCTTTTGGATGGCGGCTTCGGTTGCCGGGTGATCGAGCGTCGGGACGATTTCTTTGTGCTGGAGTTTCTGGATGATGTCAGCGTGGAGGAGGTGTTGGCGGCGGTAGGGCATTTGCCGTTGCCGCCCTACATAGAGCGCCCGGATGGTGAGGAGGACCGTGAACGGTATCAGACGGTTTTCGCCCGATCAACGGGCGCAGTGGCCGCTCCCACGGCAGGCTTGCACTTCGATACGGAACTGTTGGAGCGGCTGGCGGATAACGGCATTGAACATGTCTTTGTCACGCTGCACGTGGGTAGCGGGACCTTCCTTCCGGTGAGGGTGGACAATCTGGATGAACATCGCATGCATGCGGAGGTTTGCGAGGTACCCGAGGCGACCGTTCGCCGCATCGATGCGACGCGCGCGCGAGGGGGCCGGGTTATCGCCGTCGGTACGACCGTGGTGCGCAGTCTGGAAACGGCGGCGCGGTCAGGCCAATTGGAACCCTACCAAGGCGAGACCCGGCTGTTCATCAAGCCGGGGTTTGTTTTTCATTGCGTGGATGCTTTGCTGACCAATTTTCACTTGCCGGAATCGACCTTGTTGACCCTGGTCTGTGCGTTTGCCGGGTATCGTGAAGTGTTGGCGGCCTATCATCACGCCGTTGAGCAACGCTATCGATTTTTCAGTTACGGAGATGCCATGTGGCTTGAACGTCGCTAGGGAGTGGGTCGTACATGAGTATTGGGGAAATTTTTGAACTTCATCCACGACTTAGGCAGGACACTTTCAGTCTGGGTCAATTTGAGTTGTGCCGGGTTTTGCTGATGAATGAAAGCCGTTTTCCCTGGTTGATCCTGGTACCGGAACGGGCTGCCGTGACAGAGATTTTCGAATTGAGCGCTGAGGATCAATGTCGGCTGATCCAGGAGTCTTCCCTCATCGCGCGGCATCTCCGGCGGGTCTTCAATGCAGATAAGTTGAATGTGGCGGCGATTGGCAACCTGGTGCCTCAGTTGCATCTTCATCACGTAGTGCGGTTTCGGGATGATCCAGCCTGGCCGGCGCCCGTCTGGGGTCGCTTCGAACCCGATTCTTACACGACCTCATCCATGTCGAGTCTATTGGAGCGGTTAAATCTCAGTGACTTGCCGGGCTTCATTCCGGAAAAATCCGCCTGATGGATTGCCGCTCCGGTTGTGGCGCCTGCTGCATCGCACCTTCGATCCATTCCCACCTGCCCGGTATGCCCCATGGGAAACCAGCCGGTGTAGCCTGCCTTCATCTGACTCAGGATCTACGCTGCGCCCTGTTTGGTCGATCCGAGCGACCGGGATTCTGCTCCAGCCTGAAACCCGAGCCTGAGATGTGTGGCGAAAGCCGGACAGAAGCGCTGGCCTGGATAGCCCGCCTTGAGCGGTTAACCCGGCCAGCGGACTGAACTAGACCCTCAACAGTAGACGGGTGGGATCTTCGAGCAGTTCCTTGACGGTGAACAGGAAGGAGACTGCCTCGCGGCCATCGATGATGCGATGATCGTAGGATAGGGCCAGGTAGATGATGGGACGAATGACGATCTGCCCGTCTTCCACCACCGGCCGTTCATTGATGGCATGCATGCCGAGGATGGCGCTTTGCGGAGGATTGAGGATGGGGGTGGATAGCATCGAGCCGAAGATGCCGCCGTTGGTGATGGTAAAAGTGCCTCCGGATAATTCCTCGAAGCTCAGTTTGCCATCGCGACCCCGGATCGAATAGTCGTTGATGGCCTTTTCGATTTCGGCGTAGCCCAGTGTATCCGCGTCTCGGAGGACCGGCACCACCAGCCCGCGCTCGGTGGTCACGGCGATGCCGATGTCATAGTAGTCGTGGTAGACGATTTCCTGCCCCTCGACGGAAGCGTTGACGATCGGGAACCGCTTGAGCGCTTCGACCGACGCCTTGACGAAGAAGGACATCAATCCCAATTTGACCCCATGGGTTTTTTCGAACAACGCCCGATGTGCGTTGCGAAGCTCGAAAATCTTCTTGAGGTTGACTTCGTTGAAAGTGGTCAGGGTCGCGGTGCTGCGCTGGGCTTCCTGCATGCGCTCGGCGATGCGGGCGCGAATGCGGGTCATGGGTACACGGCGATCACTGGCTCGACCCGTGGGGGAAGGCGCGCTCTGGAAACTCGGGGGGGTGGCCGCCGCGGGCTGGGACTCGGTGGCTACGCTGGCGGCGCGCTGCTCCAGAAAATTAAGCACATCCTGCTTGGTGATACGGCCGGCGACGGGTATGTCGGTGGGCTCCAATTGGTGTTCCCTGAGCAAACGCCGAACGGTGGGGCTGATAGGTTGACTGTAGGCCGCCGTTGCGGTCGCCTGAGCAGGTGGAATGACTGCTTCTTCGGGGGGCGGCTCCGGTGGGGCAGTTGGGGCGGTCTGGGTAGCGGCTGGCAATCCCGTAATGCCTGGGGCGGCCTCGGCCTCGGCCTCGGTATCGATGACGGCGATCACATCGCCGCTGGCCACGATATCCCCCTTGCCGCGCCGGATTTCCTGAAGAAGACCCGTTTCCGGCACCGGGACCTCCAGAATCACCTTGTCCGTTTCCAGATCGATCAATTTGGCGTCCTTGTTGACCCTCTCGCCAGCCTGGTGATGCCAGTCGAGCAGGGTTGCATCGCTTACGGATTCCGGTAGGTTGGGTACTAGCACTTCAATTCGCATTTGGGGTGTCCGGTCAAAAACTTAAGAGGTGCCCACATCACAGAGCGCTTCTCTGATCAGTTGCTTTTGTTGTTCGATGTGTCGGTGGAATTGGCCAACCGCCGGCGCGGGGCAGACAGGGCGCCCTGCATAGCGCAACTTGGCGCGGCCTTCCAGGTGTCCGATGAAGCGGTGTTTGATCTGATGCCAGGCGCCCTGGTTTTCGGGTTCCTCCTGACACCAGACCAGTTCCCGCATGCCGGGATACTTGGCCAGTTCCTTGACGAATTCGGATTCGGGGAAGGGATATAGCTGTTCAATACGAATGATCACGATATGTTCAAGCGCATCCCGTCTGCGGGCTTCGAGCAGATCATAGTAAACCTTACCCGTGCAGAGTACCACGCGGGTGATGCGATCAGGGTCGAGAGCGTCGATTTCGCCGATGATGTTGTGGTAGCCACCGACGGTCAATTCCGCAAGTTCGGATACCGCCAATTTGTGTCTGAGCAGGCTTTTGGGCGTCAGCACCACCAGCGGTTTGCGCAGTGGTCTCAGCATCTGCCGTCTCAGGAGGTGGAATATTTGCGCCGGGGTGGTTGGGACACAGACCTGCATGTTCTGCTCCGCGCAGAGTTGCAGATAGCGCTCGAGTCTGGCCGAGGAGTGCTCCGGACCCTGGCCCTCATAGCCGTGGGGCAGGAGCAGGGTAAGTCCGCACAAACGACCCCATTTGCTTTCCCCGGAGGCGATGAACTGGTCGATGACGACCTGGGCATTGTTGGCGAAATCACCGAACTGGGCCTCCCAGATGACCAGCACCTCAGGCGCGGAGGTTGCGTAGCCATATTCAAATCCCAATACGCCTTCCTCCGACAGCAACGAGTCGTAGATGTGTATGGGCGCTGCCGGCTGCGACAGATGTTGCAGGGGGGCATGGGAAACCCCCATGCTTTGATCGTGGAGGATGGCGTGACGGTGGAAGAAGGTGCCGCGTCCCACATCCTGGCCGCTGAGCCGGATGGGATAGCCATGTTTGAGCAAGGAGGCGTAGGCCAGGGTTTCGGCAAAACCCCAGTCCATTGGCGTTTGCCCGGCTGCCATGGCCTGTCTGTTTTGATAAATGGCCGCGGCCCGGGGGTGCAAGGAGAAGCCTGGGGGCAGCCGCAGGATTTCATCGGACAGGGACCGGATCGTCGCAAGATCCAGGCTGGAATCATGGGGGGTCTCCCAGTCCTTGTGCAGATAGGGTGTCCAGTTGGGCTTGGGATAGCTTGTGGTCTCCTCGATCAGGGGGCGCGATACGATATCGTCGCGGCCCAGCGCGGCCTGATAGTCGGTTTCCATACGTCGGGCTTCCTCCGCGTCGATCAAGCCCTGATCGATCAGCTTGTCGGCGTAGAGTTTGCGCACCGAGGCTTGTTGGCGGATGAACTGATACATGGCCGGCTGCGTCACCGCGGGTTCGTCGGCTTCGTTATGGCCGTGGCGCCGGTAGCAGAGCAGGTCGATGACCACGTCCCGCTTGAATTTCATGCGGTAATCAACGGCGAGCCGGGTCACGAACAGGACCGCTTCCGGGTCGTCACCGTTGACATGCAGCACGGGCGCCTGGACCATGTTGGCGACATCGGTGCAATATAGCGTCGAGCGTGCATCGAAGGGGTTGCTGGTCGTGAAGCCGATCTGGTTGTTGACGACGATATGTACGGTGCCACCCGTTGTATAAGCCCGGGTTTCCGCCATGTTGAGGGTTTCCATGACCACGCCTTGCCCGGCGAAAGCGGCATCGCCATGGATGAGGATCGCCATGACTTCATCCTCGCCATTACCGGAACGTCGATCTTGCCGTGCCCTGACCGAGCCTTCGACCACGGGAGCGATGATTTCGAGGTGCGAGGGATTGAAAGCCAGCGCGGTGTGCACCGGCCCATGGCGCGTCATGATGTTGGAGGAGAAACCCATGTGGTACTTGACATCGCCGGCGCTGGCTAGCGGCGAGCCGGAGTAGGTACCCTCGAATTCCTGGAACAGCGTGCTGGGTTTTTTACCTAGAACATTGATGAGAACATTCAGGCGTCCTCGATGCGCCATGCCGATGACCAACTCCCGGGTTCCCTGTTCACTGGAGCGCTCGATGACTTCGTCCAGCAAGGGGATCAGGCTTTCGGCGCCCTCCAGTGAAAAGCGCTTCTGGCCTACATACTTACGGTGCAGATAACGCTCGATACCCTCGGCGGCGGTCAGTGCCCGGAGCAATGACTTTTGGCTATCGGGTTCCGGGAGAGCCCGCCCGCGCGTGTTTTCGAGCCGGCTCTGCAGCCATTGCTTGATATCGCTGTCAACGATGTGCATGTATTCCGCGCCGATACTTCCGCAGTAAGTCTGTCGCAGCAGGGACAGGATTTCCCGCAGCGGCAGGCGCCGGGAATGGTGCAGAATATCGACATAGAAGTGACTGTCCAGGTCCTTGGTGGTCAGTCCGTAATAAGCAGGATCCAGATCCCTCAGGACGGGTGGCCGCACCAGTTTCAGGGGGTTGTTGTCAGCTACCTGGTGGCCCCGGGTGCGGTAGTGGTAAATGAGTTGGTCCACGGCGGCCTGTTTTCGCAGGGTGATTTCGATCTCCTCGGTCTCTTCCATAGGGGCGATTCTGGGAGCGCGTTGTCCCAATCGTATATCCTGTGAATCGCTTTGGATCGACCTGAATTTTTCGCGCCAACTCGAATCAACAGAGTTTGGATCGCGTTGAAAACGGGCGTAGAGATCTTCCAGAAAGCCCAGATTGTCCTCGGCAATGGCCGCGGAGCCTTCAAACAATTTCTGGAGTTGTTTCATGATCGGTCATTCCTGTTTGTTATTGTTAAGTGCCGCCGAATGCGAAAAACAGCACGCAATGGGCGCATGATGCACGGGTCCGTCGCTGTCGGTATCGCTTGGAACCGAAAACACCGAATAGTTTCTTCAGACTCAGCCCTGGTCTGTCCGGTACAGGGATCTGTTGGCCGCGGGTAATTCCTGAGTCTGGCTCCTTGAACGCACCGGCCGGTGAAGACGCCGGTGGCAGGGGGGTGGCGCTGGCGCTAAAATCCGAGTGGAACAGTTGGACTTTAATCTGGGCCATGTGAGAATTTTTTCCCATCAAACCCATCTGAGCTGCATGGACCGTCAAAGCCCCCCTCAGCCATCCCTGCATGATCGTTTTGGTCGTGTCATAGACTATGTCCGGATTTCCGTCACGGATCGCTGTGATTTTCGTTGCCTCTATTGCATGAGCGAAAAGATGGAATTCCTGCCACGTCCCAAGATTCTCACATTGGAGGAAATTCAACTGCTTTGTCAGGCCTTCGTGGCTTTGGGCGTCGACAAGATACGTATTACCGGCGGCGAGCCGCTGGTCCGCAAAGGCGTTGTGGGATTGATGGGGGAGATCGGGCGCTTGCCGGGACTGCGCGAGTTGGTCATCACCACGAATGGCTCTCATCTTGAACAGTATGCCAGCGAATTGAGGGCAGCAGGCGTTAAACGGATCAATATCAGTCTGGATAGCCTCAAGGCAGAGCGTTTTCGGGAAATGACCCGGATCGGTGATTTGCGACAGGTGCTCGCGGGCATCGATGCGGCTTTGACTCAGGGATTCGAGAAGCTGAAACTGAATGCCGTGGTGCTTCGGCATCGGAACCATGATGAAGTCTGTGATCTGGTGGGATTCGCCGTCGGCAAAGGCATTGATATCAGTTTTATCGAAGAAATGCCGTTGGGCATCGTCGATGGTCATGATCGGGCCGAAGAATACTATTCCAGTCATCAGATCCGGCAGGATCTGGAGCGTGTTTATTCCCTGCTTCCGACCACCGAAAGCACGGGTGGACCCGCCCGTTATTATCGGGTTGCGGGAACGCATACCCGTGTCGGTTTCATTTCGCCACACAGTCATAATTTTTGCAGTTCATGTAACCGGGTGAGGGTTACGGCGGAAGGGCGATTATTGCTATGTCTGGGCAATGAACATTCCATCGATCTGAAAGCCGTCCTGAGGTCAGCCGGGGCCGATCTGGAGACGGTTAAAGAGGCGATTGTTGAGTCCATGAACATCAAACCAGAGCGGCATTTTTTCGCGCTGGATGCACAGCCCGTCATATTCCGGCACATGAATGTCACCGGCGGTTGAATGAGAGGATCACGTTTCGTTCAGCCTCGGCATCAAATCCACCAGGTTACAGGGCCGGGTTCGATAGTCCAGTTGCGCCTGGATGATGGTGGTCCAGGCCAGACGGCAGGCATTGGTCGACCCTGGCAAACAGAACAGGTAAGTCCCATTCGCGACACCCGCCAGAGCCCGGGATTGGAGCGTTGAGGTTCCAATGTCCCGGTAGGAAAGGCTGCGAAACAACTCGCCAAAACCTTCCAACTCCTTGTCGAGCAGCACCTTGATGGCCTCGGGTGTACCGTCCCTGCCGGTAACACCGGTTCCCCCGGTCGTGAGGATCGCCTGGATGTCGGAATCGGCAATCCATCCTGAAACGGCGGCGCGTATTCGATAGACGTTGTCTGGAACGATTTGACGGCTGACAACGCGGTGGCCGGCCTCCAGGATCTGGTCCGCCAAGCATTGGCCTGAGGTATCGTTGTCCTCGGTGCGCGTGTCGGAAACTGTCAATACCGCCATGTTCAGCGGAACAAAGGATCGTGTGCTAGTCATGGAATCCTGTTTGAAGGGGGGACAGGCTGGATATGAACCGGGTCGGGGAACTGCGTGGGTTATAATCGGACCACAGGGGATGATTGCCAAAGTGAATCAGCGTATGTGCGAGTCCCACTTTCGAGACCCCAGGGGTTCTTCGGGTGTTCACCCTCGGTAACCACTGCGCCCGCAATACGTCCGGCGTGCTATTTCTTTCCCGAAGTCGATGAAATCCCATATCAAGATGGCGTCCACGTGCGTATTTTCCCAATCATGCACCCGTACCCGGTTAGATCGGGCGGGTATCCGTACTGGGTCATCATGTTCACCAGTCATTATCCTCCAGTCCAGTAGTGCTCGCCTATATCATTCACGGTTTTTTTATGACTTCAGAGCAATCATGTCCCTCACTCAGGAATAATGATGACGTCTGTTTTTATGGGCGGCCCGATGGCTACATTCATTTCAGGCCTCCATGGTGAGGGTTGGGTGACTTCATGCAGCACGGCATTCTTCTGGCGCCTACTGTTGTTCTTCGGCAGCCATGCAGGTTAAACATTCGAGATGATTCTCAAAAGAAGCATTAACGGCGTCGATGAACCCCTGCAGTGGAGTTTGATTCTGGGGTGCATAGGCGTGGTTTTTGGCGATATTGCCACCAGCCCCCTGTATGCCCTGCGGGTCGCCTTTAGTGGCGTCAACGCGCTATCACCCACTCCGGATCATGTGATGGGCATTCTTTCACTGGTGTTCTGGTCACTGATCCTGATTGTAGGTTGCAAGTATGCCTTGTTGATCATGCGTGCCGATAACAAGGGCGAAGGCGGGATCATGGCTTTGATGACCCTCGTGTTGCGTTCCGCGGGCGATAAGCCGAAGCGCCGGAACATCGTTCTGGCCGTGGGACTGGCCGGGGCCGCGCTGTTTTTTGGCGACGCCGTTATTGCTCCCGCCATCTCCGTGATGAGTGCGGTCGAAGGCTTGAAGGTGGCGGCTCCCGCACTGATGCCTTTAATCGTACCTATCACGCTGACCATATTGGTGGGCTTGTTTTTGCTACAACATCTGGGTACGGCGTTTCTCAGTCGGCTGTTCAGTCCGATCATCGTGTTGTGGCTGACGGTTATCGCTTTGTTAGGCGCCTTGAGCATCGCGGAAACACCCGGCATCATCCACTCCCTGCATCCGGCTCATGCGCTAAGCTTCCTTGCCAAAGCCAAGGCCCACTCACTGGTCGTATTGGGCGCGGTGGTGCTGGTGGTGACGGGTGCCGAAACCCTTTATGCGGATATGGGGCACTTTGGTGTGCATTCCATCCGGTTTGCCTGGTTCTTTTGGGTGTTTCCCCCTCTGACCTTGAATTATTTAGGCCAGGGCGCGCTTTTATTAAGAAATCCTGCCGCGGCAAGCAATCCATTTTATTTGCTGGGTCCCGATTGGACGGTGACCCCACTGCTGGCGCTGGCGACCTTATCTTCGATCATTGCGTCACAGGCCGTCATATCCGGGGCCTTCTCGCTTACGGCGCAGGCTGTCAGATTACGATACCTGCCGCGCTTGAGTGTGCGCCATACATCGGCGGGGCGTTATGGCCAACTTTATGTACCCGCCGTCAACTGGATGCTGGCCTTGTGCGTGGCGTCCCTGGTGATCGCCTTTGGTTCATCGGCGCGATTGGCTTCGGCCTATGGACTCGCGGTGACCGGAACGATGGCGGTTACCACCTTGTCGGCCTTTGGTTTGCTGGGGCGCATCCTGCCCGTGAATCGATGGCTTACCGCAGCCCTGTTTATCTTTTTTTTGTTGCTGGATATGGGTTTCCTGCTGGCGAATTCCACGAAGATTCTTCAGGGGGGGTGGGTTTCGCTCGCGATTGCGGGTCTGGTCTTTGTGATCTTGTCCTCCTGGATTCGGGGGCGTGAATTACTGGTCAACCGCCTCAACGAAAAGGCTGTACCCATCGAAGAATTGGTGGCCCGTCTGACGCATGAAGCCCTGCCCCGGGTGCCTGGAACGGCGATCTACCTGACCGCAAGCCGTTTTGGCGCACCACCGTCGCTATCTAGCAACATGCGCATCAATAAGGTGTTGCATGAGCAGGTCATCGTCCTGACGGTCATTACCCGGGATGAGCCTTGGGTGCCCCTGACCGATAGGGTGAAAATCCGGCATTTCGGTGGGCAGATCTATCGAGTACGCATTTATTACGGCTACAATCAGGAACCGAACATCCCGGATGCCCTGGCCTATTGCAAGACGCAGGGCATTCATGTCGACATGACGCAGACGACGTTTTTTCTCTCCAGGGAACACATGGTCTGCACCGCCCGCGAAGGTATGGCGACCTGGCGCGAGTGGCTGTTCATCAGAATGGCCATGAATGCCGAAAATGCCATGCTGTTCTGGCGTATTCCTCCCGAGCGGGTGGTCGAACTTGGTCTGATGGTGGAGCTTTAGACGACACAGGCTGCGTTCGCTGATCCCGTTTGCAGAATAGGGTGCACTTATTTTAATGGCGTAGTGTCACCCGTTTGCCGATAGCGCCGATAATCCTCGAGCACCTGGGCATGATCGAAAGCGAGCGGCGAGGGCAGATCATCCATCAGTACCGGCACCGCCTTTTTGGCGTCGTCGGCGGCTACCGGGTTCCCGTGGGCTTCGGCGACATAGACCGCCGTGACGGTGTGACCGCGGGAATCCCGGGAGGGATCGGAATAGAGCCCCAGCAATTTCGTCAGCCTGACCTCCAGTCCGACCTCCTCCCGGGCTTCCCGTCGTGCCGCATCTTCCATGGTTTCGCCCACATCCACGAAGCCACCCGGTACTGCCCAACCATGAGGAGGGTACAGGCGCTCGATCAGCACGATGGGCCGAGCGGGATGATCAATGAGTTCGATGATGGTATCGGCGGCAATTTGTGGGGTGACGGGTCTAGCCATGTGGGGTGCCTATGGGATGATGCGGGTAATCCTGGCAAGATAGGGTCTGGCGATGGTCATGACAAGCCGTCAGTGGTCGCGGCGGCGCATACGTTTGTCTGACAGAGCCAGGGGCGAGCGGACCGGATACACGTTAGAATAGGCGACTACCCTTTATCCCGGGAACCAGGGAATCGCTTTCCCTATCCCTTTCGCGAGGCTCATTACCGGTTTACATGAATCATTTAGATCCATCTTTCAATACTTCATTTTTCGTTGCGCTCCTGATGGGCTTGTTCAGTGCCTTCCACTGCCTGGGCATGTGCGGTTCCATCATCGGTTCACTGACACTTAGCCTCAAGCGCGAAATTCGGGAAAACAAGCGTTTGCTGTTACCTTTCGTCGCCAGTTACAACACCGGACGGGTACTGAGCTATTCCATGGCTGGCATGCTGGCAGGGTTTGCCGAGAATGTGCTCACCATTCCATTCGGTGAAGGGCATGGTCATCGCATACTCCAGATTCTCTCCGCCATCGTGATGCTGGGTGCCGGGCTCCATATCGGCGGCTGGTTTCCCCGCTTTGCCTACATCGAGAAATTCGGCAATGTCGTGTGGCGCCGGATCGAACCTTATGGTCGCCGCCTTGTCCCCGTTGAAACTTTGCCCCGGGCATTCGTATTCGGTATGGTGTGGGGATGGTTGCCGTGTGGCCTCGTTTATACCGCGCTGGCGTTGGCCGCTACCACGGGTGATGTTTTCCGTAGTACGTTCACGATGTTGGCGTTTGGCTTGGGTACCATGCCCGCGGTAATGGGTGTTGGCATCATGACTTCCTGGATGGTAAAGCTATCGAACATGAAGCGATTTCGCGAACTGACAGGGATCGTCCTGATTCTCCTGGCATTGATGGCGACATTCCCCGGACTAAACCCCTTGGTCAAGCACACCATGATTCATTGAGGGGGTTGCCATGGCTATGTTCGAAAAACTGATAGGACAGTCTCCCAATTTTGAATCCCTGCTCCGCAGCGCGCGGATGGTGGCGGCGACTGATGTAACCGTGCTCATCATCGGTGAAACCGGAACCGGCAAGGAGGTTCTGGCGCATGCCTTGCAGAAGCACAGTCCTCGCAGTAACCGACCTTTGGTCACCATCAATTGCGCCGCGCTGCCTGAATCGTTGGCGGAATCGGAATTGTTCGGCCACAAGAAGGGCTCGTTCACGGGCGCTATCGGCAACCAGGTTGGGCGTTTGCAGGCAGCCAACTCCGGCACGGTGTTTCTGGACGAGGTTGACTCGCTGCCCATTCCGTTACAGGCCAAATTGTTGCGCTTCCTTGAAACAGGTGAGATTCAACCGGTAGGTGAAACAACGACACATAACGTCGATGTCAGGATCATTGCCGCAACCAATGCCAATCTGCAGGAAAAGATCAGCCGCGGGGAATTCAGGCGTGATCTCTACTATCGGCTGAATGTGGTACCCCTGGAGATACCACCGCTGCGCGAGCGGATAGGCGACGTTCAGGTTCTGCTCAATCACTTCATGACCCAGTTTACCCGGGAGCATGAGTTGCCGAATGTCTCCATCAGCAAATCCGCGTTAAACCGGTTGATCTCCTATGCCTGGCCAGGTAATGTCCGTGAGTTGCGTAATGTTTGCGAGAGACTTTGCATTCTGCTTGCGGGCAGGACCATCGAGGAAAACAACCTGCCACCGGAAATCATGAACCGTGCACCGACGCAACGGCCAGATATCGTCCTTCCCGAGCGGGGTATCAATCTGGAACAGGTGGAAATCGATTTGATACGGCAGGCGCTGGATAGAACCAACGGCAATCGCAGCCGATCAGCGAAACTGTTGGGTATATCGCGGGATACCCTCTTGTACCGCATGCAAAAATATGGGATTAGTTAAATCCCGTTACCCTTGATTGGACAACATGGGTGGAGTCGGGTGCATAACCCGCCTTCTCCAAGGATGGCCCGCCTCCGGTAATCGTTCACCCCACTCTCCTTGGGAAGGGGCTTGGGAGGAGAAGTTGCAGCAGTAGCGACTTTCCCATCCTGACCTCCCAGCATTGGTTGGAGGGAGTGATTGCTTATGCCTACCTTGTGAAGGGGGTGGCGGCGACTGACAGAGTGGCATGATTCTCTGGGGTATTTGATTCCACATCCCCGTGGCAAGGCCCCCACCCCAAAAACACAAAGGGTCGTTGCCCGAGGGCATGACCGCGTGTGAAATTGCGATAAAAAAACCGGAGAGTGAGTTATGTGTTGGAGTGGAGAAGCATCGGCCGTCCTGGCTACGGTAGGATTCAGCACGGCGGCCTATGTCGCCTATAAGGGGGAATCGAAGGAGTTATGGATCCCCCTGACGTACTTCGCCTGCATGGAGTTGCTGCAAGCGGCGACCTATGTCTATATCAATCTTTGCGATGCGCCTCCCAATCAGATATTGACGCTATTTGGGTATCTCCACATCGCCTTCCAGCCGTTCTTCGTCAATATGGTGGCGATGTATTTCATACCCGAGGAGGTCAAGAAGAGGATCAGCACCGTGGTCTATACCATCTGTGCCGTGGGCGCCTTGGCGATGCTGGTGAAAATGTATCCTTTTGCCTGGGCCGGAAAGTGCATCATTGGTTTCGAGGGATTCTGCGGAGCGGAAGCCTGTTCGGTATCCGGTGACTGGCATATCGCGTGGCAATTGCCACTGAACGGCCTGATGTCCGATTATCCCGACAATCCTTTCGGGTTTCGCTATGGGCTCCATGGCTTCACCTATATCCTGGTTGCCTTCTGGATGCCGATACTCTACGGCTCTTGGCGCTTCGTTGGTTTTCACTATCTGGTGGGCCCGCTGCTGTCCGATATCCTGACGTCGAACCCCAATGAATACGCCGCGGTCTGGTGTCTGTTCTCCATCGCCCTATGCGTGTCGGTCATCAAATCGCCCATTCGGAAATATCTCCATGTGCAGTCCTGGCCTTACTATCGCAAGGCTTACGCTGTCTAGTCGCGCCCCGGATGCGGTTCACGGTCGGCGTGGGCCTGAGGGGCGCTGCCTGGATTATAGGTTGGGTTCTCCAAACCGCAGGTTGTGCACCCTTGATCGATAAGCCCCAAGAGTCACGCATCGTGGTCGAAACCCGCGATGCGGGCGCCACCGTCGATCTCACCCTGACGCAACACCTTCAGATCAGGCTGGACGGCAATCGTACGACGGGTTTTCAGTGGTTGCTGATCGATCAGACGGGTGGCATTCTCGATGCGATCGGGGAGGCCCCGCGTTACGAACAGACTGCCGACTCGGCTGGACTACTGGGTGCGGGCGGAACGGAAAACTGGCTGTTTCAGCCTGTCCGGCGGGGTGAGGGACTGCTCCGATTCGAATACCGAAGACCCTGGGAAAACGGGCGGGAAGCGGTACGGTCCGCCGTGTTTAATATCAGGGTCCAGTAATCGGCGGGAAGGCCGATGTGATCAACCCCCCGTTTTCGCTTCGTGATGAAAACGGGGGATTGAACTGTTGTCGCGTATCAGGCGAAGCGAGTGCCTTTCTTGGCGGCGATACGCATCCTGAGTGCGTTCAGCTTGATGAAACCTTCGGCATCTTTCTGATTGTAGGCGCCCTTGTCGTCCTCGAAAGTGGCGATGTTCATGTCGAACAGGCTGTTGGACTCAGACCGGCGGCCGACCACGGCGACGTTCCCCTTGTAGAGCCTGACCCGCACGTCGCCATTCACAGTGGTTTGAGAGGCGTCGATCATCTCCTGCAGCAGGAGGCGCTCGGGGCTCCACCAATAGCCGTTGTAAATCAGGCTGGCGTAACGAGGCATCAACTCGTCCTTGAGATGCGCTACCTCGCGGTCCAGCGTCAGGGATTCGATGGCGCGGTGCGCCTTGAGCATGATGGTGCCGCCGGGCGTCTCGTAGCAGCCGCGAGACTTCATGCCGACGTAACGGTTTTCGACGATATCCAGTCGGCCGATGCCATTGGCGCCCCCCAGTTCGTTCAGCCTGGCCAGGACCTGGGCCGGGGTCAGCCGCACGCCATCGATCGCCACGATATCGCCAGATTCATAGCTAAGTTCAATGTAAGTCGGCTGGTCGGGCGCGGCCTCCGGAGACACACTCCAGCGCCACATATCCTCTTCGGGTTCGGCCCACGGATCCTCCAGGATGCCGCCCTCGTAGGAAATGTGCAGCAGGTTGGCATCCATGGAATAAGGGGAAGCCTTACCGCGTTTCATCTCGATCGGAATGCCATGCCGCTCCGCATAGGCCAGCAGGGTTTCGCGCGAAGTCAGGTCCCATTCGCGCCAGGGTGCGATCACCTTGATATCCGGCTTGAGCGCATAGGCACCCAGTTCAAAGCGCACCTGGTCATTGCCCTTGCCGGTCGCGCCGTGGCAGATGGCGTCGCAACCGGTTTCGTTGACGATGTCGATCAGGCGCTTGGCAATCAGCGGTCGGGCAATCGAGGTTCCCAGCAGATATTCGCCCTCGTAGATCGTATTGGCCCGGAACATCGGGTAGACGAAATCACGCACGAACTCCTCGGTGAGGTCATCGATATAGATTTCCTTGATGCCCATGGCCAGGGCCTTGGCTCGCGCCGGCTCCACCTCTTCGCCTTGTCCGATGTCGGCCGTGAAGGTCACGATCTCGCAGTGGTAGGTTTCGCGCAGCCATTGCAGGATGACTGAGGTATCGAGGCCGCCGGAATAAGCCAGGGCGACTTTCTTGACAGGGGAGTTGGACATGGAGCTTTCCCTAAGTGTTAAATCAAAGCCCGAATTATAAGCGCTGACAGGCGCTTCCGGCAGGCTGGTAAACAGATCGTCGCCCGTTCTGGCCGGCGGGGGAGTGGCAGGAATCAGAGGAGCGGAGGTCGCATTGGTAGGACACACATTTCCTAGACAAGGTCTTTATGTCATCACGCGTGAGTGCTTTGGGGCCGGGCAGGTAGATCTGGATGAGGTGGAAGCCGCCATTCGGGGCGGGGCGGGGGTCGTTCAGTATCGGGTTAAACATCCGGTTGCACCCCAGGTAGAAGCGAGGGCCCTGCTGGCGCTCTGCCGGAGGGCGGAGATTCCATTCATCGTGAACGACGATATCGAATTGGCGGCCGCCGTTGGCGCGGACGGGGTTCACCTGGGCCGGGAGGACGATTCCATCCAGGCGGCCAGGCGCCGCTTGGGCAATGAGGTCTGCATTGGCGTTTCCTGCTATGACGACGTGGAACGAGCGGTCCGGGCGGAGCAAGAAGGGGCGGATTATGTGGCCTTTGGCCGGTTTTTTCCTTCCCAAACCAAACCTCATGCGCCCTGTGCGCAGCTTTCGACGCTGTGTCTGGCCAAGCAAAGACTGATGGTCCCCATTGTCGCCATCGGGGGTATTACGGTGGAAAACGCGGCAGCGCTGCTAGCGGCGGGGGCCGACTGGCTGGCGGTGATCGAAGGTGTGTTTGGCGGCGGCGACCCGGAACGCGCGGCGCGCGCGTTCCGCGAGTTATGGCCCGTCGAGCCGCCGCCTGAGCGTGCTTAGTCCCAGCTCAGCGCCCCGCCAGTCTGGTATTCGGTGACGCGGGTCTCGAAGAAGTTTTTTTCCTTCTTGAGGTCGAGAATTTCGCTCATCCAGGGGAAAGGGTTCTGGGCGGCGGGATACTGTTCCGCCAGGCCGATCTGACTGCACCGCCGGTTCGCGATGAATTTCAGATATTCCTCGAACATATTGGCGTTCAGGCCGAGTACCCCTCTCGGCATGGTGTCGTGGGCGTACTGGATTTCGATGTCCACCGCCTCGGTGATCAGCCGGATGATTTCCTGCTGGAAGGCGGCGCTCCACAGGTGCGGATTCTCGATTTTGATCTGGTTGATGACGTCGATGCCGAAATTCATGTGCATCGATTCATCCCGCAGGATGTACTGAAACTGCTCCGCGGTGCCGGTCATTTTGTTGCGCCGGCCCATGGAGAGGATTTGGGTAAAGCCAACGTAAAAGAAAATACCTTCGAAGATCACGTAGAAGGCGATCAGATCGCGCAGCAAGCGTTGATCGGCTTCTGGTGTGCCGGTGCAGAAGGTCGGATCGCCCAGCGATTGAGTGAAGGGCAGAGCCCATTCGGCCTTGCGCGCCACGGCAGGCAGTTCGCGGTACATGTTGAAGACCTCGCCTTCGTCCATGCCCAGGGATTCCACCACATACTGGTAGGCGTGCGTGTGCAGGGCTTCCTCGAAGGCCTGACGGAGCAGGTACTGGCGGCATTCCGGATTGGTGATGTGGCGGTAGACGGCCAGCACCAGGTTGTTAGCCACCAGTGAATCGGCCGTCGAGAAGAAACCCAGATTGCGTTTGATGATCATGCGCTCGTCTTCTGTCAGCCCGTCCTGGCTTTTCCACAGGGCGATGTCGGCGTTCATGTTGATTTCCTGCGGCATCCAGTGATTGGCGCAGGCATCGAGGTACTTCTGCCAGGCCCAGCGGTACTTGAATGGCACGAGTTGATTGAGATCGGCGCGGCAATTGATGATCTTTTTGTCATCGACCTGGATGCGCCGGGCGCCCATTTCGATATTTTCCAGGCCGGTCGCCCCCTGGTGTACGGCGGGCTGGGTCAAGACCCTATCCGGCTTTTCCAATGGGAAGACCGCTTTCGGGATTTCGATGGGCTCCACTGTAAAAGGCGGTGGGGGAGGGGAGCAGGGCTTGGTTGGAGCCTTCAATCCCTCTAGCGGGTCATCCCAGTTCAGCATGGTCCGTTCTCCTGGTGGTGGTTGATCAAGTACAGTGGACTGACATCGATTCCAGAACAGGATCCGAGTCAATAGCCCATATATTGTGCCTGACAATTTCTGAAATACAAGATATGGTATCCACGCTTCCTGTGTCTCAGGTTAAAACCTCCCAGTATTCAAGTTCTTAGCCGCAAGCATTAGGGTTCCGGGAGCCTTGGGATGGACCATAGGGTAGTCACCACCTTCCAGGTTCCCCACCAGACCGGCAAGAACCGGTCTCTGCGCCCGTTGTATCGCAGGCTGGGTTGAGGACCGTGATCACCGACTGACCTCCTTCCGCGTCGGGTTACCTCGGGAGGCCTCAGGAGCACTGCCATTAAGTTAACCGTTCGCTGAGCGGAGTCGAAGCGAACTGACCACCGCCTTGGGTTCCCTTGGCTTCGACTCCGCTCAGCCAACGGAACCCAAGGCTTTGCCGTTCCCGCCTTAACTTAA
>Ga0172373_10003832_pt1 | contig 21585 bp, 21 predicted proteins | sample Lak10m_2_FD_114546 | JGI IMG/M metagenome (GOLD analysis project Ga0172373, IMG submission 114546) | Freshwater microbial communities from Kabuno Bay, South-Kivu, Congo - kab_092012_10m | ecosystem: Environmental > Aquatic > Freshwater > Lake | place: Democratic Republic of the Congo...
AGGCGCTTTTCCTCCGTCACGTCGCGCAGCAGTGCGGCCGAGCCGATGACATGGCCGTCGCCCGCGGTGATGGTCGAGGCGAAGAGATTGACCATGCGGCCGTTCAGCGCGACCAGCAGGGGGCCGCGCTGGTCGTCGCCGTCGAGCAACCGGCTCAGGGCGTCGGGGTTCTCGATGAGCCGCTCGAAACCGTCGGCGACGATCTGCGACACATCCTTGCCGAGCAGGCGTTCGGCGGCCGGATTGACCAGCACGATCTGCCCCGCGCTGTCGGTGACGACAATGCCCTCGCCGGCGCTGAAAATGATGGTGGTGAGCTTGTCCTGTTCCTTGCGCAGGCCCTCGTAGGTGGTTTTCAGTTCCGAGGTCATGCGGTTGAAGCTGCGCGCCATGTGGCCGAGTTCGTCATTGCTGCTGGCCGGCACGGAATGGTCGAGGTCGCCGTTGGAGACGCGCGTCATGGCCTGGGTCACGCGTTCGATCGGCAGCACGATGGTGCGCCCCATCGTGTAGCCGGTCGCCAGCATGATCAGCAGCAACGCGGCGCCAATGACCACGATCGATTGCTGGCGCACGCGCAGGATGTCGCGTTCCACCGGCACCAGCGAGGTTTCCAGCTTGATCACGCCACGCACCGGAGCACTGCTGCCGTGACACTTGAAGCAGGGCTCGTTGTTGAGGATCGGGGCATAGAACACCAGCATGCGCTCGCCGTTTTCGTCGGTCTCGTGGATCGACAGGGGTTCCCTGGTCTCGATCAGGCGCTTGAGGTAGGCGTTGTCGGGCGGCAGGACGGCGATCCGCTGTTCCGCATCGCGCGGCGCGAAGATCTCTTCACCGCGACGCCGGTTGACCTCAAGTATGGTCCGGTTGTCGCGGAAGGCTTCTTCCCCGTTGGTGCGCAGGATCCGGAACTCCTTGACCTCGCTGACCTTCTTCAGGCGGTCGGCAAAGGACTGGGCGATGTCCGCCGATCCGGCCAGCATCACGGTCTGCAGGCCCTGGATGACGCTTTCCGTGAGCTTGCGCATGGTGCGCTCGTTCTGCGCCAGCACGGCCTGTTCCTGGCGATCGGTATAGAACACGCCGATCAGCACCAGGCCGATGGTGACGATCAGGCCGACCACCATCATGATCTTGTAACGGATGCGCAGCGAACTCATGGCGTGCCGATCGGGCGGGCGGGAAGGTGAAGGCGTGGGGGTCGCAGGTTAACACAGGCAGACCGTGCCGTTTTCCGCAGTGCGATGGGCGTTGCCCTGCCTCGAATTCTCGGGGCGCATCGGCTACACTGCACGGGTGCCCGAACAGCAGGTCGACCATGAAACCTGCGGCGCGCACCTGTGTCGAGGACAATAACTTGCAGCACGGAAGAGAACGTTCCCCGGTGGGGCGGCCGGTCTTCAAAACCGGCAGGGGTCGCCACGCGGTCCCTGGTGGGTTCGACTCCCTCTCTCTTCCGCCACTCCAGCCCCGGGAGATCGCAATGAACTCGCTCAAGGAATCCTGCCTGATGCTTTCCGTCTCCGCCGCCCTGCTGACATCCTGCGGCAGCCCGCCGCCCCGGCCGCCGGAGGACCGTACCGCCAGCGCGACCCTCGAAGGGCGCTCCGGCAGCGCCGTGACCGGGGTAGTGAACTTCCAGTCGCGCAATGGGCGTTTGTTCATCGATGCCCGCGTCACCGGCCTGGCAGAGGGTGCGCATGGCTTCCACATTCATGAAACGGGAGATTGCCGCGCGTTCGACGCGTCGAGCGCCGGCGGCCATTTCAATCCGGCGGGCAGGCCGCATGGCCATCCGCAAGGCGGCCAGCGCCACGCCGGCGACCTGCCGAATCTGGTCGCCGATCGTTCAGGCTTCGCCAGTTTCGCTGGCGAACTGCAACTGCTGTCGATCGACGACGGAAGTGCGGGCATCGTCGGTCGCAGCGTGGTGATCCACGCCGACGCGGACGATTACGCCTCGCAACCGGCCGGCAACTCCGGCAAGCGCGTCGCCTGCGGCGTGATTCGCGCCTCCATGCCGAGGCACTGAGCGACGATGGCCACCGCCCCTTTCCATGGCGCGATTCCCGACGGCCTGCTCTACGATCCGGGGCTCGACATGTGGGTGCGGCGCGAAGGCGAAGAGGCCCTGGTCGGGGCCACGGCCTTCGGCATCCATCGTGCCGGCGAAGTCATCGGCTTCACCGCCAAGCCGCGCGGTGCCGACGTGGAGCGCGGGCGTGGCATGGCGACGGTCGAATGCGCCAAGACGGTGCTCGCCGTGCGCGCACCGATCTCCTTTTTGCTGGTCGAGGCAAACGAGCATGTCGAGGAGCATCCGCTGATCCTCAATCGCGATCCCTACGGCGCCGGCTGGATGGCGCGTTGCCGGCCGACGGCATGGGATGCCGAGGCGGTACATCTGGTCGATGCCGGCGCCTATCGCGCCCATGTGCTGCGCCTTGAGCCGGGGGCGGTGATCGAGTGAGCCTGCGCCGCCGCCACATCGCCATCCTGCTCTGGTCGGCAACCCCGGAACGCCCCGAGCTGTGCGCCACGCCGCTGGTCCATGCCGCCGCCGCCGCCGCCTTCGACTGCGAGGTCGAGATCCACTTCGCCGGCCCCGCCGTGCGCCTGCTGGTGGCGGGCGTCGCCGAGAACCTGAGGCCCTGGCCGGGCATCGACGCCTCGATCTACCAGATGCTGCGCCAGGCAACCAACCTCGGCGCCGGCCTGCGTGCCTGTGCCATGGCCATGTCCGCGCTGGTCGGCAAGGACGAGGCTCTGATCCCCGAGTTCGGCGGGACCATTGCCGCCAGTGCCTTCGTCGATCGCGCGCTCGATCCCGAGTGGGCCACGCTGGTGTTCTGAAGCATGGGCAAGCACCTGATCCCCTGCCCCTCCTGCCGCGTCCCCATGCAGTCGCTGCGCTTCGGGCGCAAGCTGGGCGGCGACGTGGCGCTCGACGTCTGCTTCGCATGCCAGGGGATCTGGTTCGACGACCGCGAGAGCATGCAGCTGGCGCCGGCGAGTGTCGTCGCCCTGTTCGGCCTGATCCACGAGCATCGCGACCGGCCGCGCCAGGCCCTTGCCAGCGTCATGCACTGCCCGCGTTGCCGCAAGGCGCTGAGCCCGCTGCGCGACGTGGTCAAGCACGGACGTTTCAACTACCTGCGCTGTGCCGAACATGGCCGCTTTACGGTGTTTTCCCAGTTCCTCGTCGAGAAGGGTTTCGTTCGCCAGGTCAATGCCGCGGAGATCTCGCGCCTGCGCATCGAGGTGGCGCAGCTGAACTGCTCGGCCTGCGGCGCGCCGGTGGATCTGCGCAAGGAAAGTGCCTGCGGCTACTGCCAGGCGCCGATCGTCGTGCTCGATGCCGATGCCGTGAACAAGGCCCTCGCCGACTACCTGCAGCGGCCGGTCGCCTTGCCGGTGACCGCGCCGATGCCGCGACGCCCGGCGCCGGGCCAGGTGCCGGCCGATCCCGGCGCGGTCGACCTGCTGCTGGAAGGCATCTCCAGCGCCTGGGAGCATGCACTGTCATGAGGCAGGCCATCACCGGGGTGGTGCTGGCGGGCGGCGAGGGCCGGCGCATGGGTGGGGCCGACAAGGGCTTGCAGCCTTTCGCGGGCCGGGCACTGACGGCGGTCGTGCTTGAGCGCCTGCGGCCGCAGGTGGATCGGCTTGTGATCAGCGCCAATCGCAATCTCGATGCCTACCGCGCTTTCGGCTGTCCCGTGATCACCGATACCACGCCGGGACATGCCGGCCCGCTGGCCGGTCTGCAGGCGGCATTCGCCGGCACCGATACGCCCCTGCTGCTGAGCGCACCCTGCGATTCGCCGTGCCTCCCGCCGGATCTGGCGCATCGCCTCCTGGCGGCCTTGCAGGCCGGCGCGGGCGGGCTAGCCGTGCCGCGCTCGGGCGGGCGCGTGCATCGTGCCTTCTGCCTGGCGCGCCGCGAGCTGGCGCCGTGCCTGGATGCCTTCCTCGCCGCCGGCGGTCGCCGGCTGGGCGCCTGGCATGCCGAGGTACAGGCCATCGAAGTCGATTTCGACGACCTGCCGGCAGCCTTCGACAACATCAATACGCTGGCGGAGCTTGCGTCCGGTGCCGCCACGACGCCGCCATTGCCGGCGGGTGAAGCGGCATGAAGCGGCCTACCCCGAGCGAGGCGACAGTGCCCCGAACCACCGACGACGCCGGGCTGCACCTGGATCTGTTCCGCAAATACTTCATTGCCGCCGCCGCCTCCTTTCTGGTGGTCGGCGCGGTGCTGCTGTTCCTGCAGGAGCGCGAGATCGCCTTTTTCGAGCAGGTGCAGCAGCGCGAGCTGGCGTCGCTGCAGGCGCTGCATGGCGAACTGGCCGAGAAGGCCGAGAAGGCCGCGCGCGATGCCCTGGTTGCCGAGCAGGAAGCGGCCAACGTCGCCCATACGCGGCTGTTTGCCAACCTGCTGTGGGCCTCCGACTTTGCTCCCTTCGCTGCCAGGGTCGCCGCCCTCGGCGAGGGAAATTGCGCCGCCGGCGGGCAGTCGACGGACGCCGTTGCCGTGCACAAGGCCTGCGCTGCCGAGCTTGGCGGCCGCATCCGCGCCCTGCCCGGTTTCTCCGCGCTGGATCGCAAGACCTACGCGGCGATGAAGGACACCGGCGTGTTCAAGATCAAGGTCTATGACACCCGCGGCATCACCGTCTACTCCACCGAACACGCCCAGATCGGCGAGGACAAGTCGGCCAATGCCGGCTGGCGTGCCGCTGCCGAGGGCCGGCCGGCCAGCGAGCTCACGCATCGCGACCAGTTCAGCAAGTTCGAGCAGGTGGTGGAAAACCTCGACCTGATCTCCAGCTACATCCCGGTGTTCCAGCCGGGGACGCGGACGGTGGTCGGGGTCTTCGAAATCTATGCTGATGTCACGACGCTGCTGCGGCAGATCCGCGCCAGCTCGCAGCAGATCATTTCCATCATGTCCGCCGGCGAGCGGCGGGCGGAACGCGAGGCGATGCGCAACATAGGCGTCGTCACCGCCAGTTCGAACCAGTTCCTGCTCATCGTCGGCGCGGTGATGGGCATGCTGTTCATCGCCCTGCTGTTCATCGTCCATCGCGGGCAGGTCGTCATCGACCGACAGGAAAAGGCGCGCAAGGATGCGGCGCAGCGCGAGCTCGACTGGCACCAGGCCCAGGTGGCGGCCATGGCGAAGATCGCCGCCGCGCACGAGGAGGCGCTGAATCGCCTGCGGCACATCGCCGGCCGCGTGCCCGGCGTGGTGTTCGAGCTCAGCCGGCGCGGCCAGGGGCGCTACGCGATACCCTATGTCAATGATGGCCTGCGCGAGATCTACGGCCTCGATCCGGAATCCGTCATGGATGACGCGGCGCCGATGTTCGAGCGCGTGCATCCGGCCGACCGGGCGCAGCATATCGCCTTGTTCGAGGCATCGGCGGCGACGCTGACCCCCTGGCACCACGAGTTCCGCGCGCTGGTGCCGGAGCGCGGCGAGCGCTGGCTGCAGGGCGATGCCGTGCCGCAGCGCGGGGTCGACGGCACCATCCTCTGGCATGGCTACATATCCGACATCGGTGCGCGCAAGGCCGCCGAGGACGAGCTGGTGCAGTACCGCCATCACCTTGAGGAGCTGGTGTACTCGCGCACCGCCGAGCTGGCACAGGCGCGCGATGCGGCGGAGGCCGCCAGCCGTGCCAAGAGCGTTTTCCTCGCCAACATGAGCCACGAGTTGCGCACGCCGCTCAACGGCATCATGGGCATGACCAGCCTGGCGCTGCGCGCGGCGAGCGATCCGCAGCAGGCCGATCAGCTGAAGAAGAGCATGGGCGCCTCGCGCCACCTGCTGGCGGTGATCAACGACATCCTCGACATTTCCAAGATCGAGGCCGACCGCATGACGCTGGAAGACCGGGTTTTCTGCCTTCCGGAGCTGATCGAGGAAACCCTGCGCATGCAGGAAGAACCGGCCCGCGCCAAGGGTCTGGGGCTGGCCTGCAATGTCGCCGCCGAGGTTCCCGACTACCTCAGCGGCGATGCCTTGCGCATCCGCCAGATCCTGCTCAACTTCGTCGGCAATGCGATCAAGTTTTCCGAGCTCGGCGAGATCGCCGTTGGTGTCAGCCTGGTGACGCAGGATGGCGCCAGCGTGGTGTTGCGCCTGGAAGTGGCCGACCAGGGCATCGGTATCAGCGCGGAACAACAGGAGCGCCTGTTCCGGCCGTTCGCGCAGGCCGACGAGTCGGCGACCCGGCGCCATGGCGGCACCGGCCTGGGCCTGATCATCTCGCGGCGGATCGCACGCCTGATGGGAGGCGATGCCGGCGTCGACAGCACGCCGGGCGAGGGCAGCCGCTTCTGGGTCACCCTGCGCCTGCGGCGGGCGGCGGCGGGCGGCGAGTTCCAGCCCGGTGAGTCCCGCGAGGTTTCGGCGGTGGTGCTGAAGCAGGAATTCGCCGGGCGCCGCATCCTGGTGGCCGAGGACGAACCCGTCAACCAGGAGGTCGCATTGTTTCTGATCGAGGGCGCCGGCATGGTCGCCGACCTTGCCGCCGACGGTCGCCTGGCGGTCGACATGGTCGCCACCGGGCACTATGACCTGGTGCTGATGGATGTGCAGATGCCGGTGATGAGCGGCTTCGATGCCACGCGCGAGATCCGCCGCCTGCCCGGCCGTGACAGCCTGCCCATCGTGGCGATGACCGCCAACGCCTTCAACGAGGATCGCGAACAGTGCCTGGCGGCCGGCATGAACGATCACATCGGCAAGCCGGTGGCCCCCGAGGCGCTCTATGCCATCATGCTGACATGGCTGCGTCGCGCGCGCACCGACGGCGACGCATGAGAGCCCCGCCGGCACGCATTGCCGCCGTCATCGCGCTGGCCCTGGCGGCCGCCACGCTGCGGGCGCAACCCGCCGATCCCGCGGCACCCGTTTCGCCCATTGCAGTCGACAGCTCGGCGCTGCAAGCCCCGTCCGTGGCACCCGTGGCGCCGGCGGAGAGCCTGGACAACGCCCGCGCCGCGCTGGTGGCACTGGAGGCGCGCAACAGTGAGCTGGAGGTAAGCAACCGCGAACTCGGCGACAAGCTGCGCGCCCTGGAAACAGCCAACAAGGATCTTGATGCCTCGGTGGCGCGCCTGCAACGCCGCGTGGCGGATGGCGAATCTGCCGTGCGGCGCTATTCGGCGAACTTTGCCAGGCGCGTGTATCGCAATGTCTCGCGCCATGTCGCGGCGATGCCGGCGGTTGCCATTCCATATGTCGGCGCTGGCGTCACGGCGGCCATGACCGGGCTGGACATCCGCGAGGGCTGCGAGGCGCTGCGCGACGTCAACGAGATGAACCGGGCGCTGGGCCTGGCGCCGGAAAACCCGGCGCAGGTGTGCGCGTTGCAGGTCGCCTCGCGCGAGGAGATCATCAACCGGATGATGGCCAACTGGCGCACCGCCTACGCGGTGGCGGCGGCCTGGAGCAACCAGTACGAGGTCTGGCTGTCGCCCGAGCCGGTGCCGGTCGATCCGGCGCGCGCGATCCAGGTCTGGGGCGCCGTCTTCGGCACCCTGCCGAATCCCTCCGTGCCGGCCGGGGGGGCCACCTTGCGCGGCCCCGCGCCGCCGATCTCGCCGCTGCCGCCGCTGGAGCCCGTGCTGCCCGCCTACCCGGGGCGCTGAGGGCTCACATCAGGACGATGTCGAACTGCTCCTGGCTGTAGCCGCTCTCGGCATGCAGCGAAATCGGCATGCCGATGAATTCCGACAGCATGGCCAGCGCCTGCGACTCCTCTTCGAGAAACAGGTCGATCACCACCGGCGCCGCCAGCACCCGCATCTCGCGCGCGGTGAACTGGCGCGCCTCGCGCAGCAGTTCGCGCAGCACCTCGTAACAGACGGTCTGCGCGGTTTTCACCTCGCCGCGCCCGCCGCAGGTCGGGCAGGGCTCGCACAGCACATGGGCGAGGCTCTCGCGCGTGCGCTTGCGCGTCATCTCGACCAGGCCCAGCTGGGTGAAGCCCGAGACGGTGATGCGCGTGTGGTCGCGGGCCAGGGCCTTGTTGAACTCGGTCAGCACCGCCTCCTTGTGCTCCTCGTCCTCCATGTCGATGAAGTCGGCGATGATGATGCCGCCCAGGTTGCGCATGCGCAGCTGGCGGGCGATGGTTTGCGCCGCTTCGAGGTTGGTCTTGAAGATGGTGTCGTCAAAGTTGCGCGAGCCGACATAGCCGCCGGTGTTCACATCCACCGTGGTCATCGCCTCGGTCTGGTCGAAGATCAGGTAGCCGCCCGATTTGAGGTCTACGCGCCGCGCCAGCGCCTTCTGGATCTCGTCCTCGACGCCGTGCAGGTCGAACAGGGGGCGCTCGCCGGTGTAGTGCATCAGCCGGCTGCTCACCTGCGGTACGTATTCCTGGGCGAAGGACTGGAGCTTCTGGAAATTCTCGCGCGAGTCGAGGATCACCGCGCTGGTCTCGGCCGTAACCAGGTCGCGCAGAACGCGCTGAGCCAGCGTCAGGTCCTCGTGCAGCACCATCGGTGGCAGGGCACCCACCGCGCGCGAGCGGATCTCCTGCCAGATGCGACGCAGGTAGGCGATGTCGGCGGCAAGTTCCTCGTCGCTGGCATCGGCGGCCACGGTGCGCAGGATGAAGCCGCCGGGCTGGTCCGCCGGCACCAGCGCCTGGATGCGCGCGCGCAGGTTTTCGCGTTCGGCCTCTTCCTCGATGCGCTGGGAGATGCCGATGTGGGTGTCCTGCGGCAGGTGCACCAGCAGCCGGCCGGCGATCGAGATCTGCGTCGTCAGGCGCGCGCCCTTGGTGCCGATGGGGTCCTTCTGCACCTGCACCATGATCGACTGGCCCTCGCTGAGGATGCGCTCGATCGGGCGCGTTTCGTGGCCGGCGTGGCCGTTGCCGGCCGGGCGTTCGCTCCAGATGTCGGCGACGTGGAGGAAGGCGGTGCGCTCCAGGCCGATCTCGATGAAGGCTGACTGCATGCCGGGCAGCACCCGCACCACGCGGCCGAGGTAGACGTTGCCGACGATGCCGCGGCCGTTGGTGCGCTCGATGTGGAGTTCCTGCACCACGCCCTGCTGCAGCAGGGCGACGCGGGTTTCCTGGGGCGTGAAGTTGATCAGGAACTGTTCGTTGTTCATCGCGCTGCGTGATGGTTACAGGGGGTAGCCGAATTCTCGCAGCAACAGCGCGGTTTCGCACAAGGGCAGGCCGACGATGCCCGAATGCGAGCCGCGGATTTCCTCGACGAAGACCGCCGCGCGGCCCTGTATGCCGTAGGCGCCGGCCTTGTCCATCGGTTCGCCGGTCTGCACGTAGCGGCGGATCTCGGCCGCTTCCAGGCGGCGGAAGCGCACGTCGCTGACCGAAAGCCGGTGTTCCAGACGGTCGCCGCGCGCCATGGCGATGGCAGTCAGGACGCGATGGCTGCGGCCGGAAAGCCGCGCCAGGATGGCCTCGGCATCGGCCGTGTCGCGCGGCTTGGCGATGATCGTGCCGTCGACGTCGAGCGTGGTGTCGGCGGCCAGCACGGGATGCGCCACCAGCGGCCGGCGCGTCAGCAGGTCGGCGCCGAAGGCGGCCTTGGCGCGCGCCACGCGCACCACATAGTCGCCGGGGGATTCGCCGGGCAGCGGCTCCTCGCTGACCTCGGCATCCTCGCGCGCGCCGGCGCGGAACAGCAGCAGGTCGAAACGGACGCCGACCTGGGCCAGCAGTTCGCGCCGGCGCGGGCTGCGCGAGGCAAGGTAGATGCGTGGTTCCATCATGTCCGGAAGGGGTGGGCGGGGCGGAGCGCGAGCATAGCCTCAGTCGCGGTGGTAGGGGTGGCCCTTTGTCACGCTGACGGCGCGATACAGGGCTTCGGCCAGCAGCACGCGCACTAGCGCATGCGGCAGGGTCAGGCTGGACAGGCGGATGCGTTCCGCCGCGGTGTCGATGATGCGCGGGTCGAGGCCGTCGGGGCCGCCGACGATGAAGGCGATATCGCCGCCGGCGGCCATCCACTTCTCCAGGCGCGTTGCCAGCTGGCGCGTGGTCAGGGCCTCGCCGCGTTCGTCGAGGACGACGCGCCGGCAGCTTGCGGGCAGGCGGGCATCGATGCGCTCGGCTTCGGCCGCCATCATCGCCGCCGGGGTCTTGCCGGTGCTGCGCGGTTCGGGGCGAATCTCGACAAGCTCCAGCGGCAGCTCGCGCGGCATCCGTTTTGCATACTCGCCCCAGCCGGCGACCACCCAGTCGGGCGGGCGCGCCGCAACGGCGGCGACCAGCAGCTTCATTCGCCGTCGCTGTCCGCGGCGGCCTTCTTGCGCGTGCGCTTGGGCGTGACCTTCCAGAGTTCTTCCAGGTTGTAGTACGCGCGCACCGCCGGCTGCATGACATGGACGACGATGTCGCCGAGATCGACCAGCACCCATTCGCCCGCATCCTCGCCTTCGACGCCGATCACCGTGCCGCCGGCTTCCTTGACCTTGTCATGGACGCTCTTGGCCAGGGCCTTGACCTGGCGGTTGGAGTCGCCGGTGGCGATGATGACGCGATCGAACATCGCCGACAGCTTGCCGGTGTTGATCACCTCGATGTCCTTGGCCTTGATGTCCTCAAGCGCGGCGACGGCGATTTTTTGCAGTTTTCTAATGTCCATGCGGGGTCCGGTAGAGCTGGTGCGAGTCAATATAGTCGAGAACGGCATCCGTCACCAGATGGCGCACGCTGGCGCCACCGGCCAGCCGCTGGCGCAGGGCGGTGGCGGAGATCTCCAGCGCGGTGATGGCAAAGGGCACGATGGCCCCGGCCGGGGCTGCGCCCAGGGCGGCGGGGACGCCGTCCCGGGCGCGGAATTCGGCGTCGAGCGCCGTATCGCCGGCGCCGACTTTCAGTGCATGTCCAGGGCGCGTCGCCACGGCGATGTGCGCCAGCCCGAACAGGTCGCGCCAGCGATGCCAGGACTCCAGCCGGCCGAAGGCGTCGGCGCCAAGCAGCAGCACCAGCGGGCGCGTCGCACCGACGCGCTGGCGCAGGCGGGCCAGCGTGTCGACGGTATAGCTCGGGGCAGCGGCGGCCTCGACCTCGGCCGCGTCGACCTCCAGGCCCGGCGTTCCGGCCACCGCGCGCGCGACCATGGCCAGGCGGTGGCGTGCGTCGGCGCAGGGCGCATCGCGCAGTGGCGGCGCGCTGGCGGGAATCAGCCGCACGGCAGCCAGGCCGAGCGCTTCGCGTGCCTCGATGGCCAGCCGCAGGTGGCCGACATGGGGTGGATCGAAGGTGCCGCCGAAGATGCCCAGTGGCGCGTTGTCCGCCTCACTCATCGGCGGTTTCGGCGGGGTCCGGAGCGGCGAACACGTCGCGGTAGGAAAGGTAGACCGTGGCCACCATGGTCGGTGCCAGCACGAAAATCACCATCATGCGCACGGCCACGTTGAGGACATTGAGCAGCATCTGCGAGATCTGCCCGGCAATGATCAGCAGCAGCCCGGGGAGCACGGCACCGACCACGGCCAAGGCCAGCGCGTACATGCCAAAGGCCTTCCAGTTGCGCCAGCTGGCGACGAAGCTGAAGAACAGCGCCTTGACGGCGCCGACGCCATCCCAGGCGGTCAGCAGCGGCGCGAACCAGAAGGCCATCAGCATCGGCGAGGCGATCACCAGCACGATTGCCATTTCCTGCATCAGCGCCATCATTTCCTCGGGACTCATGCCGTCGCTGAGGTTCATCGGTTCGCCCAGCAGGGAGGCGCCGAGCACCAGCAGGCTGGAGCCGGCGAGGTGCAGGCCGCCAAGCTTGGCCAGGCCGACGCGCTGTTCGGCGATGCGCTCGCCCAGCGCATCGCTGCCGAACAGGCGCCCCTGCTCGATGGCGCGGCAGCCATTGGCGAGGATCACGGTCATGGTCGGCAACAGCAGCGGCAGGATCAACGGACCAATGCCCGGGATCAGGTTGATCACGATCACCGTCAGCAGGTAGCCGAAGGTGAGCAGGGTCATCAGCGGCGGATTGCGCCGGAACAGGGCGAATCCGGCCAGCAGCCAGAGGATGCCGTGGCGGGCGGGCAGGCGGCGCGCGTTCATCAGTCGTCACGCTCCATGAAATCGATCGGCACGGGTGCCGGCGGGGGCAGGGCCTGCGGGTCAAAGGCGACGTCGCCTTCCGGGTCCGGCGTGCCGGTGGCCTGCAGCCGGGCGAAATCGAACAGCCGCGCGTCGAGCAGGTGCGAGGGCACGACGTTGGCCAGGCTGCGGAACATGGTCTCGATGCGCCCCGGGTAGCGTTTGTCCCAGTCGTTCAGCATCTGCTTGACCTGCTGGCGCTGCAGGTTCGGCTGCGAGCCGCAGAGGTTGCAGGGGATGATCGGAAACTCGCGCACGGCGGCCCATTTTTCCAGGTCGCGCTCGCGGCAATAGGCCAGCGGCCGGATCACGATGTGGCGGCCGTCGTCCGAGGCCAGCTTGGGCGGCATCGATTTCAGCTTGCCGCCGAAGAACATGTTGAGGAACAGGGTCTGCAGGATGTCGTCGCGATGGTGGCCGAGCGCGATGCGCGTCGCCCCCAGCTCGCCGGCGACGCGATACAGCACGCCACGGCGCAGGCGCGAACACAGCGAGCAGGTGGTCTTGCCTTCCGGTATCACGCGCTTGACGATGGAATAGGTGTCCTCGTTCTCGATGTGGAAGGGCACGTCGATCGAGCGCAGGTAGTCGGGCAGCACGTCGGCCGGAAAGCCCGGCTGTTTCTGGTCGAGGTTCACGGCGACGATATCGAAATCGACCGGCGCGTGTTCGCGCAGGAACAGCAGGATGTCGAGCAGGGCGAAGGAATCCTTGCCACCGGAAAGGCAGACCATGACCTTGTCGCCGGCGCCGATCATGTTGAAGTCGGCGATTGCCTGGCCGACCTCGCGGCGCAGGCGCTTGGCGAGTTTGTTCGACTCGAAGGCGGCCTTCTGCGCCTGGCGGGCAGTTGGGGCGGGGCTCAGGACGGCGTTCATAGGTGGGCGGTGCGGCCGCCGTCGACGTTGATCACCTGGCCGGTGACATAGGGGGCATCGAAGATCAGGAATTTCACCGTGCGGGCAATGTCGGCCGGGGTGCCGATCCGTTTCAGCAGCGTGTGGTCAATGATAGCCTCGCGCTCCGCCGGGGGGAAGTCGTCCGTGCCCTGCGGCCATTCGATGGCGCCCGGCGCGACCGCGTTCACCCGCACCGCCGGGCCAAGCTCCAGGGCCAGCGCCCGCGTCAGCCCGAGCAGCCCGGCCTTGGCCGCGGAATACACCGGGTAGCCCCTGAGCGGGCGCTCGGCATGGATGTCGGTGATGTTGACGATGCATCCATTGCGCTGTGCCAGGTGCGCAGCGGCTGCCTGGGCGAGGAAGAAGGGCGCGCGCAGGTTGGAGCCGAGCAGATCGTCCCAGGCCGCCGTGTCGACAGCGCCGACTTTCGTGGCATGAAAGCTTGAGGCATTGTTGACCAGGGCGTCGAGCCGGCCGAAGCGTTCGATGACGCCATCGATCAGCGCAGGCAGCCGCCCGGCATCGAGCAGGTCGGCCGCCAGTACCGTGGCGCTGCCGGGGCGCAGCCGGTTCAGGTCCGCGGCCAGCACCTCGGCCTCGGCACGCGAGGCGCGGCAATGGATGGCCACGGCCGCGCCGGCGGCGTGCAGTTCCCGTGCAATCGCCGCGCCGACACGGCGCGCGGCGCCGGTCACAAGGGCCACGGGAGCGGAGGAAACAGGGGTCATGCGGGAAGTATAGCGGCGAGAACCCGCGCCGCCGCGGCGAAGCCGAAGCTGGCGGTGACGGCCACCGAAGAGCCATAGCCGGCGCAGGCAAGGCCGGCACCGGCGGTGAACCCGCCCTCGGCGGCGCAAGAGTCGGCGCTGGCGGGACGGCGAATCTGCTCGGGCGAATACACGCAGTCGACGCCAAACTTCCTTTTCGGGTCGCGCGTGAATCCGTAGTCCTTGCGCAGGCGGGCGCGGACTTTCGAGGCCAGCGCATCCTGGGTGGTGCGCGCGAGGTCCACCACGTCGATGCGCGTCGGGTCGTCACGGCCGCCGGCACCGCCGGTGGTGACGATGCGCAGGCCGGCACGGCGGCAATGGGCGATCAGCGCCGCCTTGGCGCGGACCTGGTCGATGGCGTCGATGACGGCGTCGCAGGGGGGCAACAGCGCGGCGAGGTTGTCTTCGGCGATGAACGCTTCCACGCCGGCGACGTCGCAGGCCGGGTTGATCGCCAGGATGCGCTCGCGCATGGCGTGCACTTTCGCCGCGCCGAGGGTGGCCTCCAGCGCGTGCACCTGCCGGTTGATGTTCGACTCGGCGACATGGTCGAGGTCGATCAGCGTCAGGCGGCCGATTCCGCTGCGCGCCAGGGCCTCGGCCGCCCAGGAGCCGACACCGCCGATGCCGACCACCACGACGTGGGCGGCGGCCGCGCGCGCCAGCGCGCCGGCGCCGTACAGGCGCTCGATGCCGGCAAAGCGGCGTTCAGTGTCGGGGCCGGCAGACATGGACGATGACGAAGGCAGGCCGGGGCCGGATCAGGGCAGGGCCGGCGGCGTGTCGTTGAGGCTGCGCAGGTGGCGCACCACGGCCGCACGCAGCGCCGGATCGGGGATGCCGACGAAGTTCATGGCCTTGCCGGGGATCGCCCGCTCGGTGTCGGCGAGATAGTGATCGAGGGTGGCGTAGTCCCAGGCAATGCCGCTGCGCTTCATGGCGTCGGAAAAGGCGAAGCCGGCGATGCTCGCCGCCTGGCGGCCGAACAGGTTCCAGAGGAAGGGCCCCTTGGCATGGCCGCCGCCCTTTTCGCCATCGTGGCACTGCGAACACTTGCGCTCGAAGAACCGGGCGCCGGCCGCCGGATCGGCCTGCGCCAGGCGGCTGCGGAGCTCCGCGCTCAGCGCCGGGCGGTAGCCGCCGGCGAATGTCATGTCGGCGGCGGCGGACTGGAGCGCGGCCAGCGCGCTTGCGAGGGCAATGCCGTGTCTGCTGAGCGAAAGGAAAGTCACGTGTCGTTCTCCGGGTGGAGCTGGCGGCGAACCTGGCCCCGGCGGCTGCCGGGATGCCGATTTTCCCATGTATTCGCCCGCCGGCCGGCCGGCGCGACGCCAAGCTTGCCGGATGTTTTCATTTTCTGCGGAAACTTCGTATAGCCAGAATGCCGGCGGACGGGTAGGGTGGCAATCAAGCTGTCATGCGTCTACCTGTTCGTGGAGCCGCCGTGGGTCGTTTGCCCGGTCCGTTCCGGCCTTTGGAACCATCTGGAACTCCCAATGACCATCATCGCGTGGAACGATTATTTCGAGACGGGAATAGAGATCGTCGACAAGCAGCACCATCACCTTGTCGACCTCCTGAATGCGGCGGGCCCCGTCCTGGTTGCGGCGGAAGACGGCATTCCGGCGGGCGCCGGCGAACTGTTCAGGGAGCTGTTCGACTACGCCGCCTCGCACTTCGCCACCGAGGAGGCCCTGATGAGGGAGTACTCGGTCGACCCCCGGCACCAGTCCCATCACTTCGAGTCCCATCGCCGCTTTGTCGAGCGCGTGCAGGAAATGGCGAATGGCTACCTTGCCGGCGAGGTCGTTTCCGGCAAGCGCCTGCTGGTGTTCGCCGCCAACTGGCTGATCTTCCACATCCTGGGCGAAGACCAGAGGTTTGCGCGCCAGGTTCGCGCCATTGCCGACGGCTGCAGCCCCGGTACCGCGTATGCCGACACCGGCGACGGCCAGGCGACCGATCCCGCGCAGCGGGCGCTGACGCAGTCGCTCATCGACATGTACGCCCTGCTCAGCGAACGCAACCAGGAACTGGAGTTGCATCGCCACCACCTGGAACAGCTTGTCGAGGAGCGCACGCGTGAGCTGCGGCAATCCGAACTGCGCTACCACACCGTCGCCGATTTCGCCTACGACTGGGAAACCTGGATCGACCCGGACGGCAACTACGTCCACTGCTCGCCGTCCTGCGAGCGCATCACCGGACGACCCCGCGACGAATTCGTGGCCAATCCGGCGCTGATGTTCGACATCGTCCATCCCGACGATCTTGCCGAGGTGCGGGCGCATTTCGCCGGGCATGCAAGCGACGCTGAGCCGGGGGTGATGACATTCAGGATCCGCCTCCCGGATGGGCAGACCCGTTTTGTCGAGCACGTCTGCCAGTCGGTGCACGACCAGGAAGGGCGGATGCTGGGCCGACGGGCGACGAATCGCGACGTCACGTCGCGCAAGCGGGTGGAGCAGCAGCTGGCCAAGGCCAGGGATGCGGCGGAGGCCGCCAGCGTGGCCAAGGGTGCCTTTCTCGCCAACATGAGCCACGAGATCCGGACACCGATGAACGCGATCATCGGCATGACCCATCTCGCGCTGAAGACCGAGCTCAGCAAGCGGCAGCGGAACTACCTGCTCAAGGTGCAGTCCGCCGGCCAGCACCTGCTGGGCGTGATCAACGACGTGCTCGATTACTCCAAGATCGAGGCCGGCAAGCTGGTCATCGAGAAGCGCGAATTCGACCTTGACGAACTGTTCGACAATGTCGCCGCGCAACTGGGCGAACGCGCGGCGAGCAAGTTCCTCGAATTCATCGTCGATGTCGATCTCGACCTGCCCCGGCGCCTGGTTGGCGATTCGCTGCGGCTGAGCCAGGTGCTGCTCAACCTGGGCAGCAACGCGATCAAGTTCACCGAGCGGGGTGAAGTCGTCGTCACCATGCGCGGCCAGGTCAGGCCTGGCGGTGCCGTGCAGCTTGTCTGCGCCGTGCGGGATACCGGCATCGGCCTGACGCCGGAACAGATGGCGAGGCTGTTCAACAGCTTCGAGCAGGGCGACAACTCGACCACCAGGAAATATGGCGGAACGGGGCTCGGGCTGGCCATTTCAAAGCGGATCGTCGAGATGATGGGCGGGCGCCTGACAGTCGCCAGCCAGCCGGGAGCTGGCTCGACCTTCGAGTTTTCCGCGCTCTGCGGCATGGGCACCGACAATGCGCGGCGTCGCCAGCCGACCCTCGACCTGAGGGGACGGCGCGTCCTGGTGGTCGACGACAACGAAAATGCGCGCGAAGTGATCTCGCTGATCCTTCAATCCATGACCTTCCGGGTGAGCGCGGTCGGCTCGGGCAGCGATGCCATCGATGCCGTGCGCCGGGCCGACGCCGAAGGCGATCCCTTCGCCGTCATCTTCCTGGACTGGCAGATGCCCGATATGGACGGTGCTGCGACAGCCGCCGAACTGCGGCGGCTGTCGCTTGCCGCGGCGCCGAGGATCGTCGCCCTGACCGCATACGGTCGCGATGACCTTGTGGCGCACATCGGCACCGGCGAAATCCACGAGTCGATGGCCAAGCCGGTGACCGCGTCATCGCTCTTCGATACGGTGATGACCGTGCTCGCGCAAGCCGGCGACGTCAGCCTGCCGGCATTGACGCGCAGCGCGGGCGCCTCCGCCACGACAGCGCTGGCGGATCTGGCCGGCGCGCGCATCCTCCTTGTCGAGGACAACGCACTGAACCAGGAGGTGGTCGTCTCGCTCCTTGACGATACCTCGGCGCATGTCGATGTCGCCGGAAACGGCGAAGAGGCACTGCGTCGGCTTGAGCAGGTCGCCTACGACCTGGTGCTCATGGACATGCAGATGCCCGTCATGGACGGCATCAGCGCCACCCGGGAAATCCGCCGGCAGGCGCGTTTTGCCAGGCTTCCCATCGTGGCGATGACCGCCAACGCCCTGAGCGGCGACCGCGAACGATGCATCGATGCCGGGATGAACGACTACCTCGTCAAGCCCATCGATCCCGACGAGATGTTCAAGACCCTGCGCCGCTGGATCCGCCCTGCCGCCGCCCGCCGGCCTGCGGCACCCGCCGGGCCGGATGTTCCTGCGACGCACGACGACGCTGCCGATGCCGGGAGTTCGGCAAGGCCAGATGCCCTGGCGGGATTGCGCGACATCGGCGGCCTGAACGTCGAGCGGGGGCTCAAGCTGGCGCGCGGGCGAACGGGGCTTTACCTGTCCTTGCTGCGACGCTTCGCGCAGGACCAGGAGGGAGTGATCGCCAGCCTCGATGCGGCATGCCGCGCCTCCGATACCGCCACGGCTGTCCGGCTTGCCCACACCCTGAAGGGCGTCTCCGGGCAGGTCGGGGCCGAAGCGCTGCAACTGATGGGAGGCCTGCTTGAGGACGCGCTGACGCGTGGCGAATCGGCGGAGGTGCTGGCCATGCTGCGCGACCAGGCGGCCGAGCTGCTGGCGCCGCTGATCCAGGCGATCACTGTCGCGCTGCCGCCGCAAACATCGGCCATCGCACCCGGTGCAATCAACATGCATGAACTGCGCGACGTCTGCCAGAGGCTGCAGCGCGCGCTCGACGCGGGCGATTTCGACGCCGGCCGGCAACTGGCTGCCTACGAGCCCTTGCTGCGCAAGAGCCTCGGGCACAGCTTCGCCACCCTGCAGGCCGCGGTACAGGCGTTTGATTTCGAAGCCGCGAGCGGCGAGCTTGCGCGGGCAATCGAAGAAATCTTTCCGCGCGACTGACCGGCGCACGCACCAAGCGGGCACCGCTGGCGATTTCCGCTTGCCGCGCACCGCGCGGTTCCGCACCTGCCCAGTGTGCCCGGCGGCCGAAAAGCTCGGGCGCGGCCCGGTCCGCCTACAACTTCTTGACGAATTCCGACTTCAACCCCATCGCGCCGATGCCATCGATCTTGCAGTCGATGTCGTGATCGCCCTCGACCAGGCGGATGTTCTTGACCTTGGTGCCGACTTTGACCACCGCCGAGGAGCCTTTTACCTTGAGATCCTTGATGACCGTGACGCTGTCGCCATCCTGAAGCACGTTGCCGACCGCATCCCGAATCACCGGCCCGGAGGCCTCCGGCTCCGCGGCGCCTTCCTTGCCCCACTCATGCGCGCACTCGGGACAAACCAGCATTCCGCCATCCTCGTAGGTGTATTCGGAATGGCACTGGGGGCAGGGTGGCAGGCTCATGGGCTTTGGTCGCAAAGAAAACGGCACTTCTGATGGTGAGCCACCTGGATACCGGTGGCCAGGGCCAGAATCGAACTGCCGACACACGGATTTTCAGTCAAAGCGGAAATTGAATTCTACCAACGGGTTAAGCTTATTTCGTTCTACAAAACGCTTCCGCTAGTCGTTCGCGATGCCCTGTGTTTCTGCGTGTGATTTTCGAATAGTAGAACCCGCTATGACGCTACTTAGCGAGTGCGGCGAGCCGCTCTCTGAGATCATCGGGAGCGAAAAATACGTAAGCATTCCCCTGCTTCGCCTTCTCCAGCAGCCCCAGGCCAGTTAGCTCCAAGAGGTCGTTCCGGGCTGTTTGATAGACCACGTTGTGGGACCGCTGGTGGGCATCAACCCGGTAGCCTTCGCCTGTGTTTCGTAGCGCATGGGTAAGGAGTGCAACTTGCCTATGGTTGAACCTGGCTCTGAGGTTTGGAACTGCGGAAAGCATGCGTTCGGTCTCTTTTTGCTCCCGGGCCTTTCTGTCGATGTACTCGTGAAGCGCAACGATTGCGCGACGGATAGTGTTTAGTTGATGGAGCAGGAAGTAGGTCGCGTCGTTGCCGCCGGTTTCGGTATGCAGGTAAGACCGCATGTAGCGAGCTGGGGCGCGTCTCAGGATGTGGCTGATCGAGGTGTATTCCATTAGCCAATAGCCGCTTCGAGCCATTGACCAGTAGAACAAAGCCCTTGCGGTTCGGCCGTTGCCATCTACGAAAGGGTGGTCGTAACCGATCATGAAATGCAGCAAGATTGCTCGTAGTACAGGGTGCACAAAGGGGAGGGAATTCTCGCCAGCATTGGCGAAAGCACACAATCGTTCCACGCGCTCCGGAAGTTCGGTATGGGTTGGCGGTTCATGCAGCAGTGTGTTATCCCGAGGATCAATCACCTTTACGTCATCAGACTGGCGAAACCGGCCGGCATCCTCTGGATTATCGAGGGTATCTTCTGTGAGAATTTGGTGTAGGTCCAAGATGTGCGCTGGAGTGAGCATTTCGGCTTTCATTGACCGAAGGTGCTCCATGGCGCGGTAGTTATTGAAAATCATTGTCTCGCTGGTGTCGCGAGGTTTTCTTCCTGTGCGCAACATTGCCGCTGCCACTTGCCTGGTTGTCGCGGCACCCTCCAATTGGCTTGATGTGATTGCTTCTTCGATCAGGGAACTGATTAAATAGCGCCTTGGGTTTTCCTTGATTGGCTCTCCTGCAGTAGTGTGGATCTGTCCAGCGGCATCTCTATCGATGTGGTGGAGGTCTATCAGGACGAGGCTTGGTGTGGCGAACGTGAAGGGGTTCCCCTGCTTGTCTACGAGCGGTAGTGCTTGTAAGAGGGGCGTGCGCGCGAGCGTTATAGCAGACCACCATTCGTGACGTGAAAGCCCTTCTGGCGGCGACCGATATCGCAATTCGTCCCAGTGGAGGTATCTTCCATTTGGCAGCGGGGTGACGTGCTTGATGAGCTCTTGCACTCGCTCTGGGGTCTGGAGAACCGCCAAGGCCGAAGCGAAATTTGGGGCTATCTCAGGTATTCTCATGTGTACTAATTAGTCAATAGATTAGTAGGATTTAGTATAGCTATACCGTCCTTGAATTGTCTACAGTGTTTACTAAAGCTAAACAAGATTAGTAGACATTAGTACACCTGACCCGGAAAACGAAAGGGGTGCTAGCGTTATCCACGGATCCGCGCCGCGCCCCTACATGGCAGGCGGCGGGGATCGGTGGGTAACGCGGATGTCTATTGAGCGAAAGTGATAGGCGGGAGTCGGGCCTGTTCGTTCGTAAGCCCCCGACTGCTAGACTGGCTCCCGAGAATTTTTTCCTACCCAGCACCGCGACTGTGACTCTCCAATGAGCCGCGAAGACGAACTGATCAATTCACCACTGGAACAGACGATTACCGAAGATGGTCAGTCGGTCGAGATCAATATCTACCGACTTCCTGAGAGCCGATGGACACTAGAGGTCGTCGACCAGTACAACAACTCCACCGTCTGGGACGACGAATTCGAGTCAGATCAGGATGCGCTGGACGAAGCTCTACGCACGATCCGCGAGGAAGGTATTGGTTCTTTGATCGGCAAGCCTTCTGCAAATACCTCCTCTGCGCGGCTTGAGGGAGCATTGACGCCCGAGGAGTTCGAGGAACTGGACGAATTCCTGTGCAGACCGGAGCTTGAGGATACGTCGATGGACGCCAGCACGCTCGATGGATTCCTAACGGCAATCGTTATCGGTCCGCGACTGGTCAAACCCTCCGTCTGGCTTCCCTGGATCTGGGACATGGATGATGCCGAGAACGCCTCTAGTTTTGACAGCGAGCAACAGGCAAACCAGATCATGTCGCTCATCATGCGGCACTACAACACCCTCGTCCATACATTCAATACCGCACCTCACTGAAGTCCGGTAGTTTGAATGTTCAACATGTGCAAAGTCTCTCCTGACAAGGGTTTCCAGCCGATAGGCGATTCCGACGATTTGAAATGGCGGCGTGGCGGTCTGTCGTATCGTCGCCAGATTTGCTGGGAGACGAGGCAGGATCATGAATCATGGCAGG
>Ga0172373_10003833_pt1 | contig 21579 bp, 25 predicted proteins | sample Lak10m_2_FD_114546 | JGI IMG/M metagenome (GOLD analysis project Ga0172373, IMG submission 114546) | Freshwater microbial communities from Kabuno Bay, South-Kivu, Congo - kab_092012_10m | ecosystem: Environmental > Aquatic > Freshwater > Lake | place: Democratic Republic of the Congo...
AAATATGCTTGGACGATGCAAAGCCAATTCAACACTCATGCGCCCCTGCATCCATCCTTTTGTTTTCCAAGGAATGATTTTTTCCTCCCATCCTTGTGGAAGATCGGCAAGAGGACCTTCCAATTTTTTTGGTGAATACAAAACCACACGTTCATTTGGTAATAACGTGTGTTGTTTCATGGCTTGAATGAGTTGAAACGCATACATTTCAACCCCTGTTTTTTCAGACTGGTTCGCAGACCAGGCATCGATGGCGTACACCAGAGGTTTGTTGGTTTGCAAAAGATTCACCTCAGACATAAAGCAAACAATTAACTTGTGAAAATGCTTCGTTTATAAGCCTCCAAATTTTCAAGAGCGATCCCTGTTCCTTTAACCACACACTGTTGTGGATCTTCCGCTAAAAAGGTTGGGACACCGGTTGCTTCTGCAATCAGTGTATCAAGATTTCGAAGTTGCGACGACCCACCTGAAAGCACAATGCCACGATCCATCACATCTGCGGATAATTCCGGTGGTGTTTTGTGCAATACTTCTTTTACTGTGGTGATAATCCCCTCCAATTCATTTTGAATAGCTGCGGTGACATCATCAGATGTGACCTCAATCAGTTTTGGTAAACCGGAAATCATATCGCGGCCTTTAATTTCCATGGATAATTTATCTGGTAAATACATGGCCGCTCCAATTTGGATTTTAATATCCTCGGCGGTTCGCTCCCCAACCGCCAATCCATATTTCCGGCGAATGTATTCTGAAATGGCTGTATCAAATTTTACTCCACCAATACGCACAGATTCTGAGGCTACAATTCCTCCCAAAGAAATAACCGCCATTTCAGATGTGCCACCGCCAATATCAATAATCATGTGGCCGGATGGAGAACCGATTGGAATGTTGGCACCAATAGCGGCCACAATTGGTTCTTTGATGATATAAGCGGCTTTTGCTCCGGCAGCAATGGTGGCATCAATAACCGCGCGACGTTCTGTTGAGGTTATTCCTCCCGGAACCGCAACCATGACTTCCGGACGGAATAATCGCACACCACCCAAGGCTTTGTTGATAAAATAGCGCAACATGGCTTCTGTGGTGCGATAGTCGGCAATCACCCCATCTTTGAGCGGACGTCGTGCCACAATTGTGTCAGGGGTTCGACCCAACATGTCTTTTGCTTCTTTTCCAACCGCCAACACCTTTTTATCCACATGCGAAATAGCCACAACTGAAGGCTCGTGAATAATAATCCCTCGTTTAGGGACATAAACGAGGACAGTGGTGGTTCCAAGGTCAATACCAATTTTCTTCTGAAACATAGATAAATTGCTCTAAATAAGCGCCAAATCTTCTACAAATTCACCTCAAAAACACGATCTTGATCCAATGAACCTATCCATTGGTAGATAGTGTCCCCCCATGCGTTTTTTTCTTCTGCCGGATTTGCACGCACAACATTCTTATCAAAATCAAGATGGAGCGTCAATGGAATATTTTGTGACCCTGGTTGTTTTATAAACGTTAATCGATAGGCCTTTTTTTCAATGGCGGATTTCACGGATTCAGGAAGTTGATATTCAAACACAACCTCTTGCGATTTTTGGGGATCAATGGTGACAAATGTTCCAAAAACCGTCATGCCAAGTTCTTCTGAAACATCCTGACCCATTGAACCCGATAATCGAATCAGGGTTGAACCCTTTGGCACATACAAACGTGTGTAGGTGCGGTAACGTGTGGTTTTCCAATCAAATGTACCGGTGTGTGTATAACGAACGGTTGTACGACCAATCCAATCACCACTGGTGTTTTTGAACACCTCATATTTGTACGCACGAGAAACAACCGGGTCAGATTTAAGCGATGCCAAATTTGCATCAACCACCATTTGCGTATCAGACGTTTTTGGTAAAACCACTCCGCCCCAACCAACGGATTGAATCACAGACTCAACAGATGGGTCTGTGTGATACACCATGAGTTGCTTTTGTGTAAACGATGTTTCCATGACATCAATCACACGCCCCCAATCTGAAAGCGGATGTTTCATGAGGTTTGCAATGACTTGATCTGTCAGTGCAGAAACAATTTCTTTTCTTTGTGCTTCCGGAATACCTTGCTTTGCAAAGCCTTGTTCAACTTGATATTCCAAAACATCGGCGATATTTTCCGCGGTGAATGTTTGTCCGGCCACGGTGATGGGTCCGGTGATCTTCAAAATTTCTTTTGCTAAATCCGGGGTCAATCCAATCACCCCATCAATCTTTTGTGCATACGGCACACTCTTTTTTTCCTCAGGCGAAAGCAGATTGGTTTCATCTTGGAATTGTCGCATAACCCCTTTGGCGCTCACAGAAAAATCCGGTGACCAATTGGCATCACGCATAAACCAAACCGGGGTTGCATTGTATGTTTGCAGCGGAAACGGAGCTGGAGTCGTGATCTTTTTTTCCACCAAGTGATCAAGGCTATACACATCTGCTGTCTTAAATGAGAGAATGCTGCCATGAGAAACATTGAGCACGCCATACGTTCCAATAAATCCACCACCCGGTCGTAATTCCGTATTATTCAAAAACAACACCAAAAACGATTGCGGTTCACTGGCTCCGGCAAAAACCGGAAAGAGATACGCAAAGCGACTCACCTGATTAAGCGTGCTGCGTGTTTGAGACAAGCTTTCGCGCAAAGGTTGCAACAACCCATTGAATGGTCCCAAAAGCGTACTGTTTGAAATGCGATCCAAATCCGTTTCAATAAGTTCAAGACGCTTTGAAAGTAACACAAATTTATCTGCGGCATTTTGCAGACGTTGCAGCATGATTGCTTTTGTTTCCGATGGAAGATCCGAAAATGAAATGTGTGGCGATGTCCCTTGTTTCACCTGTTCAAAATAGGATTCATCCAACCCTGAAAGTTGCAAAACATCCGTGCCAACATCGAGCACGGGTCCAAGGGCCGAAACGGCTTCCATCCCACCTGAGACCAACTCTTGTGAGGATTGAATGGACGTACCAAACAACGGAAGCCATTGCGCGGTTTGTAAAATAGGAAACATTTTTTTTGCACCTGCAAACGATTTCTGAGCCGATGCAAGCGAGGTATTGGCTTGCTGAAACTGCAAAGAAACAACCTCTTGCTTGGCTTGCTTTAGTGATGTGGATGCATCTGAAGAAAGAGAAAGTAACCGAATCATGGCAAAAGACACAACCATCAACCACAAAACCAAAACCACCAAAACCCCAACCAAAAGATCCCGCACAAAGGTGCGCGGTTTTTTTTGTTTTCGGGTTGATGATTGAAAAAATGATTGAGAGTGAGACATGGCACTAGTATACCGCAGCTTCCTGTATTTGTGCAGAAAAGGCGAATTTACGTTTTGAAAAATCGTTTGCAAATGGCACGCACACGAACAGATCCACACACGTGCGCTCGTTTTGGCAACATGTTTGGAGCGCCACCCAACACCCCGGCGATCACTTTTATATTACTTGGTTCAAGCAAGACCACACGTACGACCTGTTTAATGGCCGTTAAAATAAAAAATGGGAATTGAAAAAGAAATGAAACAGCATCAACATGTTTTATCAAAAGCAACCAATAATTTCGCATGAGAAAATAATGAACCGATTGAGGTGTGCGGGCTTGTTGATAATTTCCGCAATGATGATAGGCCATCGCAGTTGGTTCATACCAAGACCCCCATCCTTTTTCTTGCAAGCGCCAAGAAAGGTCTGTGTCTTCACCATAGGAAAAAAAATCTTCATCAAAATATTCTTTGTTGCAAAGAATATCTGACAAAGCCCTCGTATTTACAAACATAAGACAACGCGGATGACCAAACACAGGCCCGGACACATCAAACTGACCTTCATCCATTTCTCCGACGCCATAAACGGTGCAAGACAAATCTTTTTGCAAATGCAAACCAGCTCCATCCAATCGATCTGACAAAACCGTATCTTTTAATTCTTCCGCGATCCCCTCACGAAACGCGCGCAAAATTTTCCCCCCAAAACTTCCGCACTCAGGATGTGCGTTCATACTCTCCACCAAACGTTCCACACAGGTTTCAGACAAAATCATGTTTGGTTGCACAAACAAAATCGCTTTTTCTTCTGCTGGGTCATCATGATGCTCAAGAATGTATCGAATCCCCTGGTTTTGTGCCACACACATGCCCAAGTGGCGGACATATCGAACAAAGGTGCATGGCGGATATGTGGACTTGATAAACGTTTCAGCTCCGTCTGTGGATCCTTGGTCTAACACCAACACCTGAATGTTTTTATAGGTTTGTTTTTCAATGGAGGCAAGCAACTCAGGCAAAAAAGACATGGAATTCCATGCCACAATTTGAATGAACACTTTTGGACCATGAGCCATATGTTATGTGCGTGTTTTTTTTGTGACGTGAAATCCCAAATATTTTCCAAGCATCAGACGTGTTTGCGCATCAATCGCCGGAAAAGACCCAAACACAATAAACGTAACCGGAAGCAAGGCCCATTGTAGCAACATGATAAGCCATGTGTGCGGCTTCACCCCTTCCGGACGGCGCGGCAACAGCGTCAATGACATGAATGCAGAAATCATTATTCCGATCATGGCAAACTGCATCACCTGTTCAAGCGTAAACGGAGCGGCTTGAATGAGGGTTTTTGTGTCCCCTTTTGCCACATGAAGCGGCAGCCATCCAAGCACAAACATAATAATCGGTGCGGTTGCCCAGGTAAACATTCCTTCAATGTGATTAAACACGTATTGAAACTTTTTCCATTTTGGAATCAATGGATCTTTGCGAAATCCATCAATCAAATACGGAAGATGTTCCACCCCCCAAGCCCATCGTCGCATTTGCACATACAACGCCATCATGGATTCTTTGAATGTTTTGCCTGTAACCGTATCCATGGAAACCGGCAAAAACATAGGCGTCACACGATAGTCTCCGTGATACTGCAAAAAGCCTTGCATAAAAATACGCGAATCCTCACTCACAATATCTTTTTGCCAAAACCGAACATCTTTTACCATTTTCCAAGGCATGGAGTGTGAAGAAAAGGTCCACAACCGTTCAGAACGAGCCAACTCCCCAAACAACCAAAATGTTGTTCCAAATGCTCCAATGCGTACAGGCGGTGAAGCGGTCCAGATGTTGTTTGAAAAAAGCGCCACGGGCTGGTAGGAGCTTCTGGTTGGATGTTCAACCGTACAATACAAATATGTAAGGTACGAAAAATACTGCGGATGTGCAATGGTATCAACATCAAAAGCCGAAACAATCATGTGTTCATCCGGGATGTGGGCAAACTCGGTTTTCAATATCTCTTCCACCCTGTGCCCCATCCAATGCAAGTTTGATCCTTTGCCCGGAATTTCATCTGGCAATCCTTTTGGATGAATGGTCACGATAATTTTGCAAAACACAGAAGAAAATTCTTCCTTCACCCGTTTGGTAATATCTTCAAAATGTTCTTTGTCGGCTTCTTCTCCGCCAAGCACAATCATCATCCGCTCACACGGAAACGTATTTTTCTGCAACGAGCGCAAGGTTGTTTGGATGATGTCAAACGACTCTTTATACGTTGGCAAAAAAACAAGGTGATATATTTCCGCCGCCTTTGGCAGGGCTTGCATTTTTTGTTGCCAATCCACACGCAATGTTTTTTGATACGTTCGCCAAGCCAACATCACAAAAATATTAAAATAGATCACGCGAAACAACCACAACAAATCAAAAACAATAATAAAAATAATCACCCAAAGTGGTTTTACAAATGACAACAAAAGAGAAAGCACAAACGCTCCCCACACCAACACTCCGGGAAACATTTCCCAAAAACGTAATTGTCCGTATCGATACGATGAAGGCATGTAAGGAGTGTTAGGTATGTAAATCTTTTTTTGCAGGAGAGGTGATGTGAGGCGGTTGTTGATAGGTTGGTGTGACAAATGTTTGTGGATGATCATGCACAGATGTTAACCATGCCAAAAAAATCTCACGCGATGATCTTTGATCTTTATTTTCCACCCCAGAGATGGGAGTCGATAGGACAAAAGCAAGCGTATTTGCCATGGTAACGCTCAAACGACTTGCGGTAAACGAACCAGGCCCGGTCACAACCACCATACCGCGAACATCCGAAAAAATAATGTTGTGTTCTTTTATAAACTGATCAAGCATGGCCAAATTTTGCTCAGGCAAAACTTCATACGAACTCATCACCACATCCTGTGTGTTTGTAGCAATTCCATAACAAACCTTGCCCATGTCTTGTGAATGAATAAACAAAAACATACGCCTTATGTCCGGTCGATCATCACCACTTTTTCCGCATTCAAAATAGAGGCCAAAAATCGATCCGCGACCTGTCGACGATCACGGAATTCTTCCTTTGGCATCAAGGTGTAATTGATTTCGTACGGAATTTCCATTTCAAATTTTTTGATCACTTCCTCCAGCACCTCTTGTTTAATATCTCCGACAATGAGCAGATCTGTTTGCACATCTTTGGCATCCACAAACCTCCCGGTAAACGCAAAATACGTGATGTATCCTTTTTCATCGATTTCCTGAACCAAACTTTGTTTTAACAAAATCTGGACTTTTTGAAACAAGCTGCGCAAATCCTCAAACAAAATAAAATCCGGATTTGCCACATAATACTTTTTCTTTTCTCCGATTTTGTTTGACTCTTTGGATGCATCCGCCTGCTTTTCCATAATGAGCCCCATGTCAACCAAATTTTTCAATTCACGGCGAACCGAATTAAGTTGGGCATCAATCCGTCTGGTCAACTCTCGGACGTAAAACAGCTCTTTTGGCTGTTGCAAAAACAACCCCATAAGCCGAGCTCGGGTCTTTGAACCAAACATTTGTTCGGGTTTAAACAGGAATTTTGGCATATCTGTTTTATCTCCCCCTTTCACAAGCTCCCACAAATCCGATTCGGTTGCACGAGCAATCTATCCAGGTATAATGTACACAAATGCCACATTCTGAGCAACTCTTATGAAGCTTTTCCTTAAAGGCGCGCAATATGAGCCAAAATCCCCCGCAGAACATGTGGAGGGTGTTTCATTTATTCTTCCCCTTGAACACAGGGATGGCTATGTATTTTTGATGGCCTGGGTAACCAAAAAAAATGCCCAAACAGAAGATTTAATCCAACTGTTGCATGATCAGTCGCTTCGACTCACGGAATCCTTTGGAAAGGATGCAAATGCCCAACATCGATTTGAACAATTTTTGGGTTCTTTAAACGAAAACATTGTTCAAAGCGTTCGAGATGGAAGAGTTCTGTTTCCGATTGAACAGTTTCATGCCGCGGTTGGCATTGTTTGTGATGGACAAATGTTTCTCTCCGGCACAGGTGAACTTACGGCTTTGTTTTTGCACAGAAAACCAAATCAACGTTACCAAGTTTTCAATCTCTTTCGAAGCATTCAAACCGAACAGGCTCTGCCAAGTTGGGAAAAATCGTTTGCGGTTATTTTGGATGGAGATCTGGAGGGAGGCGATGCATTTTGTGTCTCAAACAAAGATTTGCAGCGCGTGATTGCGGTCGATGATCTCAATTCCATTTTAACAACGCTTCCGCCAAAAAGCGCCACAGAAAAAATCAGGCAATACTTTGCCCACAACGATGGCATGTTGCTCATCGTGTTTCAGGCAGAGAACACAGAACGAGTGGCGTCACAAACGTTTGCCACCCCACGCGGAAATGTTTCCATTGATTCCATGGTGCGAACACAAGAAGAAACAACGCTTCTGCTTGAAGATCAACAACCGCACATTGGTTCGTTTCTGTGGAAAAGAGTCAGAAACCTGTGGCGACAATACACAGGCAAATCGCGTCTGCTTTCAGACCTGTCCAAATCCGATGCAAAATGGAAAACGTTTTGGCGTGTCTGTGTACTTGTTGCACGTACAACCTGGAAAGTCGTCAAATTCACAGCAAAAAAAATCATGTTTGCCGTGCTGTTTGTTTCGGATAAACAAAAACGCGCCAATGCCATCCAATCTATTCTTGATACCAAACATCGTCTGCGATCATTCAAACAACAGCTGATCGATCGCTGGAAACATCTTGATAAGAAAACAAAATTTTCCGTTTCTGGTGCGGTCGGAGCATTTGTTGTGCTCATGATCGGACTTGGGTTTCTCACCACCTCACACCTTGCCTCAAAAGAACAAAAACGATTTGAAAAACAGGTGAGCACCATTGAAGAAACGATTGAGCAAGCCTCAGGTGCCCTTATTTATAAAGATGAAAAGCAAGCACGTGTTTTGTTCAAACAAGCCCAAGATCTTTTGAGTGTGCTTCCAAAAAACAAACCGGATAGAGAAACCCGTGCGCAAAAAATCCAAAATGAAATTGATGTAGCCATGAACGAACTTAGAAAAATCGTCATGATTCCAAATCCGATTGTGCTGGGCGATGTGCAAGACAGCGCTCAAGGAACAACCGGAGTGGCCATGGTCACTTCCGGATCCGATATCTTTGTTGCCGGATCGGATCAGCGTGTGTACCAATTCGACCGATTGCAGAAAAAATTTACCGTCCTCACGGCCAATCCTCTTTCTTCCCCCATCGCACGCTTGCGAGCGGATGAGGGCAACATCTTTGCGTTTGATGCAAATCGCAACCTCACAGAAATCAAAAAAGGGGCAACAGAAGCAACACCCCTGCCTCTCACCTGGGATCATCAAAACTGGAAAGATGTGGTGGCCTATGCCAACCGTTTGTACGTTTTGCAATCATCTCCACAGGATGCAGACAGTCAAATCATTCGATTCAATCAATCCGGCGAAACCTTTGGCGATGGAAAAAACTGGATCACCTCACGTACATCACCCCTCACCAATGCTGTTTCCCTCACCATTGATGGCGCGCTCTATGTCTTAGAACCAAACGGCATCATCAAACGATTTGAAAATGGAAGCGAAACCGGATGGAATGCAGAGCTGATTGAACCGGCCTTTGAAACCGCCACCAACATCTGGACCTTGCCACAAAGTGCCTACCTGTATGTGCTAGAGCCGGCACGCAAGCGATTGGTCGTGTTTGAGAAAAAAACCGGAGCATTTGTTGTGCAATACACCTCTGATGCCTTTACAGATCTCAAAGATGTATCCGTTGACGAAAAAGGCTATACGATTTATCTTTTAGGCGGATCTAAACTCTATTCGATTGCCGCAAGCCATCTCACCCAAAAATAATATGTCCACATTCACCCTCAAACCAAAATATCTTTTGGCGATTGCCGCCGGTCTTGCCCTCCTTGTGTTCGGAAGCATTTTTCTCACAAACAAGGTTCAATTCGCTGACATGACCCAATCCAAAAAAGATGAAGTGACCGGAACCTGGCATGCACAAGGTGTCACACAAAAAGACAACTATGCCTGGTTTGTGGATTACACCTTCAAAAATGGGCGCTATGATATGAAGACCGATTCAGCCGTCAAAGACACCGGAACGTACAGCATTGTGAAACGTTTTGAAGATGGGTCCATTCAAATGTCCAAAACATCGGAAACATTTTCAAAAACATATGACATCTACATCACCATTGATCCAAACAAATCCTTTATCATGATCGATGGTATGAAACTCTACAAAAAATAATCACAAAAAAATCCGGCTCGAGTGAGTCGGATTTTTTTGTGTGTAGGATTACTTGATCGCAACCTTTCCACCGGCTTCTTCCAATTTCTTTTTCATGTCTTCTGCTTGTTCTTTTGAAAGACCTTCTTTAACGTTCTTTGGAGCGCCATCGACGAGATCTTTTGCTTCCTTGAGTCCAAGTCCGGTCAATTCACGAACAACTTTGATCACACCGATCTTGTTGTCGCCAGCAGCGGTCAATTCAACATCAAAGGATGTTTTTTCTTCAACAGCCGCCGCACCAGGAGCACCGCCAGCCGCCATCATCATAGCTGGAGCAGCCGCACTCACACCAAATTTCTTTTCCAAAATTTTGACGAGTTCAGCAAGATCCAAAACAGACATGGTTTCGATTGATTCGACAAGGCTCTTGAACTTTGCAGGAACCTCTACGTTTTCCAATTCTTCTGACATATTGTTCATTGTTATAAATTATGATTTTGTTTCTTGTATCGCGCTTAACACACGCACAAGACCTCGAACATTTCCCACAAGCACATTAACGAATCCGGACGCAGGCGCGTTCAATGATCCAACCAATTTTGCCAGCAACTCTTGTCTGCTTGGAAGATCAGCCAATTGTTTTACCGCTTGGGCATCAACAAAGGATCCTTCCAAAATTCCTGCCACCATTTTGATGCCTTCTCGATCTTTTGAGAATGCTTTGATAATTTTAGCCGGAGCCACTTCATCTTTGTATCCGATCGCGGTCAAGATGCTGCCTTCCACCAAATCTTTGGTAAGAGGAATGTTGTTTTTTTCAAGAGCTCGTACGAGCAATGTTTTCTTTGTGACGAGAAAATCCACTCCTTCTGCAGCTCCCTTTTTGCGAAGCGTATCTGCATCAGACATGGTATATCCGGAAACCGAGGTAAAAACCACGGACTTCATGCGACCCAGCTTTTGGGCGAGTGCATCCACAATCTCCTGTTTTTGTTGTTTTGATTTTGGCATAACGGAGATAGTTAGTTTATCTATCGACCTTTAAATATAAAATCCAAGCTTTCGCCTGGACTACATGAAAACGGTCGAAAAACGACTATGTTCACCTCGACAGGACTTATGCCGTAAAACATTCGGAATTGGCGAACTGCTTGTGCTTCCATCGGAAAATGCCTCGCTGTAGGTTTGTCTACAGCTCGTCATATTTCCTCTGTCCAGCACTTCGCATTTCATCCAATTCTGAATGTTTTATGAGCACCTGTGGTCTTTGGCGATTGGATTTGTGCAAAGAATAAAGGAAAACGTAAAAAACGTCAAGAGAAAAGAAAAAACAGCCAATTTATGGCTGTTTACGGAAGAATTTGCAGAAAAAGGATGGGGTGACGTCGTCTTTTGGACGCAAGGAAAGCTTGCTCAAACAAGCCTTTTCCAAATCCTCAAGCAGTGTTGGTCGCTCAGGGCTAAACCCATTCACGCGCATGCAATGCATGGCCCAACGAACCATTTCGATTCCCCCGTCTGAACAAAGAACAAAAACACAGGGAGAACCGGAAATGTCTATTGAAACGATTTCCGGAACATGTGTGTATACGGGTCGGAAACAACTGTCCCCGAACCCGCGCGACGGAGAAAGAAGTGTTCGACCGTCTGTTAATTTACCCGGACCCATACGATCCGGATATTTCCCTTGAGGGAAATAAACCTGCACATGTGTTGCCTTCAGATCATTGATCCTTTTACGCTCGTTCGGGTGATCCGGCACATGATCTGTGGTGATCTGCACATAGCCAAAGGGGTTGAACGGATCAGCCGCATACACCCGTGCATCACCGCACCAAGCCACCTTTGCACATGCGGAAACTTTGTCCACATGCAAACAAGCATTGACCGCACCCGGGTTGAGATGTTTGTGATGATCATGGAGACGTTGATCAACCATGTCAAAAATCCGCTGGAAATCCGGATCTCGAACAAGCGATCGATCCACAAGTTCCTGACCAATCATCTCGACCACCTTAATCGTGAGCATGGTCTGCTCGGGCGGACCATGTCCATCGATCACGCAGGCGAAAAAAACATCCTCATTTTCACTGACCCTGAACCCATCCTCTGACACCTGATGGTATTTGGAAATCGCGGAAATGAGCCTGTGTCCAATCTTCATAACCACCTCCTTTTGGGTTGAAGTTGACACCCAAACCTAACAAAAAAGATTGGATTTGTCAACCAATCTTTGTTCCCTGCCATTTTTTGCCTTGCAAAAACGCTTTCAAATTTTTGAGATTTGACCCGTTTAAGATAACCACCTGCATCCCGGACATTTCTGCGCACTTGGAGGCAATGGGATCAAACGGCACATTCATTCCCGGGTTCCACTCATTCCCGACCATTTCACGAAAGGCTTTCCAGCTCATGCGCTCAATCTTTTTTGCGTCTTTGTGTTGGTTGGGATCTTTGTCATACACATAATCGATGTTGGACAAATTCACTACCACTTCTGCCCCAACTTTTTTTGCCAAACGTGTGGCCACATAATCCGTTGACCATCCCGGCTTCCATCCGGCGGAGATGAGCACAGGTTCTTTCCACTGAGGAAATGGACGTGTCGGATCTTTCACCATGATTGCATGAGCCACATCTCGCAAAATGGTTCGCATCAGATGTCCATTCAATCGCGTGGCATGAATCCCAAGCCAATCAATATCATCAAGGGTTAATTTTCCAACCTGACGCGCGGCCTGTTGATATTGTCGAGCGGTTGTTCCTCCCCCGACCACTATCACAAATTTTTTTCCTTTTTTTGTTTGTTCCAAGATCAATCGTTTGAACGATTTCAAAAACAGGACATCAATGCCTGTTTTTGGAACCACCTGCGATCCTCCAACGGAAATCACCATGGGTTTTGTCATAGATTACCTGTCAGAGCCTTGTTTAATCATTTTGTTTGTGATCAAACTGATGACCCACAACAACATGGCCGCCAGCAAAGCCGGGATAAATCCATGGACTTCAAATCCTTTGACCATGGTTGAGGCAAGCAAAATCATGAGCGCATTGATCACAAAAGAAAAAAGTCCAAGCGTGATGACCGTAACCGGCAGAGTCAGAATAAACAAAAGCGGACGAATGAGAGCATTCACAAGCCCCAAAATCAACGCCGCGATCAGGGCGTGAAAAAAGGTGTCGATAGAAAAACCAGGAACCAATTTTGTCACCACAAGCAAGGCTGTGGCATTTAACACCCAACGAAATAATAGCTCAGACATAGGAATCAAATTTATGTTTTATTTCAACAACTTTGTTTTCAACTTCAGATAATTTTTTCTTCAACTCTGAAGCCAATTCCAACCCACGCTCAAATTGAACCAACCCTTTATCAAGATCCATTTGTTCTTCTGAATCAAACCACTCTGTGATTTTTTCCAATTCCTGAAATGATTTTGCAAAATCAAATGATTGTTTTTTTGTCATAAAAATTTTTGTTTACCCTTGCCATTGATACGAAGAATCTGGGTGTCTATTTGACCGCGGGTGAATTGTATCGCGATCTCCTCTCCAATCGCAAGAGACTCGGCTGAGGTGATGACATGGCCACGTAAACGGGCAATGGCATAGCCGCGCGCGAGCACACGCGTTGGATCCACTTGGCGCAAAATTTTCATTGCGGTTGTGATGTGATTGTGGATGGACGGAATCCAATCATCCACTTTGGTTCTAAATTGTAGGGTGAGCATTTGAACTTTTTCTCGCTCGCGATCAAGCACACGATGCACTTCTTGAGCCACACGATCACACAACCGTTTGTACACATCGATTCGTTCCTGCAACCGACGTTCAAGATGTTGCTCCATGGTCTCAATTTCATACAAGATTTCTGACCGCGATGGAACCAATCGCTCAGCCGCATTCGAGGGTGTGCTCGCGCGCACATCAGCCACAAAATCACACAAAGATTCATCTCGCTCATGCCCAACCGCGACCACGACCGGAACCACGGATTGATACACAGCCCGCGTGACTTCCTCATCATTAAACGCATGCAAATCTTCCAATCCTCCACCTCCACGCGTGAGCACAAGCACATCCGGACGATGCTCCAAGGGTAACTGATTCACAAAACGAAACGCGGCCAATATCTCCGGAACTGCCTCGCGCCCTTGCACATGCACATGCATGTGTTCAATCTCAATTCCACCCCAACGATTATTAAGCACACGCAAAAAATCTCCATACGCGGCCGCGTCCTTTGAGGTGATGAGTCCAATCTTTTTTGGAAATCTTGGCAGTGAACGTTTGCGGCCCAGATCAAACAATCCTTCTTGTTCCAATTTCTTTTTGAGTAATTCATACGAGCGTCGCAGCGCCCCCTCACCAACCGGAACCACATGCTCAACCGTGAGTTTTAATGTTCCATAGCGTTCAAAAATTTTTGGAAAACCGCTTACATGAACCCGCATGCCATTTTCAATCGGTTCTTTGATTTGCCACACGGTTCCCCAACACTTCAAAACTGCTTCGGCTTTTTCATCTTTCAAATCAAAACTGATCCACTTCCCTTGCGAAACGCGGTAATCGGAAATCTCTCCCTCAATAAACAACTCTTGTGTTGTCGCTTGTTCACGCAAAATCGTGTTTAGCAACACAAGATAGTCAGAAACAGAATAAATCATTTGTGACATAACAATTTAGGGTGTCACAAAATAAATTGGCTGAAAATACTGAACCGAAAGCCACAAACACAAACCAAGCAACAGATGTGTGACCAATGTTTCCATCCACACATGTGAACCTTCTTTTTTTCCAAACCAACCCATGCGCATAAGCGGATACAAAACCAATCCCGTAAACACCCAACTCAAACATCCATACACAAAAAAAGACGAAAACGAAAATGGCCGATGCGTCACAAACAACCATCCTTTTTCCACAAACAAAATGTACACAAACCCAAATAAAAACCCAATGCACACATGCAGCAGCAATCCAGTCAAAAACACTTCCCGCTTTTTGAGGGTTTTTCCAAAAATGGTTTTAACTTGTATCACAAGCGGGGCTTGATCTGCAGATTCTTTTTCTAACCATTCAAACACAATCGCGGGAATCGAAAACAAAAAGGCAAACAATCCTCCTAGTGAGCCTCCCAAAAAATAGTCCATATTAGTTTGGATGAAGAATCAAAACAACTTTTCTGCCTTGCGTGATGTCTTGGTCGGGTTGCCAATCATGCATGGCATCCATGACTGTCTCAAACGGATACACATAGGCCTGACCGCGCTTTGTACCAGGATCATTCACAATAAATTGCCCGTCTTTTGTATACCCACGAATCACAAACATGTGGTAAACAGGTCCTGGTGATGTGAAATACGGATTGTGAAGCAAACGACCGGCCGCTGGCACCAAAACCGGTGTGCCGTTTGAAAGCGCCTGCTTGATTTGATCCACGGTTGGATTTTCAAGTATGTCACTGTTTGGATACCCAAGATATTGTTCAGCAATGGTCGCTGTTTGTTCTGCACTTGTATCCACATACGACCCAAATAATTCCTGTTCAAACGCGGCCATGTTTTGCAAATCAAGTCGTGTGGTTTCCGGATCAAGCACCGCATTTTTTTCTCCCTCAAAATAGGCCTTGACCATAAGAAGCGATGCCTCCTCGCACATTTCTTCCGCAATCGTGTCCCAAACTCCATTTGGCGCCTGGCTCGTAAACGGAACCGATAAATTCACTTCTTCCATTATTTTTATTTTTTCTTCCACAACCGGAGCCGATGTTTTTGAGGCAACCACCTCTTGATACGAAACAGGTGCTGGAACACGAGGACGCCAGAATCGCTCAGTTGTCTCACGGAGAGATACGCGATTTGCAAACACAAGAGAAACCAACACACAAGCAAACACGATCGTGATCCATCCAAGGGTGCGTTTCATATTAGGTGGCGTGTTTATGAAGCCAAACTTTCAAGACATGGGTTGCGCGTACATCATCTTCATTGTACTCGGTAATTTTTTGAAGCAAGGCTGGATTTTTTGTTCTAAGCCAATCTTCAAACCACAAAACAGAATTCGCACCAGAGGCATCTGCACTGCGCCAAGAAAATCCGATGTATTGAGCAATATCTTTAAGAGAATAAAACGACAAAGGAAAAATAATCGATGGTCGAACGATTTCCAAAATGTCGATAAAATTTTGTTCGAGCACATCTTGCACCATGGGTGAAACCCCATACTTGGCCGCAAATCGATTGACCACTTCTTGTTCAAATGCGCCATAGTGATACACCGGCGATTCAAAATGTGACGTAAGAAAATCACAAAACTCAACCCACATGGCTCCCTCTTGTTCCGGTGAGGCGGCCATGAACGCATGATATTCTTCTCCGCGCTCTGATACTTCAAGCACGCCAAACAAATAATCAAAATCTCGAAGTGGATCACTTTCAATATCAAAATATAATTCAACAGAAGCAGCCGGAAGATCCACGGTGGTGCGAATAATGTGTTGGTGCGTGCGAATGGCAATGGCTTGATCGTGCATGATCTCTAACCTTGAAACACTCAACATGGGCACCATATTTTGCAACTTGGCAAACGGGGTTTGTGCAAGCTGTGCGATGGTGGTGATGCCGCACTCTTGCAACCTGGCAACTTCCTCTCGCCACACACGATTGAGAAGCGAAAGATCATCACAGGCTTCAGACTGCGCCCGGCATTCAGAAAACCAAGGTGATTGTTTGCAACCGGATGTAACAAAGTGCGCAGGCGCAATCCCGGCCACAATTTTTTCAATTTCGATCAAAGACAAATGAAACGCGGCTTCGAATTCATCGATTGTATACGTGAGCGTTTCTTTGTCCGGTGTAATCACATACCCCATGACCGGACGCACACCTTGCAACCGATAAAGAAGCTCGGCATAAAAACATCCCTGAAACTTATATTCATCTTTGATGTATCTGGATCGTTTTATGTCTGCAGCCACGTAATAATAGAAACCAAGACTCGACTCGCCTTCCACGCGCTCAAGCACATCCGGATGTCCAACCCAATGTTGATCAATAAGCACTCCGTGATAAATGGTTTGTTTTCCCTCGCGCATAAAGGCAAGCGTCTGACGAAACGCCTCATCCGGATCCTCGGCCATGACTTCAACCACCTCTTGGCGATCTGAAATCAACGCACGTTGTTTTTCATCCAACAAGCCATCATCAATCAACTGATTCATGAGCGGATCATGTGCCCGAGGAGTTTGCGCATGCAAATCAAAATAAACCCAATTTGGGCATTTCACGTACTGATAAAACGTTTTTTCGCTTATTTTATGAAACATAGACAGGCCTTTTTTCTTATATTCACACAAAGTATACCATTTTTTTGAAAGATCAGTTATAGTGCGCGAGGACAACTTTTGGAGGATCCATGTCTGACGTTCGCAATTGGCCGCACGATGAAACGGAACCGCAAACCCATATCACCGTGATCTTGGATGAACACCAAATCACATGGGCCCAGTTCCACAATTCGCGCGGAATTGTGTCTTCTTTGCAAGATTTTCCAGCGCCGCTTCAGGCACGACTTCAACGTGTGGTGGAAACGCTTTGTTCTCACGGAATCACCAAGCTCGAGTTCGACGCTCGTCGCTCACAACGGTTTTCGGCCAACGGCCATGCGTACAGCGAACACTTGCTTGGTATCACCGATCTTGAGCATCTGCTGGACCTGGCCCAATGGTGGATGTACAAAGAACAAACACGCAAGCGTTGCCTCCCAAGGTTCGACAAAAAGCATCCGTTCAAAACCTGGACGTGTGAATGTGGAGATGTGGTTCCGTGGAATCACAACCTTTGCAAAAACCTTCAGTGCCCATCACGGGACAAGATGAAGGAATGCACGGGCATTTCCACCCTCAAAATTGCCAAATCCGCGTAACCCTTCTACTCGATCGCTTGGTCGAGTTTTTCTTTTGGCACATATTGTGCCGGCTCATACACATTGCGAGTATTCCACAACACCCATCCGCTTGCTTTGGCATCACGCGCGGCTTTTATTTGCGCCTCGATTTTATCAGCTGTGTAAACGGCACCAATATCAAAATCTTGAAGCCATGGTCGAAACTTTTTTCGCACATCCGCTTCGGTTTGTGTTTGACCGGCCAAGATTTGTTCCGCTCCTTTATCCAATGACTTTTTTATGATCTCGTATGGAAAGAGGGCAGGATTTTTGTATCCTTCAAATCCATTTGGAAAATGGGATGGATACACCATGGGCGAGACAAATGACGCAACCGGAAAAACATCTTGAAGTCTTTGTCCGATTTGCACATCGCCATTGGTCCAACAGGTCATCCCAAACACATCAAACGAAACCGGAATATTGGCGTCCTTCATGGCTCCCCCAACGGTTTGAAAAAATGTTTTCATGACCTCTGCTTTTGGTTGGGTCTCTTTATAAAATGGATAACGAATGGATGGAAGATGTCCGTCGGAAGCAAAACGCACATAATCAAATTGTACTTCATCAAACCCACGAGTATAGGCTTCTTTTGCCAGAGCAATGGCATAAGACGCCACTTCCGGAGCGGTTGGATCAAGCCAGAGCGAACCGACCTTGTCTTTCCAATAGACTCCGGTTTTTGTTTTAAGAGCCGTGTTTGGATGAACGGTGGCAAACATACCGTCTCGCATAACCGCAATACGAGCCACACGATAAATACCATCTGCTTGTAATTGCTTCAACCGATCATCTAAAGAAGCAATGCTTGGATTTTTTTGTGCATAAACAACCAGAGCCGGATCATTTGGCGTAAACGCAAGTTGCCCATCATCGGTTTTAAGATCCATGACAACCGTATTGAGCCCGCGCTCTTTCATGTACGCAAGCAAAACATCGCCACGATCAGACCCGGCAGTTTGCGTGTTCCAATAGATGCCTCTCACTTCATCCGGAAGTGGAATATGCACGACCGAAGCCGGTTCAGGGGATGGTTTCGATTCAACGGTTTCAACAACCGGCTCTGGCACGATCTCGCGCACAGACGTCTTTGTTTGAAAACCGGATGTTTTGAGCCATCCAGATCCCATGGTCACCAAAACAGCAACCATTCCCAAAGATAGGACAACCAAAAACCGAAATTGTGTTTTAGAAAAAGAAAATCTGCGTTTCATACACAGATATCGTATCACAAAAAAACACTCATGAACGAGTGTTTCTTTTTTTCGCCTCTATCTACTGTCTACTGACTACTGTCTACTATTTTTAATTTACTTTTTCTCTTCTACGCTCACGGACACCATTTTATCTCCCACTTGAATTTTATCTACCACATCCATGCCGGAAATAACCCTACCAAATATCGAATACGCTTTTGGCAAAGGTGTGTTATCCAACATAATGAAAAATTGTGAACCGTTTGTGTTTGGACCTGCGTTTGCCATGGCCACAATTCCACGATCGTACTTGTACGCATCCTTTAACTCATCTTCAAATTTGTATCCAGGACCTCCTGTGCCATTTCCGTTTGGATCACCCCCTTGGATTACGAATCCTTCCTCACGACGATGAAAGGTTAATCCGTTGTAATAGCCCCCTTTGGTCAAATAGACAAAATTGGAAACCGTAAGTGGGGCTGTGTCAGGAAACAATTCAAACACAATATCACCTTTGTCGGTTTTGATGCGAATGTTTTTTCCAACAATGTCTTGATCCGAACGTTTGCCAGGAAATGCCCAGGTTGGTTTTACGTCTGGTTGTTTTGATGTTTGTTCTTGCACAGAATCAGGGTAAGTAAATGAAATATCGGAAGATGGTTCCGATGGGGTTGCCGGCGTTTGCGCCGACTTTGTACACCCGGCCCCAAGAAAAATCAAGGCAGCGAGAGGAAGAAGCAAGAGATGTTTTTTCATATTAGCGTAAAGATGCCGCAGCCACCGTTTGCGTGATTTGCGAAAGGGCTTTGGTCACATTGATTTGACCCAACTGTACCAAAATAGAAAAAGAAAGCAAGAAAATTAACACACTAAATAACGTAACCATCTTTCCGGCGGAAACGGGCAAATGTTCACAATTTTGACAACGATGAACCACCACAACTTCTTTGGCAGAGGCAATGCTCTTTGGAAGAGCTTGGCCTTTCTCTAATGTAATTTCTTCTACAACCAAAACATCTGGTTTATCTGTTTTTGTTTTAGAAATCAACTTTTTTGGAACGAACTTTTTTATAACCGGTTTTTTTGTAACCGCCTTTTTTGTAACAGCGGTTTTTCCTCCTATTTTTTTTGGCATATTTTTTCAAACAGTATAGCAAATTTTTTTTCAAAAGAACATTTATGGAAGCATACCCAATCCAACAAGCACATGATCATGCAACACAACTTCGGCAAAAAACGTTTGTGTCCTGGCATCAAACCGAGATGGGATTGCCTTCCACGATAAACTTGATTGATCAAACGCAAATAAACTCAAACGATTCGTGGATAATGTATCGCGAATTTGATCCAAAACATGATACTGAATCATCACACGATTTCTTCCACCTTGTGCAGAAATTTCATACGCATCATCTACTAACATCGAAACCGTCTTTTGTGTGTTGGCGATTTTATCCACACGCACCTGTGTAAACGATCCAGAAAAAACTTGCGCACTCACGCGACCATCCGCAGACATGGTAAATGTTTTTTCTGGCGCATTTGAAAAAAACACAAATAAACTTGTGAGAAACACAAGCATCATCACTGCTGCTGAAAAAATCATGTGCACCCATGTGGATGGACAATTCCTCCATTGCCGCATATCACCATCAGTTTATCACACTTCCTCTTTATCTCATATCTTGATTATTTCTTCTTCCCACACACATCCTTCTCGACCAAATTGTCCATATGTGGCAAGTGATTGATAACGTGGTTGTAACAAATCAAATCGTTCGACGATCGCCTCAACGCGAAAATCAAATTGTTGTTTGATAAGATTGGTAAAATCCATTTTTGTTCCTTGTGATTTCTCTCCAATGCCCGAGACACGCATCCAAATTGGTTCAGCGCGACCAAGCGTATACACCAATTGAACCAATGCGGCCCCAACAAATCCTTGATCCACCAAATAGCGCGCCGCAGCCCGACTTGCATAGGCGCCGCATCGCTCAACACAACGAGGATCTTTGCCAATCATTACCCCGTCTCCATGCGGAATAAGTCCGCCATAGGTATCAACCGCCAGTTTGTGCCCGCTCACACCGGAATCCGACCGAAATCCAACCGTGTGAAACGATCCGATGGGGTTGATGAATAATTGAACCCCCTCGCCAACAATTGGAACCACCACACGCTCAAGCAATGCGGTTTGCACTTCATGCTCTTTGATATTCAAATGATGGGACGCCAAAATCGTGAGTCCAACCACGCGATCTTTTTCCATGGTGAGTTGAACCTTTCCATCCGGTCGCAACCAAGAAAAAGACGGATCGGTTTTTCGCAAATCATCCAAACGTCTTGTGATGTTGTGCGCAAACACAACCGGCTTGGGCAATCGCTCGCGCGTTTCTTGCGTGGCATAGCCGTTTATCACAACCGTATCATTGGCACCATGCGATCGTTTTATTTCTTCGGATGATTCTTCAATGTTTACAAAAACCTCCACGTCATCTGTGTAGCCAATGTCGGTATACACCTGTTTGGCAAGCGCACCAACATCAAAATCTGCCGTGGAACACACTTCTCCGCCAATCATGAGCATGCCGTGAGACCCCATCACGTTGACATCCACATGGGCCTCTTTATCTTTGCGAAGATAGGTGTCCACAATGGCGTCCGCGATCTGATCGCACACCTTGTCCGGCTGTCCTTGCAGGGTTGATTCAACGGTTTTAAACATAGCAAATGCAAGGATAACAAATGCGACCAAAGGAGGCAAAAAACAAGCACCAGATCATTTTATCCACACCCCATTCTTGCGTTCGGTTTTTGTTCGA
>Ga0172373_10003834_pt1 | contig 21578 bp, 25 predicted proteins | sample Lak10m_2_FD_114546 | JGI IMG/M metagenome (GOLD analysis project Ga0172373, IMG submission 114546) | Freshwater microbial communities from Kabuno Bay, South-Kivu, Congo - kab_092012_10m | ecosystem: Environmental > Aquatic > Freshwater > Lake | place: Democratic Republic of the Congo...
GCCAATTGGTATCCCAACCGGCTGGCCATAGTCAGCAAACTGCATCATCACATCAACAAACCGCTTGTCCTTGATTTGGCGCTCGATTTGGGTGCGCAACACGGCGCGGTCAATGCTGTAGAAGAACTTGCGAATGTCGAGCTGCAGGATGTAGCTGTCTGGCGCGCTGCGGCGCAAGGCTTGCTGGGCATAGTCGGCTGCAGCATGGGTTCCTTTGCCTTTACGGCAGGCAAAGGACTGGTCGATGAACGTGCGGTTGAAAATGGGGTAAATCAATCGGTAGATGGCGTGCTGCACAACCAGGTCACGAAAAGCCGGGGCAAAGATGGTGCGCGGCTTGGGCTCATACACCATAAACTCGTGATACGGCTGCGGCTTGTAGCTGCCACTGTGCAACTCTTGGTGCAGGGCATCCAGGTTGCTGGCCAGGTGACGCGAGAACTCAAATGTTGCACGCTTGTTGCGCTTGCCTGCGCTGGCGTCTACCCAGGCTTGGTAGAGCGACTCCCTGGTAAATGCCTGTTCAAACAGAAACCCTATCCGTTTCAAAGGATGACCCCCAGGCGTTCGAGCACAACATGGTGCCTACTGGTAAGTGGGTGTCCAGCAGATTTCGCAAGAGCTCTCGCTAAATGCAGGAAAGCGCCTCCCTTTGTTCCACCGTTTCTTTTCAGAATTCGAGGTCCAGAGTCGGGGCGAGCGCCAATGTTGTTGTTGGAATTCGCCCGGGTGTTGTTGCAATTGAGAGCGAAAACCCCAGAGGTAGCCGCGTTGTTCCAATTGCCGCCACGGAACGGCAAAGCCTGTAACATATTAAGACGCTTCCCTTTTGTTCCCCGCTGCCGGGGTAATGGGTGCCGGATTCTCGTCTCGAATCCAGCCGCCAATCAAACGCCCAATTTCATCAATCATGCGACTGAGCGTTTCATAGCGATCTTCTGGCGATTTCTGATGGGCCACATTAAGCGTGCCGTCTTTGTAGGCAAAGTAGCCCAATTCAAACGCCAGCCTGACAAACATGCGCAACTGCTCGTGGCTGATGTCCAGGTTTGTCAAGCTTGTTTTCTTATGGTACCGCTTCTGGGACTCAACAATGAAGCCGTACACATCGTAAGCCTTGTTTCGGATTTGCAAGCAAATGCCGTACTTTTCATGGCGTGGAAAGTGATTCAGATACAGGTTCATTTGACGCGCAAAGTCAATGAACTTGGTATCGAGTTTGGCTTCAGAGTGAGTACCCATCGCTATCGCTCAGGTACTCAGAGAACAAAGGCGGGGCGAGCGCCAAAGTAGGCGTTGGAATACGCCCGGGGGTAGTAGCAAAGGAGAGCGAAAACCCCAGAGGGCGCCGCGTTGTCCCAAGAGCCGCCACGGCACGGCAAAGCCTCAATTGCAGTGTTAATCCAAAAGCCGTCGCCATTTGCAGCGGGCACAGCGATGGTTCCACCCAGCAGAGAAGCCACGGGATACAGGCCATGCGCTTTGAGTAGCGACAAGGCAGTTGCACCGACAGGGGTGGCTCCGGGGTTGGTCATAGCCTCGAACGAGGCTCCCGATGAGCGCACCAGCGTGTAGTTGGCTGTGCCCGATGTGGCGTACTTCACAGTGTTGGCCGAGCCGGGTGCCACCAGCGCGCCAGTTGCGCCGTCAATGGCTTTCCAGGCTGCAGATGCCACGCCGAAATCGGTGGCGTTCAATGCAGCGTCATTGTTGACGATGATTTGAATCTCTCCCATGTTGACGCGCATACCCGGCGTCCATTCCCACACTAACCCGCACAGATCAGAGATGCCACTGGAGCTATTGTCGTGCCGCCACGAAGCCGGGCCTGAGCCGGTCAACGTTCTTCCGGTACCGGATGCGGTTCCGGGAGCCAAGCCGTCAATACGGCGACCAGTTTCCCAGGCGGCGTCGCTGGATTTTCCCCAGTTAGTATTGCCGCGAGGCTGGAAGCTGTTGGCACGACACCAAAGCGCAATACCCGCCATGGCCACGTTTGGTACGACGTGATGACCAACACCGCAAGCGCGCGCATAAGCGACAGCCTGATCGTGATTGATGCTTGTTTTGCAATCAACGCCGGGCAAACTCAGCAGCTCGCCATTTTTGACAATGCCGGGGTAACTTCCAAAAAAATACTCGCTTTTTTCAACGCCATTCACGATGAACATCGGATGTACGCCAGCAGGCAGTCCAGCATCAACGTCCTGGCCGTTAAATTTTGGAATCACGTTCATAAATGTCGGCTGACCGGTGGCGGTGTAGAGCACGGTCTGACGGCCGCCACTGGCAGCCTCAACGCTCGCCCGTAGGTCGTCTTTGATAAAAATGGTCGGCATGGTTTTCTCCTGAAATTAAAGGGTTAGCCCACGGTGGGCCAAAGGGTGACTTGGACCGCATTGGGGTCAAGCGGCAGAGCTTCCTGAATGCTGGTTGGGTTGCCTTGCGCATCGTCAAGTCCTGGAACGTTGACATAGCACTTTGGCGGTATGTCGATCTGCGCCAGGTAGGCGCCGTTGCCGCCTTCGGTGGCGTTGGTGATGGTTCCGCAAATTGAGATGTTGACTGTGCTATCGCTCTGGCGAGCAGCGCAGTCAATGGATACACCAGCAACAGCAATGACTGCGTCAGAAATTGAAAAATTGGCTACCGGCTGACCGGGTTGTTTAAGGGTGATTTGAGGCATGTTGGGCTCCTAAAAATTAGTACGTGGTCGGGGATGAAGCATGAAAATTGGTTACAAAATCAGTTACCGGAAGCTGACTTGGCAGCGATAGCCGAGATGCGCGCCAGCGGACAACCACGTTGTCGGCTGCACTGGCCAAAGTGGCGGTAAAACCGTTGGTCTGCCTGCCTGTGACCACAATCGCTTTGGTGTCGCATGGAGCGCCACTAAACGACGCCACATCGAAGTCGAGGCGGTAGTCGTTGGCATCCATGATTTTTAAGATTGGGGATGCAGAAGGCGGAGAGTCAAGATGGGCTGGGTAGTTGGCCTCGACCCTGGCGGTTGCTGTGACCGTAACGCCCGCCAGCGCTGCGTCGGTATTTGACGCAGGGACTGTGATGCTGCAAACTTTGATGCTATTTGATGGAATATCCGACCCAAACGCCGTCACGCGGAAAATGATGTTTGCACTGCCATCAAGTGACAAATACCCGTAGCACACCGCAGAAGATGCGCCCCCTTCAGGCACCGAGAGACTTTGCTGTGCTGTGATGTTGTACGTTCTGCCATTCATAAAACACTTGCCATCAGCAATTGACAATAGGCGGCTGGAGCCGTACTTAGTAATTGCACCGCCCGAGACAAGCCCCCGGTTGGTGATGGTGAACTCTCCCTCTTGCTGAACATGCTGGCGCAATGACCGGATACTGGCATTGGCCTGCGCGGACTGGTCCAGGGCAAACTTCAGGATGGCATCCTGCATGTTTTTGGTGTCTTCAGACACCGTGATGTTGATTCCGTTAACAGTAATGGCCAGAGTCTCCAGAACGCTTTTCAGGTAAGCCGTGCGGTTGGTCAGGTGTTTGTGCGGCAGGTTGTCGATGCCGTTGACGCCGCCCGTGATGGGGTCGGTACTTTCGAGTTGATAGACCGCATCCCAGGATACGGATTCAGCAAGGTTTGACATGTAGTTGTCCTCTTTGAGATTAGTAAATCAGCGTCCACGTCCCGGTCAGGGAGATGTCGATGTCTTTGAGAAGCGGTCCGCTACGCACTTTGCGGGCGTGCAAGATGCCAGACGCAGTCAATAAGCCAAATTCGCTAATCGACAACCCAACCGCCTCTGATGTGGACAAGGAAAAATTGAACTGAACCGAGGTGCTTACCGGATAAGAGTGCGAGTCGATGGCTTTGACAAAAGCACCGGTCAACGCGGTGTCAGCAGGATTTGCAGCTGTACCATTTGTGCCAAAACCGATATTGACAATGCTCCGGCCCGACACGTCACCAGCCACCAGCCTGACGACACTTTCTCGACCTTTGGTCACAATCAGGTTGTCGTCTTCAAAATGCTCTATGAGATGACCGTGACGAAAAATGTCAAGCGCAAAAATTCCTCTTGGCTTTAACGATGGGTCGGTGAATTTCATGCAGCGTTCCTCAAACTGGATTGGCTGCAAAGATAGCGTCACGACTACAAAGACTCACCCCACGAGGTTGCTCCACCATACAAAACCGTGCCAAAAGTCCGTGGAATTCCGTTGTAGTGCAGACTTCCATCGCGCACCGATCCTCGGCGGTAACGCCCGTCACGCGCCAAAACCTTTGTTACCGTCATGCCGCACTGATCCTGTCCGTCGCTGACGATTCCGCGCCGATTCATTAAGCCATCGCGCTTGTAGCCGCTGCCATAAGTCACAGTCTGGGCAAAGGTGTCTTGCCAAGTGATGTCGGCATTCATCCCCATGGGATCGATTTCGTCACCATAGGTCGGTGCGTTTGGCAAAGCGTGCCAGCCATCGCGCAACGTCAGGCCATTGCGAGCCACCGTGTTGTTGTAGAGGTCGTATTGCACTGCACCACGAAACACAGACCCGTCACGAATGGGGCGAGCGCCACGGTACAGGTCTTGCAATGGCGCATGTTCGAGCTGGTAAGACAGGATGCCGTCCGCACCTGATGTGGAGGCATCAGACAAGCTGCCGGTAAAACTTAGAGTACGCAGTTTGGTTCCAGCGTCACGTAGGCGCTCAATGACCGATTTGATCCGGTTCCCAAGATCATTGAGACTCTCGCCTGAAGTCAGGTCGTAACCGGTGTTGACGTCAAATTGGCCGTAAAAGTTGCGGGTGCTCGGCACGCGGTCTTTTTTTCCGTCGAAAAATGTTGCGCCATCACGGTACAAAGTCGTGGTGACCGTGTCCATAGGGGCATCAGTCACAGTGACCTGCAAGCCGTTGACATACAAGCTGATCGCGTTTTGCAGAGCGATGTTGTTGCCTTTGGGATGGACTAGCTCCGAGATGATGCGCGGACCGTACGCGCCATCAGGCTCGGAGGCCAGCCTTGGAATGCCAAAGTAGCCACCCCACTCGTCTAGCCACTCGCCATCAGCGGTTGTGAGCAGCATTTGATCCAAAGCCGACGCTATGTCTGACTGCGCCTGCGTCAATTCTTGCGCAATTGGCGCAAAAAAGTCCTGTAAAACGCCAGGCTCTTTATTGAAAGAGTTTGGCAGGCTGTTAAGCAGTTTATTGATCACAGTGTCACCGTTCCTGGCATGGCTTTTTGTATGGCAGTGACCACAACGTCAGACGCAGGGGTCGCAAGCGAGACGTTGTAAACCCCGCTGATGGCCATGATGGCCGAGATAAGCTCAGACCGGATCACCGGCTGCCCTATGCCCAAGGCCTGAATGTAGCTTTTGATGGCATCACCGGCTGCAACAGAGACGCTTGCCGTGCCACTGTCAAGTGTGATGGTTCCAGTGACATCGACCAGGTAATCTTGCGCGGCATACACGTCAACAACAACTCCAGCCGCTTTCCACCCAGGTGTTGTTCCAGAGCCGTTTACGTCTGATTGAACTTTGTTGACCAAGGTGGCTGATGTGTTGCCTGATCCGTTGTGAACGTATAAATTGACCAAACCAACCGGTTGAGTTGCATCGTTCAGGTATGGCTCAATGATGGCAATGTGCTTGGCCTGCTCCACGATTGACCCTACAGAGTCCACCACAGCAGACTGTGTGGCACCGTAGCGCAGGGATGCGCCTGTGCCGCGCGACAGGGTCGAGATGTAGGCTGTAAAACGGCTTTTTCTGGATGCGTCTGTTTCGGCATCCGCGCCATTTACCAGCGCAAGCGGGTTTGTCACGCCGGTAACCCCCGCGATGGCGTTGACGATGGTGGTCAACGTATTGGCAGCGCAGTTTCCCAAGGACCCTGTTTCTGTGCAGGCAACCAGGGCATCGACGTAGGTCTGGCCAACCTCAATCACCACGGCATTCAATGTGGCGTACTCAAAACCTGAGCTGTCTGACTTGATTATTGTCCCCAGCGGAATTTCGACCCGACTGGCAGAAACGTCACACGAGAACCGAACCGTGCCACTGGCCGCAATGGCAGGCAGCGCGGCGAAGTTGAATGAGTTGAACACCGATACCGGGATAGCCTCTTGCAGTCCGAGCAAAATTTGCAAGTAAAGCTCTTCAATCTCGACGGCTGACGCTTCCATCAACGTGCGGGCAACGGAGCCAACGGAGAAGTCGGTGATCTTGCTGCCATTAGCTCGCGAGACATTGATCATGCTCGCGGCAATTGAACGAAAGTCTTTGATTTGGAACGTCACAGGCTACTCCTAAATTTCGACTTGCAGACGCAAGGGTGTTCCATCGTTGACCAAGGCGGTGACATCAACTTTGATGACATCACCATCTTGTGAGGCTGCGCCATCTTGCACAGATACCACGCGCGGGTCGCCCAAGAGGCACTCTTCACAAAAACGCAATGCCAGTAAAGATGCATTGGCATTCGCTTTGTGGCCGCGCAGCTTGAAGGCATCGTTGCCGTATTTGGGATGAAACGCCAGGCAGCCTTTGTCATTGCGCAGCCGCAGCTCCAGCGCCTGTTTTAGGTTTGGCCCGCCAACGGCCAAATCCAAGTCGCCGTTGGATACCGTCAATGCGCCATTTGTCAAAAGGACATCTATTCCAAACGATTGCGCGGGAGTCACGCCCTGCTGCTGCGTTTTAGCTACAGGAACCAGAATAACGCTGCCAAATACCAAAATGCGGCCTGATGCCACGCCTGGCAGAAAAGCGTCTGCTGTCAGGTATGGCGGCAGCAGGTGATTGAGCCAGGCCAGCTCTGGCCAGCGCGTTGCATCGCCCATTTCGCGCGCGGCGATGCGCTGCAGGGTGTCGCCGTGTTCGGTTTTGATGGCTTTCCAGCCTGATGCCATGACAGTCATTGGGCCGCCTTGGCAGTGACGGAGCAGCCGTCGGCAATTGTCTTGAGCAGGATACCAATGGCGTTTATGTCAGGAGCCAAGGTCAAGTCATCAGGCCTTTTGCAGCTTGCAATGGCGGCACTGGCAGCCTCGTTTTTTTGAACGATTGGTATGAAATTTTGGTTGTCGAAAGGGTTCAGCGTTGACAGGTTGATGGCCGATCCACCCAGTGTGCTTGAGCAGTTGGATGCGCCATACCAAGAGCTGTAGTCTTGCGCCAAATTTGCAGCCTTGTAGCCATTTGTCAAAATACAGCTCAAGTTGGACATAGCTCCCTTGACCCGCATGACCTCAGACTTGATGCTGTTAGGAATGCTGGTGACGGCTGCCACTGCCGCCCAGGCTTGTGACCCAACCGCGCTCAGGTCAGCTGCCAAGTCAACAGCAGCCTGTCCAGCCGCATTGATAACGGACTTGGTGTCGTTGGCTGTCTGAATCACGCCTTTTGCTATATTCATGACCGGACCAAATGTTTCATCAGTCCATTTATGGGCATCTTTGCCAAACTCGCCAATTTCTCCTAAAGACCTTCCTAGTGATTTTTGCAACTCAGAAATGTCAGCAACAGACTTATTCATTGATTTGACCGCCTCTTCCGGATCGTTGACCGGAATCACAGGCTCCATCAGATAAGGGTATGGATTGACTGCTTTGTCGTTGACTGCCGTCATACTGATGTTGTACATCAGCAGCAAGGGCTGTGATTTGCTGCGCCTTAGAACGAAATTTGTCGGCACAACATCGGCCACGTAGCTGCCATTGAGCGGATCGATAAAGATCAAGCGAATGACAGATGGATCAAGCCCTGCGTTGATTCTCTGCTCTCTCAAGTAATGCCAATAATGAATGAAATCGTCTCTTAGTTTGGTGAACTGGGCAATGCCATCGCCTTGTCCGGACCGGTTGCGCCAACCGGTGTTTCCAGTAATTGTGATGGTTGCCAAGCCCCGGCCAAAAGAATCAATCCACGCCCCGCCCAATGTGTTGACTGGCGACACGCGAGAAGGCTCATTGCGCGTCAGCTCTTCCGGCTTAATTGGAAACGTGAAAAAGTCGAAAGCTTCATCGCCAATAGATAAAGCAAACGACACATTCAGGTATTTCTGATTGGTGATTGGGTAAGTTGTCGCCATGGCACAAGTGTGGTGTCACGACACCAACCCCTACTGCTTGGCGGCTGCTTCGGCTTGGAACTTTGCCATGTTGGCCATTACACCGGCCATGAATTTATCGTACTTGGCCGGGTCAACGTTTGTGAAAGGCAGCCACCGGCCACGGCAATGTACATGCTGAGCACCCGATGCAATCCACCACAGCTCGTCAGGCTCGCGGTCATACAGCCTGCCGTCCACCATCTTCTTCGGCGACGATGACCGCCCGATGTTGGTCTTGCCCGCCCAAATCTCGGTCATGCCGTCTTTGTTGGGCTTGGCCGGGTCCACCACCGTGACCACCCGGCCGTCGATCTTGTGGCACCAGGCGCAAACGCCCTTGTACTGCTCAATGCGCTTGAGCTTGGCTCCCGGGCCGCTGGCAGACACCACGCCCTGTGCCGCGTTTTCGCTGACCTCTGTGACCGCAATCCGCCGCCAGTCACGGTTAGCCGTAGAGAACTTGTCAAACAGCAGCATCTCCAGGCTCTGAGGTTTGCCACCCAAAATCATCTCCTGCTGGTGCTCAAGGATCACCGAGCGAACCCCAGCGCGCAGCCGGTCGCCCATGTCAACGATGGCCTGCGCGCACCGCTCGCGCGCGAACGCCACCATGGCACGGGTGACAGCCGACACCGGCAAGCCAAGCTCCACGACCGCTTCAATGTTGGCCGGGATGGCTGCGGCCACACCTGCTGCCACCAACGCGCTCGGTGGTTTGGCCGCCAGCCCGGCCTCAATCTGGCCCAGCAGTGTGGACTTCACGGCCAGCCAATTTGCCATGCTAGAGGCCCACTGCGGCGACCAATACTGCTGCAGTAGCCACTCGACCAACATGGAATAGTCCTCTGGCAGCCATAGCGCGCGCGGCTTGGAGTGAAAGTAGTTGCTCCAGGCGCTCAGCTCGACTTGTGTCCAATGCACGGGCACGTCGGGCATCAGCAGCGCCGGTAGCGAGTTCTTTTTGTGAGGTTGACCGTGGGACGCAAGCCACCATAGCAGCGCGTCCTTGAAGGACTGCAGGCCGGACTGGCCGGTGTGGGTGAAGGCCTCGACAAGATCGGCTAGGTAAGGCGAATCGAACGGAGCCCAAATATCGTGCTCGTGGCTGGGTTTTATGGCCTTGCCGAGGTAGGTGCCCACATCGGAATCAGGCACTGGCATGGAGATGCCCACAACATGAATGTCAAGGTACGACTTGCCAAGAAGCATTGCATCAATTAAACTGTCATCGCAGCAGCGACAGAAGCCGATGGACCCAACGGTCACAGGTTTGCTGCCGGTGGGGTAACTCCCGGACTCAGTAGAGTCCCGAAAGACCGAAGGCGCTGACCCAGATGGCTCACTCTTTTGCAGTGGGCCATCATTCTTTGTGCGATCCTGATGCCCAAGAATGAAGGCAACCTTGCTCACTGGCATCGTGTACGAAGAATCAAAAACGTAGAGTTTTCTCGCAGAACTCCACGCCAAAGCGACCACATGATGATGCCCGTCTATTTTTCTCTCAAAAAGCAAATCAGCGCCAAACTGAACAGCTTTGGTTTGCGGGTATTCGATGGTTTGAACGATCCTATCCATCAGTTTTGCCCGACTTAACAAGAACGTTCGCGGCCCATTTTTGTGCTTTGGGTCATCAAAGCAATCCGGCACATCGCCATTTTCAGATTTTTGTGTGTAGGCGTGCGTTTCTGCTCCTGGGAAATCGACTTTTATCTTGATGGTGCGATTCCACCCATCTTTGACGCGACCAACATGCACCAATAGAGGCAACACCTTGCCGCCGATGTTCTTGTCCCACCATGACTTTGCTTGCTCAAACGACTTAATGCTGGAGCTTTCTGACACATCAAAAGAGGTTGGGGCCGTGGTGAATTGACCAGTCCCGCTATCGTGGTTTGGGTTTCCGATAGGTTTTTCTGGTGAAGTGTTTTCCATAACTGGCCTTACGTGCCTGAGACAAAGAGTCGCGGCACACCAGTCGGGCAGAACCGGCTTTTCGGCAGATCAAGACCTAGCCGCGACACCAAGATGGTGGCGTCACGACGCGCGGGAAGCGGCGCAGCTACATCAAATTGATAGCTACCCAACCTTTGAACATAAGGTCTAGGCGCGAAAAAAAGAGTACAAATCACTCGGCCACGCCAGCAATGGCGCTGGTCACCTCGGTCTGCAGCATCTGCTGCACCTGCTTAGAAATCGCTTTGACAATGAACTTGCCGGGTTTTGCAGGGACGATCCACCCAGACGACCATTCGCCCATCACGCGGAACGTAAGGTATGAGCTGGATTTCTGGCCTCCAGAGCTGGTGTCAAAGCGAACCATACCCTTGAACCGCTTCGGAATGTCCGGCCCATCCAGGCGGTCGCCCCAAGCGTAGGTGTTGCGCATGGTCATCAATGGGCCTTTGGTGCGCAGACTTGAAGCACCCAAGCCAGAGCGCATGGAAACCTTGCCGGTCACAACCGACTTTGACATCTGCTTTGCCTGCTCGTAGATGGCTTGCGGCATGGCACCGGCCAAGGCCGTGTTGTCGGGCGTGTTGTGCCTGAAAGGGATGATCAAAAACCGCTGCCCAGCGTGTTTGCCCCCACCTGCCACGCGTACCTTGGCCGAGGTATTCAAGGCATTTTTCAGGTTGCGCGCCGGGAATCCGTTTTCGACCAGGCTGGACACCGGGTCGTCGGAGTAAATCCTGGCTCCCATCTTATCGGGATCAAACTGAACCTTGATGCTGGATGCGTACCGGTCCCGGTAAAACGACGGGATGCCTGGCGTGCGCAGCACGGTCTCGTACCAGGCGGTGTAGGTGGTGATCGCTGTGGTCTGGACTGCTTTGGCGATAGCCGCCTCAAGCTGGGCGTGCAGCCCTTTGATCAGGGATGCGGCGTTGAACTCGACGCTGTAGTTCATCTGCCGAACAGGTCAAATCTGCGAAGCTGGACACGTTTTGGCAAAGTCGCGCCAAAATGGTGATTGCGATCCGACGGAAAGTCTTGAAACACAAAATATTCGCTGTATTTTGTTCCCGTGACTGAGTAGGCCGATCCAGCTGGTGGCGCACCAGTGGTAAACAGCAACGTGCCATCGGTCTGTTGAGTTGGAATGCCGCCTTCGACGAGATCGACGCCTGAAATCCAAATCACTCGCGTGATGGTCTTGACCTGCCACGGCAACTTGTCGTTGTAACCGTAGCGCAAATTGATAGAAAAAGGATCGTCGCCATCAAGCATAGTCACCCGATCACGCTCACCTATCGCATAAAGTGGTGAATCGCTGCCAACTGTCAGAAGCATGTCGCCGCTTTCCCATTGACCCAGCTTGGCAAACTCACGCTGCACTTTTTGACTTGGTACGCCCGCTACGCCTTCGACCGCCGAAGTCCACAAAAAACCTTTTCCAAGACAATGCGGACATGATGGCACTGGTGCATTTGTGGCCGCAGTAACACATGGACAAATATATGATTTGCGCCACGAAAATGTTTGTCCCACAAAACCCAAAAATTTGTTAAAGGACTCAGGTGATAGTTTCATGCTTACATCACCATCAACGGCACGCCATGAATACGCTGGCGCAACGACTCCAACTGCTTGTCGATACCGTCCTGCATTTTTTCCAAGTCGGGAGCGCTTTTGCTTTGGCTTAGGCCGTCGGCGCTGATGGACTCCGAAGCAGAAACAACCGCATCAGCCATAAGACGCAACAGCACCATGCGCTGAATCAGGTCCAGCAGGTCAGGGTAGTCGTCGACCGCATTCTGCAAGCCAGCGGTGTAGCGCACCTCGATGAACTGCGGCGAGCCCTGCAGACCCATGCCACCGATCATCATCCCACCCAGAGCACCCAAGAAAGCGTTGGTAGGCAGAAACCGGACGTGGCCGTACTTCTTGTCGATCTTGATCCACTGGGTCGGAACCGTTAAAACGGTGCCACCGTATGGGTAAATGAACTTGATGGATTCCAGGGAAATCACTGGGCGCTGACGCAATGGAATGAAGGTCCATCCACCAGGCTGGATCATGTCCTCGGTGTAGTCGTAGCCGGGATCAACCGCCCACGGCGCGCCCGTCAAGGCATCAATCTCGGCCTGTGTAGGGTCGTTCGGGAAAAGCACGGTTGGTACAAGGTAAACATGCAGCTCGCGCTGTGCGTCAGCTTCTGCAGCCTTGAGCTTGTCCCATAGGTAGTCATCAGATACCGAGCCTGAGATAAAACCTGCCACAGCAGGAAGTCGATCAGAGCGGAACTTTGCAATAAATTCGTCGCGGTAAAACAGTTTGCTTTTAACCAATGGTTCATTGGTCTTTGCGTAAAGCAAAAACGTTCTGGAATCCTTGCGCCCAGCGCTGGTGACGACTGAGTTTGTTACTCGATACAGACCTGCGGAAGATGCTTCTATCCGTACACCGACAACTGCGCCAGAGATCGTTTCGTTTGTGAATGTCAGGCCACCCACAAGCGGCCATGTGCTAGTGACAATTGTGTCGCTGGCCGTTAACAGGTTTGAGTAAGTTTGCGAATAGTCCAGCTTCGACGAGACATCTTGCTCGACCCATTGGACAGTTTGATCAGTTGGTGTTGTCATGTTCCGATGGTGGCATCACGACACGATTTAACCAAAGAAGATTAATCTGCCAATTATTTCGGCCAAGCATCCATCAGTGTTTTTGTGTCGCTTGCATGGCGTCCAGCTTTTTCTGCCATGTCTCCACCAGCTTTTTCCACTGCAAGGAATAACTCTCCGAGGGCATCGACTCTGACATTGCAGGCATCGGCACTTTCTCTGGCGGCGGACAAAGCAGCGGCTGTCGATACCCGCAGCCGCTCAGTAGCATCACGGGCAGCAGCAGCATCCACCCGTAGTTGCATTTCCCGGCCTTTGGCGCGGTTTTGTGCATCAACCACGTTCTCAACCGATTTGCGAGCGTTTCTCGCCGCTTCACGTTCTGCCGAGAGTTGCTGTTCAACTCGACCTTTTTCTTTTGCATCGAACCTCCAAGACTGAATCTGCCACGCACCGCCAAAGGCCAGAGCCGCACTGAGAACAGAGGCGATCAGGGTTAGATTCATGTATCCAACCACAAATACCTCACCCGACGAACACGCATGATGTTGGTGACGTACTCCCGGTTGATTGCAAAAAAGCTTTTGCCATAGCCAGGAACAGCAGTTTTAGCCTTGAGGGATGTGCGTTCTACATGCCCAAACCACTTGCCCGGATCGCACCCAGGCGTGCCAGCACAGGCGCGGCGATCAGAGTTAAGGCCGCCACTGCCACCGTTATAGGCCGCAAAGCTCATGGCCAGGCGATCAGCACCAGAAGCTGCACCCTGCACGAGCTTGTGACCTTGCAAGTCCTTTAACACTAGGGCACGCAGTTGCAATGCAGGATCAAATCGATTACCCCAGCTCAACCCCGCCAGCTCCTGCGGGTGCGCCTGAACTAGCTCCTGCAAGGCATCAAAGCGTGTCGATCCGTCGGCCCGGAACGCCCTGGTCAACTGCCCCAAGCCCACGCCTTGTTCCCGGCTAGTGCGCAACTCAGCCATTGGATTCCAACAAGATCGGTGCTTGAGGTTGATGCAAGTCTCTTGTTCGACTTGAGCGCCAAGCGTCGACGGCAGCGGTATATCTGGCCACCAGCGCGATTGCTCCGCTTTGAGAACTGGTAGCAATGGCACCGCTGCCGCCGGAGGTGACTCTGCCCGGCTCGCTGACACCACCAGCATCAGCACCGCAGCAGCCAAAACACTGCGCCCAAGATAGATCAATCCAGCAGCCAAGTTGCTGTCGCTCATGGCCAGCCGTGCCGCCTCTTGCGGATCAATACGAGGTTGCAAGATGCGCAGTGCCACGTCTCCCACTGCCAGGCCCACAAAGCACAATCCGAAACCAAATATCATCGGCGTCAATGTAGGCCCAAGCTCAATCGCTGCAAAATTTACAGCAGACAAACACAAGCTGCCAATGCCAGCTAACAAAATGTTTCTTGCGGCTGCGCGCCTTAATGTCTGAATAATCATCACAACTCCTTGACAAGTTCAATCAACCGCAGCAGCCCGCACGTTGCCGACCCGCCAATGACAAGCGCTGCCAGATCATGGCCCAGTGCCCCGCCGTTCATATCGTTATGCACCTCTACCATGGCACCAACCACAGCCACTACAGCCAGCGCATACCAGCCCACTGCCGGGTGCATCATGATGCAAATCAGCGCCCCCATAATGCCTAGCATGATCGCGCGGTCGGTCATTTCATATGATCCTTTACCCAGTCAAGCAGCATCGCTCCAAACGCCGCTAAAGCGCCGACAGCCACCCATGCGCCCACTTTGGTGGTGATGCCGACCTTGTACCCTTTGAGCACGTTGGCTGCTTCAATGGCGTCTGCATGAGCGCGGCGGTGCCCGTCGTAGTCAGCCTCACCCAAATCGTTTTTTACGAAAGCCTTGTCGATCGATGCAAGATGCGCTTCGACCTTAGCCATACGCTCATGGGCAACGGTGCATTTGTCGAAGTGGTCTTCATTTGCCATAACCCAATTCCCTGAGTGCTGTAACCATCAAATAGGGCCTGGCCCAAATCCACCATGCTGCCATTGATAGGGCAATGTCGCCAGAAATCCCAGCGGCTGGCGGGTATAGGCTCATCATCATCGCCGCGGTAGTGACCATCCACAACGCGGCGTTCCAAGCGGCAAACCATCGGGCAAACCGGTCATAAAACTCATTGCGAAAAATGATTGACACCTGCACGACAGCGGTCACGGCAAACACCAGCCCCCATACGTCCTCTGGCATCACCGCGGCCATGTGCATGTACGTGGAGCGATCAAACGTTGCACCTGGCCACCACAGCAGCAGTGCCCAACAGACCTCAGCGCCAGCAAGGATCAGCCGTGATCCGATCAAGTCGGTATCCCAAATGAGCCGATTGAGTACGGCGTGGCATTGTTTATGTGTCATGACAGCTTCTGCCTTGCTTGTTCGGCGGTGATGCCCAGCCGGTAGTTGTGCGCTAGATACAAAGCGCACATTTCAATATCGCCGCCCGCCGCGATCTGCGCTCTATAGGCCCGAACTTCGGCGCCCTTCCGAAATGCCGCAGAAAGCAGATACGCAACCCACCAGGGCAGCACCAGCCACCTAATTTGTTCAGCAAAATGCACTATCTCATGGGCCACCAATGGCTGATCGTCCGGGTTCACCATGAAGATAAATGGCCAGACGGTTAGCCCGGATGCGCCAAATATCTTAGGTAAGTTGGATTTGATGACCATGGCGCTAAGGTAGCGTCACGACTGCCAGCCCCTATCCGCCAGCAAAGACGTTTCCAGAGCCAGCTGCTGATGCACTACCGCACCCGATGGGGTCACCAATTCTGGCAAGTTGTTTGCCATTGACAAAAACGCTTGCAGAGCCAGCGGACAACGTGGAGTCATGGCACGCTGGGCCGCAGCAATGTGTGACCCAGTGGTCGCCCTGTCGATGTGCGCCAATACCGTTGACAAACACATTCTCAGAGGCCGAATCATTGACCCTGCCACCAAAACAGCCGTGTCCAGTGCAGCCATCTCCAAGCCTAGTGACGGCGGGCATTGACGGCCTCCTTGAGTGCAGTGCAGCCTGGTGTGAAGTTGGCGCGGACGGTCAGTACAAAGTCGGCAGAGCCTGATGACCCATCTGACAGCTTGGCGGTCACATGCAGAGTCCAAAGTTTGATGCTGGCTGGGTTTGGCGCGTACTTGATGACCTCGTCCGCCTGGGGTGGAAGGTCGGCGAACTTAAGACAGTGCCCCGTGACACCCTTGATCTGGTATTCGATATCAACCGCTGGGAAAGTTCCAACAAGGGATTTTGGCGCTGAAATTGCAACCCCGGATGCACTTGTCTCCACTACCAGACCGACCAGCGGTTCGCCCACCACGTCAACCGCGTAGCCCGTGACGCTGGCTGGCGGGACGGCATCATCGACCGCAAAGATGATGGGTTCCACCCAAACCTCATCCTCTTGGACTTCGGCCCATGGGCTCACAGCGGGGTCTGGTGTCCAGGTCAACATGGGGTTAGTTCAGGTCAATGCGTGGGGCTGTGGCAGTGATGCTCACGTCACTGTGCAGGGTCATGGCGCCGCCAGACGAAATGGACGTAGCGCCGCCTGTTTGCACGTTCAGGCTGCCCGTGTGCGACAGTGCCACGTTGCCAGAGGGGTCGATGGTGAAAGTGGCTTTGACGCCGCCTGTGTTGGCAACCTGCACCGACAGCCAGACGTTTTTATCCTTGTTGCGCGTCACACTCCAGAGCTTGTCAAAGTCTTTCCCGGTCAAGTCTTCATGTGCTGGGGTGGTGGCCACGCGCACAAAAGTGCCGCACGGGTGCGCAACTTCAATATTGCCGTCGTTGTCGATGGTCGAATAGACGTCAGAGGCATGTCGGTCAACCTTGAAGTTCTTTCGGTCAAAAGCCATTTGATTGACGGGGGCAGCTATAAAGCCAAGAGCGATAAACCCACTATCAGTAAGCGCCAAAGCCACAAAACAGTCTTTTGTTGTGCTGCCTTTCTCGCCGAATTTATTGCCTTCTGGATCATGCATATCAACCCGGCCAGACGAAGTTGTCATGGTTGGCGACAACAGTGGTACAGCCGTCAGGCGCGAGCGGTCATAAAGCAGCTCCACGTCCAACGAGTTGTCGTGCGGGTGTGTTTTGATGACCCGGCCTAGAAAATACTTCATTCATAAACCCCTTGGCCGTACACATACGGGTGCTGCGCATTGGTGCGGTTGACAAAACCAGTGCCGCGTGAGTACTGAAGCGAGCTGGTGTAGCCCTTGAATGGCTCAAAGGTGTGGGTGACTGCCGTGACGTAGCAAGATGCTTTGAGGCCGTTTTGCCACGTAATGTCGCAGTAGTGACCCACCTTGTACTCAGGTCGTCCAGCGCAGGTGATCGACCCCGACTCGAACACCGCGTTGTCAATGTTGCTTTGTTGCAGATACCCGATTTGCCGAGCGAGATACGCTGTGACGTAGTTCATGGCGGGTGCATGCTCTTCTTTTGGCATACCAGGAAACAAGAGAGCACCATGGTTGGTGTTGACCTCCATGGAACGCCTGCCAAACAGCGTCAAGTCGCAATTCTCAAAGCCCACGCCATCGGTTACCAACTTCTGGCCATCGCCCATCACCGACTGCACAATGGTATCCATGCCCGTCATGAAGTCGGTGATGGGTGCACGCACGTAGTAAAAGTTGGCCACATCTCGCTCAGATCGGCTGTACTTGATGGCCGTGATCTCACTGGGCGGCACAGCAAAGGACTTGGCCGAGGTATTCGGGAAGATGTATTCGTCTTTTTGCAGCTTTTTGAAAGCAGGCTTGCGGTAGCAGAAGGTGGTTTCACTTTCGCCGTCCTCAAAGAATGATTCATAGAACGGGCCGAGATTCCCATGCTTCTGAATGTGGCTCCACATCGTGCCTTCCGGGTTGGCTTGATAACCCTGTGGGTAGACGATGTCGTCAGCGTCAGCACCATCCAGGTTCAAAAGAATGGGATGCAGCGCATTGTTGGACAAGCCGGTGATAAACGTGTTTACCACATTGGAAATCATCAACCCAACAAACTGCGCCGCCGACATGGACCCATATGGGATGTTGAACTTTTCCTGCATGTACTGGCCTGACATTTGGATGATCAAGTCGTCCAAGCTTGAGCCTTTAAGAAACAGAATTTGGATCATGCGCAGAAACGCACTATAGTCGTTTCCGGTGATGGTGACTGTGCGCTTTGCAGCCTGCCCCATGGACTCGTCTAAATTGACATCCGTGACCACGCCGCGCATCACCATCATCGGCTTGCCGGTGCGGCTCATGCGGATTTCAATCGCGTCCATGGGCTCCACCAGGCCGTAAATTGAATCACCGTACTTCGGCACAAATTGATCTCCAAGACGTATGGTGAACCCATTGTTCGGACTGTTAATGGATCGCTGTGTTGTGACCGAACTTCCTTCATTGAAGAAAGGCGTAAGGTCCAGCATATTGAATGCGCCAAAACGATCGTGGGTAGCGTTGCGCTTGCGCGCTGATGACTTGTACAAAATAACGCTGATTTGCGGGGTAAAAACAGAAACCGTCATGCCAACGCTCCAGTCGCACGCGGCTTAATCACACCAGACGATTGAACTGACTGAACTTGTCGCTCGTAGCCTGATCCTGACCCAACATCAATCTGGGCAAAGTAGTTCAGCGGCGAAAAGGACAGCGACACCCGCTGAGCGTCGGCTTTTGCCTTGGCCTCGGCTTTTGATTGAGGGTCTCCATCTGGTATTCGAGCTGGCGCTTGAGGATTGCCAAGATTGACAGCTTTCTGACGATTGATTTTTGCCCGGTGACCAGCGATTTTTAACGGATACTTCTCTGTTTCAAGAAAGCCTTTGTCGCGATTGCCAAAGCCAGCGTTGTACGACTTTTGCGCCATCTCAACCGTTGGGTTTCTTTTTAATTCTTGCCTCATGCGAAGCCTAAACATTTCAGCCGCATCCATGGGGTCAAAAACATCAAATTTGCGCCCGGCCATCTTTTCAACATCAGCTTGCGCATCTGGCGTGAACTGCGCCAGACCACGCGCCCCGGCCGGGCTTACTGCCAACGGACTCATGCTACTTTCAGCCATGAATGTCGCTTGCGTTGTCCCAGGTAGCCAATTGGAATTGATGCCACGAAGCTCTGCATCAATCGCCGCCATCTTGGCGTTCAGCTCTGGTGGAATAGCACCATCCAATCTCCGAGGGTCGTTCGTCATGCCTTTGCGGATTGACTGCCCGGCGTATGAGCCCATCTCATCTTTTTGTGCAGCATCAAGCCTAGCAAGCTCTTCTGGACGATTGCCAACAATCTTGCGCTGCCGGTCATAGAAAGCGTTGCGGTCAGCCATAGCCTGCGGGTTGGTTCCAAACGCATCACGCGCAGTCTGCTTAGCGGCCTCAATGCGCAGTTTCCCTTGTTCGGATTCGGGTGCCATCCAGCTCAACAAATCGGACAACAAGTCTTTTGTTCCCAGCGCAGCCGGAATCAGCTTGTCAGCCATTCTCGCCGTTGATTGCTCAATCTTTGCTGCCGTCTCTTGCGCCTGCTCCCCCTGAGTTTTTTCACGCTCAAAGGTGTTGGCTACTTTGACCAAGGTGTCTTGAAGCTCTTTCGGATTGGTAATCGATTTGGCTTTGTCAAGGCTCGCCTTCTGCTCACTGGTTAGCCCTGCCCGAGCGGCCATCTTGTCGCGCACTGCCATCAAGTCAGCAGGCTTTCCCCCGGCTTGCTGAATGTCAGACATGGCCATCAAGCCGTGAGCGGACAGCTTGGTTAGGTCAACCGTGTCTTTGTATTGGCCAAACATCTGAGTTAAGCCGGTTAATTTGTGTTGGCTGCGCAGGTTGAACAGGGTCGCCATTTCCTCCGGGTTTATCTTGAAATGGTTGGAGGCGCTAAGTAGCTGAGTTTTCTTGTCCACGCCCCGTCGGTCAAACATGTCCAACACTTGCTCAAGGCCAGAACTTTCGCCACCAAACCTGGTCATGTCTGCTTCGCCATCTGACCGAAGAAACTTGTTGACCTGGCTGTTCTTGTTGCCAAACACACTGTCTCCTGTGGCAAACATGCCAGCGGCCTGACGCATCTTGACACCCAACAGGCCCACCCTGTCGCCACCCATGGCCATGAACTGCAAGGTGTTAGACGCTTCCCCCATGCCGCCGCCCTGTTGGAACGAAGAATCAGCACGGTTCAAGATGTTGGCTGAGTTGCCCACGTTTCCATGCAATCCTGGTGTGTTGGAACCCACCATGGCCGACAACAGGCCAGCAAACCCCTCGACGTTAGCTACACCAAGGCTGCGTTGCGCCGTGCTTGCCGCAAAGCTTCCCATGGCCCCCATCAGGTCGCCAGCGTTCAAGACAGACCCGGTACGTTTGAGGGCCTCGGCAAACTGGATCGATAAAATTTTTGCATCGGCTGCCTTCTCGCTCAGTGAACCACTGCGCCGCATGGTTGCCATAAACCCAATGCCCTGCGATTCGTCAACACCAGTGGCCTGCGCCAAATCAATTGCAGTTGACGCTATGGATGGAGAATTGGTTTTTGCAAGCCCAGCAAATTCCATTGTCAGCTTGCGGGATTGCTCATAAGTCAAGTTGAATTGTTCGCCGACAGCACGGCTTTGACCGCGCAGTTGCTCAAAGCTTTCTGTTGTAGCTCCAAGCGACCTGCGAAATTTGTCAATTTCAATGTTTTCTTTTTTGCCAGCGTCTAACTTGTCGTTCACTGCCCCCACGCCAGAACTCACGGCCTGGAAAGCGCCGTATGCCAAAGCAGCAACACCTCCGCCCTTGACTATGCCAGCCAGCCCTAATCCGCCAGCACTGGCCTGCTCTGCCCCACGAGCAAATGAAGCCATTGCCCCACCCACCACGCCTCCAGAGCCAAGGCCCTGCACCGCGCTATGGGCGATTTTGCTGAATCGGCTGTCGTTTGCGGCTTTGCGCTGTTTGGGTTTGAGGTCTTCTTGCTGATTTGGTACTTCTGTTCTGACGCGCCCCGTAAGTTCGTTATAGCTGAGGCCAACGTCAGCAGGCCTGGTACCAGTGTTTGAGTTGTGCAGCATCAGGCGCGTCATTACGGCCTGCATGTAGTTGCGATCCTGCCGCAACGATTGGTCAATTTGAACTGGTGTAAGAGGCCTATTGCCAGGACCTTGATTGACATGATTGAGAGGCCCACGCACCGTTGTGCTAAGCCTGATAACTTCTTTGAAGTCATCAATCAGTTTTTTGAGATCGTCTGCGTTTTCAGCAACATTCAGAAGCTTAACGGGCTTGCCTAAATTTTTGCCAATTTCTTGAGTGAAGGCATTGACCGAATCGGCCATGTCTTGAAGTTGCTTGACGGAGTAGCTGGTGTCAACCTTGACTGGCTTGTTTGAAACCTGCTCGACTTTCCCAGCAGCGGTACTGGCCGCTTGCGATACGCTGTTAAGTTGATTTACCGCATCGGATGCATCAACTTTGACCGACTTGTTTGAAACTTGGTCGACTTTCCCCGCAGCCGTTTCAGCGGCCTGAGCGACATCATCAAGTTGCTTGGATGAGTCGCCGGTATCGACCTTGATTCTTACTCCCATTTCAGCCATGGCTTATGTCCTCAAAGTCGTCGTCTGGTGGCACGCCCATCTCAGCATCCATGGCGGCCAATTCTTCTTCAAAGTTATCCGTTCCGCCTTCCCATTCCTCTTCTGGCTTTTCAAAGTAGTAATGCGACCAGTAATCGGTCAGCATATCTTCTTCTGTGACGTCCAGATAACGCCGATCTGTAATGGGTAGGTTGTACTTGCGCCTGTACCAGAACCGCACTGTTCCAGATGCAGCCTTGGCGACGTCTTTACACCGCCGTTCCAGGCTTGCTTCGAAAATCAGCCTCC
>Ga0172373_10003835_pt1 | contig 21577 bp, 14 predicted proteins | sample Lak10m_2_FD_114546 | JGI IMG/M metagenome (GOLD analysis project Ga0172373, IMG submission 114546) | Freshwater microbial communities from Kabuno Bay, South-Kivu, Congo - kab_092012_10m | ecosystem: Environmental > Aquatic > Freshwater > Lake | place: Democratic Republic of the Congo...
CGGCCCATCCGTTTGCTCCACCATCCGCGGGCTTCACGAGCGAGGCGGCGGAGAATCCACTCTGCTCGTAATCGGCAGCGGCGGCGGCAAAGATCAGCGTCCGGGGTCCGCCGAGGGCGAGCTCGGCCTTATCCTTGGGCGCGGGGATATTCTGCTGCTTCCAGACCGGGGCGCGTTTTTCATCGAGAGCGATCACGCTGAAGCGTTCCAGCCGGATCGCGGTGCCACCGTCGGTGCGATTCCACAACGCGATGCGGTCGACCGGCACCACGGCCCCGAGATCGACCTCCCACCACGGGTTGTCCTCCGCGTTGGTATGCGAGACGGAGCCCTTCGCATAATCGCCGTCAGTGCGTCCATCGATGGCGCGCGACGCGGCGGCATCCTGATACTGGCTGCTGTGGGTCGCCTTGCCTTTCACCGCGACATTCTCTCCCACGCTGAAGACCTCGACCTCGGCGAGCTGAAGGAGACGCGCCTTGCCCGGCAGCTCGATGCGCACGTAGCGGGCCTTGGGGCCCGTCGCGTTGGCGGGCGGCACGATCTCGGCCTTCAGGCCGGTGAGCACGAAATTCCCGAAGCCCGGCGCAGGCCGCGTCTCGAGCCGCACCGCGCTGAGGGGACCGGCCGCGAGAGGTAGTTCCACGACCTGATTCGCCTTGTCGACGTTTTTTAAGAGGGTCACGACGCCGTCTCCACCGATGCTCGCGCCGACCTCGGCGGGGGTGGTGGTGGCTTTGTCAGGTTTGGGCGTCTGCCAGGCGAGATCGCGGGGGAACTCTGCCTCCCATTTTCCAAGCCCGCTCAGCCAGGCCGGATCGGGCGAAGAGAAGTGGTTCCCGAGATCGCGAATTTCCTTTTCGAGGAGGGCACGCTTCGCCTTCTGATCGGCGGTGAAGAAGGCATGCACCGGGGTCTCGTCCTTGCGGTCGGCGTCGGCGCTCTGGTTCAGCATCGCGTAGACGGAAAAATACTCGTGATGGGTGATGGGATCGAACTTGTGCGTGTGGCATTGGGCGCAGGCCATCGTCGTGCCCATCCACACCGCCATCGTCGTGTTGACCCGGTCGACGACCGCGGCAGTGCGGAATTCCTCGTCGCTCGTGCCGCCTTCATTTTGCGTCATCGTGTTCCGGTGGAAGGCGGTGGCGATGAGCTGGTCTTCCGTCGGATTCGGGAGGAGGTCTCCCGCGAGTTGCTCGATGCTGAATCGGTCGAACGGAAGGTTGCGGTTGATCGCCCCGATTACCCAATCGCGATAGCCCCAGATCTCGCGGGGCTGGTCGCTCGGATAACCGGAGCTGTCGGCATAGCGGGCGAGATCGAGCCACCTCTGCGCCCAGTGTTCTCCGAAAGCGGGCTTGGCGAGGAGCGCGGCGACGTATTTCTCGTAGGCATCGGGCGAGATATCCGCCACGAAAGCCTCGACCTCGCTCCACGAAGGCGGCAGTCCGGTGAGGTCGACGGACAGACGACGGGCAAGAATGTGCCGATCCGCCTCGGGCGAGGGCTCGAGACCCTCTTTTTCCAATCGGGCGAAGAGGAATCGGTCGACCTCGTTCACGGGCCACGCGGCGTCCGCTGCCGAAGGTGGCTCATGCTTCACCGGCGGATTGTAGGACCAGTGTCTGTCATACTTGCCTCCCTGGGCGATCCAGCGACGGATGAGATCGGCCTGCTCTGGGGTAAAGCGTTTGCCCTTCTTTGGCGGCGGCATCACTTCCTCTTCGTCTTCGCTGAGAATCCGCAGGAGCATCTCGCTTTGCTCCGGCTTGCCGGGGACGAGAGCGGCGTAGCCGCCAAGGTCCACCAGTGCACCGTCGATCGTGTCGAGCCGCAGATCAGCCTTGCGTTCCTTGTCGTCGGGACCGTGGCAGGCGATGCAACTGTTCGAGATCAAAGGCCGGATGTCCCGGTTGAAATCAATTTTCTCCTCGGCCAACCCGTTCAGGGAGGAGACAAATCCCGCGAGTAGGAAAAAGATCTGGTTCCGGTTCATAGGGTATCGACCTACATTAAATCGACCCCTGAAAAAAAGGAGGCGCGAAATTTGGCGCGACTGCGGCAGTGAGACCCTCTCCACGCAACGGAGACGCCGCTCGGACTTGCCTACGCCCGGAATTCCGATCGGTATCTACCCGGCGCCATTCCGGTAAGTTTCCGGAAGTGACGGGTGAAATGACTCTGGTCATGGTAGCCGGTCTCCGCGGCGATTTCCCCGACGCTCCTTCGGGTTTCCACGAGGAGTTGCCTCGCTTTCTCAACCCGCAGGGCATGGAGGAAACGGGAGGGAGGCATGCCGAAGACCTCGCGAAAGCGGCGATTGAAATGGGTGGACGACAAACCCGCCAGACGGGCCATTTCCACCATCGAAACGGCGTCGGAATAGTGTTTCTCGAGATACTTCACCACCGGCGCGAGGTCGCGGAAATGACGCTTGCGGTCCTCGGGCGTCTCGACCGGATAGCGCACCCCGGCAACACCGATGATCGCGCCCGAGTCATCGAACAGGGGCACCTTGCTCGAATTGAACCAACCAGGACGACCTGAGCGATCAATCACAAACCACGGCCGGTTCAGCGCAGGAAGGCCTTCCCGCATCACATCCCGGTCCTCCGCAATGTAGGCATCAGCCAGAGCGGCGGGATGAAAGTGTCGGTCCGACTTGCCAATCAACTCCTCCGGGGTCCGCAGGTCCTTGGCCTGAAGCATGGCGCGATTTGCCACGAGGTAGCGGCTCTCCCGGTCCTTCGCATAAAAAATCACTCCCGGGAGGCAATCGAAAAGCGCGATCAGGGCCGCAGAAGGGAGGTTAAATTCAAAACCGGCAAGCTCCGGTGGGCAGGAAAGAGGCATGGTCAAAACATACCAAAAGAACCGAAATGCGCTACAAGACCCCGTGTCGAATCTGTGGGATCCTGCCGGATGCGGAATCGGGTTAGGTTCATTTCGGTCACACCAATGATTCGCGAACATTGGCCATTGGTTCGTCCCGGTGCCCGCCCCTTGCTCAATTCAGGGCGCTTGGCCGCGGGGTTGCACCTGTTTTCGGTCGGGGCGAAGCGTTGCATCAACGGAAAGGGGCTTCTCTTGATCGTTTTCTCTTTCCTCGACCAGTCAAATCATGCGGCGGCGGCACCAGTCAATTTCAGCCGTGAGGTCCTGCCCATTCTTTCCGATCGCTGCTTCCACTGCCACGGACCCGATTCGAGCCATCGCATGGCCGACCTCCGCCTCGACGACGAGTCCCACGCCAAAACCGTGAAGAGCGGCCTTGCCGCGATCGCACCGGGCAATCTCGACAAAAGTGAGGCCTGGCAACGCATCATCTCCACCGACGAGGACGAGCTGATGCCCCCGCCCGATTCCCACCGCAAACCGCTCAACGAAGCCGAGAGGAACACTCTTCAACGCTGGATCGAGGAGGGCGCGGTCTGGGGCAAACATTGGTCCTTCGAAAAGCCGGTGCGTCCCGCCGTTCCCGCCGGATCCGATCATCCCGTCGATGCCTTTGTCAGGGCGAGACTGGAGAAGGAAGGCCTCTCCCCCGCTCCGCCCGCTCCGGCCCAAACGCAGTTGCGAAGACTTTCCTTCGCCCTGACCGGCCTGCCGCCATCGCAATCCGCAATCAGCAATCCACAATCCGCAGTTCCCGAGGAAGCGGACCGCCTCCTCGGGAGTCCCCATCACGGCGAGCGCCTCGCGATGTGGTGGCTCGATGCGGCGCGTTATTCAGACACCGACGGCTATCAGGGCGACGCCGAACGCACGAACTGGGCCTGGCGCGACTGGGTCGTCGATGCCTTCAACTGCAATCTCCCGTTCGACCAGTTCACGATCGAGCAGTTCGCCGGCGACCTGCTGCCGGAAGCGACGCCCGAGCAGATCCTCGCCACCTGCTTCCACCGGAATCACATGACCAACGGGGAAGGCGGCCGCGATCCCGAGGAGTCGCGGATCGACTACGTCATCGACCGCGTCAACACCACCGGCACGGTCTGGCTGGGGCTTACGCTTGGCTGCACGCAGTGCCACACCCACAAGTTCGACCCGGTCAGCCACGAGGACTACTATCGGATGTTCGCTTTCTTCAACAGCATCGCCGAGGACGGAAAAGCCGGCACCAATGCGGTCCCCTATCTCGACTTTCAATCCCCCAGAGCGGAGCGGGCGGTGAAGGAAATGGAAGCCCATGTCGCCGCAGTGAAACCCATCGAAGCCGAGGCAAAGGCGGCCGCTAAAGAGCGTTTCACGAAATGGCGCGACGAACAGTTCGCCCTATTGCCCAACGACTACCGCGCGTGGACCACGGCACGTCCGACCGGCGTGAACTCGGTCGAAGGCACCACCTTTTCCGTCGCATCCGACGGCGCAATTCAGGCAACCGGACCAAATCCGCGGCAGGACGACTACCGCGTCTCCGTCCCCGCCAAAGCCCTTCCCACGCGCCTCACCGGCTGGAGGCTCGAGGTAATGCCGCACGCCTCGCACACCGCCGGCAAACTCTCGCGCGGCAAGAAGGGCGAGTTCATCCTGACAAACGTGAAACTCCTCGCCAAGCGTCCCGGGGTGATGCAGGTGCGCGATCTCGAGATGCGCGGGGCCGTCGCCGACTTTGAACGCGAGGCGAAGGGCCGCAACTACGGACTCGTCAGGGACACCCTCGACGACGATCCCCGCAACGGTTGGACCACCGAATCGGGCGACGCGAAGGCTCCGCACACCGCCGTGTATGAGTTGAAGGAGCCTCTCTCCCTCGCGCCCGACGAGGAACTCGTCTTTGTCCTTTTTCACCGCTCCACCGACGGCGACGCCAACATCGGGCGCTTCCGCCTCTCGGTCACCACCGAATCGGGCGAGACAGTGCGTTCGGTGAAAACGTCGCCGCTCGAGGAACTAGCCGCCACGCGCCGCGACGGCAAACCGCTCGATCCCAAACTGGAAGAACGCCTCTTCCAGCAATACCTCGTCAACGACCCCGGCTACCAGGCCGCGCTCGCGAAACTGAACGAAGCAAACCGCCAGCTCGGCGAAGTAAAGAAGGCGGCCGGCAAGTTGAAGGTGATGGTGCTGGACGAACGACCCGAGGCCCGGCCCACCAACATCCTTGAACGGGGCGCCTGGGACGCGAAGGGCGCGGCAGTCCAACCCGGCGTGATCCCCGCGATCCTCGATTGGCCTGCGGAAAAAACGCGCAACCGTCTCGACCTCGCGAAGTGGCTCATCTCGCCCGACAATCCGCTCACCGCCCGCGTCGTCGCCAACCACCTCTGGACCTTGATGTTTGGTCAGGGTATCGTCCGCTCCGTCGAAGACTTCGGGCTCCAGGGCGAGGCTCCGACCCATCCGGAACTGCTCGACTGGCTCGCCGTCGAGCTCGTCGAGAGCGGCTGGGACCTGCGTCATCTTCTCCGACTGATCGCCACGAGCGAGACCTTCCTCCAAGATAGCTCCGTAACCCCCGAACTGCTCGAGCGCGATCCTGAAAACCGGCTCCTCGCGCGATTCCCTCGCCACCGTCTCCCCGCCTGGATGATCCGCGACCACGCCCTCGTCGCTTCGGGCCTGCTCAATCCCGCCATCGGCGGACCGCCCGTGAAACCCTGGCAACCCGAGGGCGTGTGGGAGGAAATTTTCATGGGCCGCTTCACCTACCAGCCCAGCGTCGGACCCGCCCAATACCGGCGCACCCTCTACGCCTTCTGGAGACGCTCAAGCGCTCCGACCTTCCTCTTCGACAGCGCCCAACGCCGCGTCTGCGAGGTCCGTATGAACCGGACCAACACGCCCCTGCAAGCCCTGACTCTCCTGAACGATGCCGGGATGTTGGAGGCTTCGCGCGTGCTCGCCGACAGGGTCGCGCAGTCCGATCCTGACAAAGCCATTAGCCGCCTTGCCGAAGCGATCCTGAACCGCACGCTGTCAGCCGGGGAGGCCTCGATCCTGCGACGCGAGCATCACCAGTCGCTCGACTATTACGAATCCAACCCGACCGATGCCGTCGCCTTCACGCGAGTCGGGCAGCAGGCAGCGCTGACCGAAGAGCAAGCCCCCGCCGTCGCCGCGTGGATGACCGTGGCGAGCCTGATGCTGAATCTGGACGAGGCGATGACGATGGAGTGAGAAAGAAATTCAACGCAGATGACCGCCGATTTCCGCAGATTTTCACAGATGACCTCCTCGATCTGAACGCGCCCTGCCCGCGATACTTTTCACCTTTTACTTTTTACCTTTTACACCGCCTCTCCACCTTCGGCTTCCGATGAACCGACGACACTTCTTGCAACAAACCGGCCTGAACCTCGGCGCGATTTCCCTGAGCTCGCTCCTCGCGCGCGACTCGCTCGGAGCGATCTCGTCGAGCTTCTCCCGCATCGCTCCGAAGGCCAAACGCGTCATCTTCCTCACCCAATCGGGCGGACCTTCGCAGCTCGAACTCTACGATCACAAGCCCGGCCTCGCCAAGTGGGCCGGGGTCGAACTGCCCGAGAGCGTGCGCCAGGGACAGCGGCTCACGACGATGACGTCGAACCAGAAGCAACTTATCCTGCCCGGTATTACGAAGTTTTCCCGGCACGGTCAAAGCGGCGCGACGGTCAGCGAATGGCTGCCCCATATCGGCTCGGTCGCGGACGAGCTCTGCTTCGTCAAGTCGATGGTGACCGACCAGATCAACCACGCCCCCGCAATGACGAAATTCCTCACCGGTCACCAGCTCCCCGGGCGGCCCAGCTTCGGGGCTTGGGCGAGCTACGGACTCGGCAGCGAAAATGAGAACCTGCCCGACTATCTTGTCCTGATCTCGCGGATGAAACGGCCGAGCGACCAACCTCTCTACGACCACTACTGGGGCAGCGGCTTCCTCCCGTCACGCTATCAGGGCGTGAAGCTCCGCAACGCGAAGGATCCCGTCCTCTACCTGCGCGACCCCGATGGGTTACCGAGGGAACGGCGCCGGGGGATGCTCGACGGCCTTTCTGAACTCAACACAATGCGCCACGAGGCGACCGGCGATCCCGAGATCACGACGCGGATCCGTCAATACGAGATGGCCTTCCGCATGCAGGCAAGCATCCCCGAGCTCGCCGATCTCGGCGACGAACCCGACTCTGTTTTCGATCTTTACGGCCCCGACTCGCGGCGCCCGGGAAGCTACGCCGCGAACTGCATTCTCGCGCGCCGTCTCGCCGAGCGCGGGGTCCGTTTCATCCAGCTTTTCCATCCAGATTGGGACCACCACAGCCGGCTCCCGAGCTGGTGCACGGCCCGCTGCCGCGACACGGACCAGCCCAGCGCCGCACTGATCAAGGACCTGAAACAACGCGGCCTCCTCGAGGACACCCTCGTGATCTGGGGCGGCGAATTCGGTCGTGGCGTCGCCGGTCAAGGACAGTGGGACAGCCCCGAAGCCGGACGCGACCACCATCCCCGCTGTTTCACCATCTGGATGGCCGGCGGCGGCGTGAAATCAGGAATCACCCACGGTGCGACCGATGAATTCAGCTACAACGTCGCCGAAAATCCCGTGCACGTCCGTGACCTTCATGCGACCGCATTGCACCTGCTCGGGATCGATCACGAGCGCTTCACGCACCGCTTCCAAGGGCTCGATTACAAGCTGACTGGCGTCGATCCTTCGCGGGTGGTGAAGGAGATTTTGGTTTAAGTCGCCAGCGCGTTCGCGTGTCTTCCGCCGCGACTGCGTCAGTTGGCCTGCGGATTGCTTTCCCTCACAATGGGGAGTGGTGGAGCCATCTTCCCTATCGTTCATGTCACGTTCCAACGTTCTCGCGTTGGCCGGCTTCCTCTTGCTCGGTCCCGCCACCGCCGAAGAATCCAAACCACTCCCTTGGTCCTTTCAACCGCTCCGCGAGCAGGCCCTGCCCGAAGTCAAAAACATCGCGTGGCCGCAGAACCGGATTGATCACTTCATTCTTGCCGAGCTCGAAAAGAACGGCCTCTCCCCCGCCCCCGAAGCCGATGCCCGCACCCTCGCCCGCCGTCTCTCCTTCGATCTTACCGGACTGCCGCCTCTCTCGAATACCTCAATCCCCAACCCGCAATCCGAAATCCGCAATGAAGCGGAGCGCCTCCTGACCTCTCCCCGCTACGGCGAGCGCTGGGCGCGACATTGGCTCGATCTTGCGCGCTACGCCGATGTCACCGAATCGTGGAGCGACGCAAAAAGCCCGGCGTGGCTCTACCGCGACTGGGTCATCGGAGCCTTCAATCGCGACCTGCCCTACGACCAGTTTGTCGTCCAGCAGCTCGCCAATGATCTCATTCCAGGATCCCGTCCCGAAGACAACGCCGCCCTCGGCTTTCTCGGACTCAGCCCAAGCTATTGGAAAGAACTGCAACTCCCTCCCGAGATCATCAGCGTGACCGTGGCTGAGGAATGGGAGGAAAAGATGGATGCCTTCGGCCGCACCTTTCTCGGGCTCACCCTCGGCTGCGCCCGATGCCACGATCACAAATCGGACCCCGTCACGGCCGAGGATTATTATGCGATCGCCGGAGTCTTCGCGAGCGTGCAGCTCATCGATCGACCCGTGCTCGATGAGATGGCCTGGGCTCCGATCCGGGAAGCCCGCGCCAAGGTGAAAGCCATCGAAGGCAAACGCGATGCTTTGAAAAAGTCCAAGCCCGCGCCCGCCGACCTCAAAGACCAAGTCGCCGCCTTCGAGAGGGAAATCGCTGCGATCCGAGAAGCGACACCAAAATATCACACCGCCACCGCGCCCGCGGTGATGGAGGCCGCGCTCTTTGTGAAGCCGAAGGACAAGGGCGAGCACGGCTCCAAGCTCGACTACATCCCCGGCATGGCGCAGGATCTGCCACTGCACGAACGCGGCGACCCTAACAAGCCTGGAAAGATCGTGCCGCGCCGTTTTCTCTCCGCCTTTCCCGGTCCCGACGGAAGACCCCGCTCGCTCGATCACGGCAGCGGACGTCTCGAACTCGCCCGCGCCCTCGTCGAGGAGGCCGCCCCGCTCTCCGCCCGGGTCATCGTCAACCGCCTCTGGCAGCATCATTTCGGACGCGGCCTCGTCCCGACCCCGAGTGAATTCGGTCCGGCGGGCGAGGCGCCGACCCATCCCGCCCTGCTCGATGATCTCGCGGCGCGTTTTGTCGCGAACGGTTGGTCCTTGAAGTGGCTCCATCTCGAAATCCTCACCTCCGCAACCTGGCGGCAAAGCTCGCAGGTGTCGCCCGAAACTGCGGCCCGCGATCCGCAGAATCACCTCTATTCCCGCACGAGCCAGCGTCGCCTCGATGTCGAGGCCTGGCGCGACGCAATGCTTGCGGCCACGGGCGAGCTCGACCTCACGCCCGGCGGCGAGCCCTTCGCTCTCGAGGATCCGAAGGCAACGCGCCGCACCGTCTACGGCCTCGTGAAACGGCGCGAGCTCGACGAGATGCTGCGCATCCATGATTTCCCCGATCCCATCGCCCACAGTTCCACCCGCACCGAAACCGCGACGCCTCTGCAGCAGCTCTTCTCGCTCAACAGCCCCTTCATTTTCGCCCGGTCCGAGGCTCTTGCGGCCTCGCTTTCGGGCAAGGATGACGAGACGAAATTGCGCGACGCCTACCGAAGCCTCTTCCAGCGCGAGCCAACCATGCGCGAGCGCGAACTTGGCCTCGCCTATCTGGGCGAAGGCGGCTCGTGGGAACTTTACGCACAGGTCCTCTTGACCTCGAACGAACTGCTCTACCTCGACTGATTGCGATGAACCGCTCCGACCTCCAATCCGTGATCGATCGTCGCACCACCCTGAAACGCTTCGGCGGAGGCCTCGGTTCGCTCGGTCTCGCCTCGGCCCTCCAGGCGGCGGGCGACTTCGGTCCACGCACCCACTTCGCGCCGCGGGCGAAACGCGTCATTCACCTCTTCATGAACGGAGGTCCCTTTGGTCCCGATTTCTTCGAGCCCAAACCGGCCCTGACCAAATACCACGGCCAACGTCCCGAGGGCGCCGACCTCCGCACCGAGCGTCCCACCGGCGGGCTCATGGCCGCGCCCTATGCCTACGCGAATCATGGCCAGAGCGGCCTGCCCATCAGCGAACTGCTGCCGCTCACGGCCCGCCATGCCGACGAGCTCTGCGTCCTGAATTCCTGCCACACCGACAATCCGAACCACGGTCCCGCCCTGTTCCTCATGAACAACGGCACGATGACCCCGAAGGTGCCGAGCATGGGCGCGTGGATGTCCTACGGGCTCGGTTCGGAAAACCGCAACCTGCCGTCCTACCTCGTGCTCTGCCCGGGCCGTCCGGTGCGTTTCGCCGAGCTCTGGCACAGCGCCTTTCTTCCACCGCAGCACCAGGGCGTCTACATCAATCATTCAAAGCTCGCGCCCGACCGCATGATCCCCTGGCTCAGTGCGGCGAAACCCGATCCCGCCGCGCAGCGCCGACAACTCGATCTCGCCGCCGCCCTCAACCGCGAACACCTCGCCACGCGCACCTCCGGACAGGAGGCGCTCGAAGGCCGCATCGAAGCGATGGAGACCGCCTACCGCATGCAGTTCGAGGCGAGCGACGCCTTCGATCTTTCCAAAGAGCCCGAAAAAATCCGCGAATCCTACGGCACCGGCCACTTCGCGAACGGCTGTCTCCTCGCGCGTCGCCTCTCCGAACGTGGGGTGCGTTTCATCCAGGTCTACTACGGCAACGGCCAACCCTGGGACACCCACAGCAAACACGACGAGCAGACCCGCAAGCTCGCTGCGGACATCGATCGCCCCGTTTACGCTCTGCTCGAAGATTTGAAACAGCGCGGACTCCTCGAGGACACCCTCGTGATTTGGGGCGGTGAGTTCGGCCGCACCCCCGTCACCGAGAACGGCAACGGTCGCGACCACAATCCCCACGGCTTCACGATGTGGATGGCCGGGGGCGGCGTGAAGGGCGGCATGGCCTACGGCAGCACCGACGACTTCGGCTTCAAGGCGCAGGAAAACCGTCTCCACGTGCACGACCTGCACGCCACGATTCTGCATCTGTTAGGCCTCGATCACGCGCAACTCACCTTCCGCCACGCCGGACGGGATTTCCGCCTGACGGATGTCTACGGGAAGGTGGCGAAGGCGGTGGTGGCGTGAGCGGGGAGACGGATTGACGGGAAACCATATTCCCGTATCGTCTTGCCATGAAGACAACCATCGACATCCCGGACGCCCTCTATCGACAGGCGAAAATCCGCGCGGTCGAGACCGGGCAGACGCTCAAGCAGATCGTGCTGACGTCCCTGGAAAAGGAATTGAATCCGGCCGCGACGGTGGCTGAGGAGCCGGGATCGTATTGGGCGAACCGGAAACTCAGACCTGGCTTTCAGAGAATCCTGGAGTCCGGCGTTCTAGACGGAGGGACCGATTCCACCCAAATCATCTCGGAAGACCGCTCCTCGCGCGAAGATGCTCTTTTTTGATTCCAGCTACCTCTTTCGTCTCTACTCCAACGAGGCTGGAGCGGCAGAAGTCAAACGTCTCGCCGGAAGAACGGAAGGGCTCGTCTCGGCATGGCACGCCCGTGCCGAGATTGCCTCCATCCTACTTCGGAAACGCCGCGAGGTCGGGCTTCGCGAAGAAGACGTGAATGAAATCCAACTTCAGGTTCAGGACGACCGGGAATCCGGACTTCTCACCCTTCTGCCGTTGTCGGATCCTGTGATGGCAAGGCTGGAGTCCGTGATGGCCGGGGCGCCGGCAAATACTTACCTCCGCGCCGCCGATGCCCTGCACCTCGCCTGCGCCGCGGAGCACGGATTCACCGAAGTCTACTCGAACGACCGCCACTTCCTCGCCGCGGCACCCCTCTTCGGACTGCGGGGGATCGATGTGATCGGCGCGAAATAGCCGCGACCGCCCTCACCCACCGACCTGCGCGATCCAATCCTGCAGGTTGTAGTAATTCGTGACGCGCGCGATGCGACCTTCGGCGATGTCGAAGAAGGCCCCGACGCGGAGATGGTATTTTTGTCCTGCCGCCTCCGGCAATCCTTCGTCGGTGACGAGATACTCGCCGCGGATGTAGAACTCGGCCGCCGCGCGGGTGCCGCCTTCATCGGCCATCACGACGAGGTCCTCGACCTGCTCGGCGTAGCAGCGGTCCATGTGGGCGAGGAATTTCTCGAAGGCCTCGAGGCCGGGGACACTGGCGCCCTGGTTGATGTCGTGGACGACGCCCGGAGCGAGCAGGCGCAGCATCGCGGGACGATCGCCCGCATTGAAGGCTTCATAGTAAAGGCGGATCAGTTCTTCGGTATCGCTGGCGTTGCAGTTCATCGCGTCGAGGTTCGCGCAGGGCGGTGCCTTTGACAAGGCACGAGGTGTCGGGAAACAAAGGCGGGATCCGTAAATGGATATTTTTTGAACAAAAAACTGCAATGAGTTTCAAAGACGTCGAATCTCAACAGTTGCCCAAACTCTGCCAAGGAAGGCTTGGCGTTGGCAGGCGAAACCCGACTATTCTATCCCCGAAAAGGAACCGACATGAACCCGAACCAGTTCACCAACAAGCTTCAAGAGGCTTTCCAATCCGCCCAGTCGCTCGCAAATTCGAGGAACCACTCGGAATTGTGCGCCACCCATCTGTTCGCCGCGCTGCTCCGCGAATCCGACGGTGTGACCCGTCCCGTGCTCGAAAAGATCGGAGTGAACGCGAGCCGTCTCGAGACGGCGGTGAATCAACTCCTCGACAAGAAACCTTCGGTGCAAGGGAACGCCGGTCAACAGGTCTACCTGAGTCAGGATCTCCGCGCGGTCATGAACACGGCCGAGAAGGTGAAGGAGAAGATGAAGGATGAGTTCACCAGCGTCGAACACGTTCTCCTCGCCATGATTCAAGAGGGCCCGGTCGACCTCAAGCCCCTCCTCAAGGAGAACGGCATCACCGAAGCCGCCCTTTTCCAGGCGATCACCGCGGTTCGCGGGAGCCACCGGGTCACCGACCAGGATCCCGAGGGCAAATACCAGACCCTCGAAAAATACGGCACCGATCTCACCGCGATCGCCCGCAAGGGGAAGATCGATCCCATCATCGGCCGCAACGACGAGATCCGCCGGGTCATGCAGATCCTCTCGCGGCGCACGAAAAACAATCCCGTCCTCATCGGCGAGCCCGGCGTCGGCAAGACCGCCATCGCCGAAGGCCTCGCCCGCCGCATCGTCAGCGGAGACGTGCCAGAGTCGCTCAAGAACAAACGCCTCATCGCGATGGACATCGGCTCGATGATCGCCGGAGCGAAATACCGTGGCGAATTCGAGGACCGGCTCAAGGCCTTCCTCAAGGAGGTGACCGGCAGCAACGGCGAGATCATTCTCTTCATCGACGAGCTCCACACCATCGTCGGAGCCGGCGCGAGCGAGGGAGCCGTCGATGCCTCGAACATGCTGAAGCCCCAGCTCGCCCGCGGCGAACTCCGCACGATCGGCGCGACCACCCTCGACGAATACCGCAAATACATCGAGAAGGACGCCGCCCTCGAGCGCCGCTTCCAGCCCGTGATGGTAAACGAACCTTCACCGGAGGACACCATCGCGATCCTTCGCGGGATCAAGGAGCGTTACGAGGTCCATCACGGTGTCCGCATTCAGGACTCCGCGATCGTCGCCGCCGCGACCCTGAGCGACCGCTACATCTCTGACCGCTTCCTCCCCGACAAGGCCGTCGATCTCATCGACGAGGCCGCCTCGCGTTTGAAAATCGAGCTCGATTCCCTGCCCACCGAGATCGATCAGCTCGATCGCCAGGCCATGCAGCTCGAGATGGAGCGTCAGGCCCTCGCCAAGGAGAAGGACGACGCGAGCAAGGATCGCCTCGCCAGGGTGGAGAAAGAGATTGCCGACCTGAAAGAGCAATCCGACGCCCTCCGCGCCCAGTGGCAGAATGAAAAATCGGTGATTGACCGCGCCAATGCCGCGCAGGAGGAGATCGAGCAACTCAAAACCGAGCTCGAGCGCCGCCAGCGCGAGGGCAATCTCGGCCGCGCCAGCGAGATCCAGTATGGCCTGCTCCCCGGCAAGGAAGAAGCGTTGAAAGAGGCCCAGGCCCAGCTTCACACGATGCAGCACACCTCGCGCCTGCTGAAGGAAGAAGTCACCGAGGAAGACATCGCCGAAGTCGTCAGCTCGTGGACCGGCATCCCCGTCTCACGACTGCAGGAAGGCGAACGTTCCAAACTCGTGAGCATGGAAGATCGTCTCGGCGCGCGCGTCATTGGCCAGCGCAAGGCGATCACCGCCGTGGCCAACGCGGTGCGTCGGGCCCGGGCGGGATTGCAGGATGAGAACCGTCCAATCGGCTCCTTCCTCTTCCTCGGTCCCACCGGCGTCGGCAAGACCGAACTCTCGCGCGCCCTCGCCGAATTCCTCTTCGACGACGAAAACGCGATGGTCCGCATCGACATGAGCGAATACATGGAGAAACACTCCGTCTCGCGACTCATCGGAGCGCCTCCCGGCTACGTCGGATACGAGGAAGGCGGCCAGCTCTCCGAGTCGGTGCGCCGCAAGCCTTACTCGGTGATTTTGCTCGATGAAGTGGAGAAGGCCCACCCCGATGTCTTCAACGTGCTCCTCCAGGTGCTCGACGACGGTCGCATCACCGATGGACAGGGCCGCACCGTCGATTTCCGGAACACGGTCATCATCATGACGAGCAACATCGGCTCGGAATACATTCTCACCGAGAGCAATCCCGAGCAGCGCGAGGCCCTCGTGTTGTCGGCCCTGCGCGGACATTTCCGACCGGAGTTCCTCAACCGCATCGACGAGACGATCATCTTCGACCGTCTCGCCGAAGCCGATCTCTCGGCGATCGTGAAGATCCAGCTCGAACGCGTCCTCAAGCGCCTCCGCGCCCAGGGACTCGAACTCGAGTTGACCCCAGCCGCGCTCGTGAAGCTCGCGACCGAGGGCTACGACCCGGCCTACGGGGCGCGCCCCTTGAAGCGGGTGATCCAACACCGCCTCCTCGATCCGCTCAGCCTCGATCTCCTCGACGGGAAGTTCAAGGAAGGGCAAACGATCCGCGCGGATGTGCGGGACGGGGAGATGGTCTTCAGCGCGTGACCGATCTCGCCGGGTCCCCTCCAACCTTGCTCATCGATGCTGCCATCGCCACGGTGCCCCATCGGCATCGTAAACGGTGAATCGGGTCCGCGGTAGGCGGTAGGCGGCCAGAGATCACTGAGCATGGTGCGAAACCGGGATTTTCTCTTGGATTGCGGGAGGGGCGGGTTGTCCCTGGGAATACTGGGCTTTGGGAGGCGATCATCGCGCTTCCACCTCCGCCCGAACCGCCCTTTGATGTCGAAAAACGCCGAGGGATCCGAGGCGTTTTGGACGGAGGCGAAGCCGGAGCCCGCAGGGCGGGGAGGCGTTTTAGATCAAAGGGACGGACATACAATTGTTGCCGACGCCCCGAAATGCCCGATGTTCCAACCAATCCACCCCCACTGATCCCCCTCCGCCGGCGTCACCGTTAGCCATCCACCCCGCCACCTCATGCGCACCGCACGCCTTCTCGGAACCGGAAGATCCTTTTACCACGTCATGTCCCGCGTCGTGGACCGGCGCATGGTCTTTGAAGCGAAGGACAAAGAGATCTTCCGCAAGATCCTCCGCAACCAGGAGGCCTTTACCGGGGTGCGGATTGTCACTTACTGTTTGATGTCGAACCACTTTCACCTCCTCTTGGAGGTGCCTGACCGGGAGACGCTCGCTCCGCTCGACGAAGGTGGGCTGCTCGCGGTGCTGCCTTTGCTCTATCCAGGGGACGTGGTGGAGGGCGTGAAGCAGGAGTTGGAGCGCGCCCGGGCCGCGGGAGACGAACGCTGGCACCGCGAAATCCTCTCGCGCTACGAACGCCGTCGCGGGGATCTCGGGCTCTTCCTGAAAGAGGTGAAACTCCGCATCACTTTCTCCACGAACAAACGTCTCGGCCGCACCGGGACGCTCTGGGAGGGGCGCTACAAGAGCGTCCTGGTCGAGGACTGCGAGCAGGCGCTGCTGACAATCGCTGCCTACATCGATCTGAATCCGATCCGTGCGGGGATCGTCTCGAGCCCCGAGGAGTATCGGTGGTGCGGCTACGCGGAGGCGGTGGCCGGCGGGAGGCGCGGGCAAAAGGCACGCGAGGGGCTGGGCCTGATGCTGGGCGAGGCCTTGCAGGATCCGGATTTCCGGCAGGACTGGCGGCGCACCTTGCCGCGCTACCGGATGTTTCTTTACCAGGATGGAGAGGAGGTCGCGGGCGATCCGCAGATGGGGCAACGCGGTCGTCGCGGGATGAAGACGGAGGTCGTCGAGGAGGTGGTCGAACAAGGCGGGGCGATGCCGCTGTGGCAGGCCTTGCGTCACCGGATACGCTACTTCTGCGACGGTGCCGTGCTGGGCTCGGCGGAGTTCGTGAACGGAATCTTCGAGCGCGAGCAAGCTTTGCGAAAGCGGTTCGGCGAGAAGCGCACAAGCGGAGCGCGTCGCATGCGCGGAGCTGACTGGGGCGATCTACGGGTCCTGCGCGATCTACAGAAGGATGTGATGGGGACGTAGGGTGGAGCAGCCGGTAGGGCGCTATACCACAGGGATCACGCAACCATTCGGAAAGAAACCGCACTTCCTGTCCGACTCGGGCACGCCGAGGCCCCGACACGTCGGCACGGGAATGCCGCCTACCGGGGTATGGATCGACCACCGAAATCCGGCCTCAACCCCCCACCGACCCCGGGCCTTCGGCGGGAAGAACCGGAGTGAAACGAAGGTAGCCTGCCCATGGGGCAGGAGCGAAGCGTCAAAGCCGAGGGGATGAAAAAGGAATTTCCCAGCAGTAAAAAGGAATTTCCTAGCAGTAACCCTCCACGACCTCACCCCCCGTAGGATTTCTCGACCCGCTCGGCGACGTCGCGGTAACCGTAGTCGACCGCGTAGATCTGCTTGAGCGACTCGAGATACTTGGCGTGGTTGCCGAGCTTCTCGTAAAGCAGGCCGAGGTTGTAGAGGAGGTCCTTCTTCGTGTCGTCCATCCCGGTGAGTTCGGTGATGGCTTCCTCGAACTGGCTTGCGGCGAGATCGGTCATGCCCATGCGCTCGTAGCACTGCCCGAGCTGGTTCATGACGCGGATGCGCAGGTTCGGGCTGCGTTTCGCCATCTGGAGGTGCTGGATCGCGTCGCGATACTGGCCGGCCTTGAAGAGCCGTGATCCGAGCTCGAAACGGAGCTCGTTGTCAGTCGGGTTGCGGTCGACGCGCTCCTTTGACTCGGCGATGAGGGTCTCCATCTGGGACTTTTCCACTTCCTCGAGCTGCTGCCGATATTGCTCGATGTCGGGATGACCGGGGTTTTCCTCGACGAACTGCCGCAAGGACTCGAGGTAGGCCTTGTTCACGATCTCGCGGATCCCAGCGACCTTTTTCTCGAGCGAGGGATCATTGTTGCTGAGGTGGAAGGCCCACTCATAGAACTGGAGCGATGTCTGGAAATCCTCGAGCTGCTCGTAGGTGGCGGCGAGCCGCTTGGTGATGTCGAGATTATTCTGATCAGCGGAATACTCGGCGAGAAGCGCTTCGGCTTGGACGGCGAGCATTTCAGGAGTCATCGCGGCGCGCCCCTGGCTTTCGAGATCCTTGGAGGCACCCTTGTCCTTAAGGAGGTCGCGCCAGTCGCCGTTGCTGTCCCACTTCTGGGAGGCAATGGAGCCGCGGGCGGTGGCGTCCTTGTATTTTTTGGTCGCTTCGAGATCGCTGCGATTTTTATCGACGATCTTGCCGAAAATTTCGGCGGCCTTGTCAAAGATCTCTCGCGACATGTAGAAATCGCCGAGCTTGTGGTAGAACTTGATATTCTCCGGGTCTCCGTCGATCACGGTCTGGAGGGCGAACCCGGCGGTGGATTGAAGACCAGCCGCCGAGGCCGCCTCGTAGAGGAGCTCGTTGCCCGGGGCATTGTAGGGATCGGTTGCGAGAACCTCCTTTTCCAAAGCCTCGATGACCTTGCCGGGATCCTTCTTCACCTGGGTCTGGAGCTTCATCACCTTGAGCGATTCGCCGCCCATCTTGAGCCCGCGCTTGCCTTCATTTTCCTTTACCGAGGCAAGCCGGAGACGCTTGCGGCCTTCGAGGAATCCAGGCTCCTTTGCGAGAACGGCTTGGAGCAGGCTGATGGCATAGCTCCAGTTGCGCACTTCCATGGCGCTCTCGGCCTTCAGGTAGAGCTTGTTCAGGTTCGGGGCCAGCTGGGTCTGGCGCACATCGTCTTGATATACCGTTGGGTTCGCTTCTTCGGACATGGTCTGCTGGCTTCCGAGGGGGGGGTCAAAAAGGAGGTTTGATAGGCTGTCGGGAAAGCCCTCGAGCGCAAATCCTAACACGAAAATCTGACTTTGATCTAGCGAATGTTGGCGGCTCGGACAAGGAAAAAACCGTAATCCGGAACCGGCTTTCCCAAAGAAGGGATCGGATGACTTGCCAGAAGGGGTCTTTTTCCCTTATCTTCGTCGCATGCGTTCTGCTTTCGTCCTCCTCGCCACCCTCCTCGCCACGGCCCTCTGGTGCGAGGGAGGAGGGAACCAGTATAAGATGTATCTGGTCACCTTTCACATCGAGGGGGACGACAAGGACAATCCGAAAATGATCACGCCCGTGAAACTGGGGCAGGAGCACCGGCAGTATTATTTCAGCAAAATCCCGACATTCACCGACAAGGACATCGCCTGGTTCTACCCTTTCACTGCCGCTGATGGGGTCACTTACGGGGCCGCTTTCCGCATGAAGGAACATGCCACGGTGGAGCTGAAGGCCGTCACCTTGACCAATCAGGGCAAACTCCTCGGCCTGCGCTGCTCGGACGCTCCTCTGCAGGCGGTGATGATCGACCGCCCCATCGACGACGGCGTCGTCGTGATCTGGAGCGGGTTGCAGCAAAAGCATCTTCAGGAATTCCGCAAGCGGTTCCCCCACGTCGACGACTACCAGCCGAAATCCGGACCTCGGTTCGCAAATCCGGATTGATTCTCGCAATTTTGGTTTGGATAGGTTAAGGAATCCGGAAACCCTCCGTGATTTCCCGCCATGCTCCGGATCTTCTGCCGCCTTCTTGCCTGCCTCTCGATTTCCGTGGGCTCTCTCGCCGCCGGCCCACTTGGACTTGTCCTGCCGACGGACAACGACGCGATTTTCTCGGAAGATCCCTCGCAATTCTACATGTATACCGACCGGAATTTCGAGGGAGTGCTCTCGAAGCCCTGGAGTGGTGGCGCTTATGGCTTCACCCGCGATCAAAAGCGATCGAACGCGGGCATCATCCTGACGCGCCTCCATGAGGGAATCGACATCCGTCCGGTGCGCCGCGACGCGGCCGGTGAACCGCTCGACGAGGTCCGCTCCATCGCCGCCGGGATCGTCGTGCATGTCACCACCTCGGCGAGCCAGAGCAATTACGGCCGCTACATCGTCATCCATCACGATTCGGGCGACGGCCCGCTTTTCTCGCTCTACGCCCACCTCAGCGCCGCGACGGCGAAGGTCGGACAGAACGTCGCCGCCGGCGAGACGATCGCGAGGATGGGATACACCGGTGACGGGATCAACCGCGAGCGAGCCCACGTCCACGTCGAGCTCAATTTCATCCTCAGCGACCATTTTCAGCGCTGGTATGACAGGCATTTCACGGGCAAAAACCACCATGGGATCTACAACGGGATTAATCTGACCGGCATCGACCTCGCCGCACTTCTCAAAGCCCATCGGGCCAATCCCTCGATCACTATTCCCGAGTTTCTGGCGACCCAGGCAGAGATCCACTACCGTGTGCTCGTTCCGAAAAAAGGCGGACTACCCTTTCTCCAGCGTTATCCCTGGCTCGGCCGGGATCTCGACCGAATCGAAAATCCGGTGAGTTGGGAATTTTCCTTCGCCGCCACCGGCGTGCCGCTGGCGATCAGGCCGAGCGAACAATCGGTGCGGGCTCCGGTCGTCACTTATGTGAAGCCCACCATCGGAAATCACAGCGATTTTACGGTCGGCCGCCTGGCTGGTAGCGGCGACCGAGCCACTCTGACGCCCACCGGATCGCGTTACCTGCAGCTGATCACGGACTCGTTCTGAGAGGCGGGGCTTTTCCCGGTCAAGGCCTCGCTGGAACCTACGATGGGGTCGAATTCTGAAAGGCCATCAGGTCACTCGAGGATCTCCTCAAAGACACCACCACCGAGGAGAGTCTCGCCCTCATAAAAGGCACAAATCTGCCCCGGTGTGAGCGCACGCTGTGGTTTGGCGAAGGTGAGCCAAGCCGTCTCCGCATCGAGAAACTCGGCCGATACCAACGCCGCCTCGGATCGATAGCGGGGCTGGGCGAGCAATCCGGAGGCGGTCGCGAGGGGCCGGTTCGTCACGGTAATGCTACCGACCCGGCATCGCGTCCCATAGAGACCGGGCGTGTCGGTGCCGTCGAAGGCGACAACGAGCTCTTTCGTCTCGCGCCGCTTCGCGACCACGACGTAAGCCTTTCCGAAGGTGTTCGAAGGGACGCCGAGCCCCTTGCGCTGACCGAGAGTGTGGAGATGAAGACCATGATGGCTCCCAACCTTCTCGCCCTTGAGATTCACGATATCGCCCGGATCATCCGGGATGTAATGGGCCAAAAAATCGCCCATTCGGATCTGCCCGATAAAACAGATCCCCTGGCTATCCTTCTTCGACGCGACAGGAATACCAAAACGCTCCGCCTCACGCCGCACCTCGGGCTTGGAGAGATGCCCAATTGGGAACAGCGACGGCTGGATCTGCGCCTGCTGAAGCAGGGCGAGAAAGTAGGTCTGATCCTTGCCCGCAGCCCCACGCAGGAGATCGACCGATCCATCCTGACATTCCGCCCGTTTCGCATAGTGACCGGTCGCGAGATAATCGAAGCCCTGTGCCAACGCAAACTCGCGGAAGATCCCGAACTTCATCTCGCGGTTACACATCACGTCGGGGTTCGGAGTGATGCCTTCGCGGTAGCCTGAAAGCAGGTAATCGACGACCCGATCCCGATATTCCTCGGTGAGGCTGAGGATCCGGAACTCGATTCCGAGGAATTCGCAGACGGCGCGAGCGTCGCGGATGTCCTCTTCCCACGGACAGTCTCCGGGCAAGCCCTCTTCGTTTGTCCAGTTTTTCATGTAGGCTCCCACGACCTCGTGCCCTTGCTCAAGCAGAAGTGCCGCCGCCACACTGGAGTCCACGCCACCGGACATCGCCGCCAGGATTTTTGCCATCGAGGAGTTTAGATCAGAATCCTACGGACTCAAAGGCGGGGATGGATCCCTCGGCCTAGGGGTTCGTTCCTCTTTGCAGAAACGATGAAGAAATCAGGAGAATGGTTTCCCCCGGCGCTCACAAGGCGCGCTCCTTCAGGATCCGGGCAATTTGCTCGACGGGGAGATCCGTCAGATCGGCAATTTCGGCAGGCTTCCTGCCTTTGGCGGACATCCGGAGGACCAAACTCTCAATGCCTTTCTCAATGCCTTTCTCAATGCCCTCTTCTAGCAATTCTCGTCCAGCCCGTGTTTCGTGCAGCGGCGTCAGTTCGGC
>Ga0172373_10003836_pt1 | contig 21574 bp, 12 predicted proteins | sample Lak10m_2_FD_114546 | JGI IMG/M metagenome (GOLD analysis project Ga0172373, IMG submission 114546) | Freshwater microbial communities from Kabuno Bay, South-Kivu, Congo - kab_092012_10m | ecosystem: Environmental > Aquatic > Freshwater > Lake | place: Democratic Republic of the Congo...
CTCAAGGCCGCCCTCGCGGCCGGAGTCTGGCACGGCGCGGTCGGAAAGGCCTTCGCCGCCGGATCCGCCTCCGGCGTCCTCGGCCAGGGCGAGTTCCGCTACCGCGTCACGCCCGGCTGGGGCATGCTCGACGAGAAGACCCCGGTCAATGACTGCCACGGACTCGCCCGCACCTCCGACGGCCGCATCGTCCTGCTCACCAACCATGTCGCCAACAACGTCATCTTCTACGATGACCGCGGGCGGCTGGTCGACAAATGGAGCACACGCAAATTTCCCGGAGCGCACGGACTCTCCCTCGTCAGGACCCCGCAGGGCGAGTTCCTCTTCATCACCGACCTCAACCTGCACACGGTCACCAAGATGTCCCTGCAGGGCGAGGTCGTGGCGGAATGGCGACTGCCCGCCGGGACCGGCAAGTATGGCAAGGAGACGGAATACCGTCCCTCCTGGACCCTTCATCGGGCCGACGGCGAGTTCTACGTCCTCGACGGCTACGGCAAGGACTACTTCCTGCACTACGCGGCCGACGGCTCGTTCAAACGACTGCTCGGCGGCCCCGAAGGCGGCATCGTGCACTGGGGCCCGCACGGCGGCATGATCGATTCGAACCCCCGCACGGGCGTCGACGGGGATGAGACGATGCTCATCGCCATGAGCGACCAGCAGCATCTCCTCCGCCTCGACCTCGAGGGACGTAAGCTGTCCCAGACCGATCTCCCCGGCGGCAACCCCCGCCAGATCCGTCGCTTCGGCAATCACTACCTCGTGGCGCACCTGGCCGACAACTGGCCCAAGGACCGCAACAGCCGCGGGTTCCTCTCCATCCTCGACCGCAACCTCGAAGTCATCTCCAACGTCGGTGGCACCGCGCCGACCAAGGACGCGTCAGGCACGCTCCAACGCATGCGCAACGACACCGACGCATTCCTGCACCCTCACGACGCCCTGGCGAACCCCGATGGGTCGCTGGTCGTCGCCCAGTTCGCGTCCGGCCGCACCTACCCGGTCAGACTTGAAAGAGTATGATGCTGACCCGCCTCCTCCCATTGCTGGCCGCGATCTGCGCGCTCTCGGCACGCCCGCCCAACGTGGTGCTCATCGTCGCGGACGACCTAGGCTACGGCGACCTCGGCTGCTTCGGAGCCAGGGACATCCGGACGCCCCGGCTCGACGCGCTCGCGGCCCAGGGGACGCGGTTCACGGACTTCTACGTGCCGCAGGCCGTGTGCACGGCCAGCCGCGCGGGCCTGATGACGGGCTGCTACCCGAACCGGGTCGGTCTCCAGGGCGCGCTCAATCACACGAGCCGCAACGGACTTTCGCCCAAGGAGTGGTCGATGCCCCGCATGCTCAAGCAACTGGGCTACGCGACGGCCTGCTTCGGAAAGTGGCATCTGGGCACGGTGCCTTCCCTCGCCCCTCCCGCCCAGGGGTTCGATGCGTTCTTCGGCCTGCCCTACTCCAACGACAACTCAAAGCATCATCCGACGCTGGCGGAAGTCATGCCGCCCCTGCCGCTGATGGAAGGCGACCGGGTCGCCGAACTGGATCCGGATCAGTCGCAGTTCACCGCGCGTTTCACCCGGAAGTCCGTCGACTTCATAGCGCGCAACAAGGACCGGCCCTTCTTCCTCTACCTGCCGCACGTGATGCCGCACGTGCCGATCTTCGCCTCGGACCGGTTCAGGGGGACCTCGGGTCGCGGGCTCTACGGCGACACGGTGCAGGAACTGGACGACGGCATCGGGCGGACGCTCGACGCGCTCCGTGAGCACGGACTGGAGAAGGACACGGTCGTGATCTTCTTCTCCGACAACGGCGCCTGGACGAGCTACGGCGAGCACGCGGGCTCCAATGGCGCCCTGCGCGAGGGCAAGCTGACCTGCTTCGAAGGCGGCGTACGTTCGCCGCTGATCATCCGCTGGCCGGGCCGCGTGCCCGCCGGCAAGGCGTGCGACACGCCGTGGATGTCCATCGACCTCCTGCCGACGCTCATCGAGGCGCTGGGCGGACGACCCCCGGAGCTGTCCATCGACGGACGTTCGGCGCTCGCGCTCATCGAGGGACGCGACCTGCGTCCGAAGCACGAGGCGCTCTTCTTCTACGCCGGCGAGGAGCTGCACGCGGTCCGCTCGGGCGACTGGAAGCTTCACTTCGCCCATCCCTATCTCACGAACATCGGCGCGCCCGGCCGCGGCGGGAAGCCCTCCGGCCACGGCACCTACGTGCCCAGGCCGATCACGGACTCCTCGATGGACGCCATCGCCAGCCGCCACGGACAGAAGGTCGCAAAGATCGGGCTCTCCCTGTTCAATCTGCGGGAAGACCCGGGGGAGACGAAGGACCTGGCCGCCAAGCACCCTGACATCGTGAGGCGCCTTTCCGGGCTGGCCGGGCCCGTACGCGAGGATTTGGGCGACAAACTGACGGGCATCCAAGGCAAAGGCCGCCGGGCCGCCGGCCAGGAGCCCGCCAAGTAGTCATATTTCGGATGGAAGGGGGCGGGCGGCGGGCTTGATTGTCCGCATGCGAACCGCCGCGCTCCTCCTGATCGCCTGCCTCTTCTCGACCGCCGAAGGCGCCGACGCCCGACGGGTCGAAGTCAGCCGGGACCTCTGGATCTCGTCCTACCCTTCGGAGCAGGAGGGCAACAACGGCGGGTCTCCCAAGCTCAAGCTCAAGGGCACGCAGGAGTTCTTCCTCATTGATTTCGACCCCGCCCCTTTCAAGGGCCGGAAGGTCGTCCGCGCCGCGCTTCACCTTCATCTGGAATCACCCCATCTGCTCGGCCGCACCACGGTTTCGACGGTGGCGCAGGAATGGGTCGAGGGCAAAGGCAACGGCTACGCGAAGGTGCCCGGCGCGACGAGCTTCCGGTGGGCGAAGACGGGCGAGCAGCCCTGGGGCGGCGACGGCAAGGACGTCACCTCGGTCACGCTCGGTCTCTCCGGCACGATCTGGGGCTTCGGGGATCCGACCGCGCCCGATGAGAACCGCTGGCAGGCCGTCGCGATCGACCCCGCCGTCGTGCAGGCGCGCATCGACGGACGCAGCTTCGGCTTCCTGGTGATGGATGACGTCGGGAGCGAATACCGGCGCGACGGCGACATCTTCACCTACACGCTCTTCCCCAACCGGTATTTCGCCAGCAAGGATGGCAACCGGAAGACGGCCCCGTACTTCACCCTCTGGCTTGAGGACGGCCCGGCCCCGACCGTCGCCTTCCCGTCGGACCCCACGCTGAGGCCGGCCAAGCCCGCGGAACTTCCGCCCGTGCCGAAGATCACGGCCGAAAGCGCACCGATCAAGGCGGTCGATGCGCTCGGACTGCCGATCCCGGGCCTGAAGCTCTTCGCGGCCAGGGGCGAGGCGGTGACGATGCTCCTGGACGACGCCCCCGAGTCCGTCCGGATCGACCTGCCCGTCCGGCGTTACGAGGTCATGAAGGTCGGTCCGCACGCCGACCCCCTGGGCGTTTCGGACAAAGGTCGCCTGCTCGAATTCCAGATTCCCAAGGACGCCAAGCCGGGCGAACACCGCGGCACCCTGCGCATCGGCGGCAAGGAAGTCACCTTCAGCGTGACCGTATGGAACTTCACCCTGCCTGACCGGTTGTCCTTCGTCGCGCAGATGAACGGCTACGGCATGATGGACAAGGAGCGGCCCTGGTTCCGTCTGGCCCATGAGCATCGCCTGACGCTCAACGTGCTCACCTACGGCTGGAGCGGACGGGTCACCGCCGCGCCCAAGCTCAAGTCCGACGGCACGTTTGACTGGGCCGCCTGGGACGAACGCTTCGGTCCGCTGCTCGACGGCTCGGCCTTCGCCGACCTTCCGCGCGGCAAGGTCCCGACCGAGGCCATCTACCTTCCGATCAACGAGAACTGGCCGATGGAGCACGAGAAGCATTTCAAGGGCGGCTACTGGATCGAAGACGCCTTCGGGCCGGAGTACTGGCGCATCTTCGCCGACACCGCCGCGGGCTTCGCCCGTCATTTTTCGGAAAAGGGATGGAACGAGACGATGTTCGAGTTCTACCTGAACAACAAAGTCTACTTCAAGGAGGGCAAGAAGGGCCAGCCCGGCAACTGGAAGACCACCTCGGCGACCTGGATCTACGACGAGCCCCAGCACACGCAGGACTTCTGGGCCATCCGTCGCTTCGGCGTGGAGTTCTGGAAGGCCGTCTCACCGTTCTCCGACGTACGCACGGCCTTCCGCATCGACGTCTCGCGTCCGGAATGGCAGCGCGACCTCCTCGACGGCGTCACGAACGTCGACGTGATTTCCGGCACCCTGCGGGAGTACCCCCTGCGGTCCATCGGACGCAACCGGCGCGACGGCAAGATGACCTACATGTACGGAGCGGCGACCAAGCTCGGTCAGCCGCTGGTCGTCAACGCGGCCTGGTGCGCCGAGAGCTGGTCGCTCGGCGCCGACGGCATCGTGCCCTGGCAGACGATCGGCAACAAGGACTCGCTGACCAAGCCCGATGACCTGGCGATATTCTACCCCGGCCCCGACGGTCCGCTGCCCAGCCTGCGGCTCAAGGCGGTGCGGGCCGGGCAGCAGCTTGCCGAGTATCTCGCCATCTACTCCGCCGCCGCGGGCCAGGACCGCGACGCCGTCGGCGCGGCCGTGCTCCAGCTCCCCGGCATGCGCGCGGGCACCGTCCGCACCTACGCCGATGACGCGGGCAGCTCGGCCTTCGGCGACGGCGCCGCCCGCTCCGTGGCCGAACTCCGCCTGCGCCTCGGCGCCTGGCTCGACGCCCAGGCCCCCGCGCCCCGCGCCCGCTGGCACGACCCACGCCCCCGCGCCCAGGATCCGAGCCGCATCAAGCCCATCAGCGCCCTTCTGACACCGGATTCAAAGTAGTCTTTGCTCATCAGGTCTAAGCTGCGGACTTCATACATCAGCCGCGACCAACCCTCACCGCCCGGCCGAGCAGCTTCTTGCGACCGGACAGTACCCCACCAGGAGTGGAGCATCCCGATTCCCGACTAGGCTGACCAAGGGCGCACGCTCGGACCGTCCACCCACTCGGGCGAAATGAGGACCTGGCGAGGCAAGGCGGGCAAGCCGAACTCGTGATGCAGGAGCTGCGTGGCGACCAGGTCGACCGCGGCCGAGGCGACATGGTCACGACGATGGTCGATCCCGGCGTAGGCGCTCATCCGGGGTGTCCAATCATGGATCACGAGGCCGATGTCTTCCGGCACCCGCAGCCCGAGCTGCCCCAGCCAACCCGGCACATGGCTGTCGAAGGAGATCAGCGCATCAGGGCGGTGCTTCTTCATCCATCGGGCGAAAACGGCGAAGTTCTCGCCGACCTGAGCCTGCGGCATCAGGAGGGTCGGCACGCGGCGCTTCGACGGCAGGTCATGGTGGAAGAAGTACATGCCACCGCTGTAGCCGTTCTGGGAGCGGAGGTCGATCCAACGGGTCACGGCGACGCCGATACGCTGATAACCCCGCTCGGTGAGCCGGGCCGCCGCCATCTGGATGCCCAGGTTCATGTTCGTACCGCTGATGTGCAGAGCGGGTTCGCGCATGGCGAAGCCGAACGAAACGGAGGCGAACGGGGCGTAATCGATCGTGCGCGAAGGCAGTTCGCTGCTCTGAGGAGAGACAATGACGCCTTCGATCCCGCGTGCGCGCAGGATTCCCTGCAGCCGGGCCGGCGTCAGCTTGTCGCGACCGAGCCAGAATTCTTCGGCCTGATACCCGTGCTGCCGGGCCCGCCGGCGGATATCCTCGATCGTGACGAACTGATAGGCGGAGTCACGCAGAGGGTCGCGCGGGATGTCCTCGCGGATGACGGCGATCACGGCGCGCTGGCGGGCGGCCTTACGTCCGCGCACGAGATGCATCATGCGGGCGAGATGGGGATCCGGCCGGTAATCGAGGGCTTTCGCCGCGGCGAGCACGCGCTCGCGCGTGCCGGCGGCGACGTGGCGGGCGTTCCTGAGCACGCGCGACACGGTCATCGTGGAAACGCAGGCGGCGACGGCGATGGCCTCTAGGCTGGGCGTCGGAGCGGGCGGCATGGTAAAACCTGTTACCATAACATTCCAAGCCGATTGCAGGCCCGATTCAAGAGCCTAATCTTCGGGGAAGATGCGAACACCCCGCCACGACCTCATCCGCGAGGGCCCGCAGCACCTTGACCCCGTCCAGGCGCGCCTTCGGCGCAGCGGCGTGCTCGCCGTGCTCGTGATCCAAGACGCCGACACGGCCGTCCCGCTGGCGCAGGCGCTGAGCGAAGGAGGCGTGGACGCCATCGAGCTGACATTGCGCACGGATGCGGCGATGGAAGCGCTGCGACGCATCCGCGCCGAAAAGCCCGAGATGCTCGTGGGCGCGGGCACGGTGCTCACGCCTGAGCAGGCGAACGCCGTCCAGGCGGCCGGCGCCGCGTTCGGCGTGGCCCCCGGGATGAACCCGCGCGTGGTCGCCGAAGCCCGTCGCATCGGCCTGCCCTTCGCCCCCGGGGTCTGCACGCCCACGGATATCGAACTCGCCGTGGAACAAGGGTGCCGTCTGCTGAAGTTCTTTCCTGGCGAACCGAGCGGCGGCCTCCCCTACCTGCGTGCCATCGCCGCGCCGTTCCTGCATCTCGGCGTCCGGTTCATCCCGCTCGGCGGCGTGAGCGCCGCGAACGCGGAGACCTATCTGCGGGAGCCTTCGGTCCTGGCCCTCGGCGGCTCGTGGCTGGCCCCGACGGAGCTGATCCGAAGCAAAGACTGGAAGGCCATCACGGCCCACGCGCGCGCGGCTTCGGCCATCGTGCGTAACGTAAGAGGAACCACCTTATGAGCCGGGTCGTCACTTTCGGTGAAATCATGGCCCGGCTCGCCACGCCCGGCCACAAGCGGTTCGGCCAAGCCATGCCCGGCACGCTGGAAGCGACCTTCGCAGGCGCCGAGGCTTCCGTCGCCGGCTCCATCGCCTATCTCGGAGGCGAGGCGGCGTTCGTCACGGCGCTGCCGGACCATGCCATCGCCGACGCTTGCGTGGCCGGGCTCCGCTCGCTCGGGGTGGACACCCGTCACATCCTCCGCGCGCCGCAGGGTCGCCTGGGATTATACTTCCTTGAGACCGGCGCGAACCAACGTTCCGGCAATGTGATCTACGATCGCGCGGGGTCTTCGGTCGCGCTCACCCCGGCCGACGCCTACGATTGGAAAGCGATCCTTGAAGGAGCCGGCTGGTTCGTCGTCTCCGGCATCACCCCGGCGATCTCGCGTCACGCCGCCGAGGCGACCGCGGCCGCCTTGCGCGAGGCCTCACGGCGGGGGGTGAAGGTGGCCATCGACATGAACTACCGGAGCAAGCTCTGGCAGTGGGCCTCGCCTCTGCCGGCCAGGGAACTCGCCACCCGTACGATGCGCGAGCTGCTGCCGTACGCCGACCTTTTCGTCGGTGGCCGCGAAGACGCGGAAGCCATCCTCGGCGGGCCCGGTTCCGCGTCGTCCGAGGAGCTGGCTCGCCGGCTCGCCCGGGAGTTCCCCCGCCTCTCACATGTCGCGATGACCCTGCGCGAAGGCGTCTCCGCCACGCACAACGACTTCGGCGGCCTGCTTTTCGACAAGGCCACGGATGAGGTCTGCCATGCCCCCGAGAAGGGCAAGCCCTACGCGATCACCCACATCGTCGATCGCCTCGGAGCGGGTGACGCCTTCACCGCCGGGCTGGTCTTCGCGTTGACCACTCCCGATCTCGCCGCGCCTCGCCGCGCCCTCGCCTTCGCGACCGCCGCCGCTTGCCTCGCCCACTCCATCGAAGGCGACGTCAACTTCAGCACGCGAGCGGAAATCTTGGCATTGGCCTCCGGCGAGTCGGCCGGCCGCGTGAGACGCTGAACCGCCCCTTCCCCAGGCATGAATCCCGTACACCCTGACCATTGGCTAGCGAAAGCCACGCGCGGCCGGCTGCGCTGGGTGCTCATCAGCTGGATGTTCATGATCAGCGCCGTCGCATACCTCGACCGCGTGAACATCTCCGTCGCCGCCCAAGCCATCCAGAAGGATCATGGATTGACGGACGTTCAGCTCGGCTGGGTCTTCAGTGCCTTCGTGTTCGGGTATGCGCTGTTCCAGGTGCCGGGAGGCTGGCTGGCCGATCGCTTCGGGCCCCATCGGGTAATGACCGTGGGCGTCATCTGGTGGGGCCTGTTCACCACGCTCACCGCCGTGGTTCCGACCGGCATGGCATCTTCGCTCGCCTTGCTGATCGGCACACGATTCATCCTCGGACTGGGGGAAGGAGTCCTCTTCCCCTCATCGAACAAGTTGGTATCAGCATGGTTCCCCTCAGCCGAGCGCGGTCTGGCGAACGGGATCATCTTCGCCGGCGTCGGCGCGGGTGCCGCCGTCACCCCGCCACTCATCATCCACATCCTGGAGCGCTGGGGATGGCACTGCTCTTTCTACATCAGCGCTGGCATCGGCCTCGCCGTCGGACTCGGATGGTTCCTCCTGATCAGGGATAACCCGCGAGCGCATCCTCTCGCCAGCCCCGCGGAGATCACGGAGATCGAAGCCGGACTGCCGCCAGCGAACAAGGAACACGAACGCCCGCTGAGCTGGGGTGCGATCCTCCGCAGCCGCAACGTCTGGGCCATCACCGCGAGCTATTTCTCCTATTGTTACGTCACCTACATCTTCTTCACCTGGTTCTTCATCTACCTGAGCCGCGTGCGCGGTCTCGACCTGAAATCCAGCGCGCTCTACGGCATGCTGCCGTTCATCGCGATGGTGTGCGGCGCTCCGCTGGGCGGATGGCTCGCGGACCGGATCGCACGGAGTCATAGCCAGCGCGCCGGACGCTGCGGATTGGCGGTCTTCGGGCTGATGCTCGCCGCCGCCTTCCTCGCCCTCGCGACGCAGGTGGCAAGCGCACAGCTGGCGAGCATCGTCCTGGCCGGCGGCGCCGGGGCGGTCTACCTGACCCAAAGCGCCTTTTGGTCCGTGACGGCCGATATCGCCGGCAAGTCCGCCGGCACGGTGTCCGGCCTGATGAACATGGGCGGGCAGATCGGCGGGGCGACCACGGCGCTGCTGACCCCTTGGATCGCCGAGCGATTCGGCTGGACCGCTTCGTTTCTTTTCGCCGCCGCGGTCTGCCTGGCCGGTTCGTTCGCCTGGCTGCTGGTCGACCCGGATAAGCCGATCTCCCCGACCGCACCCTCCTCCCGATGAAAGCCTCGTCCTCCATGAGAATCCACCTCACCCTCCTCGCCGCCCTGCTGCTCGCGCCGCTGACCGCGGTGCAGGCCGCTGATTTCAAGTTCACGCCCGAGCATGAAGCCGCCGTGAACCGCCAGCGGCGCATCTTCTTCCAATACGATCCGGCGGCGGATATTCAGCGCAAAGGCGGGTTCGGATCGGACATGGATGCGGTGATGACTTATGTGTTTGATGCGGTCAGTCAGCCAGGCAGCCAGGTCGACGCGATCTGCATTGATGTCTCGAACGAGGGCGTGGCGCATTACCGCAGCAAGATCCTTCCGGCGATTCAGCATCCGGGGCTGATGAAGTGGCGCGAGCAGGGGCGCGACTATTTCGATGAACTGATCAAACACGGCCACCAGCGCGGAAAGGAAATCTGGTGGGGCCTGCGCATGAACGAGGTCGAGCGTGGCGACTTGATCTACTACGAGAAAGGTGGTGCCTCGATCTCCGATGAGCGCAATCCGGTGAAGGCGGCGCATCCCGAGTGGTTGATCCGTTCGTGGTGGTGGCAGGGGTTTTGGAACTACGCGGTGAAGGAGGCGCGAGACTATCGCTTGTCGATCATTCGCGAGGTGGCGGAGCAGTATGATTTCGATGGCGTGCATCTCGATTTCCTCCGTCACACGCCGCATCTGCCGCCGGGCAAGCAGTGGGAGAATCGCGAACACCTCACGAGCTTCATGCGCGACGTGCGCTCGATGCTTCAGTCGCAGGCAGCCAAACGCGGCCGTCCTTTCATGCTGGCGGCACGGGTGCCGGATTCCGTCGAGGGATGTCACACGGACGGTCTCGATGTCGAAACGTGGGCGCGTGAAGGCCTCGTCGATGTGCTCATCCTCGGCACCCGCACGATCCAGGTGGATGTGGCTTCCTTCCGCAAAGCGATGGCGCGAGCCCATGTGAAGCTGGTGCCCAGCTTCGACTGCTTCCACGCCACGGACGGCTACCACGGCGACCAGTCGCTCGATCTGGTGTGCGGCGTCTTTGGCAACTATCTCCACCAAGGCGCGGACGGCGTGGGTGCCTTCAATGGGATCATCGGCTTCCCGGAACAGGCGGCGAAGCTCGGCCTGACGCAGACGGATACAAGAGACCTGCAAGTCTTCTCCACCATCGGCAGCCTCACCACGACGAGCGACAAGGCGAGGTATTACCCGCTCGACCGGCGCGGCGGCTATGCCCACAACGAAGGCTACGGCTCATCGAACAGTGACGCTCCGCTCCCGGTCATCCTGCGATATGACGGCACCCCATCCACGCTCACGCTGCCCGTGTGGGAGCCCGTGAAGACCGGAACCACCGCCACCCTGCGCCTCGTCCTGTTCAACCACGACCAAGGCGATGAAGTAACTGCGCAACTCAACGGCACCGTCTTGAAACGCGACCTCGTGGACCCGCAGTGGAAGGATGCCCGCATCTTTTCCCCGCTGCCGCAGCCTGAAACCGTGAGTCCCGGAAATGTCGTGAAAAACCTCGCCGCTCAAAAACTCACCCGCGTCGAGTTCAGGGTCCCTGTCGAGTCCCTGAAACGCGGCCCCAACACCCTCGTCATCGCCGTGAACCGGACCGGCCCATTCCCGGCCTCTCGTCCGGTGAAAGTCGAGAAAGTCGAACTGCACCTGAAATGAAAACAAATTGCATGAAACCCACCCTCACACTCCTCACCGCCCTGCTGCTCGCATCGTTCACCACGCTGCCCGCCGCCGACGACGCGCTGTTCATGAATGAGGACGCATGGCATTACTTCGTGGCTGCTCCGGAAGTGAAACGCGGCAAAGGCGACATTGACGTTGAAGTGATGCATCCCAAATTCGCGCTCACGAAGAAGGGCCTTGAAAATTACATCGACGAAATCGCGCGCGGACACGTGACGCATTTCCTCATGAATCTCAACACCCAGCGCGCCAACTTCCCTTCGATAACGCTCGAGCCCGTTTGGAAATCGCTCGACGAACCGGAGCGCTACCAACTCGATTACATTCGCGCCATGAAGGCGCTCTACGAAAGCGGCGTCGACCCCTACAAGGTTTGGATCGACCGTTGCCGCGTGAAGGGCATACAGCCCTGGATTTCGATCCGCATGAACGATCTCCACGTGACGGACGACCCGAAGAGCCCGGAAATCTCGACATTCTGGCACGAACACCCGGAATACCGCTTGGGGCGCAAATCGTTTGATGGCGGGCTCGACTACACGTTCGAACCCGTCCGCCGGCGCATGCTCGATTTCATCACGGAAGTCCTCGACCGTTACGACCCCGATGGCCTCGAACTCGACATCATCCGCTTCCCGCGCTATCTTCCCGTCGGACGCGAAAAGGAAGGCGCGACGGTCTTCACGGCGTATCTGCGGGAAATCCGGAAGGTCGTCAATGCGGCGGCGGCGAAACGCGGCCACAAGATCACCCTCTCCGTTCGACTCCTGCCGAAACCCGCCGAATCGCGCAACCTCGGCATGGAAGCGGACGTCTGGGCGAAGGAAGGCCTCGTCGATCTGATCGTCCCATGCAATCACTGGGCCTCCATTGATTTCGACATCCCGCTCGCCGAGTGGCGCACCTGGACGGGTGACAAGGTCGCGATCATTCCCGGCGCCGACTCCGGCATCACCGAAAACGGCAAACGCCGGCTTGCGACCTTGGAGGAATATTGCCGCTGGGCCGCCATCATGCGGGAGCGCGGTGCCAAAGGCCTCTACCTTTTCAATCTCTTCATGCATCCTCAGGATGGCCCCGTCTGGAACGGGGTCCTTTCGGAAGGTCTCGCGCCGCTGGCCGCGCTGCACGCAGCCGAGCCAGTCACCATCGATCTCGCCAAGCGCACCTGGCAGGGCATTCCCGGTCTTGAACGCACGGCGAAGGGCCGTGTGTTTGCCTCGTGGTTTACCGGAGGCACCAAAGAGCCCGAGCCGCTGAACACGGTCGTGCTTTCGCACAGCGACGATGGCGGGAAGACCTTCTCCGCGCCGCAGGCGATGGGCTTGCCGCTGAACGATGGCACGCGCTGCTATGACCCGTGCCTGTGGATCGATCCGAAGGGACGGCTCTGGTATCTCTTCAATCGCAGCGTCAAGGACAGCACCCGGCACGGAGTGTATGCGCGCATCTGCGAGGACCCGGATGCCACGGTGCCAGTGTGGGGCGCGGAGTTTCGCGTGGGGTTCGATAGCCCCTTCAGCTTCCGCATGAACAAACCCATCGTGCTCTCGTCCGGCGAATGGGTGCTGCCGGTGGTGCATGCGCTGGAGCCCTTGGCGGGCTGGGCGGGATTCGATCCGAAGCAAGTCTTCGGCGCGGCGATCTCCACCGATGAAGGCAAGACCTGGAAGTTGCATGGCGCGGTGAAGACCGAGAAGGCGGGTCTCGAAAACATGATCGTGGAGCTGAAGGACGGCCGGCTGTGGATGCTCATCCGCACCGAGAAAGTGCTGTGGGAAAGCCACTCAACGGACAAGGGCAGCACTTGGACGGAGGGAAGGCCGACCAACATCGCCACGCCGCATTCGCGCTTCTTCATCCGCCGCCTGTCCTCAGGCAATCTGCTTTTGGTCAATCACCACAAGTACACCGGGCGTAGCCACCTCACCGCCCAGCTTTCCACCGACGACGGGGCCACCTGGAACGACGGACTGCTGCTCGATGAACGAAAAGGCGTGTCCTACCCCGACGGCGTGCAGGAAAAGGACGGCCTCATCTGGATCACCTATGATCGGGATCGCGGCGGCGCAGGCGAGATCCTGCTCGCGAAGTTCAAAGAGGAAGACGTGATCGCAGGCAAGAACGTCTCGGGTGCCGTGAGCCTGAAGCAAGTGGTGAACAAGCTCGACAAGCCCACGATCCTTCATGCCAACTGGAACCCCAAGGCGGCAGCCGACAAGGTGATCGCCGGATTGGTCAAAGTCACCGCGCCGCAGGTGAAAGGAGCGCATGATGCGGAGTTTGTCTGTGTGGGCGAGCGCGCTTACGTCGTCTCCGAGGTCAATGATCTCAAGGGAGGGGAAGACGGCGGTTGGCCCTTCATCTACTCCACGCTGTCCATCGTGAACCTGAAGACGCTGAAAACGGAACGGGTCATCGACTTCGCGAAGGGGGAGCATGAGTTTGCGAACGAGGCGCTCCCGTCCGGCGCGTGCTGGGTGCCACGGATTCTCCAGAAAGACGCGCAGACGCTGCGTTGCTACTTCGTGAGCCAGGCTCCGGGCCAGCGGCAGTCGCAGATGTGGTATCGCGACTTCGATCTGAACCGGAATGAGTTCGCGCCGACGATCCACAAGGCGAAGCTCAAGACGGCGGCGGGCACCTTTGACTTCCAGCCGCAGCACTTTCATGCCGACGCGGCGGCTCACGGGTTCAAGAAGAAAGCGTCGGACTCCTCCTTCTTCGTTTTCGATTCCTTCAAGAAGTTCGATGGCAAGCTCTATGTCGCGCTGAACAACTTCACCGGCCAGCAGAACGCGCTGGCTCTCGTGCATGACGATCTGGAGACCTTCGAGGTCATCGGTCACTACAACGAGCCGCAATCGGCCGCGCTCAGCGAATCGGCCGTGAACCGTTTGCCCGACGGCACCTGGATGGCGATCTGCCGCAACGACAAGGGCAACTACCACTTCACCACCAGCAAGGACGGCAAGACATGGACCATCGGCGAGCCCAAGCCATTTGTGCCGAACGGCCTGAACTCCAAGCCGACCTTTGACCAGTTCGGTGGCATCTATTATCTCGGCTGGCAGGAAGCGACGAGCATCCAGGGCGCGAACCGCAGCGTGTTCAATGTGGACGTCTCCCGCGATGGCCGGACATGGGAGCGCAAATACCGATTCGAGACACCGCAGTCCTTCCAATACCCCACCTTCCACGAGCACGAAGGGGCGATCTGGCTCTGCGTCACCCAAGGCGACACGGACCCGAGCCGCAAGGAACGCATCATGTTCGGCAAGCTGGAGGAGGTCGGCACACCCGCGGCTCAGACCGGCAAAGCGACGGCCCTTGAGAAGAAATAGCCATAAGATGCGCTCCTGAGCACTTCGGCCTCCCGCTGATCGGCTCAGTGAAGCGGGCGGTCAAGCCTGCCATTGTAACGTCGGACGGAGCCAAGACTGCGACCGGATGGTCGACAGGGGTCGCCCGCACCCCGCGCCCAAGATCCGAGTCGCATCAAGCCCATCAGCGCCCTACCTTAGTCGGTGAACCGTTGCTTCACCCCATGAACCTGTTCCGGCTTTTCACCCTCACCTGCGTCACCGTTCTCGCGATCGCCGCTCCGAAGAAGACGAACGTGGTGTTCATCCTGATCGACGACTTCGGCTACGAGTGCGTCGCGGCCAACGGCGGCGAGAGTTACCGTACCCCCGTGATGGACAAGCTCGCCGCGAACGGCGTCCGCCTCGACCAGGTGCACGCCCAGCCGCTGTGCACGCCGACGCGCGTCGCCCTGATGACAGGCATGAACAACAAGCGGAACTATACGCATTTCGGCCACCTCGACCCCCAGCAAAAGACCTTCGGCCACTTCTTCAGGGATGCCGGCTACGCCACCTGCGTCGTCGGCAAATGGCAGCTCGGCAACGATCTGCCCGGACCGGCGCTGTTCGGCTTCCAGGAGAACTGCCTCTGGCAGCTGAACCGCCGCCCCGGCCGCTACCGCAACCCCGGCCTCGAGATCAACGGCAAGCAGGTCGATTTCAAGCAGGACGAATATGGTCCCGACATCGTCAACGACTACGCCCTCGATTTCATCACGCGGAAGAAAGACCAACCGTTCTTCCTCTATTACCCGATGATGCTGACGCATTCGCCCTACGACGCGACCCCCGACAGCCCGGACTACCTCACGGCGAAGTCCGAGGAAGGCACGAAGAAGATCGGCCACTTCCCCGACATGGTGGCCTACACGGACAAGCTCATCGGCAAGGTCGTGGCCAAGCTCGAAGAGCTGAAGCTCCGCGAGAATACGCTCATCGTCATCATGGGCGACAACGGCACCGGAGCCGGCACGCCCTCCCGCTTCAAGGGACGCGACGTCACCGGGGGCAAGGGCAGCAGCCTCGTCTGGGGCACGCACGTGCCCGGCATCGCCAACTGGCCCGGCCAGGTGGTTTCCGGCAAGGCCTGCAGCGACATGATCGAAGCCGCCGACATGCTCCCGACGATCTGCGAAGCCGCCCAGGTCCCGGTCCCGGCCGACCTCAAGCTTGATGGCCGCAGCTTCCTCCCCCAGCTTCGCGGCGAAAAGGGTAACCCCAAGGACGCCCTCTACGCATGGTACAACCCCAGCGGGGGAGCTTCGGCGAAACACGAGTTCGCCCACGACGCCCATTACAAGCTGTACGCCGACGGACGTTTCTTCGACACCGTCGCCGACGATCGCGAGAAGGCCCCGCTGAAGGACGCCGACCTCTCGGCCGAAGCCAAGGCCGTACGGACCAAGCTACAGGCCGTGCTGGACGCCCATCAAGGGCCGCGCGCGGACTATTTCATCAAGCAGGCGCAACCCTTCGGCGGCGAGGCCGGCGAAAACGCCGATGGTGGCAAGAAAGGCAAGGCCGCGAAGAAGGCGGCCTCCGCGCCGAAGGCCGAAGCCGACCCGCGGAGCGCCCGCTTCAAGGAGCGCGACGCCGACCACGACGGCAAGATCACCTACGAGGAGTTCCAAGCCAGCATGCCCGACAAGAAGGTCGCCAAGGAACGTTTCGAAGTCCGCGACCTAAATAAGGACGGCAGCCTGAGCCTCGAAGAGTTCCTGGCGACGTTGCCGAAGACGAAATGAGCAAGACGACCGCGTTCTTCTTCCTGCTCGGCGGGGCCTCGGCCTCCATGGCCGACGTCTCCTTCGAGACGGACGTGAAGCCGATCTTCGAGAAGCACTGCGTGGAATGCCACGGACCGAAGAAGCAGCGGAGCGAGTTCCGGCTGGATGATCGCGAGGTCGCCCTCCACGGCGGCGATAACCACGCGCCGAACATCATCCCGGGCAAGCCCGGCGAGAGTCCGCTCATCAGGTTCGTGACGCCGTCGGCGCGGCCGTGCTCCAGCTCCCCGGCATGCGCGCTGCCGGCCCCCACCGACAAGTAAAGGTTTGCAACATCGTGAGGCCAAGGATTACTTACCCCCATGGTCACGCCGCCAGTTCATAGCCTTGGCCTATCCGTAGCCTGCCTTCTGATCTGCCTCAGTTCCGCCCGCGTGACGGCCGCGCATTGGTCTCTGGATACGCCCAAGGATGAAACCCTGGTCGGACATGGTACGGTGCAAGACGCCTCGGGCGTCAACCATCGTTCGCTCGTCCTCGACGGCCTGTCGGCCATCGAACTGAAAAACTCGGCAGCGCTCAATGGCGGCGAGGGCGGATTCACGTTCTCCGTGTGGTTCAACCCTTATGCTCCCAATGCCGGCCAGCAGGTCATCGCAGGCAAGAATCGTTACTCACGGAACGAGCGGCAGTGGTCGCTCACGCTTGAGCCGGACGGACGACTGAAGGCCTACCTGCAACAAGGTGGGTGGGCGACGATCTCGACCCAGGAAGCACTGCAGGCGGGCCGCTGGCATCTGGCGACGCTGACCGTCGGCGCGGGCAAAGCGGCGTTATACTTGAATGGGAAAGCGGCCGGCCAGGTAGCGCTCAAGCAGCCCGTCCGGTCCACGCAGGCCCCGATCACGCTCGGCGGTATCTTCGACAATAACCGACCCATCCAGTGCTTCGAAGGGGCGGTCGATGAGGCGCGCTACGAACCTCGGGCGCTTTCCGCGGAGGAAGTCGCCGCGAGCTACCAACCGGTCACCGCCACCCACGTGCCCAAGCCGCTGGGGGCCGACACCCCGCTCTGGGATGAGCGCATCGTCCTGCCGAAGTCCGCCGACCTGCCCACGGTCCAGGGCACAGAGTTTTACGTCCTCAAGCAGAAGGCTCCCGACGTCGATGGCGCCAAGTGGACGCTCGGCGTGGGACTGGCATGGCACAAGGGCCGGCTCTACGCGTCCTACGGCTATAACAAAGGAGACGAAAATACGCCGACCGAGGAGGCGCATGTCCGCGTCAGCCAGGACGGCGGCAAGACCTGGGGCCCGCCGGTCGTGATGGATCAAGGCGAGGGCAACCTCGGCGTAAGCCACGGCGTCTTCCTCTCGCAGGGCGGCAGACTCTGGGCCTTCATGGGCGCGTTCTACGACAACTTCCAGCGCACGCACACCCGCGCCTACCTGCTCGATGAGACCACCGGCCAGTGGCAGGCCAAGGGCGTGGTAATTGGCGAGGGATTCTGGCCGATGCAGGAGCCGCAGAAGATGGACGACGGCAACTGGATCATGTCCGCGATCCGCACCGCGAAGGGCTATGCTCTCAGCGGCGACCCGCCCGCGGTGGCGATCAGCCATGGCGACGACCTCACGAAATGGGACCTCGTCGTATTACCGGTCGATCGTCGACTGCGCAGCGTCTGGGGGGAGTCCGCCGTGATCGTCAAAGGGAGGCAGATCACCAATATCTCGCGTTTCGGGGGCAAGCCGCTTGCGCTCATCTCCACCAGCGAGGACTACGGCCGCACGTGGACCTCCTCGCTGCCCTCGAACCTCCCGATGGCCACAAGCAAGCCCTACGCGGGCACGCTCAGCACCGGCCAGCGCTACCTCGTCTGTACCACCACCGCTGACACCGGCGGCAAACGCTCGCCTTTGACCATCGCTGTGAGCAGGCCCGGCGAAGCGATCTTCAGCAAGGTTTTCGTGATCCGTCGCTCCGTCTTCCCCGGCGGCCCTGGCGTCTCCAGCGAGCGCGCCGAGTTCAGCTATCCCTACGCCATCGAGCACGAAGGGAAACTCTACGTCGGGTACACCCACAAGAGCCATGTGGCGAATGAGATCGCGATCATCCCGGTCGCCAGCCTGTCGGCTTCCGCGCAAGCCCCCGAAAAGAAGTAGCCACAAGAGGGGCCTCAGCCTGAGCCACCTCGCAGTTCTCAGGCTGGCATCACCCAGGTTACCCGACTAAGTCTGAGGAATTTTACCCATTCGGCTATTCGAGGGGAAAAGATTCGGAAATTAGTGCTTACGGACTTGTCGACATTAAAACTGTCGACACTTTAGAACCATGGCCTCACCCCAAGTCCAGCCGTCCCGTCGCGTCCCGCGCACGAACCGCGCGACCGACGTGCACCTCCGCCTGCGCAGCAAGATCATGAGCGGCCACTTCCCCCAAGGTTCCGCCCTCGCCGAACCGGTCCTCGCCCAGCACTTCAAGACCAGCCGCGCCCCGATCCGCGAAGCCCTGATCGCTTTGGAACGCGAGGGTCTGGTCCAATTCGAGAAGACCGGCCGGACGCGCGTGCGGAGCTTCTCCGCTTCCGAATTGAAGGAGATCATGGAGGCTCGCGCGGCCATCGAAGGCATGGCTGCCCGGCTCGCCAACCGCCTTTGGACGAAGGATGACACCACAAGCTTGGAAAAGAACATCGCCGCCCAGGAACGCGCGAGGGACTTGGCCGAACTGTCGCGTCTGGACATCGACCTCCACCATCACGTCGTCACTCGCGGCGGCAACGCCAGCCTCATCCGTCTGTGGGAACCCCTGCGCTGGCAGTGGGAGACCCACTTGGTCGAGATCTATCGACGCCAGCGGAGCGACGCCTTCGTGCCGGAGAAGGAGACCATCCGCGCGCACAAGCACCTGCTCAAGGCCCTGGCCGAAGGCACGCCCGCCGAAGCCTCGGAAGCCATGATGAACCACATCCTCTTCAACCTGCGCTGGGCCAGATAAGCCATGAGACTTCTCCTCTTCACCGCCCTGCTGCTCGCCTCAGCGGCGCTCCCCGCCGACGTCTCCTTCGAGACGGACGTGAAGCCGATCTTCGAGAAGCACTGCGCGGAATGCCACGGTCCGAAGAAGCAGCGGAGCGACTTCCGGCTGGATGATCGCGAGGTCGCCCTCCACGGCGGCGATAACCACGCGCCGAACATCATCCCGGGCAAGCCCGGCGAGAGTCCGCTCATCAAGTTCGTGACGACGGAGGACAAGGAGACCCGCATGCCGCCCAAGGGCGCCCGGCTCAGCGGCACCGAGGTGGCTACGTTGAAGCGCTGGATAGGGGAAGGCGCGGTCTGGCCGGAATCCGCCTCCCTGAAAAAGACCGACCCCATGGACTGGTGGTCATTGAAGCCCCTGACCAAGCCCGCCCTGCCCTCCGGCGATGCGGCCCACCCCGTCGACCGCTTCATCCTCGCCAAGCTCCAAGAGAAAGGCCTGCGGCCCTCAGGCGTCGCCGACGCCCGCACGATCCTCCGTCGGCTCAACTTCGACCTGATCGGTCTGCCGCCCACGCCGGAAGAGCTTGATGCCTTCGAGCAAGAGGCCGCCCAGGACCTGCCCGCGGCCATCGGCCGGGCCGCCGACCGACTGCTGGCCTCGCCTCGCTATGGTGAGCGCTGGGGCCGTCACTGGCTCGACGTGGTCCACTACGGCGACACCCACGGCTACGACAAGGACAAGCTCCGCCCCAACGCCTGGCCCTACCGCGACTACGTCATCCGGGCCTTCAACGCGGACAAACCCTACGCCCGTTTCGTCGAGGAGCAGCTGGCCGGCGACACGCTGTACCCCGACACCCTCGATGGCTACGTGGCCCAAGGGTTCATCTCGGCCGGTCCATGGGATTATATCGGCCACGCCGAACTCCCCGAGACCAAGCTCGACGGGAAGATCGCCCGCGCCCTCGACCGCGACGACATGGTCTCCAACACGACCGGAGCCTTCCTGGCGACGACCGCCCAGTGCGCCCGCTGCCACCACCACAAGTTCGACCCGGTGAAGCAGGAAGATTACTACCGCCTGCAGGCCGTCTTCGCGGCCCTCGACCGGGCTGACAAGACTTTCGATGTCGACCCCGTCGCGGCGAAGCGACGCGCCCCGCTGGTCGCCGAGCGCACCCGTCTCGACGGCGAGATCAAGGCCGTCAACGAGCGGATCGCGACGGTCGACACCCGCCGGGTGACGCTCATCGGCAAGCTCATCGACGAACTGAAGCAGGGAACCGCCGCGGTCGAACGTCCCGAATACGGCTACCACAGCGCGCTCTCCAAGGAACAGTCCGCCACGAAGTGGGCGCAGGTCGACCTCGGCGTCGCCCGCGAACTCACCGAGGTCATCCTGACGGGCTGCCACGACACCTATAACAACATCGGCGCAGGCTTCGGCTTCCCGCTCCGATACAAGGTCGAGCTGTCCGACGACGCGAAATTCGTCCAAGGGGTGACCACCATCGCCGACTTCACCGGAGCCGACGTCCCGAATCCCGGCGTGAAGCCGCAGCGCTTCTCCCTGAAAGGACTGAAGGGACGCTACCTGCGCGTCACGGCCACCAAGCTGGCCGCCCGCAGAAACGACTACATCTTCGCCCTGGCCGAACTCCAGGTCATCGACACCAAGGGCCGCAATGTCGCCCTGGGCGCCAACGTGACCTCACTCGACAGCATCGAGGCCGGCCCGCGCTGGGGAAGGCTCAACCTGACCGACGGGTATTTCTACGGCGCCAAGACCGAACGCGACGACGCCCGCATCGCCCAGCTTGAGCGCGAGCGCACCGAGATCCGCAAAGGCTCGAACAAGGTCGCGGCGACCGACCTGGCCCGCCTCGCCGAACTCACCGCCGCCCGCGCCAAGATCGCCAAAGAACTCGCTGCCCTCCCGGCTCCGCAAGTCGCCTACGTGGGCACGATCCACAAGGGCACGGGCTCTTTCGCGGGTACCGGCGCCAATGGCGGCAAGCCGCGTCCGATCTTCGTGCTGAAGCGCGGCGACGTCCAGCAGCCCGACAAGGAAGTCGGCCCGGGCACCCTGCCCTTCTCCAAGGAGCTGGACTCCCGGTTCGACCTGCCCGCCGACACCCCGGAAGGCGCCCGACGGGTGGCCCTGGCGAAATGGATCACCGACGACCGCAATCCGCTCACTTGGCGCGTCATCGTCAATCGCGTCTGGCATTACCACTTCGGCCGGGGCCTGAGCGACACGCCGAACGACTTCGGACGCATGGGCAGCCAGCCCACGCACCCCGAGCTCCTCGACTGGCTGGCGGTCGAATTCCGCGACGGCGGCCAGTCGCTCAAGCAGCTCCATCGTCTTATCGTCACCAGCGCGGCCTACCGCCGGACGTCGCTGGGCGATTCCGCCAACGAGAAGATCGACACGAGCAACGCCTTCCTGTGGCGCATGAACCGCCGCAAGCTCGAGGCCGAGGCGGTCAGCGACACGGTGCTCGCTGTGGCCGGCAAACTCGACCTCACGATGGGCGGCCCGGGCTTCCAGGACTTCGTCATCGATAAGCCGCAGCATTCGCCGCACTACGAATACGA
>Ga0172373_10003838_pt1 | contig 21572 bp, 17 predicted proteins | sample Lak10m_2_FD_114546 | JGI IMG/M metagenome (GOLD analysis project Ga0172373, IMG submission 114546) | Freshwater microbial communities from Kabuno Bay, South-Kivu, Congo - kab_092012_10m | ecosystem: Environmental > Aquatic > Freshwater > Lake | place: Democratic Republic of the Congo...
CACCCGGAACCATACCGAACCCGGCAGTTAAGCTCACAAGCGCGGATGGTACTGCCCTGGTAACGGGGTGGGAGAGTACGCCGCTGCCAACATCCTTTTTTCTGCCTTTTGTTTTGTCTACTGTCCGCCGTATTCGTTCCCCCTCCTCGTCTCGATACCCTACCCTTCAGCCAACCGCAACCTGCCCTACCCTGTGGTGAACGACCCCACGCTGTATTGCTGTTCCATGTGCCCCGGCGCTTCCCCATCGAGGATCATGCGCGTGATGTGACGGTCTTCGCGCTGCATCCCTAGAGAAGCCATCAACTGTAGCGCGGTGTCATTAACTGCGGGGACATCGGCGCGGACTTCATGGCCTGCGAAAGCATGGATGGCCGTCCGGTATAGCCCTTCCGCGCCTTCTGGATGGACATGATAGGACGGGCCGAGGAACCAGCCTTTGCCACGCCAACGCGCCAGCAGATAGCCTTTTATCGTGCCGCCCTCGTCCCACACCCAGCTTGCCGAAGGTGTCCAGTAACCGGCGATCACCTGCGGACGCGCCACGCCGATCACACTCGCCTCCAGCGCCGTGACCGCCGCGCAGTCCTCCGCTGTCATCAACCGGATGGCGCTGCCCTGCGGTGCGTGGTGCGCGGCTTTCCCCACCCATGTTTGAATCGGATACAAGATGCGGAAATTCATAGACTGATACAAGGGGAAGCCCTGTGCGCTGGCATCCAGCATGATCGCCTGCACCTTGCGTTCGCGCAGAAATGCGATGGCGTGTTCCACCAGACGGCGGGCATAACCGCGCTTCTGCTGGTCAGGATGGACGATCACGTTACCAATCCACGCCAGCCGCGTGCTGTATTCCAGCACCACCGCGCTGCCGACGAGGGCTGTGCCGACCTGTAAGCCCCACGCGGCGGGGCTTGCCCATTCAATCGTTTGCTGCCATGTCTCCACCGTATGCGTCCAGCCCACGCTGGCGCTCAATTGTGCAGCGGTGGGGGCATCATCCAGCGTGAGAGCGCGAATGTTCAGTTCGGTCATGCGCGTTTCATCCATTTGTTGTTCAGGCGCAGATTGACCACGCCGATGCCTGCAAAAATGAGCGCCGCGCCCAGAATCAGCCGGGAATCCACTTCTTCGTGCAGGATGATTGCGCCCAAGATCAAGCCGACCACTGGCACGATGTATGTCACCATCGAAGTCCGCGCCGCGCCCAGTTGTTCCAGAATCGAGTAGTAGACCAGATAGGCGACGAAGGTGTTCAGTAACCCTAGCAGCAGCGTGGCGATGACCACATCCGAACGCAGGTTGCTCAGGAGTACCGGCGCGGGGCCGTTCAGCAGAGGGGCGATGTGCGCCAGAATGCCGGTGGTGATGGCCGCGATGGTCATCGCACCAGCGGCGGCCATCATCGGCTCCAGCCGGTTCTGAATGGCTTTGCGACCGTAAGTGCCGCCTAGCGCATAGCAAAATGAAGCGGCGACAATCGCCAGTTCACCGATGAAGCTGGCGCTCAGGCCGCCTTCGCTCAGGCTGCGGCTGGAGAGCGTGATTACACCCCCGAACCCTAGCAGCAGGCCGATGAGTTTACGGTTGGTGATGCGTTCGTCTGCAAAGACGAAGTGCGCCACGATCAGCGTGAAGAAGGCCGCTGTGCCTTGTAGCACGCTGGCGATGCCGCTGGAGATACTTTGTTCGCCCCATGTAATCAGGCCGAAGGGTAGGACGGTGTTGACGATGCCTAGCACGATCATATCGCGGATGCTTTTGCGGTCTGTGGGCAGATGTTTGCCGCGCAGCAGCAGCACCCCGTTCAGGCCGATGGCGGCGATGGCGGTGCGGATGAACACCAGTTGGAACGGGGGGAGTTGTTCGACACCGATGCGGATGAATAGGAACGACGATCCCCAGATCAAACCCAGCACCCAGAACGCGCCCCACGCTTGTTTTGTCGTCACCCCAACCCCCTTATCGTAAAAGGGTAGGGTATACCCGCACACCTGTGCGAGTCAATGAGATGTGGCGTTAAATGGCCTGTTGCGAGGGAGCGAAAGGCATGATCTTGACTCTGCGCGGTTGGCAGATGATAATCTCAACAATGGTGCAGACGGAGAACATGCGCGTGTTTTCGCCCCTACAGGGAGCCAACGGCCAGTAGACTGAAAGCCGGGGCAGGTGGCAGACGCGGAATTCGCTCCTGAGCCGGAAGGGTGAACCATTTAGTAGCCTTTCTCGCCTTGTCCCCGTGAACGGACATAATCAAGCGGGCGGCCTTCGGGCTGTCAAGCAGGGTGGTACCGCGGGAGCGTTCAAACTCTCGTCCCTGACCGATGGGGACGAGAGTTTTTTGTTTGTTAGACGGGGTGCATGATGCTGGAACAACTGGAACAAATCTATCAGGAGGCGCAGGTTTCCCTTGCGGCAGCGGCTAGCAGCGAGGCGTTGCACGAATGGGAAAGCCGCACCATCGGCAAAAAAGGCGCGGTCACGTTGCTGCTCCGCAGCACGGGGCAACTGCCCAAAGAGGAACGCGCTGCCTTTGGCAAACGTGCCAACGAGGTGAAGGAACTGCTGGATGCAGCCTTTGCCGAGCGCGAGACGCAGATCAAAGAGATCGAACTGATACGCAGCCTCGAATCCGGTCAGGTGGATATCACGCTGCCGGGGCGTTCGCATCCGGTGGGCGGGCTGCATCCGTCCACGCAGACGCTACGCGAACTGTATCACATCTGGGCGGATATGGGCTTTCAGGTGTTCCGCAGCCGCGATGTGGAAGATGACGATACCAACTTCACGCTGCTGAACATCCCCGAACATCATCCGGCGCGGGATATGTGGGACACGTTCTACACCACCACGCCGGGGGTTATCCTGCGGACGCACACCTCGCCGGGGCAGATTCGCGCCATGCGTGAACTGGGCGAAAACGGCACGCAGCCGATCCGCGTCATCCTGCCGGGGATGTGCTATCGCTATGAGCAGATTACCTCGCGCAGCGAAATGCAGTTCCATCAGCTAGAAGGGCTGGTCATCGGGCGCAACATTCGTATGAGCGACCTGAAAGGGACGATCACGGCCTTTGCGCGGCGCATGTTCGGTGCGAAGGCGGCGGTGCGCTTCCGCGCTTCGTACTTCCCGTTCACCGAGCCGAGCATGGAAATTGATGTCGAATGCTTCCTGTGCGGCGGGCAGGGCTGCAAAGTGTGCAAGTATGCCGGTTGGCTGGAAATCAGCGGCGCGGGCATGGTGCATCCGACGGTGCTGCGCAACGGTGGGTATGACCCGTCGGTGTGGAGTGGCTTCGCTTTCGGCATGGGGCCGGAGCGCATGACCATGCTCAAGCACCGTATCAGCGATATTCGCTACTTCTGGGGCAACGATCTGCGCTTCTTAGAGCAGTTCTAAAGAGAGGCCAATATGGGCGCTCAATTCGGCGTGAACGATGCGGACTGGAAAACGATTGACGGGGAATGTGGCCCCGGCGAACGCATCCTGTGGGTGGGGCGACCCCGCCCGATCCGCATGTTGCTGCGCGATACCACCTCCCTGTGGACGACGGTGCTGTCGTTGGTCTCGCTGCTGGTGATGGTGTTCATCCTCAACTGGATGTACGGCTCGGTGTCGCTGAACGTGCAGATGGGCAACATGCCCACGCCGTTTAGCTCGCTGTTCTCGCTGGTGCTGGTCGGGGCGCTGGCCTTCAACCTCGTCCCGCTGGCGCTGGTGGTGTTTCAGGGTGGGCGCACCGTGTACGCCATCACCGGACAGCGTGTGCTGATCGTCACCCTGCCTGCGCTGTGGTGGGGACAGTCTGTGCAGACCTTCACAGCGGAGGATATGGGCGGGCTGACCCGCACTACGCTGGCGGATGGCAGCGGCGATCTGGTGTTCGGCAGCGAAGTCTATTCGGTGCGCGGGCGTTCTGGCCGCCGTATGCGTACCCGCAAGATCGGATTCTGGGGTGTTCCTGATGTCATTCAAGTGGAACAGATGTTGTTGACGACCTTCAAGCATCTGGATCGTTAAAAAGAGAGAACGAACATGCAAGTACCTTTGTCGTGGCTGCGGGACTATGTAGATATTGATATTCCGGTGGAGGCGCTGGCTGAACGCCTGACGCTGGCCGGCTTGGAAGTGGGCGCGATCACCTATCTGGGCATACCGCAGGGGCATGTCCCCGGCATTCGCTGGCCTAAGTCCGACCATCTGGTATGGGATCGGGACAAGATCGTGCTGGGCGCGATCCGCGAAGTGAAGCCGCACCCGGACGCGGATCGGCTGGTGATTGCGATGGTGGATTACGGTGGGACGGAACTGGAAGCCACCGTGACCGGTGCGCCCAACCTGTTCGAGTACCGGGGCAAGGGGCCGCTGGATTGTCCGCTGTGGTCGCCGTTCGCCAAAGAAGGCGCGGAAGTGTGGGACGGGCACAGTGACGAACCCAAGCGCATGATCTTGAAAGAGAAGAAACTGCGCGGCATCCCCAACCGCTGCATGGTGTGTTCTGAAAAAGAACTTGGTCTCGCCGATTCGCACGATGGTATCCTGCTCCTTGAACACAGCGCGGCCTACGTGCCGGGGACGCCGCTGCAAGATGTGCTGGGCGATGTGGTGCTTACGGTGGAACTCACGCCGAATCTGGCGCGGTGCTTCAGCATTCTAGGCGTGGCGCGGGAAGTAGCCGCGCTGCTGGATAAGCCGCTGCGCCTGCCGTCCTTCGAGGTGCTGATGGAAGGCGCGGGCATCGCTGGCGAAGTGGCGATTGACATCCGCGAAGCCGATTTGAACCCGCGTTTCACGCTCACGCTGCTGCGCGGTGTGACCATTCGCCCCTCTCCCCAGTGGCTTCAGCGCCGCTTGCAGTCGGTGGGGCAGCGCCCGATTAACAATGTGGTGGATGTGACCAACTACATCACCTTCGAGATCGGTCAGCCGCTACATGCGTTCGACTTCGACAAGCTGAAGGCGCGGGTGGGCGGCGCTATGCCGACCATCATCACGCGGCTGGCGCAGGCTGGCGAACGCCTGCACACGCTGGACGAGGTGGAGCGCGAACTGGACGCGCATAACATTCTGGTGTGCGATACGCAGGGCATCCTCAGCCTCGGTGGGGTGATCGGCGGCGCGGAAACCGAAATTAGCGACAGCACCCAGAATGTGCTGCTGGAAGCGGCCAGTTGGAACTTCATCAACATCCGCCGCACCATGCAGTCGCAGAAGGTGTTCACGGATGCTGGCACGCGCTTCAGCCGGGGTGTGCATCCCAGTCAGGCGCTGCTCGGTGTGCGGCGCGGCATCGAACTGATGCGGCAGTCGGGCGGCGGGCAGGTGGCGCAGGGCGTGCTGGATGTGTACCCGCGTCCCGCGCCGCAAGTCAACGTGGATCTGCCCATCCGTGAAGTGCATCGGTTGCTAGGGATGGAACTGGATGTAATGACGATTGCCAACCTGCTGATGCGCCTCGGCTTCGGCGTGACCGTGCAGGATAACCAGCTGCATGTGCGCGTGCCGGATTACCGCATGGACATCAGCGCCGACCCGATCATCGGGCAGGCCGACCTGATCGAAGAAATCGCCCGCATCTACGGCTATGACCGTATTCCCGACACCATCATGGCGGATGCCATGCCGCCGCAGTGGAACAATACCGCGCTGGAACGGGAAGAACGCGCCCGCGATGTGCTGGTCAGTCTGGGGCTGCGCGAGAACATCAGCTACCGCCTGACCACGCCGGAACGCGAGGCGCTGCTGCTGCCCATGCCCGCCGCTGCGCCGGAGTATGTGACGCTGGCGAACCCGCTCACGCCGGATCGGGCGGTGCTGCGCCGGACGCTGCTGGTGAACCTGCTGGAGAACGCGCTGGCGAATACCCGCCACAGCGCCCGCCAGATGATCTTCGAGATCGGCAGCGTGTACCTGAAACGCGCCGACTCGCCGCTGCCGGATGAACCGCGCCGCTTGAGCGTCTTGCTCAGTGGGGAACGCCAGACCGCCGATTGGACGGGGCAGGCCGTTGCGGGTACGCTGGACTTCTTCGATCTGAAGGGCATGGTGGACGGGCTGCTGGACGGGCTGCACATCAAGGGCGCGACCTACGAGCGTTCGTCGCACCCCAGCCTGCACCCCGGACGGGCGGCCAAAGTGCTGCTCAAGGGCGCGGCGCTGGGTGATTTCGGTGAACTGCATCCCATCGTGGCGGGGCGCTTTGAACTGGCGGGCGCGCCGGTGCTGGTGGCCGAGTTCGATCTGGAGGCGCTCTTGGGCGCGATGGAGCCGAACTACGGCACCAACCCGCTGCCCACCACGCCGCCCGTGCTGCAAGATGTGGCGCTGGTCGTCAAAGAGGACACCACCGCCGCTGCTGTGGAAGCCGTCATCGTGAAGGCCGGCGGGAATCTGCTGAAGGCTGTGCGCCTGTTCGATGTGTATCGCGGCGAACCCATCCCCGCCGGACACAAGAGTCTCGCCTACAATCTGGTGTATCAGGCCGACGACCGCACCCTGACTGATACCGAAGTGGCGAAGGTGCATCAGAAGATCGTCAAGACCTGCGAACGCGAATTGAGCGCCACGCTCCGCGCCTAAATTTCTGCATCAAATCCCCTCTTCATCGTCTAGAGAGGGGATTTCTCCTGAAACCCTCATCTGTTACCACGCACAACTCCTGTTTTAACCCTTGCGAAAATCTATATTTTGGCACTATATTTATCATAACTGTAAGCATTATTCGTGGAACAGTTGGGACGTTCGCTCATGTCTGCAAGCCCCGCGATGCAGGAATATCTGGCTGAAGCCTATCGCCTTGCCTACTATCAGGACAAGAACCCTTACATTTCCACTTCGGAACTGGCGGAAGTGTTGGGCGTTTCTGCGCCTGCCGTCACGCGCATGGTGCAACGTTTGAAGGCCGGCGGCTATCTGGAACATGAGCCGTATCGCGGCATTTGCTTAACGCCGCAGGGCGAACGGGAAGCCTTGCTCTCCATCCGCCGCCACCGCCTTGTGGAGCGTTTTCTGGTGGATGTGATGCGTTTCGGTTGGCATGAAGTGCATGACGATGCCGACGAGATGGGCGCTGTGGTCAGCGATGATCTGGTGGCGCGTATGGAGAAGCTGGCAGGGTATCCCAAACGCTGCCCGCATGGCGAACCCATTCCTACACCCGATGCGCGTATGCCACAGGTGGTAGATTACCCGCTGAACGCGGTGGAAGCCGGACGCGACTGGGTACTCAGCCGCGTGCATACCCATGACGCGGAACGGTTGCAATATCTGGCCTCGCTGGGGCTGATGCCGGGTACACACTTCACGCTGGTGGAACGTGCGCCCTTCAACGGGCCGCTGCAACTGCGTGTGAATGGCGCGGTGCAGGTCATCGGTCACGAGTTGGCGGGTGCGCTGCGCGTGTGCCACGAAGCCGAATTTGAGCTGCATTAACCCCTGCAAACGGTTGTTTTCGATTCTTCCTCCCCGATCACACACCTCAAAATCTACCGCTTTTGCCCTGTGAGTCTATTTCTAAAAGGAAAAGATGATGAGCCAGAATGCCGTGCAGCGTCTTTATCTGATGGAAGTTGGGTCTGTGCCGGAGTACCAGATTCCGATTGTGTGCTATCTGGTGCAAACGGGTGATGGCAGGAATATTCTGATTGACACGGGGCTGCCGGAGGTGATGCCTGAAGGCGAAACTGAGTTCGAGAACGGGCGGGACGTGATCGAGCAGTTGGCGAGCATGGGTCTAAAACCGGACGATGTAGATACCGTCATTTCGACGCATTATGATATTGACCACGCCGGACGACACGCGGTCTTCACGAAGGCGCAGTATGTGGTGCAGCGCGTGCATCATCTGGATGCGGTGACCAACCCGCGTTTTGCTGCCAATCGCCCCCAGTGGGATCAGCCGATGGAGCGTATCCGGCTGGTGGACGGGGACACGGAACTGCTGCCGGGGCTGGAACTGATTGAGACCAGCGGGCATGTGCCGGGGCATCAATCGGTGCTGCTGCGGCTGCCCAAAACGGGGGCGATTTTATTGACAGTGGATGCTGTCCCCTTCGGCGCGGGCTTTACCCGTGATGCGCAGGACGACGGCAACAACCCGGACGCTGAAGCGACCCGTGCCAGTACGATCAAGCTGCTTGATCTGGTCGAACGGGAGCAGATCGGGCTGGTGATATTCGGTCATGACAAAGATCAGTGGGACACACTCCAAAAAGCGCCAGCATTTTACGAGTGAGATGTTAAAGAGAAAGCGGATACATCTGGGCTGGCACGCAGGCCAGCCCCTACGAAGGCGAATATTCAGGGCTGTAGGGGACGGCCTGCGTGCTGTCCCGTTTTGTTTTCGTTTTTCCACCCCCGAAACCTACCCTTGAGAGGGGCAGGGGACGAGGGCGCTATTCGTATTTGAAGCGGCGCACCGCGATGAAGAACAGCACCGCCGTGATCGCCAGCAGAACGCCGATTTCCGGCAGCACCGTCACCAGAGTCCCCTGTTCAAACAACAGCTTGTTATAGGCATCCATCGCCCACGCGACGGGCGAGATATGCCCGATAGACCGCATGAAGGGCGGCACGATCTCCAGCGGCCACCACGCCCCGCCCAGCGGCGCTAGACTGAGCGCAAGCAGGTTGCTGGTGCTGTTGGCCTGCGCGTCGGTTTTGACCAGCGTGGAGATGGTGAAGGTGAGGGCGGTGATGCACAGCGTAAAGCTGACCATTACCAGCAGCAGCGCCAGCAGGTCGTTCCCCAAATTCAGCCCGATCAGCAGGCCGATGCCGAACACGATGCCGTATTCGATCATGCCGGCGGTGAACCACATCAGGATTTTGCCCGCCAGAATCGAACGGCGGTCAATCGGCATCATCACCAACCGCTGGAACGTCCAGTTGCGGCGTTCGCGCAGGATGGCGTACAGCGCGGTCATCACCGTGAACATGACGAACATGCTGCCCATGCCGGGGACGGACTGCCCGAAACCGGCCTGTGTGCTGGAAGTAGCGGGGGCGTTGGGCGCGGTACTCTGCACGTAGTCCACGCGCACCGGATTATCCGCCCACAGCGTCGTAGCGCGGTCATACACGCCCTGCCGGAAGGCGCTGCGATCCGCATCATCGCTGAAGCCGACGGGCGGGTAGGCTTCCGCCACCGACAGGCCGACCTGCGCGGCCACCTGTGCGCCACCCACCTGCTGCGCCGCCGCCTGTACCGCTTGCAGGGCGATTCCGGGCGAGGCGGCGTTGTTGTTGGAACGGTAGATCAGGGTGGCGGTCTGACCGGATTCGAGCGCCGCGCCGAAACCCGCCGGAATTTCGAGTGCGGCCTGTGTCACCTTGTCCAGCAGGCGGCGGCTGATGGCTTCGGCGGTCAGCGGTTGCGCGGCATCCAGCCGGCATGAGCCGTCTTGGTCGTCCATCGGGCATAGTACAAGGGCGTTGTTGGCGGCGCGGATTTGTCCCAGCAGGCGTTCTGTGAGGGCGCTGCCGTCGTTGTTCAGCACATCCACCCGCACCTGCGTCGGGGCGATGGCGGTTTGCCCGATGCCGTAGCCAATTGCCAGCATGAGTATGGTGGGGAGGAGGACGATCGCCACCAGTGAACCCGGTTCGCGGAAGAACACCCGCAGGTCATTCAGTGCAATATAGAGCATTTTACGCATCACATTTTCCCCTAGATGTCCGCACGGCGGTTGAAGAACCAGAAGCCCACCGTAAACAGGATGATGCCGTGCGCGAACAGGACGATCAGGTTGAGTGTGATGTCGTTCTGTCCGGCGGCCAGCTTGCGGAATGCGTCCGCGCCCCAGTAGATGACCGAGAAGCGCGAGGCGGCCTCTGGCAGTTGGAAGCCGAACGAACCGCCTAGCGCCGCCAGCCCGATGTTCAACAACTGGCTGATGATCTGCCCCTGCTCCGGCGTGCGGGCGAGTCCCGCCATCAGCGTGCCGAGTCCGGTGGCCGCCAGCGCCGCGCCGAGGATGGTGAGGCCGATCATGGGCAGGTTATTGCCCCAGATGAACAGCAGCCCGCCGTTCAGGATGCTGCCCACCAGCGTAAGCGCGATGAACAGGAACACCAGTTGCAGCGTGCAGGCGATGAATGTGCCGCCCAACTTGCCGATCAGGATGTATAGGCGCGGTGTGGGCGAGACAATCAACCGCTGGAGCGTCCCCTGCCGTCGTTCGATGAACAGGCTATTCACGCCTTCTTGCCCCATGAACAGGCTGAAGAACATGGCCTGTGATGCGCCGAAAAACACCAGCAGTGCGGCGGGGCTGGTGCTGCTGCGCCCCTCCACCGTTTGCTGTTCGATGCCGATTCCGCTGAGGTTCGGCACGAAGGCGCAGGCGAAATCCGGCTGGAAACTGCCATTTTGTGAGGCGGCGAGAAAGGCCAGCCCGAAGGCCGGATGGCTGCGGGCGCGTTCGATCAGGCTGTCAATCGTGGCGGCGACGGTGATCGTGCCGGTGGCGATCTGGCTGCCGATACTCTCGGTGATGCTGCGGATGACCCCCGCCGTGATGGCGTGGCCGCCGTTGGCATACACCTCCACGCTGCCGGCTTCAATCGGCTTGTTCTGCGCGTAGCTGATGCGGGCGCTGAAATCCGCCGGGATGATGATGGCGGCGGTATACTCCCCGGCATCTACCGCAGCACGGGCGGCGGCGGCATCGTCCAGCAGCACCGCGTTCGTCAGGTCTTGCAGGGTGGCGCTGCTCCCATCCTCTGTTGTGGTGGCGGCGGCGGTGGGGCAGGCGGGTGCAGATGTGCCGGACTCCGGCGGCAGGAAGGCGTTGACGTAAACCGCGCCGTAGTTCTGCTCGTTCGCGCCCGTGTCGAGGTTGACGATGGCAACCGGAATGTCGCGGATGCTGATGTCGCTGCCGCCGCCCCCGCCGAAGGCCAGCCCGATGAGCGTGGCGACGGTCAGCGGCGCAGCCATCATCACCAGCACCAGATTGCGGTCACGGAAGATGATGTACAGTTCTTTTTGGGCAATCGTCCAAATTTTACGCATAATCGCTAGTCTCTCAGGGCGCGGCCCGTAAGCTGCAAAAAGACCGCTTCCAGATCGGGTTCGCGCACTTCTACCGAGAGGATGTCAATCCGCGCTTCGTTCACGATCTGAATGATGACCGGCAGCGCCCGCCGTCCACGCTGGGCGAGGATGGTCAGTTGGCTGTTCGCGGGGTGTTCGTTGCCGTTGGTCGGGGGCGGCGGGGCGAATTCGATGGTGGATACGCCCGGCACTTCCTGTAGCAGACGGGTGCGGACGGAATCCGGCACGCTTTGCTCCCCGATGTTCAAAATCAGGCGGTCATCTTCGCCCACTTTCTGAATCAGTTCGCCCACCGTGCCGAGGGCGATCATCTGCCCGTGATCCACGATGCCCACGCGGTTGCTCAGTTCTTGCGCTTCTTCCATCAGGTGCGTGGTGTACAGGACGGTCATCTGCCGTTCTTCGCGCAACCGGATGACGGTATCGAGGATGCGGCGGCGGCTCTGCGGGTCTACGCCGACAGTTGGCTCATCCATATACACCAGTTGCGGCTTGTGCAGCAGGCCAACGCCGATGTTCACGCGGCGCTTCATGCCGCCGGAGAAGGTCTCCACGCGGTCTTTCTGGCGTTCTTTGAGGTCGGTGAAGTCCAGCACTTCATCCACATTTTTTTGCAGTTCGCGCCCGCCCATTCCGTACATGCGTCCGAAAAACTCAAGATTCTGACGGGCGCTGAGGGTGGGATAGAGCGCAATCTCCTGCGGGACGACGCCTAGCAGCTTCTTGGCCTGCATCCCCTGTGTGGTGATGGAGAACCCGCCGATGGTGGCGCGTCCGGCGGTGGGTGCCAGCAGCCCGCTAATCATCGAAATGGTGGTGGTTTTGCCCGCCCCGTTCGGGCCGAGCATGCTGAAAATTTCGCCTTTGTAGATGTCCAGATCAATGCCGCGCACGGCCTGCACTTCCGAACCGTCGGCGCGGCGGTATGTTTTAGCCAGACCCCGTACTTCGACCATCACATCGGGCATGGCGTGGTTTCCCCCTGTATTGCTGTAGAGATAAAGCAGGCATGTATACACAGCAATACGCGCTTGCAGGGGGTTTAGTTGCAGGGAATATTTAGCGCTCTTGCCGCGAGGGGATACAAAAACGGGGACGCGCGTCCCCGTTTTTAGTCACCGCTGGAGATTTCGACATACCGTTTCCACGCATCTGGGCCGGTGCCTACCGCGATCACCAGATAGCTTGTACGCGGCGTTTTCGGCTCCCATTTGAGTTTCATGCCGATCTCGTTGGGGAGCTTGTCGCCCTTGCGATGGTTGCAACCGTAACAGGCGCAGGCCGTGTTCGTCCACGTATCCTTGCCCCCGCGAGACTTGGGCAGGATGTGATCCACCGTGAACTCGTGCTTGGAGAGGGGCTTGCCCTTCACCATGCCGCCCGGTTGCAGGCCACAGTAGATGCAGGTGTAGTTGTCGCGCACCAGCACCCCTTTGCGGCTCCAGTGTGCTTGCCTGCGCGGGACGTTGATGTACGTCCGCAAGGCGATGACCGAAGGCACAGGGAACTGGTCGCGGATCGTCTTGAGGAACTCCCCCGACTGTTCGATGACCACAGCTTTGCCAGCCAGTATCAGGTTAATGGCGCGGAGAACCGAGATAACGGCCAGCGGTTCCCAACTGCTGCCATTGAGCATTAGAACTCGGCTGTTGCGGGGCGCTACACTCACAGATGTCACCTCTTGATAGAACGCTCAATCGGCTATGAATTCTGCGATTTAGGCCAATGTGTGAAATTTCACACTGTACTGATTATATCGCAAATTCAATAAGCGTAGTTTAATCTATCCGTAGTTTTTTTTAATAACCCGACTGCACTGTTTTGGGAGGATAAAGTAAGGCAGAGGAACGCGGAGCCAACACCCGTTTGCCCTGTGCGCATACGCTCCCCTGCGGTCTGCGGCGGGCGCGACCCCGCCGCTCTGGATGACGTTGTATAAACCCCTCACATCGCTTCGCAGCAGAGGGGGTGCGCCCCGGCGAATAGGCTGCCGGGACGCGGGTAAGGGTGGGTGAGGGATTGTGGCGTACCCACTTTTAGACCTCCTGTGCTTCTGGCGGACGATGTTCTGCATTCACTACCGATAAACCTGTGTTCTGCCGTTATTCCCGTGTACGCTGACTTCCGTTAAATCTGTCCCAAAGTCGTTAGAACTCTTGCCGATTCTGTTTGAATTGCTTGTCCGTGAGCCGGGTTGCTCACCGTGAAATGAACCCGCTTATTTGATGAGCGTCAGCGTCGGTTGCCCGTTGGAACCGTTCGCTCGCTCGATCTCGGCGATGGTTTCCTGCGCCGTGTAGACCAGCTCTTGCAGCCAGCCCACCAGTTCCCGATTGTCCAGAGGGGTTAGCTTGTGGTGTACCCCTTCGCTGGCGGCGCTGTGGAGGTCATCGAAGGCCTCATACACAGCGGCTAACCCGGCATCGGTAAACAATCCCTCACGGCTTTTGAACGATGTGTGTCTCATGATGTTCAACCTCGTGCCGTCAATATTCAAAATAAAAAGGGCGTGAGTTTGCTTTTCAGCCTCACGCCCTTTTTAGGGAACCTGTACAAGGTTAGGATCGCGCTTATGGCGCAAGACCCCGTTCGTGAGACCGACCTTTATTTGTGGCACTGAACTTACCGGCGACCCATAGATGACCTCCTTGCAGGGCGATAGGCAGAACGATTTTGCCTATTGCTCTTGGAAGTGGTTCACGCAAGGCGAGACCCGCCACTGGCAGGACTCCCTTTGCTAAATAGGTCGCGTAAGAACGAAACATCTCAGGCACCTCGCTCCACCAGTGTGTTTTGGAGCATAGCGGTGATGCTTTCCCCGGTGATAAACACCCGGCGCATCCCATCGGGCTTACTAACCTTGAGGTGTCCCTTGCGGATGAGCCGTTTGAGCGTGCTGAGGCTAACGCCCAGTGCCTCCGCAGCTTCTTGCCGGGAATACACTGAACCAGTCTCGACGCGCAACTTCGTGGTCATCATAAACACCCCTTTCACAACATGGTAAGCATAACACGACTTTTGAAAGGCCGTCAAGAGGTTTGTAGGATCAGTTTGCGTTGTTAATAGACTTTAACAGTTATTGAGGGGTCAGAGGGGGCGGGAGTAGATGAAGAATCCCCTATCCCCCCGGCCTACATGGGGTAAGGGGAGCAAACGCGGGAGGGGTGATGCGTGGATTCGTAGGGATACGGCGCGAACTGTGTCCGCCCGCCCCGAAAACCAAACAGGCCATGCCCCTACGAAAGACAACCGCCGCCGTTTTTTCCCCCTCTCCTAGCGGTACTCCGCGTTATGGAGAGGGCAGGGGGTGAGGTTCTTTACGGCAGGGCTTGCAGGTAGGCTACCAGCGCGTCAATATCCTGCGGCAGCACCTTCAGCGCCAGTTGGTGCGCCCCCGGCAGTCGGAACACATCGGTCAGCGTCCGCGCCGCGCCGTCGTGCAGGTACGGGGCGCTCAACCACAGGTAGCGCAGGGAAGGCGTGTCGAATTCGCCGCCCGTGCCCACATCGTAGCGTTTCAAATCCGTTCCCACCGCCCCCACATGGCACGACTCGCAGCCCTGTTCCGTGAACACTGCCGCGCCGCGTTCGGCCTGCGCCGCATCAGCGGGTGGTGGGGCGGGTGGCCCTTGCAGCGCCGAGAGATAGCTCACCAGCACATCCAGATCGAGCGAACGGCGCGAATGCGGGTCGCCCAGTGCCGCCGACACCGGCCCATCGGTAATCAAGCCGCTGCCGGCCTGCAAACTGCGGATTTTCAGTTCGACATCCGCCACTTCGTCCCATGTGCCAGCAGCGTTATAGGGCGGGGTTTCCAGCAGGCCGTACAGCGGCGGTGTGCTGCGTGCCCCGTCCGGGAAGCCGTGCCACACGCGCCCATCCGATAGGCCGTCGAAGTGGCAGTTGGCGCAGCTCACCCAGCGGTCGGCGCTCAGGCGCGGGTCGGCGGCGCTGTAGAACAACTGCGAACCGATGATGATGTCCACCGGAATATTGAAATCGCTGATCGGAATTTCGTTGATGACGGTCAGGTTGCGCGTTTCGATCACGGTCAACGTGCCTTCGAGCGCGTTATAGACGAACACCAGCGAGTTATCGTGGTTGAGCAGGATGCCACGCGGGTTTGCGCCCACCGGAATGTGAGCGCGGGCGAGTCCGGTTTTCAGGTCAATCACCGAGACATCGTTGCTGCCCGCGTTCGCCACGAACAGCCATTCGCGGAAGCGATCCAGCGCCACCGCGAACGGCATATTCACCGGCTGATCGGCGGTATCCAGCGTCAGGCGGTTGCCGCGCTGGAGGGCAAGGTCGCGTAGGCTGACGACGTTGACCACCGGAAACACCAGCGTGTCATAGGTCGGGTGCGGTTCATCGGCGTTGCTGCGGGTTTGCGGCAGATAGGCCAGCCCGCGTGTAATGTCCAGTTCGACGGCCTGCGAGATGCCGCTGTCGCGTCCGTTGTGGGCGACTGCGATCACCCTGTTCTGCGGGAGATAGATCAGGCTGAGGTCGCCACTCCAGAAGTGGGTGACGTACAGAAAATCACCCCACAGCGCCAGCCCGGAGGGGAAGGGTTCGACGGGAATGCGGCGCAGTACCGTTCCGGCGTTCACATCTACTTCGACCACTTCGGCGCTGCCTTGCAGACTGACATAGGCGTGTTGGTTCGCGCCCATAATCACCCCGTAAGGCTGCGCACCGCCTAGCGGGATGGCGGTCACGGTTTGCGCCTGCAAATCCACCAGCGAGAGGGTGTCGTCGCCGCGATTGGCAGTGACGACACGCAGGCCGTCATCCAGAATGGCAACCGAGCGCGGGTCTTTGCCCACCGGAATCTCGGCGACCAGTTCGCCCGTCCCCGGCAGCACCACCGACAGGGTGCTGTTGAGCATGTTGGCGACCACCAGCGTGCGGTTATCCGGCGCGAGTGCCAGCATGTTGCTGGAGATGGATGTACTCTGGCGCGGGTCGGGCAGGGCGTATAGCGGCAGCGGCGTGGGTTCGGTTTGCGCGGAGACGGGCGCGGGCAGCAGCGCCCCTAGCCCGACAGCGAAACAGATAGCGCCGAACAGTAGCAGCGCGGAAGGCCGGAAGATTCGGTTGGCGTGCATTCCATATCCTCTCATGCGGGTGTGGGCGTCAGCCGAAAGTCATCATGCGGTCATGCGTGACGGTGAACGTGCGGCTGCGCATCTGAAGCTGGCCGCTGGCATCATAGCCGCTAATCACGAAGGTCAGCGCCACCCGGTCGGAAGCCGAAGCGCCGTCACCCTGTCCGTTCACCTCGAAATTGGTGAAGCCTTTGCTGAGATTAGTCGGGTTGTACTGGAAACTAAAAGATTGTCCACTGGGGCGCAGCGGCCCTTGCGCGAGGACAAACCCCGGTGCGGCGACGGTATGGTACACCTGTACATCCGTCCAGCCGTCGGGGATGGGGAAGTTAAAGTTGTAGGGGATGCCCGCTGGAATGCTGACATCCGAACGGGTGTCGTTCCAGTCCAACGTGGCTGAGTCCGGCGGTAGCACGTAGACCGAGAACGCGCCGTCAGAGGTTCCCAGAATGCCGCCTGTCGGGGGCGGCGGCTCAATCTCGCCCGCCGAGGTGCGCCCTTCGTGCCGCACCTGTATCTGCACCGTCCATACACCGGCTTCGTCCGCCGCGAAATCCTGCGCCGGATCGTAGAAATAACCTGTCGCGGAGGCCGTGCCTTCAAATTCGCGTACCGCGCCGGAAGGGGCGGTGATGCGTACCTGCACCTTCGAGGGCAGCGTGGGCGCGACCTGTCCGGCAACCGCCAGCGTATCGCCTAGCATTAGCACGCTGCCGGGGACGACGCCGGTGGGCTGGAAGAAGGCGTTCACATCGCTATCGAGCAAGGTGAGCAGCGCACCCCCGTTGGGGCCGCCTGCTTCGCCGCGATAGGGCGGGTATACGCGGGGGCCAAGTACATCGGCTTTGTCGTCAATGATGACCGCCAGCGCCGCGTAGCCTGCTGCTTCGCGCACGGTCGCTGCCTCGTTGCGGATGATCGCGCCGCCGAACAGGAAGATCGTATCACCGGGGCGCAAGCCTGTGATGCCCGCGCCAGCCTGTCCGTTGAGGGGGTCGTCCATATCCCAATCCAGCGATAAGCCGCCATCCAGCCCGCCCTGCACGAACTGGCGCACCGCCACGCTGGACGTGACCGCGCTGAAGTAGGTGTAGGCTTGGTTGGCGGCGCGTTCCGGCGACAGGCTTGCGCCGTAGGGATCGTCCGCTGGCGTGAGCATGGCGGCGGGGATTTCCTGCTCGGTGATTAAACTGTTCAGGGCGGGGTAGGCGGGTAGGGCGTTTTGCAGCCATGCCGAATAGGTGCCGTCCGCGTCATAAACACGCAGGGTGGGGCGCATCTGGCTGCTGGCGCTGTCTGCCACCCAGACCACATCACCACTGTGATAGGGATAGTTCAGCACCGCGCCATCCGGGGCGTACTGACGCAGGTTAAACCACGCGGGGCGTTGTGGCACATCTGCGCCGACCACGCCGCGCTGTCCGCGTGCCAGCAGCGCACTGTCGCCAGAAACGACACCCGCGCTGCGTAAGCTGCCTGCCCACAGGCGGCCTTCGCTGTCGGTATACCGCGCTTCGTAGTCGAGGATGTATTCGCCGGGAGAAGAGAAGCGGTACACGTCCGCGTCACCTGCGAAATAGCCCTGTGCGTTGGCTGTGCCTTCGATCACGCGCTCCGAGGGGGCGCTGCCATCCAGCGGGAAGTGGCGCACGCGCACCGTGATCTGCGCGGGGACGGCAGGCAGGACGCGCAGGCCGGTATGTACCGCGTCGGTCACTTCAAACGGCGCGCCGGACAGCGCACCGGGCTGCATTTCCAGCGGTTCAGCGATCAGCACGTCATAGGTGCCGCCGCCTTCGTACTGGTTGCCGAACACATCTTCGAGCGTGCCGGTCAGGTTGAACTGATACGCGCCGTACTGCTGGAAGATGTAGCTGGTGAAACCGGGGTTGAGCGTGGTCAGGCGGTAGGCATCTACCGGCGTGGTCGTGCCGAACAGCCCGCGTTCATCCAACGCGGCGGTGGAAAGCTGGTTCTGAATAAAGGCTACGCGCCCCAGATCGTCCACCTGCCCATCCGGGCGGGTGATGCGGGCGCTCAGGCTGCCGCCGGGGAAGAAGAACGGGATTAGCGGGGCGCTGAGATGGTCGTAGGCATTGGGCATCTGGTTGAGCAGGTACGGCTCAATCGGGTAAGCGATGGGTTCTCCAGCGCGGGCGGGCGGCAAGATGTAGGTGGGCGCATTGAAGCGCACGCGGTTGGAGAGGGCGTAGCGGCTGCGGTCTTCGCTGGCGATCAGGCCGCGACTGCCGTCCCCGCTAGGCGAGTCTTGAAACAGCGTCCATAGCAACCGACCCGATTGGATGCCGCCTATGTTGAGCGCCAGCGGGAGGCGGGTGGTTTCCGGCGTGGGGGCGTTACCCGTCCCCAACGGGCTGTTGGTCGCCCATGCGAACAGGTCGCCATCGCCCACCTGCCCGAAGCCGCGAAGCACCGGCACGTAGATGCCTGCCGGTAGGTCGGTGGGGAGGGTGAAGTCGAAATCCAGCGGGAAGATCAGTTGATCGCCGCGCCGCACAATCTGGTAAGCGGGGGTGTGGGCGCTGCCCAGTGCCGCCGCGCCGCGCAGATTGTCCACCGCGAGGCCGGAAGGCGTGAGAATGTTCGACCAACCGTTGTTACTATCGAGGTCGGCAGCGCCCGGTTGCCCGTCGCCATTCACCACCTGCACCAGATCAACCTGACCGATCATGCTCAGCCCCGCCATGCCAGCGGCGAGGTCGGGCACATTCAACGTGACATCCAGCGACAGGTGCAGGTGATCGCCCGCGTTGAGCGATAGGCTATTCACCCGACCGAGTGCTGTCCAACGGGCGGAACCGCCAGCGAGACTGCCCGCCACTGTAAAGCGTTGGGCATCGGCGGGCAACGGGTCATCGGGGCGCACAATCCCATCGGATTCGGTCAGGATAGGAATGGGCTGTTTGGCATCAATGCGGCTGATTTCTGTCCCGTCGGCGGCGAGGAAGCGCACGGCCTCCAGCACAGCGCGTTCGATGATTGGGTCGGTGGTGTTAATCTGCTTACGGGCGATCCGCAGTTCCAAGTCGTCCCCTAGTCCGGTGGTGATGGCCACCGCGTCCAGCGGGGCAGGGTTGGGCGTGGTGCGCGAAAGCAGCGCCGGTTCGGGCAGGTGCGGATCGAAGATCATGCTGTAGGTGTTGTCGTCAAACGAGAAGATCAGGTCAAGGCGGGCATAATCGGCGGGCAGCGCCGCGCCGGGGATGGCGGCATACAGCGAGTCCACGTTCAGGAGCGCCCACAGGCCGGACGCGCCGCCCTGCGCCGATGGATACGCCGACCAATCGCTCTGGTTGCCGTCCGGTAGAATCCGGGTGATGGCGACTGCGTTGGGAGCCGGAACCGGTGGGCTGTAGACAATCGTGCCGGGGCCACCGGGCAGCGAACCCGCTTGGTCACGCAGCGCGTTGGGGATGTTCTGGGCAGGGCTGATCCAGAACGGCGTGCTGACCGCGCCGTACAGGGTGGCGCTAAAATTTCCGGTCAGGCCGGCCTGCGTGTAGAAGGTGTCGCCCGTATTCAGATTGCGAATCGCCACCTGTGCGCCGGCAAACACCGAACCCGCCGCCCCTGTAATCGTCACCAGCCCGTTCGCATCCGGTTGAGAGATGGCAATGAGCGAGGCTAAGGGCGGGTCGCCCACTTCCAGCCGGGGGGCGTTTTGCGCCTGTACGACGGTGAGCGCCGCGCCGAGGATCGCCAGTAGCATCAAGAATTTCAATATCCGCAGCAAGGCATATCTCCTCTAGGGCGCACGCACGGGTTATAGAGGAGTATAAAGATGCACCTTTCGCTTGTCAATTTTCCCTACTTTCAGGGAATCGTTAGAATAGATGCAATAGGCAGCGTAGAAGGCCGTTTATGACCGACAGTAGACGATCGTTTCATGTATCCCAAATCAGTGCGCTCATCGAGCAGCGGGTAGGGCTTGCACAGGGGGCGCTCAGTGGGGTTCAACTCGAACGGGTGGTGGATTCGCTGGCGGCGGGCGATTTGCCGCGCTTGCTGCAATCCCTGACGGACGCGGCGGATACCGATTTGGTGTGGCAGCATTTGCTGGACGAACTGGTGATCGGCGAAACCTATTTCTTCCGCAGTCGCGCCCACTTCGATTTGCTGCGAAGTGTGATTGTGCCGCAGCTGGTTGAGGCGCGGCGTGGACGCGGCGAACGGGTGTTGACCGTGTGGAGCGCCGGGTGCGCCAGCGGTGAAGAAGCCTATTCACTGGCGATTACCTTGCACGAGGCGCTGGTACAGCATGACGGTTGGACGTTGCGCCTGATCGGAACGGATATTAACGGACGCGCCTTGCGTACCGCCGAACGCGGCCTGTATCGCCCATGGTCATTCCGGCAGGGCGAACAGACATGGCGCGAGAAGTATTTCATCCCGTCCGAGGGCGGTTTCCAACTGCGCCCCGCCATCCGGCAGATGGCACAGTTCCGGCAGATGAACGTGCTTTCGGGTTCGCCGCTGCCGCAGTGTGATGTGGTGTTCTGTCGCAACGTGCTGCTGTACTTTGCTGAACGTCCTGCCCGCGCTGCTGAAGATCGCCTGTACGAGGCGCTGGCACCCGGCGGATGGCTGCTGCTGGGACAGGCCGAGACGATCCGGCACGAGCGCGACCGCTGGACAACGCACCTGTTCCCCGGCGCAGTGCTGTATCAGAAGCCGATGGGACGGACGCAATCGGCTGTGTATCACCACCCGCCGCGCCCGACTGTCACCCGTGAAATGGCGGTTGCCCTGCCCGCCAGTAGCTACCGCACCGCCGTCAGCGCCGTGCGCGAGAAACGCTATGAGGAGGCTGGGCGGTTGCTGGCGGCGCTGCTGCAAGCGCAGCCGGAAGAACCGTCAGCCCGCACTTTGCTGGCCTGTTTGTTCGCCAATCGCGGCGCAGTTCCCGAAGCACTGGCTCAGCTGGAACGGGCGCTAAAAGCCAACGCTGCCTATGCCGACGCCCATTACCTGAAGGGGGTGCTGCTGCTGGAAAATGGCGACGAAAGCGGCGCTAGAGCTTCTCTGCGGTCGGCGTTATATTGCCGCCGGGGGCACCCGTTGGCGGCGATGATTCTCGGTCACTTGCTCATCAACGTTGGCGAACGGACGCGGGCGCGGCGGGTGTGGCAGGAGGCGCTGGACGCATTGGCTTCCACACCTGATGACCAGCCGTGCAGCGATTTGAGCGATCTGACTAACGCCAGTGCGCGTGCTTTCCTGAAGGAACAACTGGAAACCTAATACCCCATTCGCACCTAGTGAGTGGTTAACCTTCACAATAGGGGGAGAACGGATGTAAACTGTGGTGCATGATCATGAGATACGACTACCTCAGCCAACATCCGAACGTGTTTCAGAAATGCACCGGTCTGACCGTTGATCTG